>Ga0268298_10000081_pt1 | contig 116670 bp, 122 predicted proteins | sample WWTPWeurt_MetaG_FD_194462 | JGI IMG/M metagenome (GOLD analysis project Ga0268298, IMG submission 194462) | Activated sludge microbial communities from WWTP in Nijmegen, Gelderland, Netherland - WWTP Weurt | ecosystem: Engineered > WWTP > Aerobic digester > Activated sludge | place...
ATTCAAGTTTCCTTAAACCTTGCTACTTCTGTGCGAGTACTACAATTTAATCGCAATGTCGGCACAAAACCGACTTCACAACCAAACCAAGTACCCACACCTATCGGTTGTCTGGTTTTTAAAGAGCGTATTACTTGGTTGCGGGGACAGGATTTGAACCTGTGACCTTCGGGTTATGAGCCCGACGAGCTGCCAGACTGCTCCACCCCGCGTCCGTTCTCTGCATCAGCAGAGAGGTGAAACTTTAACAGGTTTTTTCCCACCCCGTCAACACTGCGCCGGTAAATTTTTTCTTCGCTGCTTTCGCTGCGACACCGGCGCCGTTGCGAGGGGGCGAACTATAGCCTAGTCGGAAAGCCATTGCAACAGGGGCTGCCATTGTTCTTCATCGCGACGGTGTTTCGAGCGTGGCGGATCGAACACTGTCAGTCCGCCAGCGGCCGCATTCACGTAGTTCTGTGTGTTGCGCAGGTAGGCCAGGATGGGGATATCAAAGTGGCGCAGGAATTCTTCCAGCATTACCGCTGCACGCGTGCGTGGATCGACACGCATCGCAACAATGCCGATTACACCGCGACGCCCCCGCAGTTCACTGCGAATCGAATTCAGAAAATCTTCCGTGGCCGCCATATCGAACACCGACGGCACAACCGGCACGATCACCTTGTCCACCACACGCAGGTAGTCAGACAGCTTGTAGCCCTGCAATCCAGCCGGAGCATCAAGCACAACCCAATCAGGCTCCTTCGGAAGATTGAAGAGCATCTGGTTACCGCCGAAGTATCCTGTCACCTGTGGCAGGTCCTGATCCCGAAAGGCCATCCAGCGCAATGCTGATTGCTGGCGATCGAGATCACAGAGCGTGACCTTTTTCCCAGCATTGGCAAAATGTCCGGCGAGATTGGTCGCCAGAGTCGTTTTTCCTGCGCCACCTTTTGGGTTGGCAATCATTACTGCACGCATGGAGCAATCCCCCTGAACACTTTCTATTTGCGAAAGCGGCGCATTATACGCGGCGCAGATGTCGCTGCCGCCGGCCTTGCTCTATCGATAGAATGGTGGACCGATAAGGGGTATCAATCGAGCACGCCATGACCAGTACAACTACAACCGGGAAGCAGCGCCAGGGGATCCAGTCGATCGAGGTCGGCACACGCTTGCTTCGCGCACTCGCTGCACACGGACGACCAATGATGCTTCGTGACCTGGCAAAGAGCGCCGGAATGCCGGCAGCGAAGGCACACCGCTATCTGGTCAGTTTCATGCGCATGGGGCTTGTCGAACAAGACGCAAATACGGGGCGCTATGACCTCGGAGCGTTTTCGCTTGAACTCGGTCTTGCAAGCCTGTCTCGCCTCGACCCTGTGCGCTTGGGCGGCCCCATTCTGGATGATCTGTGCGAACAGATTGGCGAGACCGTAGCACTCGCCATGCTCGGCAACCATGGCGCCACGATCGTTCGCTGGGTCGAGGCCGGCGGCCCGATCACGGTCACTTTGCGTACAGGCACCGTACTTCCACTCGCCCGCTCCGCTACGGGACGCGCGTTTGTCGCCTACTGCCGCGTGCCATTCATGAAGAAACTTCTGGAAAGGGAATTGCGCGAAACCGCGGAAGAGAGCGGACAGACGGTCGCCGCCCAGATACAGGATCTCGAACCCATCATCAATGAGATTCGGCTGCACGGCATCTCCCGTGCGAGCGGCAGCCTCACACCCGGAATCAACGGTTTCAGTGCGCCGGTCTTCGATCACACCGGGCATATGGTTGCCGCCATTACATCTCTTGGCGCAATCGGCCATTTCAATACGGAATGGAATAGCCCTCTCGCAGTCGCCATCAAGGAAGCCGCCCGCGCATTGTCACAGCGACTTGGGCACGGAGAAACCAGCGCAATACCCCAAAATTCGGTGCTCGCGTCACTTACGCCATGACAAAAGCACTGTTTGAGCGATGGCTGGAGGAGTCTCTCGGGACGATACCACTGCGCACCAATTCGCTAATGGTGACGCTATTTGGCGACGCCATCGCTCCCCACGGGGGCGCTGCGCTACTTGGCGGACTGATCGAACTTGTGGCACCGCTCGGCGTTAACGATCGCGCCGTCCGCACCAGCGTCTTCCGGCTGATGCAGGAAGACTGGTTGTTCGCTACACCAACAGGGCGCCGCAGCGAATACAGCCTAACAAGCACAGGACACCGGAGAATCGCCCACGCCTATCGACGCATCTATGACACGCCACAGAATGCGTGGAATGGTGAATGGCAACTGGTCATTGTTCCCGACGGCGCACTCGCCACCGAATCTCGCGAAACCTTGCGCCGTGAGTTGCTTTGGGATGGGTTTGGCACGATCGCCCCGGGCGTATTCGGACTCCCTTCTGCTGATGCAAGGCGCGTGCGGGAAATACTTTCAGCCAACAATGCCGATGCAAAAGTCGCGCATCTGTCAGCAACGAGCCTGACCGGAATCGCCAGTGAGCCACTGCGTGAAATCGTCGAGCAATGCTGGCGCCTGGGCGAGTTGGCTGCCGACTATGAGCGCTTCATCGCACGCTTTGAGCCGATGCTTGATTGGGTCGCGGGTGCAAGCAGTGTGCATGCACAACAGTGTTTCCTGCTCCGCACCTTGCTGATCCACGAGTTCCGGCGCGTTCAGCTGCGCGACCCGCAGTTGCCGGAATCCCTGCTTGCCAAGGATTGGCCCGGCCTTGCTGCTCGCACCTTGTGCAAGCAGCTATACGAAAAGACGCTGCTGAACTCGGAAATTCATGTGTGCAACACGGTTCACACCAAGGATGGGCCGCTCCCGCCTGCGAACGCGGAGCTCTTTGAACGATTCGGTGGATTGCTGCTGAACGCGGCAGCATAGTCCTGCTACTGCCCGGGTGAACTTGCGCTGATTTAGAGAGCTGGTGCCCCTGCGCGGAATCGAACCACGACCTGATGCTTACAAGGCAACTGCACGACCTTCATGCTACAGGGGCTAACCGGGGCGGATTATAGCCGAACGCTTCCGGAGAGGGGATTCGCGCATTAGAATGGGCTGTCATATATCCGCCCACTGACGGAACCTCACCATGCCGACGTTCAGCAATCCGACCGAAATCGCCCGCGAAACGTTCCGCCTACTGGCCACACGACGCATCGCGCCGACACCGGATAACTATCGGACGGTCTACCACGAGGTTGCCGGCAGCAGCGATGTCACCGAATCAAGCTTTCCTGCTGAAACGCTAAAGACACTCGCCTCCGCATTGCCGAAGGACACACCGGCGCAAATGCGTCTCGCAAGAGAACTCGAGCAGTCGGTGAAGGACGAACAGCTTGCGTCATTCATCAAATCACTCTCTGGCTATGTAACTGAACGAGCAGCAATTGAATCGCTCGCGTGGGGAGAAATCATCAGCGATTTGCTGCGGGAATGGGACGCGCCGTCCGCAAGCATGACCCCGGGCAAGAAGCGCGAGGCACTGGACTATCTGTTTGCCAGTGCGGGAAGCAATGCGGAAACGCTCTACAACCGGCTTCACGGCCTTGTCCGCTCATGGAGCCAAGGAGGTCAGGGCGAGGTTGTCGAACTGGTCGAAGGTAAAGTTTCCGAGGCTGAAGGCGATTCAGCGGCAGCAGGCGCTGCAACACAGTCCTCCGCAGCACCGACCTCTGTATCGCGAGCAAGTGAACTGCTGCCGCAACTCCGAGACCTGCTGGCCTTCGCGCTCGAACATGCCGTCGCAGCTCAGATTGCAGAAGCCCCGGAACTGGCGGCACAAGCAAAGGCGCTGGCAACTGCAGCACGCAAGGCAAATACGCTGAAGGCGCTGGACGAGCTACTCGCCGAACTGAAGCGCTTCGCATTCCGTCTTGAGCTTCTTGCGGACGATCGCGCCGAACTCCGCAATGGACTGCTCCACCTGCTGAACCTGGTCATCGAAAACATCAGCGAACTCGTGATCGATGACAATTGGCTGCACGGCCAGATTGCGGTCGTTCGCGACATCGTGTCGAACCCACTCAGCCTGCGCTCCATTGATGACGCCGAGCGGCGAATCAAGGAGGTTGTCTTCAAGCAGGGGCAATTGAAACACAGCCTCGTCGAAGCAAAGGAAGCCCTCAAAACGATGCTGGCCGGCTTTGTCGATCATCTCGCCGAGTTTTCGGAAAGCACCTCCGGTTATCACGACAAGATCGAGGCCTGCGCACACAGGATTTCAGCCGCCAACGACATTGCTGACCTGGCTGACGTGGTTCAGGAAGTCATGCGCGAAACCCGCATCGTGCAGTTGAATGCACAGCGCTCGCGCGACGAGCTACAGTCGACGCGCAAGAAAGTGGAAGAAACCGAGAAGCGCATCAATGAATTGCAGGAAGAGCTGGATAGCGCCAGCAAACTGGTCCGCCACGATCAACTGACCGGCGTCCTTAACCGGCGGGGGCTGGAAGAAGCGTTCGAGAAGGAATCGGCGCGTGCCGCGCGGCGCAAGACGCCTTTGTGCGTAGGACTGCTTGATATCGACAATTTCAAGAAGCTCAACGACTCGCTTGGCCATGACGCCGGCGATGCGGCACTGATTCATCTGGCGACCGTCATTCGCGAAACAATGCGCCCTCAGGATACGTGCGCCCGATTTGGCGGAGAAGAATTTGTCATTCTGCTGCCGGACACGCCGCTGGATGACGCACAGAAAGCGTTGGTCCGACTGCAGCGGGAGCTGACGAAGCGCTACTTCCTGCACAATAACGACAAGCAGTTGATTACATTCAGTGCAGGCGTTACCGAGCTCCGGGAAGGGGATACGCAGATATCGGTGACGAAGCGGGCGGACGAAGCGATGTATACCGCCAAGAAGACCGGGAAGAATAGGGTCGTTGTCAGCTAGCAGAAAGCATCTTGGGTCAGGCCACTGCGTGGCCGTATCTATACATATCCAGCATCTCCGGCGGGATACCCCAGTCCTTAGCTCCGACACTGTCATGCAGGCGTTCCAGATCTTCACGATACATTTGCCGAAGCTGATCCGGCATACGGCTCTTCGCTGGATTGAAGCCATGCTGGTAGGCTGCACTCATGAGGTGACGCACCGCCTTGCTAATCGCCACCTCCCGATTCAGCGGGCGTAACGCTTTCCGCTCCGGAGCAAACCACGCAAACCTTTCATCCACGCTTTCGTCGTGTAGAACCGCGCACAGCATCTGTGAAATAAGCGGCGACAGATGGAATCCGTCACGCTTGGTACCCGTAGCGATCACCAGGTTGTGCAATGAAGTCTGGCCGAGCAGCGGGTAGGTATCCTGACTGGTCGGGCGCCAACCCAAATTGACCCGCACCAGATCCGCACGATAGAAGTTCGAATTGATCTGCTCCATCGCCCCCTTCAGCAATGCCTCCGTGCTGCCGACACGCGCATGATGAATCGGCGACGGCGAGATGAGGTTGCTAGCACCAATCAGGATGTGATCATGGGGCATATCCGGCGCTATGAAGTACGGCACGGTATAGAGGCCGCAAGCCAAACCACGATTCGGTGTTCGAATGCATTTCGAGTGAGGAAAATCAGGGCTCCTGATTTCAATGGAAACGCCAACTCCGTAAAAGACACGCTGCATTCCGAGGGCAACCCCGCTTGCCGCCAACAAATCGGTTGCCGATGCTCCGTTCGCCAGCAGGTATTTGTCACCCTTCAGCTCTGCTCCGTCTTCGGTAACTACGGCAGCGATCTCACTCCCAGAAGAAACCAGGTGGCGCGCATTTTGATCAACGAACTGGACTCGGGCCGAGCGACGCAAAACCGCTTCTAGCTTTTCCAACATCAGGCGAGGGTTGAACCAGCCTTCGTTATGTAGATAGATCGCACGCGTCGCCCGGAACCGTTGTTCCGGCATGTAATTCGGGATATCTCGCGGAGAAACATGCAGGAAGGGTTCGTTGAAATCCTCGAGCGCCTTAATGATGGCCTCAAAATTCTCATCGTCCAGATCATCAGCAGCTGCGTTGTTTACGATGTAGGTGCCGCTGTCGAAACAGCCGCCGCCGCTACAACCTTGGCACTTTGCGCAACCCGCGGGCAAAGCATCCCCGGCGGCATCAATGATTTCCCGCTCGAATTTTGGCCACATCCGAGAAGCCAGATGGCTAAGTTCGAAATGGAAAAGTTCAACTTCAGAATCCAGTGAGCCCACCTCGACTTCCGCAAACGAGTTGAGCATTGCCGCCGCCGCTAGCGTTGCAGACCCCTCTCGCTGCACCCGGCCAACGATGCTAATACGATCATTTGGCCCGGCGCGCTGCAGCAGACGAAAGGCTGTAGTCAATCCGATGATTCCGTTGCCGACAATGATCGTATGCATTGCTCAATCCTTTGCTCGTCCGAGAGGAAAGACCTCCGGTTATTTTTTTATCATGTAACACAGGCCGGGGTAGGTTTCGGCGCGATGAAGTGTATGCGGATAGCGGGACACTATATTTTCTGCATACACCTTTGCTTCCGCCTGCGCACCACCTCGCGACAACTGCCAGAACGCCACGATGCCACCGACAACAAGGCGCTCCCATATGCACTCGAAGGTTTTCCATGTCGGGTCGTAGGCATTGACATCGAAAAACGCGAGAGCTACGAATCCCCCCGGATTCTCATCGAAGAACCCGGGGACCGTTTCACGGCAATCGCCCTTAATGACTGCGTGCTTTCCATGGATGTGGCCCATGGCATTGCTCTGCTCGTGCAGGACCAACAATTGGCGCAGGAATTCTGCATAGTCACTGCCCGACAGCGAATAGGTTCCATCACGGTGCAGATCGGTTGGCTTGTCCTTGTCCGAATAGCCCTTGTAGCCCTCGAACGTGTCGAAGCACACGATGCGTCGATTGAAATGGAGCGGCTCGTAGATCGCCCGGAAATTTTCGCAGAGCACGGCGGTCTGGCCTCGCCACGTGCCGATATCGAGCACGTCACCAGGTAGCGAAACGATCTGACGATAGATATCGGCTGTCGCCATGATTCTTGCGAGCAAGGAACCTCGCAGAAACAGTCCAAGCGAGCGCTCCTTCTCGTCGTCCGTTGCCTGATAGCAATTCATCAGGTCAAAAATCTGCTTCCGCGCTTCAATGCTGTCTGGCGGGGAATACGTTAGTCCCGCCGACTCGTGACCTGAACTCATCATAATTCCTTTTCAAACACGATCATGACCCTAAATCCATGTGGTTCCGAACCTGGCCGAATGTACCGCTCTCATGATCGGCCCACGACCGCCTTCATGTACCTTGGAGACTCTGGCCCGCAATTGAACAGCAAATCCAGGACACTGACCTCGTGCACGAAATCCCCCCATAACTGGTGGTAGACAGGATAGCCCGAGTAGTCGAACCACGAAACATTGACCCCCCGCCCGGAAAAACACTCAGGTTCGATATAACCTCGGGCCGAAGGGCCGGACACATACTCACCTGCACGGAGTTGAGAGCAGAGGTCCGCCAGACGCTCGCTCTTTCCGTCCGCAAGTGCAAACTCATGCGAGTCACGAATTACCGTGGCAATTCCCAGATAGTTGCACACAGTCTCAATCAAGGTGCGGTTGAGCTTGGAGAGCATCGAATACTGCTCCCCCAGCAATGCCGGCTCAAGCCAGGAAGCTATTTCCGAGAAATAGGGTGCCCGTCGATAGTTGAGAGCGATCGCTTTCCAGTGATCCCCTGCCCACTCGACGCCATCGATCTCCGTTTCCCGTATCGCCTGGTTATAGCGCCCCTTCACCTTGACCGGTACCGACAGCCATTGCACACCTTGGGGCGTCTTGATCTTGTTGCGGTTTCGCCAGTCACGACGCGTAAACTGCATGTCGTCGTACAGGACGAATTCGTCGACGCTAGCGATCAAATCGAAATACCCCTTCCACGGGATGTAATTCGACTGGACAATCGCCACCCGCTTCATCGTCCGGTCACCGATTCCATTACGTGGCAGGCAAAAAATCACCCGGTCGCCCAAAGAACCGATAGATCCTTTCAGCAACGAGCGCCTGCTCTTCCGGGGTAATCCCAACCCACATCGGCAATCGCAACAGGCGGTCAGCAGATGAATCAGTTACACGCATATCGCCAACGCAGCGACCGTAATTCCTCCCCGCCGGCGATGAGTGCAATGGCACGTAGTGGAACACGGTGTAGATTTCAGCTTCGCGCAAATAACTGATCAGCGCACTGCGGGTAGCCATGTCCGGCAGCAGCAGGTAATACATATGCGCATTGTGCTGGCACACCTCCGGCACAATGGGACGCCGAACCGATCCGCTTCTCTCAAGCGACTCGAACATGCCGTGGTAGCGCCCCCAACTGAGCATCCGCCCTTCGGTGATCCGCTCCGCCTCTTCAAATTGGGCGGCCAAAAACGCGGCACTCACTTCGCCTGGCAGGAAAGATGAACCCACTTCCTGCCATGTGTATTTATCGACTTCACCACGAAAGAACCGGCTTCTGTCCGTACCTTTTTCACGGACAATTTCCGCCTTTTGCACCAAATCGGGCTTGTTCACCAATAGCGCGCCACCCTCACCGCAGATGACGTTTTTCGTTTCATGGAAACTGTATGCGCCTAAATGCCCGATGCTGCCTAGCGCGCGTCCTTTGTAACGCGCCATGACCCCCTGTGCTGCATCCTCGACCACGAAGAGCGAATTAGCGTTGGCCACATGCATGATTTCGTCCATTTCACAGGCAACACCGGCGTAATGAACAGGAATGATCGCTCGTGTCTTTGGGGTCACAGCCTCTGCAATGAGACGTTCATCGAGGTTGAGCGTATCTTCGCGGATATCCACAAAAACTGGCACCGCACCTCTCAAAACAAAGGCATTGGCAGTAGAAACGAAGGTGAAGGAGGGAAGAATCACTTCATCACCCGGGCCTAAGCCAAGTATCAGCGCCGACATTTCGAGCGCTGCAGTGCAGGAGTTCGTCAGAAGGGCTTTGGCAGACCCACTATTTTTTTCCAACCAGAAGTGACACCGGCGGGTGAACGGCCCATCACCCGCCAACATGCCATTGAAATGCGCCTCCGCGATGTACGACAACTCCTTTCCGGTCATATACGGCTTGTTGAACGGAATCACGGCTACGCAACCCTTTAAATGTGGAGATTCTTTAGTCTCGCACAGAATTCTCACCAAACATATGCCTCAAATCCGTAAACTGGCTAATATTCTTGATCACCCGATGCTGGACATATTTTGGGAGAAAATATGGCGTCCAAACCGGACTCGATCCTCACCGAGACCGCCCGCTACTATTCCGCCAAGATCACTGAGCACGGGGACAGCCCGCAGGGGGTCGACTGGAATGGCATCGAGAGTCAGTACACCCGCTTCGGCGAACTCTGTCGGATTGTCGATTTGGCCTCCGACTTCTCGGTAAACGATCTCGGATGCGGCTACGGCGCCCTTCTGGACTACTTCCTCGACCGAAGAATTAATTGCCGCTACTACGGCTACGACGTATCTCAAGAGATGATCGTTGCCGCATCAACCCGCCACAAAAGCGCCCCGAACACATCGTTCACGATTGCCGCTGAACCGACCGAAACCGCCGATTTCGGAATCGCCAGCGGAATATTCAACGTCAAGCAAAGTCGATCCGACGATGAATGGCGCATCCATCTCGTCCAGACGCTAGACAAGATGGCCGCCACCAGTCGGCGCGGCTTCGCATTCAACTGTCTGACGTCGTATTCTGATCCACCGAAGATGCGGAGCAACCTTTTCTACGCCGACCCATGCTGGCTGTTCGATTTCTGCAAACGCCACTACTCCCGCAATGTCGCACTCTTGCATGACTACGGACTCTATGAATTCACCATTCTTGTCAGGCACACCCGCTAGGCATGTCGGCATAGGCACAGCCCGCAACTGCGGAACGTCCTTCAACACCGCTTCGTTCTCCCTGCTAGATCATGAAAAAAGACATTTTTGACACCGCCCACGCACCCTATTACCTGGTCACTCCGCCTTATGTCGAGGGTTCAGGAGGCGTCAGAGCGATGCACTACTTTTGTCACGCACTGAATCTGGCTGGCGAAGAAGCCTACGTCAGCACCGGCGATGTCTCCCCGGGACTGCGGACCCCCGAACTGACTAGCGAGGTCCGTGAAAAGCACAGCGCGCAAGGCATCGAACCGATTGTGGTTTATCCCGAAATTGTTCCGGACAACCCAATGGCCGCCAAGCATGTCGTGCGCTACCTCCTCAACACTCCAAGTGTCGTGACCACCCAAAAGACGAACTGGAGTGACGACGACATCATTTTCAGCTTCGGGAAAGTCATTATTCCGGAAGGAATGGATGCCCACATTCTCGAAGTCCCGTTGATCAATACACAGATCTACAACACCATTGGAACCGATGACCGACAACGCAGCGGAAAACTGGTGTTCATCAATCGTTTCCTCGATCGCGGAGGCCAACTGGACCCCGTCACCACGGGCGCAACAGAGATTTCCTTCAGGGCCGGCTTCCGAACACCACAGCAACTCGCTGAACTCTACAGAAAAGCCGAGGCACTCTACACCTATGAGCCATCGACTGCCTGTTTTGAGGCGTTGCTATGTGGCTGTCCGGTTGTGTACCTGCCAAATCATCTCTTGCTGGCGAAGCCGTTTGAAGGCTACCTGGGGAACGACGGCTGCGCTTGGGGCACAAACCCGGAGGCGCTTGAGCGCGCAAAGAAGACGGTACATAAAGCTGCAGAAAACTACGCGCAGAAAGTCTCGCGCTTTTGGGGGCAGCTTGAAAGCTTTATTTCAATCACGCAAACAGCCGCAAGGCCAGAAAACGGCTTTCCCGAAAAGGCCGGCGTTACTGCAATCGACCGGGCCTATCAGAAATGGCTCGCGAAGAGGACCTTCTGCCCCGAAGACATCGACAGGCTTGCTCATAAAACTCAGACGGCAGATGGGCACGACATTTCATTTAATCTCTTCGTCAGACTCGACCCCGGCACCCAAAGCCTGCTTGCTGACACCCTTGATAGCCTAGGGGAACAAATATACGCATCGTGGCAACTGGACGTAGTCACGACACTCCCGGCTCCAGAGGGCATTTCGGAAGTGGCCTGCGTGGGTTGGCACACACTGGCCTCCATGGCTGATTCGAAATCAGCCATCGATGCGTTGGTCGATCAACGAAACCTGCCTTGGAATATTGAAATCCCAGCAGGCGCGTGGCTCGATCCACTATATCTCTGGCGCTTGGCACATGAGATTCAATTGAATCCCGAGAAGGTAGCTTTTTTTGTTGACGATGACTGCCACGATGACAACGGCAGCCGTTTCAATCCACGCTTTAAGCCAGGCGTAAACGCGGCCCGCCTCCGCGCATCCGATCTGTCGGGGCCCGTTTGCGTCAATAGGAAGGCATGGCTCAGCACCGGAGGGGCGAGCCAGCGCAATGGTAGCCCGTGGTTTAGCCAATTACTGAAAATAGCAGACGAATTTGGCTGGACATCAATCAATCACACGCCAGACATCCTGATCAGCTACCCGCGCAGCATCCCGACTGACATTGAGTCATGTCTGCTCGGTTTGGTCGAGAATGAGATGCGTAAAGGTACAGGAAGCGAAATAGTTCCAGTAACGGACAAGAGTTGGAACATTCGCTATCCATTGCGTAGCACACCGGCAGTCACCATCGCGATCATTTCCCAAGGACAACTCGATTTTCTGCCTCGCTGTTTCAATAGCATCATCGAGAAGACCAATTACCCCAGTTTTGAAATCATCATCGCACTGACGAGTGCCGGTGACGACCCGGACCTGAATCACTGGCTGGAGAGTATTCAAAATAGTTCGCAGCCGGATATTCGCACGATCAGGACTAACACCACAGCCAATCATGCCACCCGCTGCAATGCGGCAATTCAGGCATCTTCGAACGATTTCGTCCTGTTGGTCAGGGAGGAAGCGGTGTTTATTCAGGACAAATGTCTGGAAGAACTTGTGCGAACCTGTCTTCAGCCAGGCGTTGCGGCAACAGCCCCCTGTTTGATCGCGCCCGGCACCGGGTTGATACAGGAGGCGGGCAGTGTCCTCGGACTGGAAGGACTGGTTGGGACCCCTTACCAGCGGCAGGCAAAGCTTGGCGAATCCGGCTATCTGGACGAGCTTAGAACCTCACGAGACGCGAGTGCCCTGTCGGGAGCCTGCCTGTTGGTACGCAAAGAGTGTTATCTGGCAGTTGGGGGCATGGACGAATCAGACCTTGGCAACCACTTTTCCGATGCAGATCTGTGCCAAAAGCTTCTTGCTCTCAAGCAGCGGCTTATCTACCAACCGCAAGCCACAGCCGTGTATGGCGGTCCGACATCGCTTGATGTCAGGTGTGATGTGGAAGGATGGGCCCGGGACACGGTGGCGGAGGCACATGCAAAACGGATTTTTTCGCAGCGCTGGCTGGCCCATTCGTCGGCAGACCCATACTGGAACCCCAATCTGTCTCTGAATACGTTGTCAGCGACGCCGGAAACCGAATATCGCGCTCAATGGCAGTACCTGCCGACCTCTGCCCCCCGAATCCTGGCGCGACCGCTGATGAACGGCCAGGGAATTTATCGGATCACGGCCCCTTTGACCGCTTTGCGCAAGGCAGGAATGGCTTCGGAATGCGTGTGGCCGCAGGAGGACGGCGGACGCGAGCCAAGCGCATCCGAAATTCTCCGGTTGTCACCCGATTCAGTCATCCTTCAGCACTACATTAACGACCCGAAACTCCCTACGCTCGAAACGTGGCAAGCGTTGCCTTCCCGGCCTTTTCTCGTCTATGCGCTGGACGATTTGCTGACCGACATGGCCGAAAGCAATCATTTGCGGAAGAACGTACCGTCCAACTGTCGTGCCCGCCTGAAGTACGCCCTGGAGCGATGTGACAGAATGGTCGTATCAACGGATTTTCTGGCCAACGCATACCGCCACTTGATATCGGACATCCGCGTCGTCCCCAATCGACTGGAGCAAGAACTCTGGCTCCCCTTGCACAGCCAGAAGCGGACAACTGCAAAGCCCCGCATCGGATGGGCTGGCGGTACCACGCATCAGGGTGACCTGGCTCTACTCAAGGGAATCATCGAAAAAACGCGTCATGAGGCTGATTGGGTGTTCTTTGGCATGTGCCCCCAAGAACTTCGCCCTCTTCTGACCGAATATCACGCTTTTACTGCATTTTCCGACTACCCCGCCCGCCTGGCCGCCTTGAATCTCGACATCGCCGTCGCGCCCCTGGCAAAAATCCCCTTCAATCAAGGCAAAAGCAACCTGCGTCTTCTGGAATACGGCGCCTTGGGCATTCCGGTCGTTTGTACCGACATTGACCCATACCGTAACAGCCCCGCCTGTTGTGTCGAGAATACCGAGGAAGCTTGGACGGGAGCCATTCGTGAACGGATCTACGACGCGGACGCACGTGAACGAGAAGGGATCGCATTACGCCAATGGGTGCATCAACACTTCTTACTGGAAGACCACCTGGAAGAATGGCTCAGCGCTCATCTCCCGGCATAGGCAAGGCTCAAAGCCTCCTCGATATATTCGGCTAAAGTTTGTGTCTCCGATGTCGTAATGGGACTTGTCAGCGAATAATTCGCCGTACAAACGGGGCGGTAAAAGGCCGTAGAGGCAAGAGACCGTTCTCAGGTACCTACTTCGTCAGGAGAACCAAAATGGCACAAATTAACACCAACCTCTATTCGCTGAATGCGCAGCGCAACCTGGACAAGAACTCTCTGGGTCTGGCTTCGGCGGTTGAGCGTCTTTCTTCCGGCCTCCGCGTTAACTCTGCCCGCGACGACGCCACCGGCCTCGCCACCGGCATGACCATCGAGGCCACCGCACGTGAGACGGCTGTCGAGATTCGTCAGGCTGGCGATACCATTTCCGCCAACCAGATCGGTGACGCGGCACTCGCCGTCGTCGGCGACATCGTGACCCGTATCATCGAACTGAACAAGATGGGTGGCGGCACCACGGAAATCAACCTGCTGGTCACCCAAGCCGGGACGATTCAAACCGATGCTACTGCCAAGGGCGGCACTTTCACGTCGGTCGCGGTTGCCAGCACCTCGGATGCCACCACCTTGACCGCCATTGCCACCTCTCGTGCGACGGCCGGTGCGAACATGAACAACGCCCAGTTCTCCATCCAGGCGAAGCAGGCAAGCTACGAAGGCCAGATGGCGAAGAAGGGCCGCATCATGGATGCCGACTTCGCGGCCGAAACGGCCAACCTGGCCCGCTTCCAGATCCTCCAGCAGGCTGGCATGGCCATGGTCGCCCAGGCCAACGCGATCCCGCAGAACGTTCTGGCCCTGCTCCGTTAATCGGTCATCGGTCAATCCTGATGAGAGGTGCGGCGGGACGCAGTTCCCTCCGCACCTTTTTCCGTTGGGATGGCTCTGGAGATGGACATGAACATCGATTCGATCCAATCAGCAAACCCGCCGCAACGAACGGCAACACCGGATGCAGCTCAGCAGGCCAGCCGGCAGGCAAGGGCCTCGACCGCTTTACCCGAGCAGCAGCGCAATATACAAACGGACACCAAGCAAAATCGCGATACCGACCAAAATCAATTGTCGGTTCAAGATGCCGTCAAGCGCCTCGAAGACTTCGTGTCCATTGCTCGAGCGGACATCAGCTTCTCAATCGATGGTGCATCCGGCGTACATGTGGTCAAGATTGTGGACAAACAGTCGCAACAAGTAATCCGCCAGTTTCCCTCCGAAGAAGCTATCCGTATCGCCCAGGCACTGGACAAACTCCAAGGAATCTTTGTCAAAGACAGGGTGTGACCCGATCGGAAAAAATCGGAAAAGCCCTAAAGTTTCACCAAGCAGTGTCGTAAGAGAAATTGTCAGCGAATTGTTTTGAATCGTTCGCCGTACAGCGGAAGCGGAAAGAAGGCCGCAAGACAGACCCCGCTCCAGTACTCACTTCGTCAGGAGAACCAAAATGGCACAAATTAACACCAACCTCTATTCGCTGAATGCGCAGCGCAACCTGGACAAGAACTCTCTGGGTCTGGCTTCGGCGGTTGAGCGCCTTTCTTCCGGCCTGCGCGTTAACTCTGCCCGCGACGACGCCACCGGCCTCGCTACCGGCATGACCATCGACGCCACCTCGCGTGAGACGGCTGTCGAGATTCGTCAGGCTGGCGACACCATTTCCGCCAACCAGATTGCTGATGCAGCCCTCGCCGTCGTCGGCGACATCGTGACCCGCATCATCGAGCTGAACAAGATGGGTGGCGGCGCAACTGAAATTGGCCTGCTGGTCACCCAAGCGCAGACCATCATGGGAGACGCTGGCGTCAAAGGCGGTACTGTTGGTGCAACGGCAATGACCTCGGCAACCGTGACCATTACCTCGACCTCGAACGCCGCCACCCTGACATCGATCGCAACCGAACGCGCTACGGCTGGTGCGAGCATGAACAACGCCCAGTTCTCCATCCAGGCGAAGCAGGCAAGCTACGAAGGCCAGATGGCGAAGAAGGGCCGCATCATGGATGCCGACTTCGCGGCCGAAACGGCCAACCTGGCCCGCTTCCAGATCCTCCAGCAGGCTGGCATGGCCATGGTCGCCCAGGCCAACGCGATCCCGCAGAACGTTCTGGCCCTGCTCCGTTAATCGGTCATCGGTCAATCCTGATGAGAGGTGCGGCGGGACGCAGTTCCCTCCGCACCTTTTTCCGTTGGGATGGCTCTGGAGATGGACATGAACATCGATTCGATCCAATCAGCAAACCCGCCGCAACGAACGGCAACACCGGATGCAGCTCAGCAGGCCAGACAGAGAACTGACGCCGCGCAGGCGAGCGGAAACACCCGTCAGTCAGAGTCACAGCGCGACTCCAGTACCGAGAACAATCAACTATCGGTTCAGGACGCTGTCAAACGGCTTGAAAGCTTTGTTTCCATTGCTCGCGCCGACATTAGTTTTTCAATCGATGAAGCTTCCGGCGTGCAAGTGGTTAAAATTACGGACAGGCAATCGAAAGAGGTCATCCGTCAGTTTCCGTCGGAAGAGGCTATTCGTATCGCCCAGGCGCTGGACAAACTTCAGGGCATCTTCGTCAAGGACAAGGTGTAACAACCGGTAGCCAGGAAGGAAGCAATCATGGCAACGACAACTTCGCTAGGCGTCGGCGCGGGGATAGACCTGCAATCCATGCTGACCAAACTGATGGATGCTGAAAAAGCCCCCATCAGAGCACTGGATGCAAGGATCACCTCCACCAACACGCAGATTTCGGTATACGGTACGCTCAATTCAAAACTGGACGCACTCAAATCTGCCGCCGAGACGTTGCAATTTCCTTCCCGCTTATCGGCAGTAACAGCAACCTCAAGCGACACCACCGTACTCAGCGCCAGCGCAGCCTACAACGCGGCTACAGGGAGTTATGCCCTGGAGGTCACGCAGTTGGCTGCAGCTCAAAAGAACGTGTCCATGAACTATGTCGCAGGGACCACGTTCAGCGGAGGCGACATCAATTTCACGGTCGGCGGCGTCGCTGCTTCGACCATCAGTTTCGACCCGGGTAGCTATACCCTGCAGGAAGTCGCCACACGGATCAACGATGCCAAGTTGGGTGTTACGGCAACTGTCGTTAATACCACGGGCGGCGGACAGCGAATGATCCTGAGCAGCAACAAGCCTGGAACGGCCAATGCCTTTTCACTGACGTCAACGCTGGTTCCGTCCGACGATGCAGGGCCTCCGGTAGTTGCACAGGCCTCCCTGGCCACAGCCGATCCGACAAAAGGAACGGTGGCCAAGGACGCAACGATGAAACTGGACGGCATCGACATCAGTTCGAGTTCGAACCAATTCACTGATTCTGTCACAGGGCTGACCTTTACAGCAGTCAAGCTGGGCACGGCAACCGTGACCGTTCAAAACGACAGCGCGAAGATCACCACTGCAGTGCAGGCCTTTGTCGACGCGTACAACGCCGTCGCCACCACGATCAAGACCAACTCCGGATATAACGCGGCGACGAAGACGAACCAGGCGTTCAGCGGTGACGCAACAGCACGGGGAGTTCTGGACGCATTGGGCAACGCCAGAACGACAGTACCCACTGAACTGAGCGCTGCCACCTACAAGGCGCTTTCCGATCTGGGCGTCACCATGCAGCAAACAGGCCTGCTTTCCCTCGACAGTTCGGCCCTGGCCCAGAAAGTTGCAACGTCGTCGACCGAGGTCATTTCTACGCTCAGCGCCTACGGCAAGGCGTACGCAGAATCGGTTTCCAGCATGCAGACAAGTGGCGGCATGCTTTCCAACCGGATCGATGGGCTAAACGCTGCGATCGAACGCTTTAAGGACAACAAGGAAGTGCTGGAGTATAGAATTGCGCTGATCGAAAAACGGTATCGCGCCCAATTCACTACCCTGGATACATTCGTAAGCAAGATGCAATCGCTCAGCGGGTCACTCAGTCAATCGCTCGGGCAATCGTCATCTGGATAGAATTAGCCGGAGAGGGCCTCTTCTTTCTTAACGGAAAATCGGTTCCATGTTCACCTCCCCTATTGCAAGCTACAAGCAAATTGACGCCGAGTCCGACATTCGGGGCGCCGATCCGATTCGCCTGATCACGCTGCTGTTTGATGGCGCGGAAGCCGCCCTTGCGACGGCGCAATCCCAGTTGGCAGCCAATGACTTGCGCGGTAAATCAGAGTCCCTGACGAAAGCAATGACGATCATCGTCGAAGGTTTGTCCGCGAGTCTTAGCATCGAGCAGGGCGGCGAGCTCGCAGAACGCCTGAAGGCTCTCTACAGCTACATGGTATCGCGACTGATCCATGCCAACATTCACAAGGATGCTGCCGCAATCGCCGAAGTCCAGCAGTTGTTGGGTGAAATTTCCGGTGCGTGGCGGGAATTGAGAGTAAATCTTGCTGGAGAGCAGAATTCTGCCAAACACACTCCCTGACCCGGCCGAACATCTTGGTCAACTTTCTGATTCATTGGGCACATTGCTTGCTGCGATAAAAGCGGGAGAGTGGGAGCGTTTCGCCGAGCTCGCCGACAAGATGGCTCCGGAAATGGACATCGTCCAGAGTGCTGCAGCCGATCGAAAATTTGATTCCGCAGACCAGCGGGTTAAGGTAAAAGCCGTTCTCGGGATGCTCGAATCGGCAATCAACGAGTGCTCGGCACGCAAAAATCAGATTTCCCCGCTGATTGATGCATTGAATCGCATATTGCCCCCCCCTAGCAAGCCATGATTCCCTCCGACGTCGTCAGCCGCCTGCAACTCACCGCAGATGCCGCCGTCACCCGCGTTCCCACCCCGCAGCAGGTTACCGACGCTCTCGCCGATCTGGTCCCCGGGCAACGGGTTCTGGCCGAAATCCAGGCGCTGCTGCCGAATGGTGCCTACCGGGCATTGATCAACCAGCGCGATGTCACGCTTGCACTCCCTTTCTCCGCAAAGGCTGGCGACTCCCTTGAACTGGAAGTCGTCGAAAGCGAAGGCAAGCTGACACTCGCGGTCGTCGCCAGAAAAGGCGAGGCCGGCACAACGCCGACGCAGTCGGAACGACCGGCCGTTGAAACGACTTTTTCGCGCACCGGGAATTTCATCGCTGGCCTGCTCGGCCGGGGCGAGGATGGCGACACGGCAAAGCCGGCACCGCTCAATGCCAACCAGCCGATTGCAGCAACCCCGCCGACCAAAGGCAGCGAACTCGTACCGCTGTTAAAGCAAGCCATCACGCAAAGCGGCATGTTCTACGAGTCGCATCAGGCGCAGTGGGTGGTCAGCCGCCTGCCAACGGAAGCACTCCTCGCCGAACCACAGGGCAAACTCTCGCAACCGCTTGCTCAGCCCCCCTCCTCCCCCAACACGTCTGTGGTCGCTGGCAACCAGCAAAACGCGCCCGCCGCATCCATCCAGGCGTCAATCGCTGCTGATGCAAGCGCAGCCCCCGCCGATATGGCAAAAGCACCATCTCAGGCAGGAGGCGATGTCGCTCGTGCCGCCGCACCAGCACTCCCTCCCGGGCAGCTCGTTGCCCCCGATCTGGTGCCACTCGTACAGCAGCAACTGGAGGCGCTCGCCAGCCAAACGTATGTCTGGCACGGACAGGCCTGGCCGGGACAACCGATGCAGTGGGAAATCGAGGAAAACGGCCACCGCAATAGTGCTGGCGAGCCGGATGCACAGACACAGTGGCAAACCCGTCTGACGTTGACGATGCCGGAGTTGGGTGAGGTCAAAGCCGCCATTCGATTGAACGGTGGCGAGATCGCGCTGACGCTGAGCGCTGCAGGTAACGATTCCGCCGTGCGCCTCGCCAATGGCGGCGACCAGTTGCGCAGCCAGTTCGAAGCCGCCGGCCTCGCGCTTTCCGGCTTTTCCGTAGGGCGCCATGAACGAACGGAAGGCTGACTCCCTGCGGACCGCTGTCGCCCTCGCCTACCGGGAGGCGGATGCCGCGCCGCGCGTCGTGGCGAAAGGACGCGGGCTGGTCGCAGAGGAAATCATCGCCCGAGCCAGGGAGCACGGGGTCTATGTGCATGAATCCCCGGAGCTTGTATCGCTGCTCTCGCAGATTGACCTTGATCAGCACATCCCCCCCCAACTCTATATCGCCGTGGCCGAGCTGCTCGCCTGGTTATATCGGATTGAACGCGGTGAAACACCTGCGTTGCCACAGCTGACGCTGCCCCCCAAGGCCTGAATTTCCCTCAAGATTGCTCGCCACGTTCTCGACCAAGCGGTTTTGCATTAAACTTGGTACGCAGAAAAACAGAGCGTTTGCACATCTCCCTTTCCAGATTCCCTCATGTCCGACCACGAAGCCCTGCACGGGCATGAAATTCCTCCAGCGCAACTGGAACTCGACCAGGGCGACGTTTACAGCAAGTACATGCTGCATTCGCGCTCGGAAATCCTGTATGTACTGCGCGCGGTATTGCAGAAGGGCAGCCTCGTAACGGTTTATTTCGATCATGGCAAATCGTTCCTGCTGACGGCCTTGGTGGCCGTCGATGCGGAAAACGGTTCCCTGCTGTTCGACGTTGGCAGCGATGAGGAAATGAACATCCGCGCGCTGAAAGCAGATCGGCTGCTTTTTACTACCTCGCTTGACAAGGTCAAGGTTCAGTTCAGCCTCAAGGCGCTGAGTTCAGCCAGCCACGAGGGCCGCGCGGCCTTCCGCGCATCCCTGCCTGAGACAGTGTTGCGCCTGCAGCGCCGGGAGTATTACCGACTGGCGACGCCAATCGCCAATCCGATCTACTGCAAGATGACCGCGCGCAGCGATGACGGTTCAGGCAAGGCCGCCAACATCCCGCTGCTCGACATCAGCGGTGGCGGGGTTGGCCTCATGGTCGATCCGGAATTGAAGGATGCCTTCAAGGTCGAAACTGCTTTTTCTGATTGCCGTATCGACCTACCCGACGAAGGTTTGCTGGTTTGCAATCTTGTTGTCCGAAACGCTTTCGATGTCACGACGAAAAGTGGCAACCATCACCTGCGTGTCGGATGCGAGTTTGTCGACCTTCCCGGCACCCGGTTGACGATGGTGCAACGCTACATCACCCACGTCGAACGCGAACGAAAGGCCCGCATGTCGGGCATGGCCTGAAACTGGCAAGCGGAAAACAAAAAAGGCCGGCAATGCCGGCCTTTCGCATATCGGGGTAGTCCGAGAGCGGTCAGACCTGAATGTTCATCACGTCGTGGTATGCCGTAACCAGTTTGTTACGGACCTGCACCATCTCCTGGAACGACACGTTCGCCTTCTGCAGGGCGATCATCACCTCATGCAAATTGGCCGAAGAATCGCCGGCGGCAAAATTTGCCGCCAGTGTTTCCGCCTGCTGCTGCGTCTGGTTGACCTGCTCGATCGAGTTCTGGAGCACGGTCGCAAAATCCACCCCCCCCGCCGCAACTGGCGTTTCCTGGGTTTTACTGCCTGCCTGCGCGGCTGTTGCGCGCAGCAGGCCCAACATCTGGTCGATACCTTTGGTGTCCATCATGCGACTCCTGTGACATTCACGTGACTATGCAGCAAACATCGTGCCACCGACTCACTCCTGGAAGAATCCTTCTTCCTTGTACTGTTTGAGCTTGTAGCGGAGCGTGCGTTCCGAAATACCCAGACGCTCGATCGCCAGCTTGCGCGACCCGCCCACGGCAGCGAGGGTCTCCAGAATATGCTCGCGCTCAAGATCACGGATGCTGTCTGCTTTCGCAGGCGATGATTCTGCCGCATGTGGAGCCGCGGCAGACGGCTGTGTGACCGGCACTGCTGCCGGGACAGCGGGTGAGCCTGCCAAATGCAAGGAATCCGCATCGACCCGTTCCCCGGGTGCCAGGATTACGGCACGCTGCATCACATTCTCAAGTTCGCGGACATTCCCCGGCCAGCTGTAGGCCCGCAACGCCGCTTCGGCCGCCGGCGTCAGCCCAAGACCGGTGCGCCCCATCGCACCTCCATGCGCGGCAAGGAAGTGCTTGGCCAGCGGCACGATATCCTCCGGGCGCTGACGCAATGCCGGGATCGGCAACGGAAAGACATTCAGCCGGTAATATAGATCCTCACGGAATACTCCGCGCGACACGGCCTCGGCCATGTCGCGGTTCGAGGTGGCGACGATGCGGATATTGAGCGCAATCGGCTTCTTGCCTCCCACCCGCTCGACTTCGCGCTCCTGCAGGACACGCAGCAGCTTGGCCTGCAGGCCAAGCGGCATCTCGGTCACTTCATCGAGCAGCAGCGTTCCGTCCTGAGCCTGTTCAAATTTTCCTGCCTGTGGCTGTTGGGCGCCGGTAAAGGCCCCTTTCTCATAACCGAAGAGGGTCGCTTCCAGCAGGGTATCCGGAATGGCGGCACAGTTGATGGCGACGAACGGCCCGTTACGACGCCCCGAATGCTGATGAACGTAGCGGGCCACCACTTCCTTGCCGACCCCCGACTCGCCCGTCAGCAGGACCGTCGCATCGGTCTGTGCCACACGCGCCGCCATCGAGAACAGGTTCCGGCTGGCGACATCGCGCGCCACGACGCCGGCATCATCTTCGGCCTCCGGCAGCTTGTATTTCTCGACATGGGCGAGCAGCGCCTGCGGTTCGAACGGCTTGAGCAGGAAATCACAGGCACCGGCCCGCATCGCCTCGACAGCCCGATCGACATCGGCATAGGCGGTCATCAGCACCACAGGCAGGTGCGGCCACTGCTGGCGAATTTCCTTGAGCAGCGTAATCCCGTCCATCGGCATCATGCGCACATCGCTGACCACCAGCGAGAACGACTGCCCCGATAGCAGCGCCAACGCTTCTTCACCGCCGGGCGCCGATTGGACGGTCTTTCCCGCCAGCAGCAGGGTGTCACACACCGCTTCACGCAGATTCGGATCGTCCTCGACGACCAGAATGGGGAGTTCCTGACTCATTTATGCATCCTGTGGTTCTGTCACGCTTCCAGTCGGCAGGTCGAGCACGAACTCGGCCCCCTCTCCCGGAAGCGAGCTGATTTCGATGTTGCCGCCGTGCGCCCGTGCCACGCCCAGTGCGATGGCCAGGCCCAATCCTGTTCCCTGCCCCTTGGTCGTGAAGAAAGGCTCAAAGATGCGAGGCTGCTGCTCCCCGGGAATTCCAGGCCCGGTATCGCGGACCCGGATACGCACCCGTGCATCTGCCACAACGACCCCCAGTGTTACGACACCGCCTGGCTCGCAGACCTGCAGGGCGTTTTCGAGCAGGTTCAAGAGCGCTCCTGCCAAAGGTTTCCGTCCGCCGACGATTATAGCGTCGCCGGCGAAACCCTCGCGGCTAAAGCGAACGCCCCGCTCTGCACACAAGGGCTCCATCGTCAGCGCTGCATCGGCCAGCAGGTCATCGACGGGAATGGCCTCACGTCCGATTTCCTGCCCACGCGCGAAGAGCAGCACATCCTGAATCAGTCGCTCAAGACGCTTCAACTGTTCCGTCGCCTTGCCGGCGAAGCGTGCGCGGGCATCATCGGCGAGGTCAGGCTTGGCGAGATTGGCGCTGTAGAGAAGGGCCGTGGCGAGCGGCGTACGCAACTGGTGGGCAAGCGATGCCGCCATCTCGCCCATCGCAGCAAGGCGCTGGTTACGCTCCAGGCTCGCCTTCATATCGTGCGCTGCAGTGATATCGTGGATCAGTACGATGCGGCCGCCCGAAGAGGGCAGCAGACTCTCCGCGACCACGACGCGCCGTCCGGCAAGCATGAATTCGTCAGGCGCCGCCGCCAACTGCATGGTCTCGGCCAGGGCCTGCCAGTTCCAGCCCGCGGGCACGCAGCCCAGCATTGCGCAGGCGGCGGGGTTGGCGGCACTGACCAAACCATCTGCCTCGACAACGACAACCCCGGCCGGAAGCGCGTCAAGCAACAGTCCGAGGCGTTCCGAGAGCGCTTCCTTTTCCTCATACTGACGCCGCAATTCGCCATTGGCGACCGCAAGTTCATCGGTCAGCGACTGCACGCGTCCCTGCAGGGCCGCATAGGCCTGCGTCAGTTCGTGCGATACCTGATTGAAGACGTCGAAGGCACGTTGCAGGTCCTGTGCCTTGGATAATTGCGAGGAATCGGTCATTCGGGGAGAATCCCATGCAGATTGCGGCTACAATAGTAGAATAATTCTCAGGACTTTGCGCTTTTTGCTTGATTAAACGCAAATAAAGGAAAGCATGGCGGCAACACCGGACTCCACTGCAGGCATCGGAACGGCAGACAGCGCGATCAGCCGTGCCCGCGTGGCGCTGTCCCGGCTCGACAACCAGCAAAAACTGACTTTGATGTTCGCGATCGCTGCGGTGATCACGCTGGTGGTCGGTTCGGTACTGTGGTCGAAACATGGTGATTTCCGCGTCCTCTTCTCGAACATCTCGGAACGCGACGGCGGCGCCATCATCAGCTCGCTCGAGCAACTGAACGTTCCCTACAAGTTTTCCGAAAGCGGCGGCGCCATCCTGGTACCCGGCGATCGTGTGCACGAAATCCGCCTGCGCCTTGCCTCGCAGGGCCTTCCCAAGGGTGGCGCAGTCGGTTTCGAACTGATGGAAAACCAGAAGTTCGGCATCAGCCAGTTCGCGGAGCAGGTCAACTACCAGCGTGCCCTTGAGGGAGAGCTGTCGCGCACCATTCAGGCCGTTGCCGCAGTACAGACCGCTCGCGTCCATCTGGCAATTCCGAAGCCGACGGTCTTCGTACGTGAGGAGCAGAAGCCCTCGGCTTCAGTATTGCTCAACCTCTACCCCGGCCGCATGCTCGAACCGGCGCAGATTGCTGGCATCCAGAATCTCGTCGCTTCCAGCGTCCCGCAGATGCCCCCCGGCAACGTCTCCATCCTTGACCAGAGCGGCGCCCTGCTCTCGCAGTTGAAGAGCAAGCTCATGGAAGCCGGCCTCGACCCGACGCAGGTCAAGTACGTTCATGAGGTGGAATCTGCCGTCATCAAGCGTATCGAGGACATCCTGACGCCGATCGTCGGCATGGGCAACGCCAAGGTGCAGGTCGCGGCCGATATTGACTTCTCGCAGGTTGAACAGACTGCCGAGACCCACAAGCCGAATACGACGCCGCCGGAAATCGCGATCCGCAGCCAGCAGACGAGCGAAACCGCGAGTGCTACGGCCACCCCGGCTCCAGCCGGCGTTCCGGGCGCACTCTCGAATCAGCCGCCGGCCCCGGCCACGGCACCGCTGACGACACCGGCAGTACCTGGTGCCACGGCCCCGGGTGGCAATTCACCGCCGATCCCCGGCCAGATCAACGCTGCCGGAGTTCAGGCACCGATTGGCAGCGTCGGCCAGCCGGTCGCCACGCGCAAGGATTCGACGATCAATTACGAGATCGACCGCACCATTCGGCATACGAAGCAGTCGGCCGGCGTCATCCGCCGCCTGTCGGCCGCGGTCGTGGTCAATCATCGCAAGGAAATCGGCAAGGACGGCAAGCCGACGACGAAGCCGCTCTCCGATAATGAGGTCAAGCAGATCAACGATCTGGCTCGCGAGGCGATGGGCTTCAACAAGGACCGTGGCGACACGTTGTCGGTTGCCAATGCCTCATTCACGGCAATCGAGCGGGCTGATGGCGGGATCCCGATCTGGAAGGACCCGGATATCCTTGCCCTGCTGAAGGATCTGATCAAGTACGGCGCGATCGCCGGCATCATCGCCTACCTGCTGCTCAAGGTCGTCAAGCCTCTGATCACGACGATGATGACGCCGCGACCGGGAGATTATTCGCCGCGGGCCGGCGGCGCGACCAGCACCAGCGGTGCGGCAGCCTATGGCGAGATGGCAGGAGAACAAGGCGGTGGTCCTTCGCCATACGATGACAAACTGCAGCGGGCGAAAAACGTAGCCGCGGCCGATCCCAAGGCGGTCGCCAACATCATCAAGGACTGGACAGGCTCCAATGCCGGGTGAGGACGGAATCGAGAAAGCCGCGATACTGCTCGTCTCGCTCGGCGAGGAGCAGGCGGCAGAAGTACTGAAACACCTCGGCCCACGCGAGGTGCAGAAGATCGGCCACGCAATGGCGGCATTGAAATCAGTACCGCGCACGCGCGTCGAAACGGTACTCGACGATTTCAACAAGACAGCGCAGGAATCGGCAGCCATGCACGTCGACTCCGATGCCTATGTCCGCTCCGTGCTGACCAAGGCACTGGGCGACGATAAGGCATCGAACCTCATCTCGCGCATCCTGCAAGGGGGCGATACCGCCGGCATCGAGGGTCTCAAGTGGATGGACGCCCCGACGGTTGCCGACCTGATCAAGAACGAACACCCGCAGATCATCGCCACCATCCTCGTACACCTCGATCACGACCAGGCCAGCGATATCCTCAACCAGTTCACCGAGCGCCTCAGGAACGACGTCGTCCTGCGCATCGCGACGCTGGAAGGCATCCAGCCGGCGGCGCTGAAGGAACTGAACGACGTCATGATGCGCATCCTCTCCGGTTCGTCGAACATCAAGAAGGCGGCGATGGGTGGCGTGCGGCCGGTGGCCGAGATCCTCAACTTCATGGGCTCCGCCAACGAAACTGCGGTGGTGGACGCAATTCGGGAATACGACCCGGACCTGGCGCAGAAGATCCTCGACGAGATGTTCGTCTTCGAGAACCTGAACGACCTCGACGATCGTTCGATCCAGCTGCTGCTGCGCGAGATCCAGTCCGACTCGCTGATCCTCGCCATGAAGGGCGCCTCGCCGGAACTGCGCGAGAAGATCTTCAAGAACATGTCGCAGCGTGCCGCGGAAATGCTGCGCGAGGACCTCGAAGCGCGCGGCCCTGTACGCCTCTCGGAAGTCGAGGCGGAGCAGAAGGAAATCCTCAAGATCGTCCGCCGCCTCGCCGACGAAGGCCAGATCGTGCTTGGCGGTTCGGGCGGCGAGCAGATGGTTTAAACGCCGGACAGCGATCGCGCCATGACCGGCTTCATTCCGAAAGAAAAACTGACCGCCTACCAGCGCTGGGAACTTGCTGCCTTCGATGAAGCCGAAAAGGCGGCACAGGAGGCTGTCACCGAAGCAGTACCCGAGGTGGCATTACCTACCGCAGAGGAAATCGAGCGCATCCATAGCGATGCACAGGAGGCCGGCTATGCCGCCGGACACGCGGCGGGCTACGAAGCCGGACTCGCTGCAGCGCAAGCTGAAGTGGAACATCTGGTAGCGCTTGGCGAAAATCTTCGCCAGCAACTGCAGTCGATCGACCAGGAAATTTCCGAAAGCGTGCTTGCCGTCGCGGTCGAAACTGCACGTCAGGTGCTGCGACAGAGTCTCCGGCTGCACCCGGAACTGCTGTTGCCGGTCATACGCGAGGCCATTGGTGCACTGCCCCTGCATCATGGTCACCCAGCCCTCTTCCTGGCTCCCGATGACGTGTCGCTGGTCCGGCAACACCTTGGCGAACAGCTCAGTCACAACGGCTGGCGCATCCTCGAAGACAGCAGCCTCAGCCGCGGCGGCTGCCGAATCGAATCTGGCGCCAGTGAAGTCGACGCCACACTCGAAACGCGCTGGCGAAGGGTGCTGGAAGCGATCGGAACAAGCGCTGACTGGCTGGACGAGACGCCATGAGCCGGGATCTTCCCGCCCACGGCACACACTGGCGGGAGTTCTTCGATCTCTGCCGGGACGCCGCGTCCGACGCACAGCCGATCATGGCCAGCGGCCACCTGACCCGAATCAACGGCCTCGTCATGGAAGCCAGCGGCCTCAAGCTGCCGCTCGGCAGTTCCTGCCGCATCATTCCTTCCGGGGGAACGGCGGTCGAAGCCGAGGTCGTCGGCTTCAACGGCGAAAAGCTCTACCTGATGCCCTCGGAGGACGTCTATGGACTCTCTCCCGGCGCCCGCGTTGTTGCCTTCGAAACCAAGGCGATGCTGCCACGCATCGGCAAGGCCCGGCAGCCCCGGCGACGCATCATTGACCGCGCCAAGCTGATGCCGGTCGGCGATGCCTTGCTCGGTCGCGTCGTCGATGCTGCCGGTCGCCCGCTCGACAACCATGGCCCCTTGCACGTCGACACCCTGCGTCCGCTGCAGAGCCGGCCGATCAACCCGATGTCGCGCGCACCGATCGAACATTCACTCGACGTTGGCATCCGTGCCATCAATTCGCTGCTGACCGTCGGTCGCGGCCAGCGCATGGGACTCTTTGCGGGTTCCGGCGTTGGCAAATCCGTCCTGCTCGGCATGATGGCGCGCTACACCGAAGCTGAAATCATCGTCGTCGGACTGATCGGCGAGCGCGGTCGGGAAGTCAAGGAGTTCATCGAACAGATCCTCGGGGAGGAAGGCCTGCGCCGCTCCGTCGTCGTTGCCGCCCCGGCCGACGTCAGCCCGCTGATGCGCCTGCAGGGCGCTGCCTACGCCACCAGCATCGCGGAATATTTCCGCGACCAGGGCAAGCAGGTCCTGCTGATCATGGATTCGCTCACCCGCTACGCGATGGCGCAACGCGAGATTGCGCTCGCTGTTGGCGAGCCGCCGGTCACCCGCGGCTATCCGCCTTCCGTCTTCGCCCGCCTGCCACAACTCGTCGAGCGTGCCGGCAATGGTCCGGTCGGTGGCGGCTCGATCACTGCCTTCTACACGGTACTGGCCGAAGGCGATGACCAGCAGGATCCGATCGCCGATTCCGCGCGCGCCATCCTCGACGGCCACATCGTGCTTTCGCGGACGCTGGCCGATGCCGGACATTACCCCGCGATCGACATAGAACAGTCGATCTCGCGCGCCATGGTCAATCTGATCTCCCCGCCACACCTCGACGCGATCCGCCGCTTCAAGCAACTGTTCTCGCGCTACCAGCGCTCGCGCGACCTGATCAGTGTCGGCGCCTATGCCGCCGGTAGCGATCCACTGCTCGATCGTGCCATTGCCGAATACCCGCTCTACGAAAAATTCCTGCAGCAGGATCTGTCAGAGCGGGCTGCCTACGCTGAAAGCCTCGGCCAACTCGGCATGATCTTCGGCGCGGCACTCTGAAGCACTGACTCGCCATGGCCAAGCCTTTCGCCCTACAGACGGTGCTCGACCTGATGCAGCGCCGTGCGGACGAAGCCACGCAGCAACTCGCCCGTCTGATCGCGGCCGAGCAGGATGCGAATACCAAGCTGCAATTGCTCGCCGACTACCGCGAAGAGTACGCCCGCCGCTTCCAGACATCGGCACAGGAAGGGCTCACACCACAGCAGTGGCGAAATTTTCAGGATTTTCTGGCACGACTGGACGACGCCATCGCTCAACAGCGGGACGTCGTAGCGCGCTCTCGGAGCAATACGGTGGCCGGTCAGCAGGCCTGGCAGGCTCAACAGGTAAAACTGAAGGCTATGGACACCCTCTCGTCGCGCCATCAGCAATCCGAAACGCGCAAGGAACTGCGTCAGGAACAGAAGCTTGTGGACGAGATTGCCGCTCGCGATCGATCGTCCGACAAGACCTGAGCACAGGCGCTATCCGACGATACGGACAGAGCTGGCACAGCGTTTGCTCAATAGTTCGGCAACATGATGCCCCTCGGGAGCGGAAGCATGACCATCTCCGTCGCAAAATTCGTTGCCGCACCAGCTGCAAACCCCGCCGCTACGGCCGTTTCCGGCACAGCGGCGCAAGCCGATTCGATTCTCGCCGGCGACTTTGCCAACCTTCTGCTCGGCCAGTTGGCAGCTGAGCAATTGGCAAGCGATGGCGCCATGACCGGCAAAACCGGCAAAGAATTTGCCGCCGAAGGTACTGAAAGCATGACCGTGACCGACAGTGCGCAACTATTTGCGGCCCTTGGCCTTCCGGTTCCCGTCACCGCAGACCTATCTGGCCGCCCGGCGGCCGTTGGCACCAGTGATTTTGCCGGCGACACCCCGGAGTCACGAGCAGGCCGGATCGCAACGCTGGCAGGTGCCGCAAGCGGCCAGATTGCTGATGGCGACGTGGCTGGCGCATCCGTGCAGGCGGCATCAGAAACCGCCCGGAACAGCTTCGCAGACGCAATGCGCGCCGCGTCGGGACAGGATTCCGGGCAGGCGACGGGTACCGGTGACGTCGGCAACGCGGCAAAACTTGCCGGGTCAGGCAAGGCAGGCATCGAACTGACCGCATCCGCACACGACACTGCAAACATGCAAGCATCGGCAGCGGCGCCCACGGCGCCCGCAATTCATATGGCAGCCACGCACGCCACTCCGCCAGCAGCCACCGAGAATTCGTTGCATCTTGCCACCCCGTTGAAGGACGCCGCCTGGCCTGCCGAACTCTCGCAAAAAGTGGTCTGGATGGCTCGCCAGGACCTGCAATCCGCACAAATCACCCTTAATCCGCCACAACTTGGGCCGATAGAAATAGCGTTGGACATCAAAAATGAGCAGGCCAGTGCCGTGTTCGTCTCCGGCAGCGCAGAGGTACGTGAAGCCATCGAGTCAGCACTGCCCCGGTTGCGCGAAATGCTTGCCGGTGTCGGCGTCGAACTGGGGCAAGCGAACGTCAGTCATGAATCGTTCCGTCAGGCCAGCGATCAGGGTAGCCAACAACGACCGGCAGTCGCCGGAGGCAGCAATACAGGCGTCGATCGAAGTAGCGTAAGCATTGCGGCAGCGGGATCAACCGTTGCCGGGGCCCGAGCAGGAAACGGGCTGGTGGACACCTTCGCCTGAACGGCGAGGCAGTAGTAGGGGCGTCAACACACGTGAGGGGAGCACCCCCCGGCATTCGTGGCCGGGCATGTGCATATCCGACGCGATACAATGCGACGGATCGAAAACAGGGCAATGCCTAGAGGGAAAGGAACATGGCCAAAGAAGAAAAACCCGCCGAAGCCGCGGAAGCAGCACCCAAGAAAAGCAAGAAAATGCTGGTCATTATTCTGGCCGCCGTACTGTTCATCGTACTGGCGGGCGGCGGCGCGGCCTTCTTCCTGTTGAAGAAGGGGGACGAACACGCCGACGACGAAGAGGTCGCGGCGGAAAAGGACACCAAGTCGAAAAAGAAGAAGGGCGAAAAGGAAGCGCCGCCGGTGTATATCCCGATGGAGCCTTTCACCGTCAATCTCGTGCCGGAAACCGGTGATCAGTACCTGCAGGTCACGATCAACGTTGAAGCCGAAGATGCGGCCGTCGGCGAAAAGATGAAAATGCATATGCCGAAGCTGCGCAACCGGATCATGTTGATCCTGTCGTCGAAGAAAGCTTCCGAGCTGGCGTCCCGCGAGGGCAAGGAAGGTCTTGCGGAGGAAATCCGGGAGAGCATCAACGGCGTAGTCGGCGAACCTCCTGCCAAAGGCAAGAAGGCGGCAGAGGGCCCGATCAAGGAAGTACTCTTCACCTCCTTCATCATCCAGTAACGGCCATGGCGCAGGATTTTCTTTCCCAGGACGAAGTCGACGCACTCCTCAAGGGGGTCACCGGGGAAACCGACGAACCCGAGGAGAGTGGGGACGAGGGCAGCGGCCCGCGGACCTACAACCTCGGCACGCAGGAACGGATCGTTCGTGGGCGCATGCCCACGATGGAGCTCATCAACGAGCGCTTTGCCCGTTACCTGCGCATCGGGCTGTTCAACTACATGCACCGCAACGCCGAAATTTCGGTGGGGCCGATCAAGGTGCAGAAGTACAGCGAATTCATCCGCAATCTGGTCGTACCGACCAACCTCAACCTGGTCGCGGCCAAGCCGCTGCGGGGTACCGGGCTGTTCATTTTCGACCCGAACCTCGTCTTCCTCGTCGTCGACAACATGTTCGGTGGCGACGGCCGCTTCCATACCCGCGTCGAAGGCCGTGATTTCACGCAAACCGAGCAGCGCATCATTCAGGGCATGCTCAACGTCGTTTTCACGGAATACGGCCGCTCCTGGAAGCCGGTACATGACCTGAACTTCGAGTACATCCGTTCGGAGATGAACTCGCAGTTCGCCAACATTGCCACCCCGTCGGAAATCGTCGTTTCGACGACCTTCTCGATCGAGTTCGGCGGTTCGGCTGCCGAGATGCACATCTGCTTCCCGTACTCGATGCTGGAGCCGATCCGCGATGTGCTCTACAGCAGCATGCAGAGCGACCAGCTGTCGATGGACAAGCGCTGGATCACGACGCTACGCCAGCAGTTGCAGAGCGCCGAGGTCGAGCTGACGGCGGAACTGACCCATGCCACCGTTTCGCTCGGGCAGATACAGAAGATGAAGGTCGGCGACGTCATCCCGGTCGCGATTCCCGACAGCATCATCGCCAAGGTGGACGGCACCCCGCTGATGGAGTGCAAGTTCGGCCAGCAACAGGGGCAACTGGCCATCCGTGTGGAGCGCTTCATCGCCCAGGACAAGCAGGATTCGAAGGAAGGGGAACATCATGTCTGAAGCTACTGAAAACGTTGAAGGCGGCGCAGCCGAAGAAGCGATCAGTGAGGACGACTGGGCGGCCGCAATGGCCGAACAGGCGATTTCGGAATCGGCCGCTACTGCAGCACCGGCGGCGCAACCCGCCCAGATCTTTGAAAATTTCGGCGGCGACATGACGCGCGGCGCCGTGATGAACGAGCTGGACATGATCCTGGACATTCCCGTCCAGATCACCGTCGAACTCGGACGCACCAAACTGACGATCAAGAATCTGCTGCAACTCGCGCACGGCTCCGTGGTTGAGCTCGACGCAATGGCCGGCGAGCCGATGGACGTGCTGGTCAATGGCACCCTGATCGCCCAGGGCGAAGTGGTCGTCGTCAATGAAAAATTCGGCATCCGACTGACCGACATCATCACGCCGTCGGAGCGCATGCGGAAGCTTAACCGCTAGGCACGGCACCGAACGCAGTTCCGCCACGGGGCGCCTTGCTTTAAACTAGGCCCCCGTGACTATCCCGCCCGTCTCCCACCATACACGCCGCCAGTTTGCATCGTGGCGCATCGCCCCGGCGTTGGCGCTTCCATCATTGGCGACCGCAGCGGAGGCAGCTCCCGGCGTCTCCGCCGGTGCGGCACTCCAGACCTCTCTTGGTCTTGTCTTCATCCTCGCACTTTTTCTGGCGGCTGCCTGGCTGGCCAGGCGAATGGGGGCCGGCAGGATCATCCAGGGAAACGGGCCACTGAAAATCGTCGGCGGCCTCTCGATCTCGCCGCGCGAACGCATTCTCCTTGTGGAAGTGGAGGATACCTGGCTGGTCATCGGCGTCGGCCCGGGGCAGATGCGCACGCTGCATACGCTCCCCAAGGGGAGCATTCCGCCACCTGATGGCGACGATGGCAAGTTCGGTCACTGGCTGCAGCAATTCCGGAGCAAGCAACACAATGCCCAAACTTAGCCGTACGCTGCTGTCGCTGCCCGTCCTTGCAGTGCTATTTCTGGCAATCGGGGACGCATCGGCACAAGCCTCGCTGCCTGCGCTGACCAGTTCGCCGGGAGCGGGAGGCAGCACGAACTGGTCGCTGCCGATCCAGACCCTGATCACGCTGACGGCACTGACCTTCATCCCGGCTGCAGTCCTGATGATGACGGGTTTCACGCGCATCATCATCGTGTTGTCTCTGCTGCGCCATGCGCTTGGCACCCAGACCTCGCCACCGAATCAGGTCCTGGTCGGACTGTCGCTGTTCCTGACCTTCTTCGTCATGGCCCCCGTCCTCGACCGGATCTACAGTGAAGCCTATCTGCCGCTCTCGGAAAACCGCATTACCTTTCCCCAGGCGATCGACCGCGCGGCCGTACCGCTGAAAGGATTCATGCTCAAGCAGACACGGGAAGCGGATATCGGCCTTTTTGCCCGACTGGCCAGAATCGAGAAGATAGAAAAACCCGAGGACACGCCGATGCGTGTACTGATCCCGGCCTTCGTCACCAGCGAACTGAAAACGGCATTCCAGATCGGTTTCATCATTTTCATTCCCTTCCTCGTCATCGACATGGTGGTGGCCAGCGTCCTGATGTCGATGGGCATGATGATGATGTCGCCAGTGATGGTTTCGTTGCCGATGAAACTGATGCTGTTCGTGCTCGTCGACGGATGGCACCTTATTGTTGGATCGCTCGTGCAGAGCTTTGCTACATGACTCCACAGACGGTCATGGAAATCGGGCGGCAGGCGCTGGAAATCACGCTGCTGGTCTCGGCACCACTGCTCATGGCGGCGCTGATCGTCGGCCTGATTATCAGCATTTTTCAGGCGGCAACGCAGATCAACGAATCGACGCTGTCCTTCATTCCGCGCCTCGTCGCAATGTTCATCACGCTCATCTTTGCCGGCCCCTGGATGTTGCAACTGATGATCGACTACATCCGGCGCCTGTTCGAAAGCATTCCGAGCCTGATCGGATGATCGAGCTCACCAGTGCGCAGCTCGACGCCTGGATTGCGGCCTTTTTCTACCCGTTGGCCCGCATCCTCGGCCTTCTGGCGACTGCTCCGCCGTTCTCGAATGCGGCAATGCCGGTACGCATTCGCCTCGCACTTGGCCTGGCGATTACACTCGCACTTGCCCCCGCGCTGCCAAACTTTCCAGCCATCGTGCCGGGTCCGGCGCCGGGCTCATGCTGCTCGCGCAGCAAATGCTGATCGGACTCACGATGGGTTTCGCAATGCGGCTGGCGGTCGCGGTGGTCGATTTCGCGGGTGAAGCGATCAGCCTTCAGATGGGTCTCGGCTTCGCGACTTTCTACGATCCGGACAATACCTCGCAGACGCCCGTCGTCAGTGAGTTCCTCTCTCTGCTGGCGCTATTGATCCTGTTTTCAATCAACGGTCACCTGATGATCCTCGCAACACTCGCCCAGAGTTTCTACGCGCTTCCCGTCGGCGGGATTTCGCTCGGCGCTGGCACATGGTCCAACATGGCCCACGCCGGTGGCGTTATTTTCGCTACCGGACTGCTGCTCGCCCTCCCGGTCGTCTGTGCCATGCTCATCACCAACATCGCACTGGGCGTGCTGACCCGTGCAGCGCCACAGCTGAATCTCTTCGCCGTCGGATTTCCTTTAACGCTGATCGGGGGGTTCGTGGTGCTTATCCTGAGCCTCGGCTATCTAGCGACGCCAATCACCCAGGTATTCGAGCACGGATTGCAATCCATGCTCGGCTACTTCATCGTCGCGCCCCGCTAGCGCGGTATGACCGCATCGCTCTTCACGAGCTTGAAGATGCCTTCGGAGTAGCGCTGTGAAATCGGCGTGCTCGATTCGATGCCTTCGCTGAAGTCGATGACCTTGAACCCGGCATAGCCGCGTTCATGCTGAAGTTGCTTGGCGCGCCGCTTCATCACCATCATCGCTTCGCCATCACCGCCGGTCCGGAAGCGCTTTGCCAGCATGCGCACGTAGTACGTATCCTCGTTCAGCTTTGCTTCCTCAAGCGTCCAGTTGGGCGCAAAGGGCTGATAGACGAAATAGAGCAGGATCGGCTGCGTGAATGGCCGCAGCTGGTCAAGGGATTTTTCCAGTATTCCGTCCAGCATGTAGGCCGTGACCGGTGCCGCGACCAGCTCCTTGTAGGTATAGGAGACATCCGAGGCCACCTGCACGCGCCCCTCTTCAGGAACAATGGTTCCGCTCGGGGGTACGTTCGGCGGCACTGTGCCGCAGCCGACCATCAGCATGAACGCTACAAGACTCGCTGCAGCAGGGGCTTTCATAGGATATCGAACAGGCTCAGGCGGGAAACCTGTGCAAACGTTTTCTGCGCGGCTTCGAGTTGGGTCTGTTGCTGGGTGAAGTCGGAAATGGCCTTTGTGTAGTCCAGATCCTGCAGATCGGAGAGCGTGGTCGCATACTGGAGGTCCATGTCCTTCGCTCCAGTAGTCAGCGTTTCCAGTTCCTTCTGGCGGGTACCGACGTCAGCCATCACCCGGCCCAGATTGTCGATTACACGATCCAGATTGGTCAGTTCCGCATTGATGCGGTTCTTGAGTTCGGTAGACGTAAAGGTGGCCGTGACCGGGGTCTCGATTGCACCGATCAGGTTCTGAATCGTCTTGAATATGCTCTGATCGCTGCTCGGCGTAACCGAGAAGCGGTCTCCGACAGCAGGTGTCCCGCTAATCACGACACGCGCCCCGAAATCCGCAGCAGGCGCTGTCGTCTTCTGCAACGGAATTGCCTGACCCGGCGTATATGCCGCCGGTGCCGCCAGCATCGGCGCATTGGGAGCATTCGTTTCGTAGATCTGGTACTCCAGGCCGCTGCCGCCCATGGAGAACTCGATGCGGAACCCGCCATGTGCGTTGACTGCGGTATTCCAAAGCGCAGGATTGGCCACCGAGCCACTGTCGATGAGGGCCGTCCCCTGATTGATGCCGCCACCCGAGTTGCCGGCAACAGACGTCGAAAAGGTGCCGTTTCCTGCCCGAATGCCCATGAACACTTCGCTGCCCGACACGTTGCTGGCCATCTGGCGCGATGCGTCAACCTGCACCAACCGTTGCCCTTCATCACCAAAATACGTCACGGGTGCTTGTGTTGCCGGCGGGACTGGCGCAACGGAACCATCAATTGCAAACGGTCGCGTTCCCCCCTGATACCCGGAGAAAAGGAACTGCCCGGAACCATCGCTCGAGTTGGCGAGGGACAGCAGGGCTTCAAGCTTGACCTTCATGTCGGTGGCGATGAATCCGCGCTGGTTGTCGGTGAGGATGCCCTTCGCCTCAACCGCCCGCTCGCGTGTCGCTTGGACCAAGTCAACTACGGAACCCAGTGTTGTTTCGAGCGTTCCCAACTGCGCACGCGCGCTGCCCTGATTTTCGATGTACTGGCTATTGATGTCCTTGGACTGCGTTACCACCAGGGCCTGTGCCGATGCGACAGGATCATCGGCCGGCGTCAGGATTCTCCGTCCTGACGACAACTGGTTTTGCAGTTTGAAGAGGCTTTGCTGGTTGCTCTGAAGCCCCAGCACTCCCGAGCTATAGATCTGGCTTGTACTGATGCGCATGATGAAGCTCCGATCAGGAACGGATCGACAGGATGACGTCGAACAATTTGCTGCCGATGTCGAGCATTTTTGCAGAGGCCTGGTAGGCCTGTTGGTAACGGAGCAGGTTGGCCGCTTCCTCGTCGAGGTTGACGCCTGACAGCGACTCGCGGGCATCCTGCGACTGTTTGAGCAGCGCTGATTGTGCAGCTCCGGTCACCTGTATCTCGCGGGTCTTGTTGCCGACGTCACTGACCAGACGGGCATAGGCATCCTGATAGTTGGCCGTGCCGCCAGCAACGGTTGCCTGAGTCTGCAGTTTTCCGAGCGCCAGCGCATTCCGGTTGTCAGCAACGCCGGCGGCATTCCTCGCGACGACAAAGGTATCGTTGTTCGCAGGCGTTCCCGTGATCTGCAGCGAGATTCCGTTGAAGGTGACCGTCGTTCCGGCGGGGTTGTAGGCAACCGGCCCGCCCGGAAAACCCGTCAGCTGGTTCGTACCCGAGTTATAGGTGATCGTCACCGGCAAGGCGCCAAGTGCATAGCCAGTGGCCACCGTACCCGCAGTGACCATGCCCGAGCCTGAATTGGTGCTGCCCGTGGTCGTACGTACCGGTGTCGCTGCGGCAATCAGGCGAGGATCGGCTGCGACCGCTGAATTTACGGCGATGTTGCGCGCCGCAAAGCGGGTCGGCATCAGGGTAAAGCTGTCACCGGCGGCCATCACACCGGCCGAAGCGAGCGTGAAACCTTCCGACGGGGAAACGGCGGCAGACAGGCCCGCGATCGTCGCATTGCTCCACGATTGATTGTCGCTGAGCCGGGTCAGTGTGTAGTTGGCACCGTTATAGGTCAGGCGGTAATCCGAATTGCTGAGATTGGTATAGAAACCGCCCCCCGTCGCGGCGGTCGGACTGGCGAAGGTGGCACTCACGGTCGCTGCACTGGCGTTGAGGGTATTGGCGACGACCAGGGGCTGGGAAACCGTCAAGAAGTTGGCCGCGAAGGAACCCTCGCCCAATGCCTGCCCGAGCAGATCCTGCCCGAGCGCATGCTGGGCATTGAAAGTCAGGGTCAGGGTCGCCGCCAACCGTCCGATGTCGTTGCTCGACTTGTCGAGCGTCTCGCTGCGGAAGTTGAGCAGGCCGGCCAGAGCGCCGCCGGTCATCAGGTTTTCCGGCAGTTCCTGGACGGAGCCGGCGGCCTGCACGCCGACCACCATACGGGTGATGTCGGAATAGGAGGCCTGAACAACGAGTTTCGATACCGTGGCACCGACCACCAGCTGTTGGCCGTTTCCGTAGAACACACTGTAGCTGCCATCGCTATCGACGCGAGCCTTCACTTCGACGAGTTTGTTCAACTCGGCAACGAGATAATCGCGCTGGTCGAGCAGGTCGTTCGGCTGCTGATTGTTTCCCGCCTGCGCCAGAACGATGCGCTGGTTCAGTTCGGCAATCTGTTGCGCATAGGAGTTGACGGTCTCGACAGTGCTCCTGATTTCAGTGTTGACCCCGTCGTACAGTTCGCTCAGGCGATTCTCCACCGAACGAAAACGCGAGACCAGGGCCTCCGCCGACGAGATCATCGATTGCCGGGCAGCCAGTAGGGATGGATTCGAGGCGACCGACTGCACACCGCGGAAGAAATCCTGCAGCGCAGGAGACAACCCCGAGTTTTCATCCGCCAGCAGGTTATCGATCTGCTTGATCTCGGTGTAGTAGGCATCCAGCTCGGAAACGTTGGTCTGCGCCGTATTCACCTGATTCACCAGAGACTGGCTGTAGAGGCGCTCGATCTGGGTGACGATCGTGCCCTGGCCGATGAAGCCGGCACCGGTGGCCACCGGCGGAGTGGTGCTCTGGATGATGCGCTGGCGGGAAAAACCCGGCGTGCTTGCGTTGGTGATGTTGTGCTCGGTCGTCAGCAGACCGACCTGTGCGGCCCGGATACCGGTGATGCCAACGCCAATGATTCCTGAACTCATGGTGATACCTCTATTTCTCTACCTTAACGGCAGAAATACGGCAATCTTGAATGCCCGGCCCCTGTTCCAGCCACCTGACGGTCAGCCGGCCAGGGCCTGACGCAGCGTGCCACCGTTGATGATGCGCGACAGCTTGTCGGCATACATCGGATCTGTGGCATACCCTGCCTGTTGCAATGATCGAGCAAAGGCCGTGCCATCCTGTTGACCAAGCACGCCAGCAAAGCGCGGATTTCCCGCAATCAAGCGGGCATAGTCACGGAAGGCCTCGGCATAGGAGCCATAGGCCCGGAATTTTTCCTTCGACTGCTGCGCGACGCCATCGACGTACTCGGTCGTGCTTGCCTCGACGACGTCACCTTGCCAGCCCCGGCCCGCCTTGATGCCAAAAAGGTTATGGCTGGTTGTGCCATCGGCACGACGAATTTCACTCCGGCCCCAGCCCGACTCGAGCGCGGCATGTGCCACCAGGAAATGTGCCGGCACACCGGTGGCCTGGCTCGCCTCCGCAGCGTGCGGCCAGACGCGGGCAGCAAAATCGCGGGCGGACTGCGAGACCGGGCCGGTTGCCGCCGGCAAGGTCGGCGCGGCATCGGCCGCACTGGCGGCAAACCTTTCCGCCCCCTGGATCGCCCCGGCGGGCATCGCCGTCTGACCCGAAAACTGTTTGGCGCCGGCGAACGCCGGGTTGTTGACGATCCCGCGCCCCTCGGCGGGCAACATCGTGCGGCTCAGTTGAGCTTCGATCAGCCGGGCAAAACCGAGTTGGCCACTGGCACCGAACTGGGTTGCCAGCTGCTGATCGAGGACCGACGTGTAGAAACGCGTGGCATCGCTGTTCATCGGACCATCCGATGGCGTCGCATCGCGCATGCTCTTCATCACCATCTGCAGGAACATGCCCTCGAACTGGCGTGCGGCATCCTTGATGCCGGCTTTGGGATTCTGCTGCAGTTTGCTGCGTAGATCCTGGGCCGACTTCATGTCGAGCACGAAGCGGTTACTGGCGATCTCGTCGGGTTTCATGGCGGCGCCCGCTCAGATGATCTCGAGATCTGCACGCAAGGCGCCAGCGGCCTTCATCGCCTGCAGGATTGCAAGCAGATCCTGCGGGTTGGCGCCAAGGGCGTTCAGGGCCTTGACCACGTCAGCGAGATTGGCGCCGGCCTTGACGTTCATCAGCGCCCCCGCATCCTGCTTGATCTGGATGTCCGTCTGGTTGGTCACCGCCGTCTGTCCGCCCGACAACGCATTCGGCTGGCTGACGTTCTGGTCGGTGCTGACGACGACCGACAGGTTGCCATGCGCAACAGCACAGTTTTCCAGCGTAACCGCCTGATTCATGACGACCGAACCGGTGCGCGGATTGACGACGACCTTGGCCATCGACTGCATCGGCTTCACTTCCAGGTTCTCTACCCGCCCCATGAACGCCACGCGCGCGTCCGGCGCCTCGGGCGCCATGACCCGGATCTGCCGGCCATCGACCGCCTCGGCCACCGGGCCCATTTCACGGTTGATCGCCTCGACCATGCGTTTGGCGGTGCCGAAATCGGTATGGTTGAGCTCGTAGTTCACGTACGGCCCCTGCCCGACCGGTGCCGGCACCGACCTTTCGACGGTACCGCCGCCTGCGATGCGCCCTGCAGACAGATGATTGACCACCGCCTTGTTGCCGCCGGACGAAGCCCCGGCGCCACCGACGAGGATGTTCCCTTGTGCCATCGCGTAAACGGAACCATCGGCACCCTTCAGGGGTGTCATCACCAGAGTTCCGCCGCGCAGGCTCTTGGCGTTGCCGATCGAGGACACGGTGACGTCGAGATTCTGGCCAGGTTTGGCGTAAGCCGGCAGATTGGCAGTCACGACGACGGCAGCGACGTTTTTCAACTGGATCGTGCTGGCCTTGTCGAGATCGAGGTTTGCGCCCAGTTGCGAAAGCATGTTGAGCGTAGCCTGGGTCGTAAAAGGGGTCTGTGTCGTCTGGTCGCCGCTACCGTCGAGGCCGACGACCAGGCCGTAGCCGATCAGCTGGTTCTGCCGTACCCCCTGCACGGAGGCAAGGTCCTTGATCCGCTCAGCCCAGGCCGGAAGACTGCCGAGAGCCAACGTCACGCAGGCAAGGATTGCCGCGTGACGAAGGAATTTGCCGGTCGAAGCCGCCATTTGCTGCCTCCATCATGTTTCTGGTCAGAATGGCATGAAGGAAAGGAAGAATCGTGCCAGCCAGCCCATAACCTGGGCCTCGCTGATATAGCCGCTTTCCTTGTACTCGACGCGGGCGTCGGCAACGCGCGAGGAAGCGATGGTGTTTGTAGCGCTGATGAACGTCGGATTGACGACGCCGGACAGGCGGATGTACTCCTGACCGTGCCCGATCGCAACCTGCTTCTCACCCGAGACGAGGAGGTTGCCGTTCTCCAGGACTTCAATGACGGTAACGGTGATCGTGCCGGTAAAGACGTTCTTCGCTGCGGCGGCTCCCTTGCCGGCGAAATCGTTTTCGGTCGTTGCCGAGGCGGCCAGGCCCTGGAAGTTCTTGCCGGGCAGGCCGGTGATCGTCGGCACCGAGGCCGAAAGGCTGCTTGTGCGATTGGCCGAACTGCTCGAATTTGTCGAGGCAGAGGTGTTCTCGACGATATTGATCGTCAGGGTATCGCCAACGTAGCGGGCGCGCCGATCCTCGAACAGCGAGCGGCTGACGACAGGATTGAAGATGGCGCCGTTGTTGTGCGCGAGATCCGGTTTCGGTGCCGGACGTGCCGTCATCGGCTGATGCACGTTGGTCGGCGGCACCGACTGGCAACCCGCGAGAACCGCTGCCACCGACAGGAGCAGGGAGGAAAGAACGCGGGACATCATGATGATTCTCCTCAGAGCTGCGTCAGACGCCCGAGCATGGCATCCGACGTGGAAACCACCTTCGAGTTAAGCTCGTAGGCACGCTGCGTCTGGATCATCGAGACCAGTTCCTCGGCAACGTTCACATTCGAAGTCTCGACATAGTATTGATTCAGCACGCCGGCACCGTTCAGGCCCGGCGTGTTCGGCGTCGGCGATCCGCTCGATGCGGTCTCGAGATAGAGGTTGCCGCCGATGCTCTGCAGGCCGCCATTGTTGATGAAGGTCGCGACCTGGATCGTGCCGACTGTCGTGGCCGTCGCGTTGCCCGGCTGGACCACGCTGACGACGCCATCGTTCGAGATCGAAACTGAAATCGCATCGGCCGGGATGGTGATCGCCGGCTGCAGCGGATAGCCGCTCGAATTGACCATCTGACCCTGATTGTCCTTCTGGAAGGAGCCATCGCGCGTGTAGGCGATCGTGCCGTCCGGCAGCGTGATCTGGAAGAAACCGGCACCGTTGATTGCCAGATCAAGCACATTGCCCGTCTGCTCGAGGTTGCCCTGCGTAAAGATGCGCGCCGTCGTCGCCGGCCGCACGCCCGTGCCAAGCTGCAGACCCGAAGGGATCTGCGTCTGTTGGGAAGACTGGGCGCCGGATTGGCGGATCGTCTGGTAGAGCAGATCCTCGAATACCGCACGGCCACGCTTGAAGCCATTGGTCGAGACGTTCGCCAGGTTGTTGGCGATGACATCGAGGTTGGTCTGCTGGGCATCAAGGCCCGTACGGGCGATCCAGAGTGAGCGGATCATTCAGGGTTCCTCATCGGTTCATCGAGAGAATCTGCCCGGCGGAGCGGGCATTGGTATCGGCGGTCTGCAGCATCTTGACCTGCATCTCGAACTGGCGTGCCAGCGAAATCAGACTGACCATGGCATCGACACTGTTGACATTGCTGCCTTCGAGCGTTTCCGGCACCACGCGCACATTCGGGTCGGCATCGGCAGGCTGGCCGCTCTTCAACCGGAAGAGTCCGTCGAGGCCACGTGCGAGATCGTTTTCGGGCGGATTGACCAGCTTGATGCGACCGACCGGATTGGAGTTGTTCGGCGTACCGAAGAGCGGCACGACCGAGACCGTGCCATCGGTCGCAATCGTCACGCGATTGTCGGGTGGAATGGCAATCGGGCCGCCGTCACCGAGGATGGCGTTGCCCGAGGGTGTCTGCAGTTGCCCGTCGGCCGTCACCTGGAAGGCACCTGCGCGGGTATAGGCCTCTCCGTTCGGGGTTTCGACGGCAATCCAGCCAGCCCCCTGTACGGCGACATCAAGCGCACGACCGGTCTGCATCAGCGGCCCCTGCTGGAAGGAGTCGGCTACCGAGGCATTGACGGTGAGGGCACGCGTCGCCAGACCGTCACCCTGCACCGGCACAGAGCGGAAGCGATGCTCCATTGCGCGATAGCCGGTAGTGCTGGCATTGGCAAGGTTCTGGGCGACGCCGGCCTGCTGCAGGAAGGCCTGCTTTGCACCACTCATCGCCGTGTAGATCAGCTTGTCCATTGCCGCAGCCTTATTCCGGTTTTAGCCTATTACGCCGTTCGCTTAACGCAGGTTCACCAGCGTCTGCAACACCTGGTCCTGCGTCTTGATCGTTTGCGCACTCGCCTGGTAGTTGCGCTGCTGCGTGATCATGTTGACCAGTTCAGCGGTCAGGTCGACGTTCGATTCCTCGATCGTCGAAGAGTTGAGCACGCCCAGACTTCCCGAACCCGGCGCACCGATCAGCGGGGGACCGGAAACCGAGGACTCTGCCCACTGGTTGCCGCCGAGGTTGACCAGACCGGTCGGGCTGGTGAAGTTGGCCAGCACGACCTGGCCAAGAGCACGCGTCTGACCGTTGCTGTAGCGCCCCTGGATGACGCCGTCGGAACCGACGGTGATCCCCGCGAGTGCGCCAGCGGTATAGCCGCCCTGCGTCAGGCGGTTGGTGCCGGACTCGCTGCCGTATTGCGTCGTGCCGGTAAAATCGACGGTACCCGGCGACCACGGCGTTGTCGCGCCCGTAGTCAGCGGGAAGGTCGGCAGCGCGACCGTCGGCGCACTGGTCAGCGCACCGGACGTATTGAAGGTCATGTTCCCCACAAGCTGGGGGTTCGCCCCATCCAGCGTCGCATAGGTCGACCAAGCGCCTGCACCCGTGCGTACGTAGTAAGTCGTCAGGGTGTGCGACACGCCAAGGGTGTCGTAGACCGAAAGACCGGTCGAGAAATTGTAGGTTTGCGGATTTGCAAAGTTGAACGGCCCGACCGCAGGATTGCTTTCACGGGAATCGAGGTTCAGTACGGCCTTGAGCGTGCCCGACAGCGGGTCACTCGTCGCACGCGGTGGAATCTGAGCTGCGGAGAGTTGCAGATCAACCGGCGTAGAAGGCACGACGTTGCCGTTTGTATCAACCGGATAGCCGGTCAGGCGCTGGGTCTTGTCGTTGACGATGTAGCCGGCGTTGTCGAGATGGAATTGGCCATTGCGCGAAAAAGTAATCGCACCGCTCTGGCTCATGCGAAAGAAGCCGCCGCCGTTGATCGAGATGTCGAGTGGGTTGTTCGTCGTCGTAATGTTGCCCTGCGTGAATTGCTGCACCACGGCCGACATCGATGCACCGATACCCACCTGCGAAGCGCCCCCACCAGACAGCGACGCCGCATAGACATCGGAGAAATGCGCTGCTGCGCTCTTGAAGCCGACCGTGCCGGCGTTGGCAACGTTGTTGCCGGTGACGTCGAGCGCCTTCGACGACGCGTTGAGACCGCTCAAACCTTGCTGGAAGGACATTTTCTTTCTCCTGCCTTAGATAATTTGCTGCACGTCTGCAAAACTGAACTGGCCGGCACTTCCAAGATCGAGCAGGAAGCTGCCGTTGTTCCGGGTAACAGCATTAACCATGCCAACCTGCAATGCCGTAGCCTCGACCTTGTTGCCACCGCGCACCGCGCTGACACTGAAACGGTAGTTGCCATTGGGCATCTGCGTTCCGTCACTCTTCTTGCCATCCCAGGAAAATGCGAGGTTTCCGGCGTCGTGCGCCCCCAGTTGCTGAGACTGGACGACATTGCCTGCGCCGTCGAGGACATTCACCGTGACCTGGTCAGCCGCTTCCTTGAGCTGCACGCCGCCGGCCGACTGGCCATTGGCAAGCGCGATGTTGCTGCCGGCAACGAGGACATATTTGCCGATCAATCCTGCCGCCTGCATGCCCTGCCCGGCGTTGTAGACGTCGAGCATCTTGCCCAGAGTCGTGTTCATCTTCTCGATGCCGCTGATCGTATTGATCTGCGCCAACTGGCTGGTCATCTGCGCGTTGTCGAGCGGATTGAGCGGATCCTGGTTCTTCAGCTGCGTCGTCAGCAGCTTCAGGAAGCGATCCTGGATCTGGTCGGTGACGCTGGATGACTTGTTGCCGCCCCCCGTCAGGGAAGCCAGGTAATCGTTACCTGCTGTCGAGGTCGTGTTCTGCACGCTTGCCATGGTCTAGCTCCTTTTTACTGGCCGAGCTGCAGCGTCCGCAGCAGCAGCGTTTTGGCGGTATTCATCACATCGGCGTTGGTCTGGTAGGAACGCGATGCAGAAATCATGTTCACCATCTCTTCGACGGCATTGACATTGGACATGGCGACGTAGCCCTGATCATTGGCCGCCGGATTCCGTGGGTCGTAGACCATTCGGGCGGGCGATGCGTCCTCGACCACCTGACGCACACGTACGCCCTGTCCGCCGGCAGCCCCCATCGGGGTGGCCTCGAACACAACCTGCTTGGCGCGATAAGGCTTGCCATCGGGACCGGCAACGCTGTCGGCGTTGGCCATGTTGCTGGCTACCGCATTGAGGCGGAGCGACTGCGCCGTCAGTGCGCTGCCGGCAATGTTGAAGACGCTGAACATGCTCATGATTACTGTCCGGTACTCATCGCTGCGCTCATCATGCGCAGATGGTGGGTAATGAAGGCCACGCCGGCCTCGTAGTGGATCGCGTTTTCGGCGAACTGGGAGCGTTCGATGTCCATATCGACCGTGTTGCCGTCGACCGAGGATTGGGTTTCCTTACGGTAGAGCAGCGGCGCGGCACCGGTGCCAACCCCGCCAAGGTGGCGAGGCGACGAGGCGGCGAGCGTCAGGTCACCATTGCCGCGGCCAGCGACAGCATTCTTCAGGGCAGCAGAGAAATCGATGTCCCTGGCCTTGTAGTGGGGCGTATCGGCGTTGGCGATGTTGCTCGCCAGCACCTGTTGGCGGTAAGCACGCAAACCAAGCGCCTGCTGCTGGAATGCGAGGGCATTGTCGAGTTTGCTGACCACGTCGGATACTCCCGGATAAACTGAACTGCCACCTTCAGAGCGAAATTTGTGCCATGCCACGCATTCCGCCCTGCGCCTGTGTTTATGCAGCCCGTCCATACGCCTTTTGCCGGCCATCACGGGTAAGCCTCCAGGTTGGCGGCAAGTTTTGCCGTCACAGGGCAGGAAAAATCCGGTTCGATCGTCAGCAAAGGCCGGCAAAGACGGCCACGCCACTGTGTTCTGAGGCAAAATGATGCTGATGACTACGACCAAGCAATTCTTTCATATGGCCGCAGCGGCCCTGATCACGCTGCTGTCCAGCAACCTGGCCGCCAATGAAACCATCACCTCGGCGGTGGATCAGTACGTCCGGGCCCAGACTAGAGGCCTGCCGGGGCGCGTCGATGTCGCCGTGGCGGCGCTTGATCCGCGTACTCAGGTGAGTTCTTGCACGGCACTCGACCCTTTTACGCCTCCGGGGAACCGCCTCTGGGGCAAGACCATGGTCGGCGTGCGTTGCCTGGCACCAACCGCATGGACCATCTACGTACCGGTTCAGGTGCGCGTTTACGCGCCTTACGTTGTCACCAACCGCCCCATCAGCGCGGGACAGCTGCTTTCGGCGACCGATCTGGATAGCCGGGAAGGCGACCTGACCACGCTCCCGACCGGCATCATCACGGCGCCCGGACAAGGCGTCGGCAAGGCACTCAAGAACAGCGTGGGCGGCGGGCAGCCGCTACGTGCCGATATGCTGCTGTCACCCCCGGTGATCCAGCAGGGACAGGATGTGCGGCTGATCTATAAGGGCACGGGCTTCGCCGTCAGCAACGAGGGCAAGGCACTCAATACGGCTGCCGACGGCCAGGTGGCGCGGGCGCGGACGGGGAGCGGCCAGACGGTCAGCGGCATCGCGCGGCCGGGCGGCATCATCGAAATTACGCCGTGATCCTGAAAAAATCGCCGAAAGCATGCCAATTGGGCTAAAGTTTCAGGACAGTTTGCCGTTAGCCTTCTCAGAAACCCATCAGGCCAGCAGGAACCCAAAGTGAAGATCGATAGCAATTTCAAGACCGGCAGCACCGCCAGCACGGCCAACAGGGCACGCACGGAGCGTACTGCCAAGGAAGCAGGCCCCGCTGCCGCCGAGGTACAGTTGAGCACGGCTTCGGCGCAACTTGCGGGCGCCAGCAGCGGCGCCCCCGTTGATGGAGCGCGCATCGCGGAGATCAAGCTTGCCATCCTGGAAGGCCGCTTCCAGGTGAACGCGGAGGCAATCGCGGACGGGCTTATCGACACCGCGCGAAACCTGTTGCAGTCGCAGCGCAAGGCCTGACGCGACACATGCCTTCTCTGCGGGAATTGCTCGCCACCGAGGCCGACGCTGTGTCGGCCTTTGTATTTCTGCTGCGCGAAGAGCAGGAAGCACTGACCTCAGGAAACGCCGACGTGCTACCCGGGATCGTCGGGAAAAAGGCAACAGCATCGGCGCACCTGGCTTCGATTTCTGCCGCCCGCAACGCTGAACTGGCAAGCCAGGGTTACGCCAGCGACAAGGCCGGGATGGTGAACTGGCTCGCAAGCCATTCTCAGGACCGAGCGACGGAAGCCACCTGGAAGCAGCTGCAGGAACTTGCTGCGGAAGCCCGTGAATTGAACAGGCTGAACGGCGAGCTGATCCACCTGCGCATGAGCCACAACGCACAGATGCTGGAGGTACTGTTGGCCGCTAACCGACAGGATCTGTACGGTGCCGACGGCCAGACAAGCGCCACGACGACCCGCCGCATCATCGACTCAGCCTGACCCTGCAGATTGCCTCCGGCGACACAGGAGTTCGTGCCGGCCGGAGAAACGCTGTGACTGTCTTCTAGCGCCTGATCTGTGGCGCGACCTCGACCGGAACCTCGGTCGGTTTCTCCGGCAGCGCCGAATCGATCTGGATCGACACCCGGCGGTTGCGTGCGCGCCCCTCGATCGTGTCATTTCCCTCAACCGGTCGGGTATCCCCATAGCCGATCGCCGTCAGGCGGTCAGCCGGCACGCCGGCATCAGCAAATATTCGCAGTACGGTCGTGGCACGCACGGCAGACAATTCCCAGTTCGACGGGAACTGTGCCGTCTTGATCGGCACGTTGTCGGTATGACCCTCGATCGTTACCGGAAAATCCGCGCTGGCGATGACTTCGGCAACGGCACGGAGGGCATGCGCCGATTCCACACCCAGAATGGCTTGGCCGACGGAAAAGAGGGCCGAATCGGCGATTTCGATCGTCACACCCCGGCTCGTTTCCAGGACGCGCACCTTGCCCTGCTGGACCAACGGTGCCAGCGCGGCCATGATGTCCTGAGCCATGTCTTTCATTCGTTCGCGCTGCTGCTGCTTGGCCTTTTCCTGTGGAGCGTTCGGCTTTGCCGCCGGCACCGTCTTTGCGGGCGGCTTTGGCATCTGTGGCGTGATTGCCTGACTCGAGGCATTGATCGGGACGTTGCGGAAGGCGCTCGTCAGCGAATCCGAGAGAACACGGTACTTCCCTTCGTTGATCGACGACAGCGCATACATCACGACGAAGAAGGCAAACAGCAACGTGATGAAGTCGGCATACGAAACCAGCCAGCGCTCGTGATTCTCGTGCTCTTCTTCGCGCTTGCGACGGGCCATGGTGCCGAACTCAGTAGTACCCGCGCAATCGGTTTTCGATGATGCGCGGGTTGTCACCGTTGGCGATGCTGATGACACCATCGACCAGCATCTCGCGATAAGTGACGTGACGTGCCACCTGCGCCTTCAGCTTGTTCGCCATCGGCAGAAAAACGAGGTTGGCGAGACCGACGCCATAGATCGTCGCCACAAACGCTACCGCTATGCCGGCACCGAGTTTCGACGGATCGGACAGGTTTTCCATGACGTGGATGAGGCCCATCACGGCCCCGAGGATGCCGATCGTCGGGGAATAGCCGCCTGCAGATTCCCAAACCTTCGCGCCCTGGCGTAGTTCTTCCTCGTAGGTATTGATCTGCACTTCGAGTACTTCTCGGATGCGCTCCGGTTCGACCCCATCGACCAAAAGTTGCAGGCCCTTTTTGGCAAAATCGTCTTTCAGCGGCCCAATGAAGCCTTCCAGCGCCAGCAGCCCCTCACGGCGGGACACTTGGCTCCAGTTGGCCACTTGCTGGATCAACTTTGCATATTCGATTGTAGGCGGGAACCAGACCCACTTGGCCATGCGGAATCCGAGGCGAAAGACGGGCAACGGACTCTGCAGCATGACGGCACCGAGCGTACCGCCAAGGACAATGAGCAGCGCCGTCGGTTGCACCAGCGAACCGACATGACCGCCTTCCAGCGCCTGGCCGCCGAGAATGGCGACGATGCCGAGAATGAGGCCGGCAAGACTGATCTTATCCACGGCGCGGGCGTCCCCGTTTCTTGGCCGGAGCCTGCTCGCCATGCAGCAGACCAGCACGCAAGCGTGCAATGGCCTGGCTATGCAACTGGCAAACGCGTGATTCCGTCACTCCCATGACCTCCCCGATTTCACGAAGGTTGAGCTCCTGTTCGTAGTAAAGCCCCATCATCAGCTTCTCTCGCTCTGGCAAGGCCTCGATGGCGCGTACCAGATGCTGGCGGGTATCCATGTCCTCGAGCATGCGGGCAGGATCTGTATCGCTGTCGACGAAGTGACGCTCCAGGAAATCCTCGTCGCCATCGCCGGACAGATCCTCAAGATAGACCAGCTGATGCCCCCGAGCATCCTGCAGCATCTTCTGGTAGTCGGCAAGGGGCATGCCAAGTGAATTCGCGAGTTCGCTTTCCGTCGGCGCTCGCTGCACAACCTGCTCAAGCTGGTGGATTGCCGCTTCTATGCGGCGCATTTCCCGGCGCAGGCTGCGCGGCAACCAGTCGTTCTCGCGCAGGCCGTCGAGCATTGCGCCACGAATACGCTGCGTCGCGTAGGTTTCGAATTGCGCCCCGAGCCCGGATTCAAAGCGCTCGATGGCATCAAGCAGGCCAATCATGCCGTTCTGCACGACATCATCCACCTGAACCGAGGATGGCAGGCGGCTCATCAGGTGATAGGCGATGCGCTTCACGAGGGGCGCAAAGCGCTGCACCGTTTGCTCCCGGTCGAGCTGCCCGGTGGCGTTGTACATGTCGATGTCGGTTGAGTGCCGGTATCAGCCGGCGTGGATGGTCACGGGGTCAATGCGTTGGCTCAAGTGTAGCAGCTGCTGAACGAACTGCTCGAGCCCCCCGGCCTCACTTTCGATCGCCGGCCATCCCAGAATCTCTCCGGCAATACCGCGCAACGCGCCGGCAGCGACCGATTCGGGATAGACCGAAACGGCGGGCTGCGAGAGCCGCAAGGCGTGGCGCACCATGTCATCATGCGGTACGTAACCGACGGAGTCGAGCAGCGCCACCCCGCGCGTCCTCGCCAACTCGGCGAGGTTGCGGAAGATCGCCTCGGCATCGTCGGCGGCCTTGACCTTGTTCACGAGAATGCGGAAATGCCGGCGATCATAGCCAAGACTGACCTTCTTGATCAGCGCATAGGCTTCCGTGATCGCAGCGCCGGTCGCCGATGCGACGACGATGGTGTCCTGGGCAGCAAGGCCCAAAGGCGAGAAGCCGAGCGGATGATCCATTGTCGTGTCGACGAGGATCACATCGGCGGGATGCTCCATGCCGGCAATGGCCTCGATCAACGCTTCCTGTTGCGAACGGTGCAGCTTGCCCAGTTTCCTTACTGCCCGCGCAGCCGGCAGGACGCGAACGCCAGGCGCGACATGCACGAGAACCTCGGCCAACCGGCGATCACGGTTCACGACATGGAAAAGATCGTGCTTCGCCTGCACCCCGAAGGCAGAAGCCACGTTACCTGCCGTGTTTTCGTCGAGCACGAGGACTTCCTTGCCCTGGCGTGCGATTGCGGCAGCAACATTGGCCACGACCGTGGTCTTGCCGACCCCCTTGCCACCCGAGGCAAAGGTCACGACGCGCAACGCTTCCTGTCCGAACAGGCGGCGCAGACCGTCAGCCTGGTCGCTGTGCAGACTAGCCACGACGCCCACCCACTGCAGCCATGCCGGCGTTGGCCATCACCAGTCCTGGCTCGACGCCGTTGAAACGATGCGGCGAAGCTTCCGGCGCATCCTTGAAGGCGCGGTGAAGCAGATAGGCCCGGTTTGGCAGATGCAGGTCTTCAGGCACGCGCTGGCCGTTCGAGATGTAGTGCAGCTTGAGCTGATGGCGCATCACGACGTCGAGCGCCGGTGCCAGGCTGGCCGCTTCGTCGACCTTGGTCAGGATGCAACCGGCGAGATCGGGGCCGTTGTACGCACGGACGACGTCATCCATCGTGTCGCCGCGGCTCGTCGAGGAGAGCAGCAGCAGGCGCTGTACGCCGCAATCGGCGAGCATGCCGATCTGCTCGGTGACCATGCGGTCGCGCTGGCTCATGCCCATCGTATCGACCAACACCATGTGCTTGTGTGAAAGGTCGGCGAGCGTCTGGCGGAGGTCGTCGCCATCTTTCACGAGGTGAACCGACACGCCGAGGATGCGGCCGTAGATACGCAGTTGTTCATGCGCACCGATCCGGTAGCCATCGGTCGTCACCAGTGCAAGCTTGGCAGCACCGTGGCGCAGCACGCAGCGGGCTGCAAGCTTGGCGGTCGTCGTGGTCTTGCCGACGCCGGTCGGGCCGACCAATGCAAAGACGCCGCCGCGCTCGATGATGTCATGATCGCTACCCAGCGTGCGCAGTGCGCGATCCGCGGCACTCTTGGCCCACACCTGCGCCTGACGGGCATCGAGGTCACTCGGCAAGCCGTCGAGGAGATCACGGGCAAGCTGCGGTGAGAAGCCGGTATCGAGCATCTGGCGCAGCACTTCAGTCTTGACCGGTTCGCTGCGGGCAGCTTCCCCGAAGGCAAAGCCGGCGAGATGCTGTTCGACGATCTGACGCAGGGCACGAATCTCTGCCATCACGCTAGCCGGCACGACTTCGGCCTCGGCACGCGCGGCAGGCGCTGCGGGCTCTTCGATGCGCGGCATCGGCCGAGAAGCCAGGGACGGGGCTGCGGGGCGCGCAACTGGCGCCTCCGCCGCCGCGCGAGCGGCCGGCGGCACGAACGCCTTTGGTACGGCAGCCGGTGCTCGCTGCGAGGAAAGGCTGACCGTGTAGTCGTCATCGGACGGCCTGGCTGCAACAGCCTGCGGGGCACCCTGGGGCGCAATGCGCGGTGCGACATCCTTGAGCGGTACCGGTGACGGCGCCAGGGCTGCCATTTCGCGCTGCGCGACGGCCATGATCTCGACCCCGCCACCCGGCAATCCCCGGTTGGAGAGGATGATGGCGTCCGGCCCGAGGATTTCCTTTACCTTGTGCAGCGCATCGCGTGCAGTGGGGGCGACGAATTTCTTGACGTTCATGCTCTACCTCCGATGATCGAGGTGACCTTGATGGTTTTTGTATCAGGCACTTCACTGTGGGCAAGCACCTTGAGTTGGGGGACGCTGCGGCGCAGGAAGCGCGACAGCAGGGTTCTGAGGCTGGCGGGTACCAGCAGGACCGGTGGCAGACCGAGTTCTTCCTGACGCTGCGCGGCACCCGCCGATTCGCGCATCAGCGTATCGGCAAGGCCCGGTTCGATTGCGGCACCATCGCCGTTGCCGGCAACTGCCTGTGCGAGCAGACGTTCAAGCTGCGGATCAAGCGACATGACCTGCATCTCCGCGCTGCCCGGATAAAGTTGCTGGACGATCGCCCGGCCGAGGGCATTGCGTACCTGTGCCGTAAGGATCTCGGTGTCCTGAGTCCGCGTCGCATTGTCGGCCAGCGTTTCGATGACGGTCCGCATGTCACGAATGTGCACTCCCTCTTCGAGCAGGTTCTGCAGGACCTTCTGTACTGCGCCAAGCGGGAGGATCTTCGGTACCAGATCGTCGATGAGCTTCGGCATTTCCTTGCCGAGATGATCGAGAAGCGCCTGCGTTTCCTGACGACCGAGCAGTTCCGCAGCATGCGACAGGATCAGGTGGTTCAGGTGCGTGGCGACGACGGTACTGGCATCGACAACGGTATAGCCATAGGCCTGCGCCTGATCGCGCAGGCTGGCCTCGATCCAGATGGCGGGTAACCCGAAAGCCGGGTCCTTGGTTGCGGTCCCCGGTACCGCGCCAACGACACGTCCCGGGTTGATGGCCAGCAACTGGCCAGGGAAGGCTTCGCCCTGCCCGACCTCGACGCCCTTGAGCAGGATGCGGTAGGCGTTTGGCTTGAGTTCGAGGTTGTCACGGATGTGCACCGGCGCCACGAGGTAACCGACTTCCTGAGCGAATTTCTTGCGGATGCCGCGAATGCGACGCAGCAGTTCGCCATCCTGCGCCTTGTCGACCAGCGGAATCAGGCGATAGCCGACTTCCAGGCCGAGCACGTCAAGAGGTGCAACATCCGACCAGCTCGCTTCCTGCGCTTCCGTTGGCGCCGTCGGTGCCACTTGCACTGGCGCAGGACGGCGCTTCTCCGCTTGCTTCGAGAGCTTCCACGACAACCAGCCAATACCCGCGGCGCTGGTGATGAAGATGAAATTCGGCATGCCGGGAATGAGGCCGAGGATGCCGAGAATGCCCGCAGTCATCGCCAATGCACGCGGGTTGCTGAAGAGCTGCGAGATGAACTGCTGGGAGATGTCGCCATCGCTGTCGTCACCGACACGGGTCACGACCATGCCGGCCGCGATCGAGATGATCAGAGCGGGAATCTGGGCAACGAGGCCGTCGCCAATGGTCAGCAGCGTATAGGCCTTGCCGGCAGCCCCGGCATCCATGTTGTGCTGCAGGATGCCGACGAACAGGCCGCCGATGACGTTGATCAGCATGATGATGATGCCGGCGACGGCATCGCCGCGCACGAACTTCGAGGCACCGTCCATCGAGCCGTAGAAATCGGCCTCTGCCGAAATCGCCGCGCGGCGCTTGCGCGCTTCATCCTCGCCGATCAGGCCGGCATTGAGGTCGGCATCGATGGCCATCTGTTTGCCGGGCATCGCGTCGAGGGTGAAGCGTGCCGACACCTCGGCAACGCGCCCGGCGCCCTTGGTGATGACCACGAAGTTGATGACGACGAGGATCGCGAAGACGACGATGCCGACGGCGTAGTTGCCGCCGACAAGGAAGTGGCCGAAGGCCTCGATGACCTTGCCTGCGGCATCCGGCCCCGTGTGCCCGTTGAGCAGCACGACTCGCGTCGACGCGACGTTCAGCGACAGGCGCAACAGTGTCGTCACCAGCAGGATGGTCGGAAAGATCGAGAAGTCGAGTGGCTTCAGTGTCGCCATTGCAACCAGAAGCACGATCACCGAAATCGCGATGTTGAAGGTAAACAGCAGATCGAGCAGCAACGGCGGTAGCGGCAGCACCATCATCGCCAGGATCATGATGATGAGTACCGGACCAGCCGCCTGACGCCAGTTGAGGCGCGCGATCATGGTTTGCATGGTCATCGCCTGGCTAGCCATTCACCATCTCCGGCAAGGATTCCAGCACTGCATCAGGCACCATTTCCGGCGGCACCTGCAGGTCGCGCGGCGGCACCGGGTACTGCCCGCCGCTCTGGCGCCAGGCAGTCAGCTGGTACACCCAGGCCAGCGCTTCGGCAACTGCGGCGTAGAGTGTTCCGGGAATCTCGCGATCGAGATCGACATGGCGATGCAGCGCGCGCGCCAGCGGTGGCGCCTCGAGCATCGGCACGCCATGTTCGGCCCCGAGTTCGCGGATGCGCCTTGCCACTTCGCCCATACCCTTGGCAACGACACGGGGCGCCCCCATGCCGTTCTTGTAGGCCAGCGCGACGGCAAAGTGCGTCGGGTTGGTAACGATCACATCGGCCTGAGGCACTGCGGCCATCATGCGGCGACGCGCGGCCTCGCGTTGCAGGCTGCGAATGCGACCCTTGACGTGCGGATCGCCCTCCATTTCCTTCGCTTCCTGCTTCAGCTCCTCGCGGGTCATCTTCAGCTTGTCGTGGTAATGCCAGAGCTGGAAGGGGACATCGATCGCCACGATGATCAGCATGACAGCCACGAAGGCCAGGAAACTGAATGCAGCAAGATGGCCGGCAGAAACCAGGCCGACTTCCACCGGCTGCGCCAACAGCGTAATCAGGTCATGGCGTTCGCTCCAGATGACCCACGCAGCCATGCCGCCCACCAGCAGCGCCTTGGCAATCGCCTTGACCATTTCGATAAGGCCGGATACCGAGAACAAGCGCTGCAGTCCCTTGATCGGGTCGAGGCGCGTGAAATTAGGCACCAGTGCCTTCGGGGAATAGTTGAAGGCGTTCAGGAAAAACGGGGAGGCCGCGGCAGCCACCATCAGCAGCACCAGCAGCGGCGAAAAGGTGAGCAGTACGTCGTAGGAAAGGTCTGAAAACCGGACAAGCATCTGGTCCGGTTCATGAACGAGCTTCTGATCGAGGGTCAGGCCGCGGCGGAACATGGCTGCAACGCGTTGCACGAACCACCCGCCCATGAGCCAGAAGGCTCCAGCTGCCGCAATAAGGATGAGAAAAGCGCCCAATTCGCGCGAATGGGGCACCTGTCCTTCTTCGCGCGCCTGCTCCAGCCGCCGGGCTGATGCAGGTTCTGTTCGTTCGAGGTCGCTCTCTTCGGCCATACCCATTGCCTGATTAGGTTCTGGGTATTATAGGAAAAACCAATAAAAATGAAAGAGGTATAGAGGTTTTTTGTTAACGATTCTAGGGTCGTTGCATTTCTGCAACTTTGTGTTGCGTTGCGTCAACGCAAAAAAGGGGGTCAAGCCCCCTTTTCAAGTCATTGAATCAATTAATGATTAATGAGGATCAGCCGAACTCCAGGGCGCGCATGCTGCTACCGCGTCCATCCAGTTCCATCGCGGAGCCGAGATCGGAAAGCAGCTCCTTCATGTCAAGAATCAGAACGATCTGGCCATTCGACAGGGTCGTGACCCCAGCAACGCCGCGCGGACGGAAGTCTTCAAGTGACTTGATCACGGCATCGTCGCGTCCCGCGAAGTTGTCGACTGCCAGAATGAAGCTGCGCTCCGCCGTCTGCATCAACACCCCATACTCCGGCGGCGCATCCTGCGGCCAGCCAAGCAGCTTGGCGAGCGACACCACTGGCAGGATTTCGCCGCGGACGACCAGCGTAGCCTTTCCGCCAACCTCCTGCAGCTTGCCGTGCTCGATCGGCAGGATCTCGCGTACCAGCGACAACGGCAGCGCAAACGGCTGATCTCCAAGCAGCACCAACAGGACAGGCAGGATGGCCAGCGTCAGCGGCAGGGAGATGATGAACACGCTGCCCTTGCCGGGCTCGGAGCGGATATCGATGTTGCCATTCAGCTTCTGGATGTTGGTTTTCACCACATCCATGCCGACACCACGTCCGGAAACATCGGAAATCTGGGTCTTCGTCGAGAAGCCGGGGAGGAAGATCAGGTGCAGGCTCTGACGCTCGTCAAGGGTATTGGCTTCCTCCTCCGAGATCAGCCCCTTCTCGATGGCCTTGGCACGGATACGTTCGGGACTCATGCCACGGCCGTCGTCGGCAATGATCAGGACGATGTGATCGCCTTCCTGGCGAGCCTCAAGGCGAACGACGGACTTCGACGGCTTGCCTGCAGCCAGGCGCTCTTCAGAGCCCTCTACGCCATGATCGACGGCATTGCGGATCAGGTGGATGAGCGGGTCGGCGAGATCCTCGATCATCGTCTTGTCGACCTCGGTCTCCTCGCCGGCCAGCACCAGTTCGACATCCTTGCCAAGTTGGCGGGCGAGATCGCGGGCGATACGTGGGTATTTCTGGAACAGGCGGCCAATCGGCTGCATGCGCGTCTTCATGACCGAGTTCTGCAGGTCGGAGACCAGGAGATCGAGCTGCGATACCGCCTGATCCAACGCATGCAGGGTTTCGGAATCGGTCTTGCCGGCCAGGATATCGGCGCGAAGGCTTGTCAGCCGGTTTTTCATCAGGCCGATTTCGCCGGACAGGTTAAGTACCTGGTCGAGGCGGGACGTATCGACACGGATGGTGTTTTCACGCGCTGCAGCGCGCTCCTCGACCCGGCGCCCCTGCCCGGCCGCTTGCGGCGCCCCGGGCTTGTCGGTCATGCGGCGACCGTAGGGAGGCGGCGCCGCCGGCGCAGTTGGCGCAGCCGGCAACGAGTCGCCTTTAGCAATCACTTCCGTTGAGGTTGTAGCCGGTGCAGGTTGCCCCGTCACGGCTCCGTGCAGTGCCTGCCAGTCCGGCCCGCCTTCGGCTGCCGGCGCGTCGGGTGCAGCAGGTGCCGACGGCGCAGCTGGCGCGGCGGCCGGAGCTGCAGCGGCCGGATCCAGCGCCACACGCAGCGCTGAAAGCACCTCATCCGGCGCCGGTCGGGGCTGCACCCCCTGACCGAGCTCGCCGAACATGTCGCGCACACCCTTGGTGGCCGCCATGATGACGTCCATCAATTCCGGCGTCAGGTGCATCTCGCTGTTGCGCAGACGGTCGAACAGGTTTTCGGTCAGGTGGCACAACGTGACGAGTTCCGTCGCGTTGAGGAAGCCTGCACCGCCCTTGACGGTGTGGAAACCACGAAAGATATCGTTGAGAAGCCCCTTGTCTTCAGGCATCCGCTCCAGGTCGACGAGCTTGTTGTCGACATCCGACAAGAGATCGTGCGCTTCCTGCAGGAAATCCTGCAGCAGATCTTCCATCCCGGCGAAATCGCTCATTTTTTTCTCCTAGAAGCCGAGGCTGTCGAGCAGGTCATCCACCTGCTGCTGACCTACAACTACATCCGTACGCCCTTCTGCATTGATTACCGGGCCATTCAGCAGGCTGTTGACGGACTCGGTACGGCGTTCGCCGGGCATGGCTTCGATCAAGGCAGTCATCAACTGGTTCTCCAGGTCCTGCGCGACGGCGATGACTTTCTTGATTACCTGACCGGTCAGGTCCTGAAAATCCTGCGCCAGCATGATTTCCATCAGCTGCGCCTTGGCGCCGACAGTCCGCGAGGGCAACTGTTCCTTCAGAAATGCACGCGTCTCCGCAGCCAGCGCCTTGAAATCATCTACGCCCATCTGGTTGGCAAACAGCCTGTCCCAACGCTGAGCAAGTGCCGCAGCATCCGTCTCCAGCGACTCGATCAACGGATTCGCCACATCGGTCGCATTCAATACCTTGCAGGCCGCCTGTTCAGTCAGACTGGCAATGTAGGTCAAGCGGTCCTTTGCATCCGGCAGTGCCTCCATCGTCTGGTTGAGCATCTTGTCGTAACCGAGCTCGCGCAGCGTGTCGTGGAGTTGGCGTGCCATGTGACCAACACGCTGGAAGACTTTTTCCTGGCCGGGGAAATCCTCGTCACCATCAACAGCAGCTGCGGTAGCAACAGCATTCAACGGCGGGGCACTCGGCGCAGACTCCGCACTGATCGAGTCAAACAGTGCCTGAAGATCGTCGGAATCTCCCACCTCACTGGCGCGTGTGGCGGGAGCAGGCGTAGCCACCGGCGGTGGCGGCGGTGGCGCAGAAGCCCCCGCGATGCTGTCAAACAGGGCTTCGAGATCTGCGGAATCGCCACTCATGACTCGTCTCTCTCCATTAACCAGCCACGCCCATCTTGTCGAAGATCTTCTGCAATTTCTCCGAAAGGGTCGCGGCGGTAAAGGGCTTCACGATATAACCGCTGGCACCAGCCTGGGCTGCGGCAATGATGTTTTCCTTCTTTGCTTCGGCGGTAATCATCAACACCGGCAGATGCTTGAGATTCGGTGTTGCACGAATTGTCTGCAGCAGGGTCAGGCCATCCATGTTCGGCATGTTCCAGTCCGTGACGACGAATTCGAAACCACCTGCCTGCAGTTTCTGCAGTGCGATGGCGCCGTCCTCGGCCTCATCGACGTTCGTATAGCCGAGTTCCTTGAGCAGATTCCGTACGATGCGGCGCATCGTCGAGAAATCATCCACTACCAGGAACCTCATTTTCGGATCGGCCATGCTAATAACTCCGGTTTCTTATCTTTCAAGTAGCGGACGCAGCGTGTCCGCGAGAATTTCGGCATCGAACTTGGCGACGTAGCCGTCGACGCCGACCGCCTTGCCCATTGCCTTGTTGGCCTCGGATGAAAGCGACGAATGCATGATCACAGGTACGCCCTGGAAGCGGCCGTCGCTCTTGATGTTCTTGGTCAACACGTAACCATCCATTTCCGGCATCTCGGCATCAACCATGATCACCCGGATCTCATCCCGAACGGACTTGCCGATCTGCGTGCAATGCGCTGCGATCGCCTGCAGGCGAGTCCAGCCCTCTGCACCATTCGTAGCATGTTTGTGCTTGACACCCAGCTTGTCGAGGACCTCGGTGATCTTGCGACGCGCGACGATCGAATCGTCGACGAAGAAAATGCCGACGTCTTCAGCCGTCCGAACCGGAGGAACATCGACGATCACCGCCTCGCCGAAGGCATTGGCAAGAATCTGTTCGACGTCGAGAATCGATACGAGGTGGCCGCCTTCGAGTTCGATGACGGCGGTAATCAGCCCCTGATTGGCTGACAGCACTGTCTCCGGCGCCTTTACGCGCTCCCAGTCAACCCGGATGATGCGATCGACCTCGTGAACGAGAAAACCCAGCGTACGCTTGGAATATTCGGCCACCATCATCGACTTGCCGAGCCCCGGAGGCGTGCTTCCCTCAAGGTCAAGATAGGATGACAGCGACAGCACTGGAATCACGTTGCCGCGCAGCGAAATCAGGCCTTCGACGCCTTTGGGCATGTTCGGGGTTCGCGTGATGTGCGGCGTACGACCGACCTCTCGCACCTTGAACACGTTAATGCCGAAAGTCTCGCGCGTGCCTAGTGAGAACAGCAGGATTTCCATCTTGTTGGAACCGGCGAGCCGCGTACGGGCATCAACGCTTTCCAGCAGGTTTTTCTTGTCAGACATATCCATGTCTCGCTCCTGTGGCTATCCCTGCTACGCCGGCACGGGAAGATTTTCACCGAGAATACGCCGGGCCAGCGCCTCGGACAGTTTCTGCGGCTCGAACTTGGCGACATATTCATCGACGCCGACCGACTTGCCCAGCTGCTGGTTCGACATGCCGGACAGCGACGAGTGCATGATCACGGGGATCCCGGCAAAACGGGGATCGCTCTTGATTTTCTTGGTCAGGATGTAACCGTCCATTTCCGGCATTTCGATGTCGGTCAGGACCAGGCTGATCAGCTCGGAAGCAGGCTTGCCGACACTATCGGCATAGTTCGCCATTTTCTCCAGTTCCTGCCACGCCTGCCGGCCATTGACCGACGAAACATACTTGACGCCCATCGCCTCCAGCGTGCGCTGGATCTGCTTGCGTGCAACGATCGAATCGTCGGCAAAGAAAACGGTGGCATCGGGCGCATCGATTGGCACGACGCTGCGGAAGATGACTTCGTCGTCGGTGCGGGCGGTTTCAGCCAACACTTTCTCGACGTCCATCATCATTACGAGGCGATTGTCCTCGAGTTCGGTAACTGCCGTCACGAGGCCGCCCATTTCCGCCATCAACATCTCCGGCGGAACGCGCATCTGGCTCCAGTCCAGTCGCAGGATGGTATCCACCCCTTCGACAAGGAAGCCCTGCGTGTGGCCGTTGTACTCGGTGACGATCATGATGTCGCGAGGTGTCTCCGTCTGCACGCCGGCGTACTTCGCAAGGTCAATCACCGGGACCAGCGCACCGCGCAGGCTGACCATGCCCTCGACTGCTGCCGGCATTTCCGGGGCAGATGTGATCGGCGGCGTGCGCATCACCTCGCGCACCTTGAACACGTTGATTCCAAACGTTTCCCGCCGGCCGGTCCGGACGTCGCGGCCAAGGAAAAACAGCAGGATTTCCAGCTTGTTTGTACCCGCGAGTTTGGTGCGGGCATCGATACTCTTCAGCAGTTCGGACATGTCTGAGTCCCTTCCGAAAACCTGTTGTGTTCTCGTTGCATTACTAATGATTCGGTCATGTTAATCCATCATTGCGGCAAGCACCATGCCAACCGCAAGTTGCAAAGGCTCATACCTCGGTCTTGTAGCCGATCCGGAATCCTCCCCAGTGCCGTCCCTTGACCATCACCGGCGCCGAGATGTCGTGCATGACCTCTCCGGTGTCCCGTCTGTACGTCTGCAACAGGAACGGCTGCGCATGATCCCCGCATCGCTTGCCAACCGGGTCGTCGAACATCCGCTTGGTCCGGTTATTGACGAAATCGACCTTTTCGTCACCGGTCAGGGGTTGCGAGAACTTGCGGTTATGAGTCGGCACGTAACCCTTTCGGTCACAGGAAATCGCATAGACCAGCCACGGATTCTGATCAAGCAGCTTCTCCTGCACGGGGGTCAGCACCTGATCTGTCAGGTCGTCGAACTTGGTCTTGAATTTTGGCGGCTTGGTATTGGGAATCGGCTGGTAAGCCTGTTCGAACAGATCTTCCAGGCGAATACGCCCGGAATCAACGGCACGCTCCAGAATCTGACCAACCTCGGTCGCCGCACGCTGCACGATCGGCGGCATCTTGGCATGCGTCTGCACCGCCTGTTCCCCGGCATTGCCGAGCTTGAAGACGTTCCCGATCTCCTTCAGGTTGGTCGCCAGATACTCCAGCTGTGCCGCCTCGCGGAGCGCCTTGCCCGTAGCGTCGCTGTTTGCTTCCGCCATGGACATGATGTTGCGCACATGGTCGGCAATGTCAGCCCCGGCACGACTCTGCTCGTCGATCGCAGCAGCGATCGCATCGACCTTCTCCATCGTTTCCCGGGCACCACGATTGATCCTGTCGAGAGAATCCGCAGCCTGTTGGGCAAGTGCCGCGCCATTTTTCGCTTGGCCGGTACCGGCCTCGATGCTGGCAATGGCGCTATCGGTCTCACCCTGGATCGCCGAGATCATTGAACCGATCTCGCCGGTCGCCTGCGAGGTACGCTCGGCCAACTTGCGCACTTCGTCGGCAACGACCGCAAATCCACGCCCCTGCTCACCGGCGCGGGCAGCCTCAATCGCCGCATTCAACGCAAGCAGATTGGTCTGATCGGCGATTTCACGAATCGTCTGCACAATCCCGCTGATCGCCTTCGAACGTTCGCCGAGCGCATAGACGACTTCGGACGACTGGGTCACCGAGGCTGCGATCCGCTCCATTTCAGCAGAAGCATCGCGAACGATATCCATGCCCTCGGCCGAGAGGCCGCTTGCAGATTCAGCGATCTGGGCCGTTGCCGTCGCATTCTGGCTGACCTCATGCATGTTGCCGGTCAGCTGGTTCATTGCGGAAGCGGTCGCCAGTGCGGCATCGCGCTGCTGGTTGGAACCCGTCGCGACCGTGTTTGCCTCATCGATCAAGAGCGCCGACGCCCGAGCCACCTCGACGGAATTGAAAAAGACCTTACCGATGATCGTCGAAAAACTGGCCATCAGCTTGTTGAATGCCTGGGCTGTCGCCGCGACCTCATCGCTACCGGAATCAGGCGCCCTGCGCGTCAGGTCGCCATCCATGTACATGCGTTCGATCACCGACCGCAACTCATTCAGACGGCCAACAAGACCCGATTCGATCATGAATGCCAGGACACCACCAACGACGACCAGCACAACCAGTGTGATCAGCCCCCCCTGGGTGCCCGTGCCGAACAACTCGGGGCCATACACCGTGGCGGCCGCCGCGATGACGGCCATGGCGAGGAACCCTCCGCGAATTTTCAAGCTCAGTCCGTTCATGCTGTTTGTCTCGTTGTTGTCACAGCGGGTTCTACCCCCTCATAGCATCAGATCATCAGGCAATGCGGAAGAGTTTGCCGAAATTGGCGATTTCCAACACCTGTTTTACGGGCCCGCGGACATTGGTCAATGTCAGCGCCTTGTTCGCGGCACCGGCCTTGTCGCGCAGCATCAGCAACATGCCCAACGCCGAACTGTCGAGATACTCGACCCCCCCCATGTCAATGGTGACCGCGCGAATATCGCTTTCAGCCATCAGCGGCTCATAGGCATTGCGAAAATCGCGATGGGCGTTGAAGTCGAAACGACCGGAAAGACGGACTTCCGCAGTCCCGGATTCCTTCGTGATGCTTGCTTGCATGCTTCCCTCCCCGCTTATCACTTTAGTACTAGTCGCCGAACTATGCCACAACGCGTGCAGCGCTGGCGAGCACTCGCCGCGACATATTTTCGAGGCTGGAGACCTCTTCAACAGCCCCCACCAGCGCCGCTTCACGCGGCATGCCATAGACCACGCAGCTCGCCTCGTCCTGCCCGAAAGTACGCGCCCCGGCCTGGCGCATGCGCAACAGCCCCTGTGCGCCGTCCTTGCCCATCCCGGTCAAAATCACGCCAACCGCCTGTTTGCCGACCAGCTCGGCAGCAGAATCGAAAAGCACATCGACCGACGGCCGGTGACGATTCACCGGCGGCGTGGCAAGCAGATCGGTAACGTAACCCCCGCCCTGACGCCGGATCTGCAGGTGGGAATGCCCCGGCGCAATATAGACGGTCCCCGGCTCAAGCCGCTCCCCGCCCTGCGCCTCAATGACACGAGGCGCACACAAGCTGTCAAGGCGCTTGGCAAACGAGGCAGTAAAGTTTTCCGGCATGTGCTGCACGATCAGGGTGGGTGGGCAGTCTGCCGGGAATCCGAGCAGGAAATCCTTGATCGCCTCGGTACCTCCGGTGGAGGCACCGACGAAAATCAGGTTGCCGTTCCCCGAGGTTCTGGCCGACGAAACAGGAGCTACCGGCTTTGTCGCAGTAGCCACCGCCGCAGCCGGCGCTACACGCTTCAGGCGGGCAGCGGCAGCCCCCCGCAATTTGTCGGCCAGTTCTTCCGCGTACTCCGTCATAGCGGTCGGGCTGTCCACGCGGGGCTTGCCAATGAAATCGATTGCACCGAGCTCGAGCGCCCGCAATGTCGTGTCCGAGCCGGCCTCGGTAAATGCCGATACCATCACCACGCGCGTCGGCCGCAATCGCATCAGGCGTTCAAGGAACTCGAGACCGTCCATCCGGGGCATCTGCACGTCGAGTGTCAGTACGTCGGGATTGAGCGTCTTGATCATCTCACGTGCGACGTGTGCATCCGGCGCCGCCCCGACCACCTCGAGGTCGGGATTCGAATTGATCAGTTCGGTGAGCAATTTGCGCATCACCGCGGAATCATCGATTACTAGAACCTTCGTCGTCATTGATGTCTGAATTGTTTGAATTCGGAGGCCATGTGGTCGGCGGACTTTGGCACTCGCCGGCGTGGCCAATCAAGTGAACAGCTCGATATCGCCCTCGACCTTCGAGTGCTCGATGCGCGATTTGTATTCCTTCTCGCGATTGAACAGGGTGTCGTTGTGCACCCTGTGCAGCTTGCGTACCAGCACGCGGCCGGCATTCGGGAAGTAGTAGACCTTGCGCGGATAGGAATCGAGCAGATCCTTGGCCACCACCGGGATTTTCTCGGTCTGAAGGAACTTCAGCACAAACTCGGCATTGCGGGCGCCGACGTTGCTCGACGACAGGCTTTCCAGCACAGCGCCGCCGCCGAACACTTTGGCCTCGAGCCGATTGCGGCGGGCTCCGGACTTGAGCAGGTGGTTGATCAGCATTTCCATCGCATAGGTGCCGTAACGCGCAGAACTGCTGACCACGTCCTTGCCGCCTTCGTCCGGCAGCATGAAATGATTCATGCCGCCAATGCCGTTCTCGCTGTCGCGGATGCACGCAGCAACGCAGGAGCCGAGCACGGTGACGAGCAGCATGTCGCGGGTCGTCACGAAATACTCGCCCGGTAGGATCTTGGCAGCCTGGCAGTCAAAATTGCGATCGTGGTAGAGGTTGGTGGCGAACCCCTCCACGTACTCATGGTCCGGCGCCGGCTGCACATAGCTCCGGCGCTGCCGCTCAACGTGTGCGACGGGAGAGTTCATAAACGGTCTTGCCCAGTGAGCGGAAAATATCGGCGGCGTGCAGGAAGCTTTCCGAATGCCCCGCAAACAGGAGACCATCCTCCTGCATCATCGGTGCAAAACGCGACAGGATCTTGTACTGCGTCGGTTTGTCGAAATAAATCATGACGTTGCGGCAAAAAATCACATCCAGCGGCCCCTTTACGGGATACGAGGCATTCAGCAGGTTGAGCTGCTGGAACTGGATCATGCGACGCAGTTCCGGACGCACCGCCGCATAGCCCTCCTGGCTGCCGGATCCCTTCAGGAAGAAACGCTTCAGTCGATCCGGCGAAAGGCGCTCGACCCGATCCATTGCATAGACCCCCTTGTCGGCGGTCGCCAGCACATTGGTATCGAGGTCGGTAGCGATGATCGACACCGGCGTCGTGAAACTGTTGAAGGTCTCCGCCACTGTCATTGCGATCGAATAGGGCTCCTCACCGGTGGATGCGGCGCTGCACCAGACACGAATCGGATTGCGGCTGCCGAGTTTCTTCAGGTGCTCGGCGAAAATCGGAAAATGATGCGGCTCCCGGAAGAACGATGTCAGGTTCGTCGTCAGTGAATTGACGAATCGCTCCCATTCGTCGGAGTTGCCCTTCTCGAGCATCTCCAGATAGTCACCGAAACTGTTCTTGTTGGTGGCCCGCAGGCGGCGCGCAAGGCGCGAATAAACCATATCCTGCTTGGCCGGCGAGAGCGAAATGCCGGCATGCTGGTAGATCAGTTTCCTGACGCGCTCAAAGTCGGCGGAAGTAAAGACAAACTCGCGCGCACCGCCTTCCCGCTGGCCGAGCCCTCCCGTGGTACGCGCCGGCGCAGTCGGCGATGCGGCAATGGCGCCCCCCGGCGGCTGCGGCCGCGAAAGGCTGGACGAAAGGGGTGACTGCGGACGTGCCGGCACTGGCGCCGCTGGTCGTGCGCCAATCGGTGATGCGGGGCGCGAGCCCAGCGAGGAAGCAGCCGGCGGCAGACTCGACGAAGCCGGCTTGGCAGGCGGTACCGGCGGGCGTTTTGGATCGACCATGGCTTAACTGCCTTCCATCGCAAATTGTCGACGTTGGACCATCAGAACTCTTCCCATTCGTCGTCGAGCGATGCCGGCAGGCGGGCGGGCGACTTGCGGCTGGTGGACTGGGCCACGAAACGAGCCGGGGCCTCTTCCTGCGGCGGGTCCGCCGGCGCCTCTTCCCGCGTCACAGCGGGCTTGTGCGCCCGGTTCGCACCGCCTTCAGCCAGACGGAAGACTGAAACGGCATCCATCAATGAACGGGCCTGTTCCTCCAGGCTCTCGGCGGCGGCAGCGGCTTCCTCGACCAATGCGGCGTTCTGCTGCGTCACTTCGTCCATCTGGGTAATTGCCAGCCCGACCTGCTCGATCCCCGAGCTTTGCTCGCGGCTGGCCTCGGCGATATCCGTCATGATCCCCGCCACACGGCCGATGGAGGAAACCACTTCTTCCATCGTGCGGCCCGCCTGATCGACGAGCTTCGAGCCATTTTCGACCTTGTCGACAGAATCAGAAATAAGCTCCTTGATTTCCTTGGCTGCGGCCGCACTGCGCTGTGCCAGGCTGCGTACTTCGGTCGCAACGACCGCAAAGCCGCGTCCCTGCTCACCTGCACGCGCAGCTTCCACCGCCGCGTTCAGCGCCAGGATGTTGGTCTGGAAGGCAATGCCGTCAATGACGCCAATGATGTCGGCAATCTTCGACGAACTCTGGTGAATGGCGCCCATCGTCTGCACGACCTGCGCCACGACCGTACCACCCTTCTCGGCAACCTGCTGGGCACTGCTCGCGAGATCATTGGCCGTGCGTGCGTTGTCGGCGTTCTGCTTCACCGTGCCGGTCAGCTGCTCCATGCTCGAGGCCGTTTCTTCCAGGCTCGACGCCTGTTCCTCGGTACGGCTGGAAAGATCCTGGTTGCCAACAGCAATTTCCTGTGCCGCCGTATTGATCGCATCGGTCGCCTGCTTGATCTGGGTCACGATCTCGCGCAAACGGGCAACGGTGAGATTCGCATCGTCCTTGAGCTGGCCGAAGGTGCCACCGTAATCCGCTTCGATCGATTTCGTCAGATCACCGTCCGCCATTGCCGAAAGCATGACGACCACGTCATCCAGCCCCTTCTGGGCCGTTTCAAGCAAGCGATTCAAGTCGCCTGCCAAGCTGAGGAAGAATCCATCCTTACCGGCCGGATCGACACGCTTCGTGAAATCACCATTCGCCGCCGCACCGACAATCTCTGCAACCTCTTTCTCGACTGCAACCTCGCTCGTGCGGTCGCGCCACTCGCCGACCGTACCCAGTCGTTCGTTACGCTCATTCACAATCGGATTCGTGGTCACCAGATAGATGCGATCCCCGATCAGCATTTCCGAACGGCGCATTTCGTTCAGGTTCTTTAGGCGGGCAAGAGCCTCTTCGCGACCTTCCTTGTAAAAGACACCGACGTCACCTCCCACCAGCTTGTCGGCGCTGAATCCGGGTATGTAGGCACGCAAGGCTTCTTCCATTTCGCGGACAGCCTGCAGGCAAGCTTTGTTGGCGTAGATGATGACCCCGTCGTTGTCCGCTATACGAACCGGACTGCTGACACAATCAAGGCCGATCTTGATGCGCAGGTTTTCGTCCGAGACCCGCTTGGCCTCTGCCACGTTAAAACCCTGCTGAATCTGCATCGACTGCAGACCCTGCAGCACCTTGCCGAGCTCGTCGTCGCGACTGACATCAACATTTCGCGTGTAATTACCTTCGGATAGTGACTGGAAGGTCTGCTGAATATCAGCCAACGGTTCCGTCACGGCCTTGATGATCCGCAGCGCGATGATGATGCCGGCAACGAGTGCAGCAGCGAACAGCATCAAGACCCAGTTGCGCACCGACGCGTAGGCCGCCGTCGCCGAGTCCAGTTGCCCCTTGCCCTGCTCGATCTGGTACTTGTACAGATCGTCAGCCCGTTTGGCGGCCTCGGTGTAGCTCGGGTTGATCTTCTGCAACAGGATCATGTTTGCATCGTTGAAGCGCCCCTCGGCCAGCGCGGCTCTTGCCGGCTTGAGGCCTTCCTCGACGTAGCGCTTGCGTGCCTCGACATAGGCGGATGCCATCTGCCGGTGGGCATCGTCATTTACTGATTTTTCGTAACGCTGCCAGCGCTCGGTGATCTCACCAGCATTCCTGTCGATGGCTTCGAGATGAAACGCAAGCGGATGCTCATGGAGTTTTGCGAAAGCGCCGTTGGAATCGTGCTGCAGACCCAGTAGTACCTGGGCACGGTTATCGGCCATCAGCTTGCCGATGGCGGCGAGTGCCTGTACCGGCTCGAGACGGTCGCCATACAACCGCTCGAATTGTTCCTGCGTGCCGCCGATGCCCTTGAGTCCGATACCGGCAACGATTGCCAGCGTCGCGAGCATGATCGCGAAACCAGCCGTCATGCGTGACTTGAGGGACATTCTCGAAAGGACACCTTCACCCCCCTTGACGACCGCTCCATGCCGAATCTGTGCACCGCCGGCCTGCTTGTCGCGGAACAGCTTGTAGGCTGCATCAACGGCCGCTACCGCCTCGCGCGTTGCCTTGCGACGCACCGACATGTAGCCCACGATCTGACCGCTCTCACGAATCGGCGTCGCTGTCGCCAGCACCCAGTAGTAGTCACCGTTCTTGCAGCGGTTCTTGACGTAGCCGGTCCACGGACGGCCTGCCTTGAGGTCCCGCCAGAGATCCTCAAAGGCTTCAGGCGGCATGTCCGGGTGGCGCACGATGTTGTGCGACTGACCGATCAGTTCGGCTTCGGTGAAGCCGCTGATATCGAGGAAATCCTTGTTGATGTAGGTGATCTGCCCTTTCAGATCCGTCTTCGAGACGATCAGCGTATCGTCCTTGAGCGGTACCTCGACGTTGGTCACCGGCATGTTGATCTTCATGACATCCTCTCCGTGGCTTGCTTCTTCTGTTGTATTCGGTCTGCGGCAGTAGTGCAGTCAATGGCGTTAAATGCGATGTTCAGAATTCAGCCCATTCATCATCGTCGCTGGCCTTGGTCTGCCGCACGGCCTCGCGACTCGAAGCCTTCATGCGGGGATCAAGACGCACCGGTTCGTTATGCGGCAGCGCAGGCGCCGGGCGCGAGTTGCTTCGCCTCGGCGGCATCGCTCCGGCAGACGCGGCCTCGGGAGGCTGACGATCGTTCTCAAGCTGGAAGACCGAGACAGACTGCATCAGGGCATTGGCCTGCTCTTCCAGACTCTCGGCTGCCGCTGCCGCCTGCTCGACAAGCGCAGCATTCTGCTGCGTGACTTCGTCCATCTGCGTAATCGCGTTCCCGACCTGCTCGATCCCTGAACTCTGTTCGCGGCTTGCCTCGGCAATATCGGTCATGATCCGTGCGACACGGGCAATCGATGCAACGATTTCTTCCATCGTGCGACCCGCCTGATCGACGAGCTTGGTACCGCTTTGCACCTTCGCGACAGAGTCGGAGATCAACCCCTTGATCTCCTTGGCTGCGGCCGCACTGCGCTGTGCCAGGCTGCGTACTTCGGTCGCAACGACCGCAAAGCCTCGTCCCTGCTCACCTGCACGCGCTGCTTCCACCGCCGCGTTCAGCGCCAGGATGTTGGTCTGGAACGCAATGCCGTCAATGACGCCAATGATGTCGGCAATCTTCGACGAACTCTGGTGAATGGCGCCCATCGTCTGCACGACCTGCGCCACGACCGTACCGCCCTTCTCGGCCACCTGCTGGGCACTGCTCGCGAGATCATTGGCCGTGCGTGCGTTGTCGGCGTTCTGCCTCACCGTGCCGGTCAGCTGCTCCATGCTCGAGGCCGTTTCTTCCAGGCTCGACGCCTGTTCCTCGGTACGGCTGGAAAGATCCTGGTTGCCGTGTGCGATCTCCCTCGACGCCGTATTGATCGCCTCCGTTGCATCCTTGATCGACGCAACGATCTCGCGCAGATTTTCCACGGTCGTGTTGGCGTCGTCCTTGACCTTGCCGAGCACACCCTGGTATTCGGTTTCGATCTTGTCGCGCAGATCGCCACTGGACAGGCGCGAAAGGAGCGCGGCAACATCATCCAGTGCGCGGCTGTTGGCTTCGAGCAGACGGTTGATGCCGTCGCCAATCTGCGCAAAGAAACCGGTAAGGTGCGCAGTATCCAGCCGCTTGCCGAAATCGCCCGCAGCCGCAGCCGAAATGACGTCATTGACCTGCAGCTCGACGGCCACTTCGTCGGTCCGGTCGCGCCACTCGACGACTGTTCCGATACGTTCGCCTTCGGCCGTCGCAATCGGATTGGCCACCAAAGTGAACGTACGGCCCCCAAGGAGGATCTCGGCGCGATGCGTTGATTTCAATCCCGCCAGTACCCCGCGCTGATGCGCCGGGCTACGGTGATAGCGGTCGAAGTTCGATCCGAGGACGGCATCGGCACGGAACTCCGGCAACTGCTTTCGGATGTCCGCCTCGGCGTTACGCAGCATCTCGATCACCGCACGGTTGCAGTAGATGATGTTGCCGTCGGGATCGGCAAGCATCACATTGTTGGAGCTACCGTCGAGTGCATTGCGGATGCGCAGGTTTTCCCTGGCAACCTTTTGCTCGGATTCAATGCGTTCCTTGAGCTGCGATTGCATGCGGTTCAACTCGCTCGCAATATCGGCAAACTCATCCTTGGACGTGACGGCAACCTCGCGAGCGAAATCGCCGGAGGCAACGCGCCCGGCACCGTTGCCGATTTCGGCAAGCGTCGACAGCATCGCTCGCCGGAACGAAAGGAACAGATAGCAGACGACGAGCAAGGCAATGGCTACGGCGCCGAGAGAACGCACCTGCTCCGATTTCAACCGATCGACGCGCTCGCCGACCAGACGGGCGAACTCCTGCCGCGCCGCGTCGTTGACTGCGTAGGCAGCGTCGATCGCCGCCGTCGCCACCGAAAGCATCGCATCGGGTGCAGCCTCCAGCACTTCGGCACTGATCACCTCGTTCTTCACCTTCGGCAGGTAGGCATCGAAGGCTGCAGTGAGTGCCCGTCGCGGTTGGCCGAGTGCGGCCTTGGCCGCTGCATTTGAACCCTCGACCTTGTTTAGGCCAGCGTCCACTTCACGCAGGTCACTCGCAATCATGCGCGAAAGTACCGCCAGTTCCGTTCTCTCGTCCGACGTCAGCGCCTGAAGTTGCAGCGCCTTGACCGAGCGTGCCCGCATCTGGCCCGCGAATTCGGTCATCCGCACGATCTTGGTCGCGAAGGCATCGACGAGATAAAAGGATTCAATGTCCGGGTCCAGCGTCATATTGGCCCGGTCTGCCGTCAGGATCGCAAAGTCCTGCGCGGCCGTAATGGCTTCGGTATGGGCCTTCAGACTCTCCGCCGGGCTAAGGGTATCCGCCTTGGCCTCAAGCGACTGCCAGCCGGCCTTCAGTCTTGCCCACTCCTGCCGCGTATTGAGGAGCGCACCGATCTGTTCGTCGACCCTGTTCTGCTCGTCGATTGCTGCCTTGATGTTCGCGCGGAAGTCCGCGAGCTTCGCTTTGGCAGCATCATTGCCGGCCAGTGCCAGTTGCGAGACGCCGCGATGCACCTGCATGTTCTGGATGATCTTGCGGATCGGCGCGATCTGGCGCACGCCTTCGAGTTCCATCTGCGAAAACTCGATCTGCGCCGTCAGCGCACGCTCATAGACGAACAAAAGATAGGCGATGGGAATCAGGAAGATGATTGCGATCAGCAGCATCTTCTGCGGCATTTTCATCGTGCCGAGCAAGCGGATTCCGGGGTTCAGCATGGACAATGACTCCGTTCGCGTTGTTGTTGGCGACGCAGCTTCAGTTCGCGGCGGCCTCGTCGATCAATTCCATGTCCCGGCTGCTCATCAGGCGCTCGATATCCGTGACGATCAGCATGCGCTTGTCGATCGAGGCGAGGCCGAGGATGTACTTGGTGTCGAAACTCGCTGAAAAGTCCGGCGCCTGACGGATCTGCCCGCCGGTAAGTGAGGTCACGTCGGAAACGCTGTCGACGACGATGCCGATCACGCGCTGGGCGATGTTGAGAATGATGACCACGGTAAAGGGGGTGTATTCGACGGTGCCGAGCCCGAACTTGATACGGAGGTCGACAATCGGGACGATGATGCCGCGCAGGTTGATCACGCCCTTGATGAACGGCGGCGCATAGGCAATGGTCGTCGGCGACTCGTAGCCGCGGATCTCCTGCACCTTGAGGATATCGATCGCGTATTCTTCTTCGCCGAGGCGGAAGGTCAGGTACTCGCTGGACGACTGATCCTCTTCGGTTGCCGTGTTCTGCTGGTTCACTGCTTCCATGCTCTGTCCCCTTGTCTGACTTGCTCAGGCCGTTGCTGCTGCGGCCATGGCCTGCTGCGTACTGCGCGCCGATTCGATCAGCGCAGAAACGTCGAGAATCAGCGCCACGCGGCCATCGCCCATGATCGTGGCACCGGAAATGCCGGACACCCGGCGGTAATTCTGCTCAAGACTCTTGATCACAACCTGATGCTGACCAACCAGCGCGTCGACGAACAAAGCCGCCTTCGTACCGTCAGCATCGAGAACGATCAGGATACCCTTGGTGAAATCCGTCTCCGCACCGGGAACGCGGAACAGTTCCTGCAGCGAAACGACCGGCAGGTACTCGCCACGCACCTGGATGACGCGCCCCTGATTCGAGAGCGTCTTGATGTCGCCATGTTCGGGCTGCAAGGATTCGATGACGTAGGAGAGCGGCAGGATGTAGGTGTGCTCGCCGACCGCGACCGACATGCCGTCGAGGATCGCCAGTGTCAGCGGCAGTCGCACCGTCATGCGGGTACCGATGCCGGTCATGCTTTCGATCTCGATACGCCCGCCCATCGACTGGATGTTTCGCCGGACGACGTCCATGCCGACACCGCGGCCTGAAACGTCGGTCACGACTTCGGCCGTCGAGAAGCCTGCTTCGAAGATCAGTGCCCAGACCTCCTGGTCGGGCATCTGGTCGGAAACCTGGAAGCCGCGCTCGCGCGCCTTGGCGAGGATGCGCTGGCGATTGAGGCCTGCGCCATCGTCACCGACCTCGATGACGATATTGCCCCCCTGATGGGCAGCCTTCAGCGTGATCGTGCCGGTCGGGCTCTTGCCCGCCGCAATGCGTTTTTCAGGCATCTCGACACCGTGGTCGAGGCTGTTCCGGATGAGATGGGTCAGGGGGTCCGCGATACGCTCGATCAATCCCTTGTCGAGTTCGGTGGTCTCGCCGGTCATCTTCAGCTCGACTTGCTTGCCCAACTTCGACGACAGGTCGCGCACGACACGCGGGAAACGAGAAAACACGAACGAAATTGGCATCATGCGGATGGACATCACCGCTTCCTGCAAGCCACGCGTGTTGCGCTCGAGCTGCGCAAGGCCGTTGATCAACGCTTCCGGCGCGGCATCGTTCATCTGCGTCGCACACTGCAATAGCATGGCCTGGGTGATGACGAGTTCGCCGACAAGGTTGATCAACTGGTCAGCGCGCTCGACACTGACGCGAATCGATGCTGCTTCACCGCCTGCAGCAGCGGGCGGCTTCGGCTTGCTGTCGCGGGCAGGAGTCGCAGCTGCCGGGCTTGTGGCCGGGGGCGCGGCAGACACAACAGGAGCATCCGGCAAAACAGGGGCAGGTGGTGGCAGGCTTTCAGTGACGGCTGGCACGGAATCGGCTGCCGGCACCGGCAGCGGTTCAAAAAACCCGAAACCATCGCCCTCTTCACCTGCGGCAGCCGACACCGGCGCCGGTGCCGCGGCGTCGGGCAGAGGTTCGAAGAAGCCAAAGCCATCTCCCTCTTCCGCCTGGGTAACCGCAGCCGCCTCCACCTGTGGCTCGAAGAAGCCATAGGCGTCCTCGGCAGACTCCGTTGCTGGCGCATCGAACAGGCCATAGGCGCCGCCCGCGTCCTCGACGGGACCGGCTACCGGCTTCACACGCCACGCATCCTGCTCGGAAATGAAATCAATGATGTCGACGAAATCGTCCTGCGGCCGCTCCGTCGTCAGGCGCAGCCGCCACATCCCGGGAGCATTCGGTTGGGGCTGGGCCAGGATGTCGATCTCGCCAAAGACACTCAGTTCCTGCAGCAGGTTCGGCAGGACCTGATGGTCAGCTGCGGCCTCCAGCGTCGGTACGAATTCAATCTCATAGCACGGCTTGCCTGCCGACGGCGGCACGGCAGCATCCTGACCGGACACCGGGGCCGGAACCTTGGCAGCCGCCGCATCTGGTGCCGGAGCATCGCTGGTAAGCGCCTTGAGCTTTGCGCAGACGTCTCCCACCGTGCCGGCGTCGACAGGATCGCCGCCCTGATGCGCAGAAAGCAGGGCTTTGAGCGTATCGCCGGCAGCCAGGAAAGCATCGACCATGTCGTTGCGCAGCGGCAACTCATGCTTGCGGATACGATCGAGCAGGTTCTCGAGGACATGCGTCACATCCGCGAGATCGGTAAAACCGAAGGTGCCGCTTGATCCTTTGATGGAATGCGCGGCTCGGAAAATCGCGTTCAGGCTCTCGTCATCGGGTGCGCCGACGTCGAGTCCCAAAAGCAACGACTCCATCGCTGCCAGATGTTCCGCCGTCTCCTCGAAGAACACCTGGTAGAACTGACTCATGTCGATGGTCATTCTTGCCCTCTGCGCTCTTGTTGCGTTGGGAACACAGCGCCCCGTACAGGGTCGCCGCCCGGCATCAGCCGATGACCTTCTTCACCACCTCGATCAGTTTCTGGGGGTCGAATGGCTTGACCAGCCAACCCGTCGCACCGGCAGCCCGCCCCTGCGCCTTCATCGCCTCGGAAGATTCCGTCGTCAGCATCAGGATCGGCACTGACTTGTATTGTGGCAGCGCACGCAGACTCTTGATCAACGTCAGACCGTCCATGCGCGGCATGTTCTGATCGGTCAGCACGAGGTTCACGGATTTGGCCTTGGCCTTGTCGAGACCATCCATGCCGTCGACGGCCTCGACGACCTCATAACCCGAGCTTTTCAGGGTGAAGCCGACCATCTGACGAATGGAGGCAGAGTCATCGACGCAGAGCACGGTCTTTGCCATGTGGGTATTCCTTCTCGGTTAGAACAGTTCGACGCCGCCGCTGGCGAAGCCTTCCTGCTTGACGGGGTTATTTTCGACAACATGATGGATTGATTCGAGCATGGCGACGGCATTTGCCAGTTGCGTGCGTACGCGCTCCGCCTGCTCGGAAGAAATGCCATTGGCAGCACCGCCGGCAACGCGCCCGGCACCGCCAATCTCGCCAACGACAGACTGCAGTTCGCCGAGGCGATTGCTGACATGCGAAACCAGCTGCGTCACCATATCCTGGAACTGAAGCGAGACGACTGCCTGATTGACGCTGGACTCCATCACCTCGGCGATATGGTTGAGTTCGGCAACCGTCTGGCTGGTGTGGCGATTCAATTCCTCGACATCGTTCATCGCCTGTTCGACATCGCTCTTCGACTGCAATGCGAAGGTCATATCCTGCGCAGCCATCTTGTTGATCGCCGTCTCGGTATCAGCAATCGACTTCTGCATGTTCTGCATCAGTGCGCGGATCTGCTGGCTGAAATGGCTGGTCCGGCCTGATAGATCACGCACCTCGTCGGCGACCACCGCAAAGCCGCGCCCGGCCTCGCCCGCCCGCGCCGCCTCGATGGCTGCATTCAATGCCAGCAGGTTGGTCTGCTTGGAAATTCCCTCGATTTCGCCCAGCATGCCGAGAATCTGCCGCATCTCGGTCGCGATGCGATCGGTCATTTCGACCAGTTCCATCGCCAGCTTCGAGTTCTCGACCACGCTATCGACAAAGCTGCGCAGGGTTTCCGAAGTCTGCCGGGCAAACTGCTCGAAATCGGAAACGCCGTCAGCGCCGCTGTGCTGGCTGATGACCTGGAGACCCAGTTCCTGCTGGCGACGAGCCTGCGCACTCATCGAGTTGAAGCTGTCGATCAGTTTGGCGATCGCATCTGAGAAGATCTGCTGGGCACGGCCCAGCTCCCCGCGAGTATTGTCGAACTGTACCGAGAACTCCTCGCTGCAGCGAACCAGCGCATCTCCGGTTGCGGCCAGGACGTCCGCGTCCGGGCTGCTTTGGCTCCCGCGCTCCGGCGTGCCCGCATCCGGGGCATTGGCACCGACGATCATGAACCAGCCGATCGCAATCAGCACGACCGCGCTGACAAAAACGCCGTTGTGCAGCGCCGGCTCCATTGCCGCAGCGCCCCCAGCGACAACCAGTAGCCACAGCATGCCGAAATGCTTGCTCTTGTCTCCTGCCGTCATTTCCCTTCCTCGCTCCCGTGCTGCTGTGCAGCCATACAGACTCCGACCAGCCGTTCCCTGTACCGGAAATCGGCCAAATTATCCCTTTGTCCCACCCTTGTCAGCCGGCGTCAAGATCTCGTTTGCCTTATCCTCGCTATCGACATCTTCCGTGGGGCTTTCGCCTTCGTTGAGGAAGGCATCCTCCGTTTTCTTGTTCAGGACGATGATGCTGATCCGCCGGTTAACCGGATTCAACGGGTCGTTCTTGTCGAACAGTACCGTCGACGAAAGACCGACGACCCGCAATACCTTGTGATCATCCATCCCGCCGACCACCAGTTCACGGCGTGACGCATTGGCGCGATTTGCGGAAAGTTCCCAGTTCGAGAAACCCTTCTCGCCGCCGGAAAAACGGGCGGCATCGGTATGCCCCGAAACCGTGACGCGATTGCCGACGCTATTCAGCGCCCGTCCGATCTCGCGCAGGATCTCCTTCGTATACGGCTTCAGATCGGCACTGCTTGAATCGAACATCGGGCGATTCTGTTCATCGACGATCTGGATGCGCAGGCCTTCGCTTGTAATGTCGAGCAGCAGCTGGTTCTTGAACTGCTTGAGCGTCGGGCTCCCCTCGACCATCTTCTCGATGCGCTGCTTCAGTTCGTTGAGCTTTGCCTTCTCCTGCTCTTCAAATTGCTTCCTGAGGAATTCCTGATTCGTTTCCTTCAGGTTGATCGTCTTCTTCTTCGACTCGATCTCGCCATCCTTGACCTGCCCGGTAGAACGGGTCAGGTCCTTCCCGCCCCCCTGGATCACGCTGGAAGCATCACCAACGCCGGAGCCACCGGACATGCCGACCTTCAGCGGGTTCTGGAAGAAATCGGCGATGCCCTGCAGGTCCCCCTTGGCCGTCGAGCCGAGCAGCCACATGAGCAGGAAGAACGCCATCATCGCCGTGACGAAGTCGGCGTAGGCGATCTTCCAGGCGCCCCCGTGATGGCCGCCAGCGACCACCTTCTTGCGCTTGATGATTATGGGACGTGTCGAGTCGTCGCTCATCTATTGCTCCGGGATTACGACCCGCGCCCCTTACTTGCCCTTGCGGGCCTTGAGTTCTTCTTCCAGCTCACGGAAGCTCGGACGGACGCCGCTCTCCAGCACCTTACGCCCGAACTCCACCGCCACCTGCGGCGCATAACCTGACATGGAGGCCAGCAACACAACCTTGATGCACTGATAAATCTTGCTGCTCTCGTGCGACTTCTGCTCGAGCAGGCTGGCCACCGGAGCCACGAAGCCGTAGGAAATGAGAATACCGAGGAAGGTACCGACCAGCGCGCCGCCGATCATCTTGCCCAGCACCGCCGGCGGCTGGCCGACCGAGCCCATGACGTTCACCACGCCCATCACCGCAACGACGATACCGAAGGCCGGAACGCCGTCGGCAACCTTCGAGACCACGTGTCCGGGCACCTCGACTTCGTGGTGATGGGTCTCGATCTCCATGTCCATCAGGCTTTCGATCTCGACGGTATTGAGGTTGCCGCCAACCATCATGCGCAGGTAGTCGGTGATGAACTCCATGACGTGATGATCGTTCTGCAAGGTCGGGTACTTGCCGAAGATGGGGCTGGCATGAGGATCCTCGACATCCGCTTCGATCGACATCAGGCCTTCCTTGCGCACCTTCGAAAGTATCTCGAACAACATCGCCAGCAGGTCGATGTAGAGCGCCTTGGTAAACTTCGAGCCCTTGAGAATGGACGGCAGGGCACCGACGGTCTTCTTGATGTATTTGATGTCGTTGCCGGCGAGGAAGCCACCGATGGTCAGGCCGACGATGGCGACGTATTCGGTCGGCACCCAGAGGGCGAGCAGGCTGCCGTGGATCGCGTAGGTGCCGAGCGACGCCGCGAGAATGACGACATAGCCGATGATCAGGAACATGCGCTACCCCTTAACCCCTTTTTGTTCATTGCTTTTCGGGCCGCCCGCAGTTCCGACCCTCACAATGCGCACCGCCTCGGCGGCGCGCTCGCTACTGTGCCGCTATTGTAGCCAGATGATTCGTACTACGGCAAAAAAGCGCATACACCGGCCAATCGCCACAGATTTGTCACACTTCAGTGCCGACGGCATCGCCCCACTTCGGCTCCGGAGCTGCGCGGCCACAACCCAAGAATCCGAAATCGCCGAAATCCCCCGGCGTCGACTAAACTCGCATCATGAGCATCCACCCGCCGATCAACTATTGCAGCTGCTGCGGCGCGCCGGTCACGCACACCGTGCCGGACGGCGATACCGTCGCGCGGCACGTCTGCCCGGCCTGCGGCACCATCCACTACCAGAACCCGAAAATGGTGATCGGCTGCATTGCCGAATGGGAAGGGCGCGTCCTGCTCTGCCGGCGGGCCATCGAGCCGCGGCTGGGGCTGTGGACCCTGCCGGCGGGTTTCATGGAGAACAGTGAAACCACGGCCGAAGCGGCGGCGCGCGAAACGCGGGAAGAGGCATGCGCCGAGGTCGCAATCGACCGCCTGTTCGCGCTCGTCAATGTGCCCCACATCCACCAGGTGCACATGTTCTATACCGCCCGCCTGATTGACGGGCAGTTCGGAGTCGGCACCGAGTCGCTCGAATCGAGCCTGTTTCTCGAAGCCGAGATTCCGTGGGACGCGCTGGCCTTCCGCAGCGTCAGTTTCGCGCTCAGGGCCTGGCTCGACGATCGTCGTCGCGGCGAATTCGGCCTGCACAGCATCGACCTGCGGCCGCCGACAGCGGCGGCAACTACTCCTCAAGACTGAAGCGGATCGGGAGCGTCACGGTAAAGTGCCTGCCGCGCAAGCTTTCCGGCAACGGGGTCTGCGCCACGGCCCGGCCCAGCATCTCCAGTGCCTGTTCATCGAGCAGGGTATGTCCTGAACTCCGCGCCAGCTTGGCCGCAGGGACACCGGCAAAGTCCACGACCACGGCCACTTCCGCCACGCCCTCCCATCCGCGCGAGCGTGCCAGGGCGGGATATCCCCGAAAGCGGCGAGCGGCACTCGCGAGATCAATACGGTACTGGCGCAGGCCGTCGGCACTGACCGTGCTGCCGCCTACCGAGCCGGCCACTGCGCCATCAGAAGGATTTCGCGTTTCGCTTCCGGCTGACGGGGCAGACACGGCCGCTGGCGCAGGCGGTGCCGATGCGGTCGGAGTTGCTGGAGACGCGGGGACCTGAAGCACCGGCGGGGCGGCCTGGGGCTGTTGCTGAGCGCGCGGCACCGGCTGCGGCGCCCCCCCCGTCCTCTTGACCGGGGATGGCACCGGTGCAGCCACCGGCACCGCCTCCGCACGGACGAGCACCTGCAACTGCGGCGTCACGGTCTCACCGCCCGGCGGAGCGCTGCGCGTAAGCGTGCCTGCGAACAGGACAAGCAGGTGCAATACGAGGGAAATGATGACTGCGGCGAACAAGGGCCGCTGGCGAAGGTCGAAGATCATGGCAGGCGGCAAGGATAACCCACCGCCACGACGGAAAAAACCGAGTCAAGAGAAAGACATGGCCAGCAGCTGCGCCATTTGATACGCTTCCGGCAGCTGCTCAAAGTGTTCGCAATCGCTCGCAAACCTCGCGCAGCCGACCGGAGGATTCGACTTGAAGTCACCACCGCACCCGAACATCGAAACGCCACCCGTAGCGCCAGCCACGCCGTTGATTCTCGCCGTGGATGTCACCGGGGCCCCGCGCGGCTGGATCACCTGGCAGGATGCAGTCGCCAGCAAGGCATCCGGACGGGTAGAACGCGAACTTGGCGACTTCCATTTCACGTTTTACGGCGGTCACTCGCGCCTCACCGGCGAACGTTCCTCGATCAGCGTCAGCAGCATCCTTGCGCTGCGCGGACGCAATCCGCGCGGCTGGGAACCGCTGGCCCCGGCACTGACCAACGCCCTGCTCTTCCAGCGCGACCGCCATCTCTGCTGCTACTGCGGCAGTCAGAAGCGGCCGGACCTGCTGACCCGCGACCATATCGTCCCCGTATCGCGTGGCGGCGCCGACAGTTGGAAGAACGTCGTCACGGCCTGCAAGCCCTGCAACCAGCGCAAGGGGGCGAAATCCCCGGAACGGGCGGGAATGATGATGCTCTATGTCCCCTACACCCCGTCAATCTACGAGGCGATGATCCTGCGTAACCGCAAGATTTTGGCTGACCAGATGGATTTCCTGGCCAGCCTGCTGCCGGCCGACTCGCGACTAATCCTCTAGCTCGGCCTTCGCCGCCTCGACATCGAGGCGCTCCATGGCATCGGCTGCTTCAAACGCTGCCGCTTCCACATAGAGCTTTTCCGCCTCCTTCATTTTTGCCTTGCCGAACAGCATTACCAGGCCGTTGGCCATCTCGGTACGGGCAATCGCGGAATCCGGGTTGAGTTTGAGCGCCTTCACCAACAGATCGGCGCCAGCATCCTTCTTGGCACCATAGGTCAATCCCCCAACCAGCGAGCCCACCTTGTCGATCACTTCGGCATGCCAGGTGCCCAACGCGATGTGGGCGTCGGCGTGCTTGGGCGCCAACTCGATCGAACGACCCAGCAACTGCTTGATCTTGCTTCCGAGCCCCTCAGCCAGTGCCTTCGCCACCGAGATCCCCTGGCTGTATCGCCCCAGCGCATAGGCCTGAATGTACCAGGCATTGGCGTTCTCCGGCTCGGCCGCCTGCAATTCCTCGCAGCGCGCAGCGATTTCCTGGAATATCACCAGCTTTCTGGCGTCGTCGTCCTCAAGGTAATTGGCGTAGATCATCGCCGCCTTGTTGGCCGCGTTATAGCCGGCCAACCCGGCCTGCAGCCCCAGCTCGACAGCTTTTGCGAAATCGCCGGCATGGTAGGCCCGCCATGCATCCTGCACGGTCGCATCCTCCGGGTACGGCTCGCAGTCCCCCATGTGCAACCGCGGCCACGCCTTCTTCAGGGCGGCACCGGCGTACTGGTACTGCTTGTCGGGATAGGGAAACTTCTTCCATGCAGCCTTCTTCATCCGTTCTCCTCCTGAATTGCCGTATTGGATTGGTCTGGTTATTGGTTAATCCGCACTGCCGCCGGCCCTATTTCAGGTATTCGGCCGATAGCCGTTGCAGCAGCAACCGGGCGTCGCCGACGAGGAACGGCGCCAGCATCGCCATGACCTGGTAGACGCCGCGCCCCAGTGCATCACCCTCGACCTGGCGGCGCGGATTGCGCGCGTACTCGAACGAGAGCCAACAGGTCGCCAGTGCGGCCATGTTGTTGGCCAGCGCCGCGATTTCGCTGGCAGACGCCTGCATTTCGCCTGCCTCGACAAGCCCCTCGCAGGCCTGTGTCGCTGCCCTCACCTTGCTCTCCAGGATCCTGCCGAGATGGACTTCGAGCAACCGATTACGCGTCAGCAGGTCCGGGAGGTCGCGATAGAGGTAGCGATTGCGCCAGATGATCTCGAACAACAGATGGACGAACAGCCAGATGTCCTCCACGCTGGCCGCCCGACGCCCGACTGCGGAAAAGAGCTTGTCGATGTCGCGTTCGAAATCACTGAACAGCGCATTGACGATTTCGTCCTTGCTGTGAAAATGGTAGTAGAGGTTGCCGGGGCTGATATTCATCTCGTCGGCGATGACCGTCGTGGTCACGTTCGGCTCGCCGAAGTCGTTGAACAGGCGCAGGCTGGTTTCGAGAATACGCTCGCGGGTGCGGCGCTTCGGTTTTTTGTCCATCGCCGGGCTTTCTGATGTGCTGTCTCTGCCGGCGAGAATAGCATACGGCGCGTCAGGCGCCCCGCCTCTGCTTCAGCCAGTGACCCAGGTCCTCCAACGCAATCTCGAGTGCCCGTTCGGTGGATCCCTGCGGAATGCCTTCTTCATGTGTCAGCAGGCTTCGCTCGTGGTCACGGAGTACCGCGAGGTTGAGCGAGATGCCGTGGCGCTCGAGGATCGGCGCCAGTTCATGGCGACGCCGATAGAGGTCCTGGCGCGTGCGCTGGTAGGCGTGTTCGCACAGCTTCTTCCGGCTGCTATAGCTGAATACGTTGGCAAAGAACATGTCGGCATCGTCCCGGGTAGGCTCGAACAGTACGACGTCGACACCCGGGTGCAGGTGACGATAGCGATCCATGCCAACCTTCATGCGTGAGTGGATGATCGCCCGGAACGTCTGCGACAGCACGACCGGCAACCCCCCCTCTACCAGATGATTCACGCTGTGGCGGGATTTATGGTCACGGCGCTCGGCGAGCTCGGAATCGAAGGGCACCAGCGGATTGACGCAGAGCACGAGCTCAGCGCCATCGCGTAGTGCGACCGAAGCATGGAGCGTCTTGATCAGCGCGCCGTCGACGTAGTAGCGGCCATGGATCTCGACCGGCGGGAACAGCCCGGGCAGTGCCGCGCTGGCCTGCACGGCCGTGGAGATCGGCACGTCGTCAAATCCGGCAGCACCGAATTCCACCGCTTCGCCGGTATCGAGGTCGGTCGCGACAAGATAGAGGCGATGCTTGAGCCTGCGAAAATCGTTGGACCGCCCGCGTGTCGAGAACATCCGCGCCAGCAAACGGTCGATGCCGGCATTATCGAAGATGCCGGTCGGAATCGCATGCGACAGGCGCTGGAACGATTCAAGCAGGCCACTGTGCCACGGGTCCGCAAGGTAGTGGCGAAATGCATTCAACAGCAACGGCGGCACCGACATGGCGCGCCGGAAATATTCACCGATCGCCGGCCGCAACAGCGTATCGGGATCGAAGACTTCCTCGGTATCGTTCTCGACCAGCATGCGCGCCAATTTTCCCGGCGACATGCCGTTGGCCAGCGCTGCAGCGATGAAGCCACCGGAACTGACCCCAACGAAGATGTCGATTTCGGTGAAGTCGAGCCCGTCGAACGCTTCTTCCAGGGCCGCCAGTGCCCCGACTTCGTAAATGCCACCCAACGGCCCGCCGCCGGCCAGCGCCAGTCCGATCGGCGCCTTTCGCACAGTCTTTCGCGACTGCGCCCGGGGGGCGGCAGATGCCGCCCGGACCGGGCGCGGTGTCTTGACGGCTTGCGTCATGCGAGCCTCCGCTCAAGCGATCAGGCAGCTGCTTTCTTGGCAGGAGCCTTCTTCGCAGCCGGCGCCTTCTTGGCGACCGGGGCCTTCTTGGCAGCGGCAGCAAGCGTTGCCGAAGGCACGGCCTTCGCAGCGGGCGCCGGCTTGCCTTCCGACAACTCGGCGACGGCAGCAGTCAACTCGGCAACGCGCTTCGACAGGCGGTCAATGTCCTTCTTGGTCGGTACGCCGAGCGTACCCAACGCACGGGCGACACGCTCCTCGAACACGGTCTCCAGACGATCCCACGTACCGGCCGCCTTGCCAGCCACTTCGGCGATTTTCTCGTCGGCGACCTTGCGGGTACGCGCCTGAATGCTTTCACCTTCCTTGACCAGTGCATCGAAGACCTTGTTGCCTTCGTCCTGGGCCTTGGCAAAGGCACCCAAGCCAGCCAGCCAGATCTGGTGTGCGGATTCCTTGACGGTGGCAGCGAATTGGTTGTCGGCAACGGCGCCAGCGAGTGCTTTCAGTTTCTTGGCCATAATATCCTCCTGATAGAAAATGACTTGTTGGTTCGCAGGCGGTCGGTGTTCAATCAACCCTGATTCAACCTATGTATCCACCTGCCTGACGATGTCAGTGTAGAGAGAATGTCTAGAGCGGGCATACTAATAAGCTAGGTGGCATACTCTAGTTTTTTCGATAACCACAACAAGTATCAGGAGACCACATGAACTACTTCATCACCGGTGCCAGCGGTTTTATCGGCAAACGCCTCGTCCGAAAACTGCTCGAGCGCGACGGCAGCGTCGTCTATTTCCTTGTCCGGGCGCTCGAGGCCGATGCCGTCGCGCAACTGCGTGAATACTGGGGCGTCGACGAGAGCCGTGCCATCCCGGTGGTCGGCGACCTGACACAGCCACTGCTCGGTGTCAGCGCCGCAGACAAGAAGAAGCTCAGCAAGAAGATCACGCACTTTTTCCACCTCGCAGCAATCTACGACCTCAAGGCGGATGCCGAATCGCAGCAGCGCGCCAACGTCGACGGTACGCGCAACACGGTGCAGTTTGCGGAAGCCATTGGCAGCAAGCACTTCCACCTGTTCAGTTCGATCGCTTCGGCCGGACTCTTCGAGGGCCTGTTCCGTGAAGACATGTTCGAAGAAGCCGAGAACCTCGACCATCCCTACTTCCGCACCAAGCACGATTCGGAAGCGATCGTCCGCCGGGAGTGCAAGCTGCCGTGGCGAATCTACCGTCCGGCAATCGTGGTCGGCGACTCGCGTACCGGCGAGATGGACAAGATCGACGGCCCCTATTACTTCTTCAAGCTGATCCAGAAGATGCGCAAGATGCTGCCGCCGTGGATGCCGACGATCGGCCTCGAGGGCGGGCGAATCAACGTCGTGCCGGTCGACTTCGTTGTCGCGGCCGTCGACCACATCGCACACCTGAAGAACGAGGATGGCAAGTGCTTCCACCTGGTTGACCCGACGCCGATGCGGGTAGGCGATCTGCTCAACACCATCGCCCGTGCCGCCCACGCGCCGGAGATGGCGCTGCGCATCAATGCCGCCTTGCTCGGCTTCATCCCCAGGCACATGCGCAAGGCCCTGATGGCGCTGACCCCGGTACGCCGCATTCGCCATGCGATCATGAAGGACTTCGGCCTGCCTGACGACATCCTCACCTTCATCAACTACCCGACCCGTTTCGACTGCCGGGAAACGCTGCGTGCGCTCAAGGGAAGTGACATTGCCGTACCGCCGCTCGACACTTATGCCTGGCGCCTGTGGGATTACTGGGAACGCCACCTGGATCCGGACCTCTCGATCGACCGCACCCTCAAGGGCCAGGTCACCGGCAAGGTCGTGCTGATCACCGGCGCCTCCTCCGGCATCGGCAAGGCGACAGCCTGGAAGATGGCCGAGGCCGGAGCGACGGTCATTACGATTGCCCGCGACAAGGAGCAACTGGAAGCAACGCAGCGCGAATTCGAAGCGAACGGGCACCGCCTGGAAGCCTATGTCGGCGACGTCACTGATTTCGCCCAGGTCGATGCGCTGGTGCAGCAGATCATCGCTGACCACGGCGGCGTAGACATCCTCGTCAACAACGCCGGCCGTTCGATCCGCCGTGCCGTCGAGAACAGCTTTGACCGATTCCATGACTACGAGCGCACCATGCAACTCAACTATTTTGGCGCGCTACGCCTGACCATGGGTCTGCTGCCAAAGATGATCGAGAAGAAGAGTGGCCATGTGATCAACATCTCGTCGATCGGCGTCCTCACCAATGCCCCGCGTTTCTCCGCCTATGTTGCCTCCAAGGCAGCAATGGATGCCTGGACACGCTGTGCCGCCTCGGAGTTCGCCGATCGCGGCATCAACTTCACGACGATCAACATGCCACTGGTGCGCACGCCGATGATCGCACCGACCAAGCTCTACGACCACGTGCCCACGCTCACGCCGGAGGATGCTGCAGGCTTGGTGGCAGACGCCGTCGTGCACAAGCAGGTACGCATCGCCACACGGCTCGGTGTCTTTGGCCAGGTCCTGCATGCGGCCATGCCGCGCGTGGCACAGATCGTGATGAACACCAGCTTCCGCATGTTCCCTGACTCCGACGCGGCAAAAAACAGGAAGGACAGTGTCCTCCCGGAAATGCCGAGTGCCGACCAGATCGCGTTCTCACAGATCATGCGCGGCATCCATTTCTGACATCGTACATGTCACATCACTTCCTCCTTTCTCGTCCGCTCGTGTTGGCGGCGCTGCTTGCCACCGTGGCCGCTTGCATGGCCCCGGCTGTCCATGCCGAAGGCAGTGCGCCGTCCCCGCGCAAGGCCCGCTCTGGCAGCGTGGAGATGATCCGTTCGGTACTGGAAGTCGTATCCGTGGATGAAAAATCGCGGAGGCTGTTGCTCAAGCGCGATGATGGCAATACGCTCACGCTTGTCGCGAGTCCTTCCGTGCGCAACATCGGCCAGATTCGCGGCGGCGACTTCGTCGTTGCCGAGTATGGTCGGGCACAGGCCGATTCGATCAAGCGAATTTCAGGGAACGGTGCAAGCAACGAGGGCAAGACACCACCAGCGCCACCCGCGAAGGGAAAGACAGCAACGGCACGAAACGCAAAAGTCGTTCACAGCATCGTCGCCGACATCATTGCCATCGACGACAAGAAAGGATTCGCCACGCTCAAGGGATCGAAGGACAATGTGATTGACGTCGTTGTCACCGATCGCAAGGCTCTCGCGGCAGTGAAGATCGGCGATCAGGTCCGCCTCGACTACACCGACGCTGTTGCGATTTCCCTCAAGCCGGCCCGTTCGAAGCGCTGATCCCGGGCCTGCTCGCTCACCTGACCCGACGCACTTCCGAGACCGGTGGTTCCGGCACCTTGCCATCCACCGCCCTGGGCATCGGCTGTGGCAAGGGCCGCGGTGGCAGCCGCGGGCGTTGCAGCACGTTGACGAAGCGGGTCTGAAAACTGACCGGTGTCGCAGCAATGACGACATTCCCCTCGAGATCGACGACCGACGCTTCCATGACGTGCTGCTGTGCGCCTGCGGGCACTACATCGCCGAAAAACTCCGGCGGCACCATCATTTCGGTTGCGGTATAGCGTACCGGCACATTGCGCCCGTCCATCCGCAATGAGAAGGCATGCCCTTTCTCAATCTGCAGCGGGGGATCGATGGCAACCCGCACTTCAAAGGTCGCCGTATTGGCCGACATGCTGCCGTTCGGCTCCGGCGAAGTGATGGCAAAGGACTTGTAGCGGAGGACGGCCGGCGCACGCCGCTCGTCGGCAGGTACCGGCGCCGCCACCGCCCCGGGCAGCGGAACGGGCACAGGTTCAACGACATTGAGCGGCTTCAGGTCGACCGGCTTGCTGCCAGGCACCGGGCGGTCTGAAAAGACTTTCCCGCCGGTGCTGCCTTTCGACTCGTAGACGGTCTGTGCGCTCGCCAGGTTGGCAAGCAGCAGAAGGACGGCAAATAGCCGACTACGTGCGCGCATGGCCTTCACTCCGCAGCAAATGTAACGCTGCAACGTTGCGATGCGAACAAGTTTAGCGCCACCGCCATTCTGGCGATACCGCCCGCCCTCGCCGATGTGCTCAGGTACGCCTGGCCAGCATCTCCAGCAGGGCGGCCGCGGCCTGTCGTGAAAACAGGACCGCAAGATGCCCCGTCGCCGACAGTTCGATATCGACAGCACCAGGCAGGCGCTGGTTATCCTGCGGCATCACGAAATTGTCATGGCTGTTGCGCAGCGACACCTGCGGCGTAGCCGACGATTGTTGCCACAAGCGCTTCAACCACGCAGAACCGGGTTCCATCTGGCGAGCGTTCGTGCCCAAGCCGACGCGCGCGAGCACACTCCCCGCATGAGGCGTTGCAATGCTCAGCAGCAACGACACACGCTGCTCACCATGCGCCGCCAGATAGGCGCGGGCAACGAGCCCCCCCATGCTGTGGCCAATCAGGGTGACCTGCGCACACTCCGCCTCACGGCAAGCCGCTTCGATACGCGCGTCAAGCAGCGGGACATAGTCATCGATGCTGGTATAGACCGGCTCAAGATTCAGGGTCGCAACGGCATACCCGGCCCGCTCGAAGTGGCGGCGCAACCACCACCAGGCACCACGATTACAGCCATAACCATGAACAAGCACCAGCACGGGACGCCCGGCCTCAAGTCGGTCAGCGCCCATCCACAAGCGCTCGAACGGCTGAATCAGCAGGAACAGGCGGAGGAAGGCGAGGTATTCCGCGACAACCATGACCGTCGCCCGGAAAACTCCGAGGTGCGGCGCGGGCGACTGATGGGCAATTGCTGCCAGATAGGTTGTGGCAATGATGCCGGCGCGCATGCCAAGCAGGATGCAGACTGCCGCAAGGACCGCCTGTTCCGCTGGCAAGGCAAGAAAACGACTGGTCGCAAGACCGTAGATCAGCAGTTCGACGAGCAGGGAGAAGCGCAGGGCTGCAGCGAGCATTGAAGGTTCCGTCAGGGAATGGCCGGCGTCGGGCGGCCCAGCAGTTCGGCTGCGAGCAGGCTGATATTACGGGCGGCAAGGCCGTAGATCGAAAGTTGCGGATTGGCACCGATGCTTGTCGGAAACACCGAGCCGTCGCAGACCGTCAGGTTTTCCAGCTGGAAGTGGCGGCCGCGATGGTCGACGACGCCCCGTGCCGGCGAATCACCTATCGCGCAGCCGCCCATCACATGGGCACTGACGACCCGGCACAGCAGGGGCTTCAGCCGCAAGTCAGCAATGCCGCGCTTTGCTTCGCTCCAGGAGGCGAAGCCCGGCGTTTCCTCGTGCACCGGCGTCACGCGGCCGGCACCGGCCGCGAACTGGATTTCGGCCATCGCCAGCAGCGCGCGCCGGGCAGCTTCCCAATAGACATCATCGAGCGGGTAATCCAGATAGGGGGAACCATCGCCGCGCAGCTTGACCCGCCCACCCCGGCTCTGCGGATGGAAACCGTCACGGACGAGCGCGATGATGACCTGGGCGTGCGGGAAATCCCGCATTTTCTCGGCATGACTTTCGCCAAATCCCTGCAGGGTCGTCGCATACAGGACCGGATGCAGGGGCGGCGTCTCCAGCTTGAAGCCCAGCGGGCCGTCGATCGGGTGCTGATGCAGGAAATGATCGGAGTAGATCGATTGCGGCGCCCCGGCGTAGCCATCGACACGATCCTTGAAGACACCGGCAGAAACGACCGTCGGATGCAGGAAGGTACGCTGGCCAAGCAGTCCGTGCGGGTCGGGAACACCACTCCGCATCAGCAGTGCCGGCGAACCGATGGCGCCGCCGGCGACGATGAAGTGTCGCGCCCGGATCGTGACCTCGATGTTGCCGGAGCGAATGCCGTCCGCCTGCAGGGCCAGCCCCCGAAGCGCGACAACGCGCTGCTTGCCGTCGAGCAGCAGGCGCTCGGCACGCAGCCGCGAAACCAGCGTTGCGCCCTTCGCCAGTGCCGACGGCAGGGTCGTGACCAGCATTGACTGCTTGGCGCCGGTCGGACAGCCCATGCCGCAGTAGCCGATGTTCCAGCAACCGCGCACATTGCGCGGGATGACCCGTGCTTCGATGCCCAGCTGGCGCGCACCGCGCGCCAGGATGGCGTTGTTTTCATTCGGCTCGACAGCCCACGGTCGCACGCCGAGCCGGTGCTCCATCGCCGCAAACCACGGCGCCATCGCCTCGGTGGAGAGCGGCTTGAGGCCGAGCATGCCCTGCCAGTAGGCCAGCGTTTCCGGCGGCGTACGAAAGCTGCTGGTCCAGTTCACGGTGGTAGAACCGCCAACGCTGCGCCCCTGCAGGATGTTGATCGCCTTGTCGGCCGTCTTGCGGGCAGCCGATTCCTGATAGAGATTCGGGTAGGCTTCGGCCTCTCGCATGTGGAAGTCGCTGGTCGTCCAGAGCGGCCCCTCCTCGACGATCACGACCTTGAGTCCTTCTGTCGCCAACAGTTCGGCAGCAACGCCACCACCAGCGCCACTGCCGACAATGACGACATCTGCCTCCAACGCAAGATTGGCCGACAAGCGCGTGGCGTCGATATGACTCCAGCCAGCGGCCAGCCCCTCGCGCATGAGGTCGCGCACATTGCTGCCCATCAGAAGATCTCCGGGGTACCGGGATAGCCGATCGTCGGCCATGCTTCCGGACGGGCATACCAGGCACCGAGTACCAGATCATGTAACGCCGCGTAGGCGCCCTGCAGCAGCGCGAAGCGGCTGTAGCGCCAACGGTTGAGGAAATTCGATACTTCCTCATCTCCTGCGCGGCCCCATGGAGACGACACACCCGCAACGAGACGACGCGCCGGCGCCAGGGTGAGCAGCGTAAAAAGCTCGCCAACTTCCTTTTGCGCCGTCGCGGACAAACCGGCGATCGCCCGGCGTACGCCACCGACCGTTTCCGAGATCGCTGCCAGGCGCTGCGCCGGACTCGCCGGAAGCACGCCTGCAAGCACTGCGCTTGCGACGGCTGACAGCATCTCAGTTTCGTCATCGGCCGTCGCCGTGACGCACCCGGCACAAGCCAGCAGCACGCTGCCACCAAGCCCGGCCTTGAGAAAGTCTCGACGGGTAACGAGCGCCATCATCGCATCAACAAGCGGATCAGGCGCTCGAAGCGTACGCCATAAGGGGCTTTGAACAGGCCGATGCCGGACAGGCGGGATTGGCGGAAAATCGCCTTCTGCTTGGAAAGCGTCAGAAACCCGGCATGGCCGTGATAGTGGCCCATGCCACTGGGGCCAATCCCTCCGAAGGGAAGTTCGTCCTGCGCAATGTGCAGCAGCGTGTCGTTGACGGTGACCCCGCCGGAAACCGTCTCGGCAAGCACGCGCTCGACGCGGGCCGGATCGCTGTCGAAGACATAAAGCGCCAACGGCCGCGGTCGGGCATTGACGTAGGCAATGGCGTCACCGAGCTCCCGGTAGCTCACGATGGGCAGGACAGGACCAAAGATCTCGTCCTGCATCACGCGCATGTCGTCACGCACACCACGCACCAGGACCGGCGGGAAGCACCGCGTTCCGGGGTCGGCGGCGATATCGCTGAGCGGCATCACGCTCGCGCCCTTTTCCCGGGCCTCTTCCAGATATCCGGAAAGGCGTGCGAAATGACGATCGTTGATCACCGTGCTGTAGTCCGCCGAGCGGGCGAGCACAGGATAGCAGGCAGCCACCGCCGCCTTCGCCGCCGCGATGAAGGCCTCCTCCCGGCCTTCAGGCAGCAGCACGTAGTCGGGTGCGATGCAGGTCTGCCCTGCGTTCAGGCACTTGCCTACCATGATACGTTCCGCAGCCTTGGCCAACGGATAGTCCGGAGCGACGATGACCGGTGACTTGCCACCGAGCTCGAGCGTGACCGGTGTCAGGTGATCGGCTGCCGCCCGCATCACATGGTGGCCGACCGGAGTCGAGCCGGTAAAGAGCAGATGATCGAAAGGCAGGCGCGAGAAGGCCTGCCCCACCTCAGCATCCCCCCGCACGACCGCCACCTCGTCGGCCGCGAAATGACGGCTGATCAGGGTTTCGAGCAAGGCAGCGGTCGCCGGCGTGAATTCGGACATTTTCACGAGCGCCCGGTTGCCGGCCGCCAACGCCGCCGTCAGCGGTCCAATCGCCAGATAGAGCGGGTAATTCCAAGGAACGATGATGCCAACGACGCCCAGCGGCTGATAGCGAACCTGCGCACGTCCGGGCTGGAACCAGAGGGATACCGGCCGCCGCTGTGGACGCATCCAGCCGCGCAGGTGGCGACGCGCGTGGCGGAGTCCCTCCAGGCTTGGAAAGACTTCGAGCAGGCGCGTCTCGTGCGGCGAGCGATGACCGAAATCTGCCGAGATCGCCTCGGCGAACGCGGTCTCGTTCTCTCGCAACAGCCGCTCCAGCATATCCAGCCGGCAACGCCGGACCGCCAATGACGGTTCGATCTCCGCCCGAGACGCCGCATGCATGCGGGAAAACAGTGACTGCATCGCTTCCATCGGGAATATTCCTCCGTTCGGCACCAGTGTAGTCGCGACCCTGCCGTGCTGCTAGGCGAGGGGCTCTAAACGGCGTTTGAGCCGCTAGCGATAATGCAGACATGATCGACGAACATCACGAAGCCCAGAAGGAAGAAAAGCAGGCCGTTGCGGTGCGCATCGGGCGCGACCTTAAACTGGCCGCAGGTCTGCGTCGGAATGCGGCCGCGGATCCGGTACGTGCCGGTGAACGCGATGCGCTGCGGCAGTGGCAGGCTGATCGGCTGGCAAGAACCTATCCCAATCTGCTGGCCGATTCGCGTTACGGTCCGGCGGCCGCCTTTTTCCTGTCGGACCTCTACGGCCCGAAAGACTTCTCGGCGCGTGACAGTGAAATCGAGCGCATCCTGCCGATGCTGGTCAAGGCACTCCCCCTCTCCGGGTTAAGCACGTTGTCGCTTGCCATCGAACTCGATGCGGTTTCCGAGGATCTGGATGCGCGCATGGTCGACACCTTGCGCGAATACGGCCGCATCTCGCATATCGATGATTCTGCCTATGCCGAGGCCTATCGAACGGTGGGGCGACGGAGCGCACGCCTCCGCCAGATCCGCCTGATCGTTGAAACCGGCGAAGCGCTTGAGGCCCTGGCCAGAAAACCGCTCGTTGCCGGCGCCTTGACGCTGATGCGCGGACCGGCACATGCCATAGGACTTGGCGAATTGCACGACTTCCTCGAACGAGGCTTCACGACATTCAAGCGCATGGGACGCGCCACGGAATTTCTCGAGCGCATCGAGGCCAAGGAAAGCGAGTTACTGGAAAGCTGGCTAAAAGGCGAAACGCCCGTACTGGACTAACTGCAAATCGACTACCAGTCACAGCCTGCAGGGCATACGTACTTCGATAACGCCTGCACGTCCGGTATGAAGATACCGTTACGCTGCTTGACGACCAGCCCCTTTTCCTCAAGTTCGCGGAACGCCCGCGAAAGATGCGAATCGCTGACACCAAGCCGCGAAGCGAGTTTTCCGCGCGGCACGGTGATGTTCAGGGACAGGGAGCCGTCCGGGGTCTTGGGCGCCTGGTTGAACTGGCAGACCAGATAACAGACGAGTCGTGCGGTGGCGCTCTTGGTGCAGAAGGTAACCATGTCCTTCTGCAGATAGTCGGTGCGAGCGGCCAGAAGACCAATCAATCGACGTGAAAACTCGGGCGACCGGGCCAGCCATTCGCCAACCGTATCTTCCGGAATGCGCAGTATCGCCGCTGGCGTCAAAGTGCGCGCGGTATAGCGCACGGGCTGCTCCTCGAACAGCGACTCCTCTGCGAATACGCTGCCAGCACGGGCGAAATCCACGATTTTCTCGTTACCGTCACCAGGAGCCACGAACATCTCGACAGTGCCGTGCGCGATGAGATGCAGCCCCGGGGCCAGCGCCCCAGCCACGACGACGACCGTATCCGCCGGCAGCAGCAGCTGATTGGCTGGGTTGCGCAGCGTATCCTCGAAGATCGGCAACGCAGGCAGCCCCTGCAGGAGGGTGCTGCTGCGCAAAAGGCTGATGTCGGTTTCGCTGAAGGGCATGCTGTCGGGGCATCCATGTAATAAGGCCCGGCGGGAGCCGGAGACTCCCTGCCGGGCCTACCTGCTGTTATGCAGGTGAGTTTACATGCGTTCGAAGATGACGGCGATACCCTGGCCACCACCGATACACATCGTGACCAGGCAGTACTTGCCGCCGATGCGCTGCAGTTCATAGAGGGCCTTGGTGGCGATGAACGCGCCCGAGCAGCCGACCGGGTGGCCGAGGGCGATGGCACCGCCGTTCGGGTTGGTCTTGGCCGGATCGAGGCCGAGCACCTTGGAGACGGAGAGCGCCTGGGCCGCAAAGGCCTCGTTCGACTCGATGACATCCATCTGGTCGAGCTTGAGACCGGCCTTCTTCAGCGCCAGCTGGGTCGCCGGGATCGGGCCTTCACCCATGATGTCGTTCGGGACACCGGCGACGGCATACGACACCATGCGCGCCATCGGCTTCTGACCGGCCTTGGCGGCAGCATCGGCAGAGGCGAGCACGAAGAAAGCGGCACCGTCGTTGATGCCCGATGCGTTACCGGCGGTGACCGTACCGTCCTTCTTGAAGGCCGGCTTCATCTTGGCCAGCGATTCCATCGTCGTGCCGCGCTTCAGGTGCTCGTCGGTATCGAAGACGACATCCCCCTTCCGGGTCTGCTTGACGATCGGCAGGATCTGCGACTTGAAGTAGCCGGCGTCGATGGCAGCCGCTGCGCGACGCTGCGACTCGACAGCGAAGGCATCCTGATCTTCACGGCTGAAGCCATGCTTGGCGGCCAGATTCTCGGCGGTGATGCCCATGTGGCCGACACCGAACGGGTCGGTCAGCACGGCAACCATCGCGTCGATGGCCTTGGCATCGCCCATGCGGGCGCCGGAACGCAGCGCCGGCATCAGGTAGGCAACCTTGGACATCACTTCGACACCGCCGCCGATACCATACTCGGCATCGCCGAGCATGATGTTCTGCGCAGTGGTCACGATGGCCTGCAGGCCAGAGGCGCACAGGCGGGAAACCTGCATGGCGACCGAGTCCATCGGCAGGCCAGCCTGGATGGAGGCGACGCGGGAAACGTAGGCGTAACGGGAATCCACCGGCATCGTCGTGCCGACGGTAACGTAGTTGATCTGCTGCGGATCGACGGAGGAGCGGGCGATCGCTTCCTTCATGACCATGCCGCCAAGATCGCATGGATCCATGTCGGCCAGGGAGCCACCGAAAGCACCGATGGGGGAACGAACTGCGCTGAGGACGACGACTTCTTTGCTCATGTTATTAACCTCTCTGATATCAACTCGACTACACGACTGCTTCAACCGCCCACCAAACTGGCAAGCCCCAACAAAAGCAACAGCACGACCCAGAGCACGATGGCGCGCCAGACGAGGCCCACCGCACTCTGCATGAAATCCACATCGGCATCGTCACCGGTGCCGAGTTCGGCACGATCGGAAACTTCACCGCTTTCCATCACCGGCATGCCCAGACGTACGCCGAGCGCCCCGGCACCACTCGCCAGGACGATGCCTATTTCGTCGTCGGGCCAGTTTCCGGCCTGCGTCCGCCAGCAATAGACGGCATCCTCGAAATCGCCGACAACGGCAAAGGCTGCCGCCGTCGCCCGCAAAGGCAACCAGTCGATCGCTGCAAACGCCTGCTGCGCGAAACTCGCGAAACCGGGTGCCACGGGATCAGTATCCTGGCGGCCCCAGTGCTCCGAAAAAACGGCGGCAGCGCGATACAGTATTGCGCCGCACGGCCCCGGAAGCAGGACGAACCACAATAGTACGCCGAATACGTGACGGTGGGACGATGCCAGCGCCTCCTCGATGGAAAGTCGGGCGACATCGCTCGAGGACAGCCCTTCGGCCGACTTGCCACGCCACTCGCCGAGCAGCTGGCGCGCACGCGGCAGATCCTGCATGCTCAGGGCGAGCTGGATATCGGTGTAGTAATGGCTGAACTGACGGAAACCCATCGTCGTGTAGAGAATGAGTACGTTCCAGGCCAGCGCGAACAGGGGGTTAAGCGCAAAGAGCAGGGCATAGACCAGACCACCGGCCAGCACCAGCCCTCCCACGCCGATCAGCCAGGCGACGACGCCATGCTTTTTTTCACCCGCGTTGAACAGGCCGTCCAGCATGTCGGCAAGACGGGAGACCGGCCCGAAGACGATCTGGCGATACTGCAGGGGCCGCGCCTGCTCGATCAGCAGGGCGAGAACGAGAGAAACGAGACTCAAGGGGCGAGGGCGACGTAGCGCCTGTTGTTGACTTCGGGTTTCACGATAACACAAAACCCCTGCCATTCCGGGCTTTTCGGATACCGGAAGCGCGCATCCATCAGGCTTGCGGCGCGAGCAGTGCCAGCCGTCTGCACAGGGAAACAATCATGCCGGCGGTTGCCCCCCAGATGAAACGATCACCATAGGGCATCGCGTGGTAGCGCCGCAGGCGACCCCGCCAATGGATCTCGTGCTCCTGATGATTGGCGGCATCGAGCAGGAAGGCGAGCGGCACCTCGAAGGCCTCGGCGACCTCGAAGGCATCGAGGCGCAGGTCAAACGGCGGTGTCACGAAACCAACGACAGGCGTTACGTTAAAGCCGGTGCCGGTCCGGTACTCCGGCAGAAAGCCGACCACCTCGACATGACGCGGGGCAAGACCGATCTCCTCCTCCGCTTCTCGCAGCGCGGCATCTACCGGGCCGCTGTCCTCGGCCTCCATGCGCCCGCCGGGAAAACTGATCTGGCCAGCATGGTCGCGCAGATGGGCGGTGCGTTGGGTAAGGAGGACGGTCGGCTGCCCCGGATGCAGGACGATCGGGACGAGGACGGCGGCTGGCGTCAGTTCGCCATCACCGACAGCATCCTCATGCACGGCACCGTAACCCCCCGGCTGCGGCGACAGGCAGGCACGCAGGAGATTGAGATCAGGCCCTGCCGTCATTTCGACTGCACGTCCTCCTCCTCGATCTCGGCATGTATGGAACCCAGCGCATCCTGCAGGGTTTCCTCGGACATCTGGTTGATGGTCGTTGCGACCAGATCGGCCGCCTCGACGGCACCGACCGGCAGATGCTTGCTCTCGAGGCTGGCAATCAGTGCTGCGGCAGAACCGGCCACCCTCAGCAAGACTTCGCGCTCGCCCATGAGGAGTTCGACCTCGCGGCGGAGCATGGCAATTTCCTGATCACGGTGGGGCATGGCAGCCTCCTTAAAAACGTTTCTTCAAAGTCATCGTCGTACCTTCGTTGCGCATTTCGGTACGCGACAGAAAACTCATGCCGAGCAGCACGATCGGCAGATCGGATTCTTGCACAAGGCCGTCAACACCGTTGATGGTGACATCACCAACCCTGACGCTGTCGAGCGTCACGCGCCAAGCACGCACCAAGCCATTCGCGGTCTGTACAACGCTCGGTTGCCCCTTGCGCCAGTCGATGCCGATACGTGCCGCTTCACTGGTTCCCATCGACACCATCGTTGCACCGGTATCGACCACGAAGCGGGTACTGCGACCGTTGATGGCTCCCACGGTCTGGAAGTGACCACGAGCATCGGCAGCCAATTTCGTTTCCGGCGGCCCGTCACCGCCCTTCTGGGAAACGACATGCTGGCCCATTCGAATGCTGCGCCGCTTGCCGTCCAACTCGACAACGACCGCATCACCCTCGACGGAGACGAGACGCACGCCTTCGGCGGTCGTCTGGCCGACATGTACGATCGTCGGTGCGCCGCCATCGATCACCAACAGCGCCTTGCCCGAGAACACGCCCGCTACCGCAACGCCAGTCGCAGCCGCAGGCAACGCCGATAGGCAGAACATGGCGGCGACCATACAATGGCGCATCCTCAACTGTCGCATCCAGGAACACATGAAACCGGTCGCCATCTTCAGACACACTCCCACCGAGGGTCCGGGTTATTTTGCCACATTCCTCGAAGCGCACGGCGTCCCATGGCAGCTTGTCGCCATCGACGCCGGCGCGGAGGTGCCACACGCCCCGGAGAACTTCAGCGGACTCTGCTTCATGGGCGGACCGATGAGTGTCAACGACCCGCTGCCGTGGATCGACGCAGTCTGCGACTTGGTGCGCAAGGCCGTTGCCGCCGACATTCCGGTCATCGGCCATTGTCTCGGCGGCCAGTTGATGGCGCGGGCACTCGGCGGCAAGATCACGCGCAACCCGGTTAAGGAAATCGGCTGGGGAGAGGCGATCGTCGACGATGGCGAGGCCGCGCAGGACTGGCTGGGAGATTTTTCCGGCAAGGCGACCGTGTTCCAGTGGCACGGAGAGACCTTCTCTATTCCGCCCGGTGCCACACGCCTGATGCACAACGACTGGTGCAGCAGCCAGATGTTCGTCTTCGGCCCGCATCTCGCAATGCAGTGCCACGTCGAGATGACGCCAGAGATGATCGCGACCTGGTGCGAAAGCTGGGAGGACGAGGTCAGTGGGTTGTCGGCACTGCCGCCACCGGTACAGACTCCGCAACAGATGCAGGATGACACCACCTACCGGCTGCCGGCAATGCGCGAACTCGCCGGCAGGCTATATACGAGGTGGATAGGCGGGCTGAAGCGGGACTGATCAGTCCCTGAAATTTCCGTACTTGATCGGGAAGTCGGTGATGCTCTTGGTGACGAGGGCGATCGCCGACTGCAATTCGTCGCGCTTGGCACCGGTGACGCGCACGGCATCCCCCTGGATTGCGGCCTGAACCTTCAGCTTCGAATCCTTGAGCATCTTGACGATCTTCTTCGCCAGTTCGGACTCGATGCCGATCTTGATCTTCAGTTCCTGCTTCACCTTGTTGCCCGAGATCTTCTGCACGGCCTGGTGATCGAGGCGCTTGACGCTTTCCTTCTCCTTCTTCTCCATCGCTGGAAAGAGGATGTCCTTGATCTGGTCGAGCTGGAAGTCGGAGTCACCGTAGAGGGTGATGCTCTTCTCCTTCTCGTTCAGCTCGACCTTGGCCGAGGTACCCTTGAAATCATAGCGGGCAACGATCTGGCGACCGACAACGTCGATCGCGTTCTTCAAGGCTTCCATGTCGGCTTCGGAAGTGAAGTCAAAGGATGGCATGGTCGTTACCCCAGGTTGATCAGATCAGCAAAAGTAGCAGACGTAGTGATACGGCTCGTCGCAGGCGATTTCGAACGATGAATTACCCGGAACGTTGAAGGACTGGCCTTCACCGTAGGTCTTCCATTCGCTCTCGCCCTTGAGCTTGACGCGGCACGAGCCGCCGACGCCTTCCATGATCTCCGGCACGCCGGTGTTGAAGGTCAGCGACGACGGCAGGATGACGCCGACGGTCTTCTTGCTGCCGTCCGCCATCAGCACGGTATGGCTGACACACTTGCCGTCGAAATAGACGTTGGCCTTCTTGATCACGGACACGTTATCGAATTGAGACATTTCAGATTCCCCAGATTTTTTGAATGACGGCCTTGGCGATGAAGCCGACCATGCCGAAAGCGAGCACGAAGAACAGCACCATCGTGCCCGTCTTGCCAGCCTTCGACTTCCAGGCGATCTCGCCGATGATGAACAGCATGAACAGGATGAAGGCACCAACGCCCCAGGTCGAGACGAAGTCCGCAACCTGTTCCTCGGTGAAGCCGAACAGCGTACCTTCCATGCGACCTTACTTCTTGCGTGCCGCGAGGTTCGCGGCAATGCGCATGCGCAGTGCGTTGAGCTTGATGAAACCGCCGGCATCGCGCTGGTCGTAGGCACCGGCATCGTCCTCGAAGGTGGCGATGGTCGGATCGAACAGCGAGTCGGTCTTCGAATCGCGACCGGTGACGATGACGTTGCCCTTGTAGAGCTTGACGCGCACCCAGCCGTTCACGACTTGTTGCGTGTGGTCGATCAGCGCCTGCAGCGCCTTGCGCTCCGGGCTCCACCAGTAGCCGTTGTACACCAGGCTGGCGTAGCGCGGCATCAGGTCGTCCTTGAGATGCGCGACTTCGCGGTCGAGCGTCACCGACTCGATGGCACGGTGCGCGCGCAGCAGGATCGTGCCGCCCGGAGTTTCGTAGCAGCCGCGCGACTTCATGCCGACATATCGGTTCTCGACCAGATCGAGGCGGCCGATGCCGTGCTTGCCGCCGAGCTGGTTCAGCGTATAGAGCAGTTCGTGCGCCGGCATGCGCTTGCCGTTGATCGAGACGAGGTCGCCCTTCTCGAATTCCAGATCCAGGTATTCAGCGGCATCCGGCGCCTTCTCAGGCGACACGGTCCAGCGCCACATCGACTCCTCGGCCTCGGCGGCCGGGTCTTCGAGGTGACGGCCTTCGTAGCTGATGTGCAGCAGGTTGGCGTCCATCGAGTAGGGCGAGCCACCCTGCTTGTGCTTCATGTCGACCGGAATGCCATGCTGCTCGGCGTAGGCCATCAGCTTTTCGCGCGACAGCAGGTCCCATTCGCGCCACGGGGCGATGATCTTGATGCCGGGCTTCAGCGCGTAGGCGCCGAGCTCGAAGCGCACCTGGTCGTTGCCCTTGCCGGTGGCGCCGTGCGAGATGGCGTCGGCGTTGGTCAGGTTGGTGATCTCGATCAGGCGCTTGGCGATCAGCGGGCGGGCGATCGAGGTACCAAGCAGGTACTCGCCTTCATAGACGGTATTGCAGCGGAACATCGGGAAGACGAAGTCGCGCACGAACTCTTCGCGCAGGTCGTCGATGAAGATGTTCTCCGACTTGATGCCGAACTGCAGCGCCTTGGCCCGCGCCGGCTCGAGTTCTTCGCCCTGGCCGAGGTCGGCGGTGAAGGTCACCACCTCGCACTGGTAGGTGTCCTGCAGCCACTTGAGGATGACTGAAGTATCGAGACCACCGGAATAGGCCAGTACGGCACGCTTGATGTCGCTCATATCGTTTTCCTGCTGAGAATTAACTATTGACCCGGCCGAGGAGCAGATACTCCATCAGCGCCTTTTGTACATGCAGGCGATTTTCCGCCTCGTCCCAGACCACGCTTTGCGGGCCGTCGATCACTTCGGCCGAGACTTCCTCGCCGCGATGCGCCGGCAGGCAGTGCATGAACACCGCATCCTTGGCGGCAGCGCGCATCATGTCGCCGTCGACCTGCCAGTCGGCGAAATCGCGCATGCGCTCCTCGTTCTCGGCTTCGAAGCCCATCGAGGTCCACACGTCGGTGGTCACCAGATCGGCCCCCTTCACCGCATCCATCGGATCGGCGAATTGCTCAAAGTGGTCGGTACCGTAAAGACCGGCACGCTCGGCTTCCACCTCGTAACCCGGCGGCGTCGACACGTGCACGTTGAAATCGAGCACTTCGGCCGCCTGCAGCCAGGTGTTGCAGACGTTGTTCGAATCGCCCACCCACGCCACCGTCTTGCCCTGGATCGGACCGCGGTGCTCGATGAAGGTGAAGATGTCGGCCATGATCTGGCACGGGTGATATTCGTTGGTCAGGCCGTTGATCACCGGCACGCGCGAGTTGGCGGCGAAGCGCTCGATGATCTCCTGCTCGAAGGTGCGGATCATGACGATATCGCTCATGCGCGAGATCACCTGCGCCGCATCCTCGACCGGCTCGCCGCGACCCAGCTGCGAATCGCGCGTGTTGAGATAGATCGCCGAACCGCCGAGCTGCTGCATGCCGGCCTCGAAGGAAAGGCGCGTACGCGTGCTCGCCTTCTCGAAGATCATCACCAGCGTACGGTCGGTCAGCGGCCAGTACTGCTGGTAGGACTTGAACATTTCCTTGATCCGGCGCGAACGATCGAACAGATAGTCGTACTCCTCGCGCCCGAGATCCTTGAACTGGAGGTAGTGCTTTACAGTCCCCATGGCCGCTTCCTTACGCCGTCAGGAAGGCACGGATCAACGCCGAAAGGCGCTCGACGAGCTCTTTCGCCTCGGCATCGGTCATTACCAGTGCCGGCAGCAAACGAACCACTTTCTCGGCGGTGACATTAATCAGGAGGCCGGCATCGAGGCCCTTGGCTACCAGTTCGCCGCAGGGGCGATCCAGTTCGATGCCGATCATCAGACCCTTGCCGCGGATGTCGACGACACCACTCACATTGGCGAGCGCGTCCTTCACACCCTGACGGATCGCCGCGCCCACCGCTTCGGCACGTGCCATCAGGCCGCCCTGCTCGATCGTCGCCAAGGTGGTCAGCGCGGCCGTGCAGGCCAGCGGGTTGCCACCGAAGGTCGAACCATGGTTGCCCGGCTTGAACAGCCCGGCGGCCTTGCCGGCGGTGACACAGGCACCGATCGGCACGCCGGAGCCCAGCCCCTTGGCGAGGGTCATCACGTCCGGGACGATCCCCGCGTGCTGGAAACCGAACCACTTGCCGGTGCGGCCGATGCCGCACTGAACTTCGTCGCACATCATCAGCCAGCCCTGCTCGTCGCACAGTTTGCGCAGGCCACGCTGGAATTCATCCGACGCGATATTGATGCCGCCCTCCCCCTGCACCATTTCGAGCATGACGGCGACAACACTCTTGTTGTGCTCGGCCACGGCGCGAATGGCAGCAAGATCGTTGTACGGCACACGCACGAATCCCGAGACGAGCGGCTCGAAACCCGCTTGTGCCTTACGGTTGCCGGTCGCCGACAGGGTCGCCAGCGTGCGGCCATGGAATGCCTTTTCCATGACGATGATGGCGGGACTGTCGATCCCTTGCTGATGGCCATAGAAACGTGCCAGCTTGATTGCCGCCTCGTTCGCCTCGCAGCCCGAGTTGCAGAAGAAGGCCTCACTCATGCCGGAGAGCGCACACAGGCGATCTGCCAGTTGCTCCTGTTCACGGATGCCATAGAGGTTCGACACATGCAGCATGCGACCTGCCTGATCGGCGATCGCCTTCACCAGCACGGGATGATTGTGTCCGAGCGTATTCACGGCGATGCCGGAAAGGGCATCAAGATAGGTCTTGCCGTGGATGTCCGTAATGCGACTGCCTTGCCCGTGCGAAAAAGTCACCGGGAGGCGTGCGTAGGTATTCATTAAATGAGACATAATGAGTCTGCCTTTTTTGAGGCCATGAAACTGAAACGGCGGCTTGCGCCGCCGGAGGCCCTGACGCCCGGAAAAGCACGGTGCGGCAAGGGTACAAGGATGTGAATTTTAAGGGAAACGCGGCGCCTTGTACATATGAACGGGCACCAGGGGACGGGGATGAGGATTGCGGTTTTCAATCAGAAGGGCGGCGTCGGCAAGACGACGACGGCGCTCAATCTCGCCGCAGCTGTCTCGCGCGACGACAGGCAGTCGCTCCTTGTCGATCTCGATCCACAATGTCACCTTTCCGGCGTTTTCGGCGACGCACCGCAGGATTCCCAGAAGAGTCTCTTCGCCTACTATCAGGACCTCAAGTCCCTCGAGCAACTCGAAATTGAATGGGAAGGCCTCGGGGGGCTCATTCCGTCGCACCAGCAACTGATCAAGGTCGATTCCATTTTCGGCAAGGGGCCGGCGATCCTCAACAAGTTACGGATCGGACTCGACGCGCTCGACGCTGAAATACCGGGCCGCGTAACCCTGATGGACTGCTGCCCTTATGTCGGCGTACTTTCACTCAACGCCCTGTTTGCATGCGACCGCCTGATCGTGCCGATTTCGACCGACTATCTGTCGCTCAAGGCAGCCGAGCACATGACACGAACACTGGAAATTCTGGAGCCGGTAATGAAGCGGCGCATCGAGCGCCGGTATGTGCTGACCCGCTTCGATCGACGCCGGAAGATGAGCCAGGACATCCGGGACCGATTACTGGGACTCTACGGCATGGAAGTCTGCGAAACGACCATCGCTGAAAACGTTGCCGTTGCCGAGAGCCCGTCGCTGCAACGCGATGTATTCAGTCACAACGGCGCCAGCACCGGCGCCCGCGACTACAGGGCGCTATACGATGAACTCCGGGAGCAGGGTTTCTTCTGACCCCTGTTCAGTGCCCGGAAATGAGGTCGACGACGTCTTCATAGTTGACCGGACCGCTTCGTGCCGGACCACAGGCGACATTGCGCTTTTCAAGAATCTCGCACCCCATGTACATCTGGCGCAACTTGCGTTCCGCCTCGGAATCGTCGCGCCCGAAAATGAGCAGATTATCGACGACCGCGCCGGAGCGGGTCCGGATGCGAAAGCCATACTTCATGCTTGCCGGTGCATGCATAAATACCTCCACTCATCAACGAGATGGGTTGAGTATATGCAGTCATTTCTACGAATGCAACGTAGCCCTTTGTTTTTTAATGCCTGAAAATCCGGGTTCTTGAGCAAGGGTAGATTCCACGGGCATCCGCGGACGCTTTCTGATAGAATCGGCAACGAGACAGAAGACCACTTTCCACAGGCCAAAGAGCGCTTCGTAGCGCATGAAAATAAGCGGGCAAGCCGCCAAGACATGACCGATTCCACCGACTCGCTCAACCACACCTTCATCATTCTTGGTCTGACCAAGGAAGGAAGAAAATTCCGCCCCAGCGACTGGGCCGAGCGACTGTGTGGCGTGATGTCGGCCTTCGGTGCCGAAAAGAAGATGAAATACTCCCCGTATGTCGGCCCGGGCGACTACAGCGGCGAAAAGGCCGTCTTCGTCGACGGTCGCCTGCACGAGGTCGAGCCGATGGCCTACCGGTTCCTGCTCAATTTTGCTGGCGACAACGACCTTCAGGTCGTATCCGGCGTCTGCCCGATCGAGCCGAAGGCCTGATCCCGGCCATCCCGCCCCGCTTTCACTTTCCAATCACGGAAAAACAAAAACGGCGCCCGTAGGCGCCGTTCTGCATTGGAACATCCGTCGATCAGGCAGCGAGGGCCTTGATCTGGGCCGACAGGCGGCTCTTGTGGCGCGAGGCCTTGTTCTTGTGGATGATCTTCTTGTCGGCAATACGGTCCAGAACGGCAACCGATTCCTGGAATACGGTCTGGGCAGCCGCCTTGTCGCCGGCACCGATCGCCTTTTGCACGCGCTTGATCGCAGTGCGCAGGGTCGAGCGCAGGCTGGCATTGTGGGCGCGTTGCTTGTCGGCTTGACGGGCACGCTTGCGTGCTTGAGCGCTGTTGGCCATTGATTCAGTTCCTAATAAGTCGTTGGTGACAATCGAAAACGCGCGATTATACGGAGCATCGTCACGCAACGCAAGTCCACCAGCACCGGGGGACGGAAGCACGTCATCCGCACATGCTACCATTCGCCCCCATGAACCTGCTCAAGGCCCTTGCCACCGTCAGCGGCATGACGCTGCTGTCGCGCATCCTCGGATTCGTGCGGGATTTCGTCATCGCCCGTACTTTCGGTGCCGGCATGATGACCGACGCCTTCTTCATCGCCTTCAAGCTGCCCAACCTGCTCCGGCGACTGTTCGCCGAAGGGGCATTCTCTCAAGCGTTCGTCCCGATCCTTGGCGAATACCGTAACAAGCGCGGCGATGGCGAAACTCGTCGTCTGATCGACCATGTTGCAACACTGCTCTGCCTGGCCGTGACTGGCGTGACCGTGATCGGCATTCTGGCGGCACCCGTCGTCGTTTACATTGCCGCACCCGGTTTTGCCGCCGACGCCGAGAAATTCGAACTGACGGTCAAGCTGCTGCGTATCTGTTTTCCATACATTGTGTTCATGTCGCTCGTCGCGCTGGCCGGCGGCATCCTGAACACCTGGAGCCGCTTTGCGCTGCCCGCTTTTACGCCTGTCCTGCTCAATGTCTCGTTCATTGGCATGGCGCTTTTCGCCGCGCCATATTTCGACCAGCAGGTACTGGCGCTGGGATGGGCCGTTGTCATCGGCGGCCTCTTGCAACTGTCTATCCAGATCCCCGCACTCATGCGGATCGGCATGCTGCCGCGCTTCGCCTTCGACTGGAAGGATGAAGGCGTCCGCCGCATCCTGCTGCTGATGGTACCGGCCCTGCTTGGCGTGTCCGTATCGCAACTGAGCCTGCTGATCAACGGCATTCTTGCCTCCCTGTTTGGCGACGGGCGCGTCTCCTGGCTGTATTACGCCGACCGGCTGATGGAATTTCCGGCCGGCATGCTCGGCGTGGCACTCGGCACCATCCTGCTGCCCTCGCTTTCGAAATACCACGCAGCCGGCAACCACGCGGAGTACGGCAAATTGCTCGACTGGGGCCTGCGCCTGACGCTGCTTCTGGCAGCACCGGCCGCCCTTGGCCTCGCACTGCTCTCCGTACCGCTGATCGCCACCTTGTTTCATCATGGCGCATTTTCCGCAGAGGACGTCCTGCAGACACGTAGCGCGCTCGTTGCCTACAGCATCGGGCTGCTCGGGCTGATTCTGGTCAAGGTACTTGCGCCCGGCTTTTACGCCCGCCAGAACATCCGCACCCCGGTGAAAATCGCGATCATCTCGCTTCTCGCCACCCAGCTGATGAACGGGATCTTTGCCTGGGGGCTCGGCATGCAGCATGCCGGACTGGCGCTGGCGATCGGACTGGCCGCCTGCATCAACGCGCTACTGCTCTATCGGGGCCTGCGACAGCACGGCATCTACACCCCGCAGGCGGGATGGCCCGCTTTTTACGTCAAGCTGGCGATCGCACTTGTCGTCATGGGCTGCGCACTGTGGTTCGGCACCGGCAGCCACGAGCAGTGGTTGCGGGCCGGCACGCTTGAACGTGTGCTCCACCTTTTCGCGCTTGTCGCGTTCGGAGCGGTGACGTATTTCGCTACACTGTGGATTCTCGGTTTCCGGCTAAGCGACTTCAAGCGTCGCGGTGCCTGAAATAACAACAAGGAGGAGCAAGGATGAAACTGACGAGCACCAGCTTTGCCGACAACCAGAAGATACCGGGCGAATTCGCCTTCTGCGTTCCCGATCCGGCGCACCATGTCTGCCTCGGAAAAAATCGCAACCCGCAGCTCGCTTGGTCCGACATCCCTGCCGGCACAAAGTCCTTCGTCATCATCTGCCACGATCCGGACGTACCAAGCCGGGGGGACGACGTCAATCAGGAAGGTCGCACCGTTCCCGCTTCGCTGCCACGCGTCGATTTCTTCCACTGGGTGCTGGTCGATCTGCCAGCCTCCGTTCTACAGATTGCCGAAGGCGAATTTTCGTCCGACGTCACGCCGCGCGGAAAATCCGGCCCGGGTGCAGCACACGGAGCCCGTCAGGGCATCAACGACTATACCGGCTGGTTTGCTGGTGACGGCGACATGCGCGGAGACTATTTCGGCTACGACGGTCCCTGCCCCCCCTGGAATGACGAGATCCGTCACCGCTACGTGTTCACCGTTTTCGCACTTGATGTCGAGCGCCTGCCGCTGGATGGGAAATTCGGCGGCCTACAGGTACGTGACGCAATGGCCGGGCACATCCTTGGGCAAGCGGCCATCACTGGCGTCTACACGCTCAATCCGGACGTGAAGCTCTGACCGCCCCGAACCGCCAATGAAAACGGGGCAGCCTAGGCTGCCCCGTTTGCTTGATGCTGTTCCTTGCTTAGACCATCAGCGGCACGATCAGCAGTGCCACGAGGTTGATGATCTTGATCAGCGGGTTCACCGCCGGGCCGGCCGTATCCTTGTACGGGTCGCCAACGGTGTCGCCGGTCACGGCCGCCTTGTGGGCTTCCGAACCCTTGCCCCCGAAGTGGCCATCTTCGATGTATTTCTTGGCGTTATCCCAAGCACCACCGCCGGTGGTCATCGAGATGGCGACGAAGAGGCCGGTAACGATGGTACCGACGAGCAGCCCCCCCAGCGCCTGCGGGCCAAGGGCCAGACCGACGATGATCGGCACGGCGACCGGCAGGATCGACGGGATCATCATTTCCTTGATCGCAGCCACGGTCAGCATGTCGACCGCACGGGAGTAATCCGGCTTGGCCGTGCCTTCCATGATGCCGGGAATTTCCTTGAACTGGCGACGCACTTCCACCACGACCGCACCGGCGGAACGGCCGACCGCTTCCATCGCCATGGCGGCGAAGAGGAAGGGGATCAGGCCGCCGAGGAACAGGCCGATGATGACCATGTGGTTCGACAGATCGAAGGTAATGCCCTTCAGCCCGGCCGCTTCCAGACCATGCGTGTAGTCAGCGAAGAGCACGAGGGCCGCCAGACCGGCGGAGCCGATGGCGTAGCCCTTGGTCACGGCCTTGGTCGTGTTGCCGACGGCATCCAGCGGATCGGTGACGTCACGCACTTCCTTCGGCAGACCCGACATTTCGGCGATGCCGCCGGCGTTGTCGGTGATCGGGCCGTAGGCGTCGAGGGCCACAACGATGCCGGCCATCGACAGCATCGACGTGGCAGCGATGGCGATGCCGAACAGGCCGCCCAGCGCGAAGGCGACGTAGATCGAGGCGCAAACCGCGATCACCGGCAGGGCGCAGGCCTTCATTGAGATGCCGATACCGGCAATGATGTTGGTCGCGTGACCGGTCTGGCAGGCCGCAGCGACGTGCTTCACCGGCGCATACTCGGTGCCGGTGTAGTACTCGGTGATCCAGACCAGGGCAGCGGTCAGTACCAGACCCACAACCGAGCAGCCGAACATGCTCATGGTCGTGATCTTGGCGGCCGGGTCGCCGGCACCGATCAGCCACGACGTGATCGGGTAGTAGGCCACCAGCGCCAGAACACCGGCAACGGCCAGACCGCGATAAAGCGCGGACATGATCTTGCCGCCATCGGTGGCCTTGACGAACATGCAGCCGATGATCGAGGCGATGATCGACACGCCGCCCAGCGCCAGCGGGTAGAGCAGCAGGTTCTCACCCAGTCCCGGCGAGGTCTTGATGACCAGCGCCGCCAACACCATGGTCGCGACAACGGTCACGGCGTAGGTTTCGAACAGGTCAGCCGCCATGCCGGCGCAGTCGCCAACGTTGTCTCCGACGTTGTCCGCAATCACGGCCGGGTTGCGCGGATCATCTTCCGGAATACCGGCTTCGACCTTGCCGACGAGGTCGGCACCGACGTCAGCACCCTTGGTGAAGATGCCGCCACCGAGACGGGCGAAGATGGAAATCAGCGAGGAACCGAAGGCCAGACCGACCAGCGGCTCGATGACATGGTGCAGGTCGGCATTGGCGCCGGCCGTCATCTTCAGCACGGCATAGTAGCCAGCCACGCCGAGCAGGCCGAGACCGACGACCAGCATGCCGGTAATGGCGCCGCCCTTGAAGGCCACATCCAGTGCCGGGGCGATGCCACCGCGGGCCGCTTCCGCCGTACGCACATTGGAACGGACCGAAACGTTCATGCCGATGAAGCCGGCAGCGCCCGAAAGCACGGCACCGATCAGGAAGCCGATTGCGGTCGGCCAGCCCAGCTTCGGCACGAAACCAATGACCAGGAACAGCAGGCCGCCAACGATGGCGATGGTCTTGTATTGCCGGGCGAGATAGGCGGAGGCTCCCTCCTGGATCGCCTTGGCGATCTCCTGCATCCGCTCGTTGCCCGCCGACATGCTCAGAATCTGGGTACTGGCGACCCAGCCGTAGATAACTGCCAATACAGCACAGCCTAGTGCAAGCATCAATACTGACATGAACAACTCCCTCCTAAAGATTGCTCAGCCCCTCGGGAACCCTTGCGGGCACCTTCGGGTACGGTTTGCTACGAAGTGCTACAAACCTGCCTGATCGGCGACCGCGATGACCGGCGCCGACTGTGCCAGACGCGCTAGATGTGAAACTCCTCGAGCTGTCGGGGCACACCCCTGTTCTTCAGTCGCACGTAGTCCGGCAGCCCGTCGCGGTAGGGAGGCGGATCCTCCCCGGCGATCAGTGGCGCCAGATAGGCACGGCACTTGTCAGTAATCTGGAAACCATCCGCGCTGATGAACTCGCGCGGCATCTTGCGCTCGACGTTGGCCACATCGGCCAGATCGGCAACGCCGATTTCCCAGCGATAGGGGGCATCGGCGAGGCGGACGATGCCGGGCATCACCGCATTGCGCCCCGCAACGGCCAGTTCAACCGCAGCCTTGCCCAGGGCATAAGCCTGTTCGACGTCGGTTTTCGATGCCAGATGACGCGCCGAGCGCTGCAGGTAGTCCGGCAGCGCCCAGTGATATTTCAGGCCAAGCCTGTCCTTGACGAGCTGAGCGACGACCTGTCCAACCCCGCCCAGCTGCGCATGGCCGAAGGCATCCCGCGTGCCCATGTCCGACAGGAAATGACCTTCGGCATCGTGCAGCCCTTCGGAGACCGCGATGGTGCAATAGCCGAAATCGGCCACGCAGGCTTCGACACGCGCTAGGAAGGCCGCCTCGTCGAAAGGTATCTCGGGGAAGAGCAGGATGTGCGGCGGCTGCCCCGTGGACTCGCTGGCAAGGCCGCAGGCCGCCGTGATCCACCCGGCGTGGCGCCCCATGACTTCCATGACAAAGACCTTGGTCGAGGTCGCCGCCATGGATGCAACGTCGAAGCCGGCTTCACGCATCGAGGTCGCGACATACTTGGCGACCGAACCGAAACCGGGACAGGCATCGGTATGCGGCAGATCGTTGTCCACCGTTTTCGGAATGCCGACGCAGGTCAGCGGATAACCGAGTTTTTCCGACAGCTGCGACACCTTCCATGCCGTATCCATGGAATCGTTGCCGCCGTTGTAGAAAAAGTAGCCGATGTCGTGGGCGCGGAACACCTCGATCAGGCGTTCATACTGCGCCCGGTGCTCGTCGATGCCCTTGAGCTTGTAGCGGCAGGAGCCGAAAGCACCGCCCGGCGTGTGGCGCAGGCGGGCAATATCGGCATCGGATTCCTGGCTGGTGTCGATCAGGTCCTCGGACAGGGCGCCGAGAATGCCGTTGCGGCCGGCGAAGAGCTTACCGATCTTTTCAGGATGCTGACGGGAGGTTTCGATGACGGCACAGGCAGTCGCATTGATCACTGCCGTAACGCCGCCCGACTGGGCATAGAAGGCGTTGCGTCGTGCCGTCATCGGTTTGGCTTATTTCAGTGCGTCGAGGGCGCGGTTCTTGATGTCATCGACACTGCCGACGCCGGCAATCTTGCGGCATTTCGGCGCCTTGGCATCGCCGGTTGCCGACCACTTTCCGTAGTACTCAACCAGCGGCTTGGTCTGCGAATGGTAAACATCCAGGCGCTTGCGGACAGTCACTTCCTGGTCGTCATCACGCTGGATCAGGTCCTCGCCGGTGACGTCATCCTTGCCGGCAACCTTCGGCGGGTTGTACTTGACGTGGTAGGTGCGGCCCGAAGCCACATGCACGCGGCGGCCGCTCATGCGGTCGATGATGTCCTGGTCCGGCACATCGATCTCAAGCACGTAGTCGATGGCGACGCCCGCCGACTTCATGGCCTCGGCCTGCGGAATGGTGCGCGGGAAGCCGTCGAACAGGTAGCCGGCCTTGCAATCGTCCTGCAGCAGGCGATCCTTGACGAGGCCGATTATGATGTCGTCCGACACGAGGCCGCCGGCATCCATGACCTTCTTGGCTTCCAGACCCAGCGGGGTGCCAGCCTTCACAGCGGCGCGCAGCATGTCGCCGGTGGAGATCTGCGGGATGCCGTATTTTTCACGGATGAACTGCGCTTGCGTGCCCTTGCCGGCGCCGGGAGCGCCCAGGAGGATGAGTCTCATGTCTTGACCTCGGAGGAATTCAATTGAAGCGAACGATACCTTCTGCCAATGCTGTTCTGGCTTGTTTTTCTGGCGCACTATGCTGTGCGCTTCGAACATACGAAAAGTACCTGCAAATCGGCCTTCGGTCAAACCGTTTGGCACTAATTCCGGTCGGATTCGCGTGCGAAAAACTGTCGCATGCGCTCCGCATCTTCCGGCGTGTCCACACCCGGTATCGGCAGCTCACCGGAAATCGATACGGTTATCCGATAACCATGCCACAGCGCCCGTAACTGCTCAAGCGCCTCGAAACTCTCCAGCGGAGAAGGCGTCAATGCCGCATACGCTTTCAGGAAACGGGCGCGGTAGGCATAGAGCCCGACGTGGCGGAAAGCGGGGAATGACGAAGGCAAGGTCTCACCGCCCGCCTCACGGGCGAAGTGATCCCGGGCATAAGGAATCGGCGCCCGGGAAAAGTAGAGCGCGTCGCCATTCTCGCGGCAGACGACCTTGACCACATTCGGGTTGAAGAAATCGGCGGCATCCTCGATGCCGTGCGCCAGCGTCGCGATGTCGGCGCCACTGGCGGCCAGCTGGCGCGCGGTGCCAGCGATCATGTCCGGATCGATCAGCGGTTCGTCACCCTGGACATTGACGACGATCGCGTCGTCTGCCCAGCCGCGCAGCGCAACCACCTCCGCCAGACGATCGGTGCCGCTCAGATGATCGGCGCGCGTCATCAGGACATTCAGGCCATGCTCGCGGCAGGCCGAGAAGACGCCGTCATGGTCGGTCGCCACCCAGACCTCGCTCGCACCGGACTGCAGCGCGCGTTCAGCCACGCGCGCCACCATCGGCTTGCCGCCGAGATCAAGCAGGGGTTTTGCCGGCAACCGCGTCGACGCGTAGCGTGCCGGAATGACGACCTTGAATTCGAGCGTGGAATCCACTCAGTGCTCAGGCTTCGGCAGCGAGCTGGCGTGCCTCGTCGACCAGCATCACCGGAATGTCGTCGCGGATCGGGTAGGCCAGCTTGCAGGGCTTGCAGACCAGTTCCGACGCGCTCTTCACATACTCCAGGTTGCCCTTGCATACGGGGCAGACGAGGATATCAAGCAGCCTTGCGTCCATCGATTTTCTCCAGAATTCGTTCGATCAGGCCCGGCGACAGCTCGGCACCGACCGGCAGCACCCACGCTTCGCCCGAGATCAGGCCGGCGCATTTTACCGCATCCTTCTCCGTGAGCAGGACGACCTCTCCCGCCACCGCCGCGAAATCCGCTGCGGCGAAACGATGATGATCCGGAAAGGGGTGGGGGACGCAACGCAGGCCGAGCGCCTCGAGGTGGCCAAAGAAACGCGCCGGATCGCCAATGCCGGCAAACGCATGCAAGGATTTTCCTGCCAGGTCGCCAGGCGCACAACGCAGCGCCGGATCGCTGAAGGATACGAAGGTCGCCCCGGCCAGACGCATTTGGAAGGCCGGCACGCCGGGCGGAAGCCGGGGTAGCGGGACATCCCCGTTGAGCACCACCGCGTCGACTGCAGCAAGGCGCGCCAGCGGCTCGCGCAGCGGACCCGCGGGCAGGAGATGACCGTTGCCGACGCCGCGGGCATCAAAGACCACCAGCTCGACGTCGCGGGCCAGCCCGTAATGCTGCAGGCCATCGTCAGCCACCAGGACATCGCATTCCGGATGCCGGGCAAGCAGCAGCCTTCCCGCTGCCACGCGATCGCGACAGACGACCACCGGCACTCCGCTGCGGCGCGCCATCAGGAGCGGCTCGTCACCGAACAACGACGCGTCGCCTGAAGCATCGACCAGCTTTGCAGTTGCGGTATCACCACCATGGCCGCGGCTGACTATTCCCGGCCGCCAGCCCTTCGCCTGCAGTTCGGCGACCAGCGACAGTGTCAGCGGCGTCTTTCCGGCACCACCGGCGATCAGGTTGCCAACGACGATCACCGGGACCGGCAGCCGCTCGGCGCGCCGGAATCCACAACGAAAGGCGAGACGGCGCAAGCCCGAGAGGGCAGCAAACAGCCAGGAAAAAGGAAGCAGCGGGAGGAGCGGGAGGGCAAGGCCCCGGCGATACCACAGCCGGGGCAGCGTCTCGGAAAGTGCCATTACGCCCTCAGCGAGGCGTTTGCGTCGCGAAGGAAATATGCGGGTAGCCGGCGGACTGGGCAGCCTGCATGACATCGATCACGCTCTGATGCGCCGCCTTGGCATCGGCATTGATGACGATCACCGGCTCCTTCTGCGAACCGGCCGCACGCTGCAGGGCTGCGCTGATCGCGGCAACATCGGGGGCGGCCAGCGGCACCTTGTTCACCAGCACCTGACCGGCTGCGGTCACGGCGACGTTGACCTCGTTCGGCTGTTCCGGCTGCTTCGCCGTATCGGCCGTCGGCAGGTTGATCTCCAGCCCGGAGAATTTGGCGTAGGTGGTCGTCAGCATCAGGAAGATGATGATCACCAGCAGCACGTCGATCATCGGGATCAGGTTGATCTCCGGCTCCTCGTGGGAGCGGCCACGGCGGAAGTTCATGATTATTTTCTGGAGCCCTGGATCACTTCAACGAGGCGGATCGCCTGCATCTCCATGTCGATCACGAGGCTGTCGACCAGCGCGCGGAAGTGCCGCCAGAAAATCATGGCCGGAATGGCGATGACCAGGCCGAAACCGGTGTTGTAGAGCGCAATCGAGATACCGTGGGCCAGTTGCTGCGGGTTGGCGCCGGTCGGCGACTGCGAACCGAAGATCTCGATCATGCCGACGACGGTACCGAACAGACCCATCAGCGGGCTGATCGAGGCGATCGTGCCGAGCGTCGTCAGGTAGCGTTCCAGATCATGCGTCACCGCGCGCCCGGCTTCCTCGATCGACTCCTTCATCACTTCGCGCGAACTTTTCGCATTCCGCAGCCCGGCGGCGAGAATACGGCCGAGCGGCGACTGCTTCTCGAGTTCGGCCAGTTGCGCATCGCTGATCCCCTTCTGCTGGAATTCGCCGAGCACACGCTGCAGCAGGCCTGCCGGTGCGACTTTCACACGGCGTAGCGCAACCAGGCGCTCGATGATGAGGGCAACGGCAATGACCGAGGCAAGAAGAAGAGGCCAGATGGGCCAACCGGCAGCCTGAATGATTGCGAACACGCGAACTCCCGTGGAAAATTTAGCGGGGAACTTTAGCCGACGGGGGTCGAACAAACAAGCCCCGGACGCTTCGGCGCCTCATTTTTCTGCGCCGAAAATCGGTCGCATGTGCGGCAGGCGCACTGCCGCGCTTACACGAAACTGACGCTTTCTATGACCAAGGTCAGAGCCCGATTTCTTATCCACAAAATCTGTGGATAACTTTGTTGATTGATTGTCACAAAATTGTCCAAATAGCCTTCCTGCAAGGGTTTTTCTTACTTTGCACAGAAAAGAGGCTTTGTTTTTAGTTGTTATTTTTCAACAAGTTACAAAGCCGCCACGAAGTCAAGCGGCTTTTCGACGGGATTCGCCCTGCAAACCCGGCCGGGTGTGCATATCACCATCGGGTAGAATGCAGTCATGCCCGCTCCAGCCGCTTTTTCCCCGCTAAGCATTGCTACGCTTAACCGCCGCGTCCGCGAATGCCTGGAAGGCAACTTCCCCCTCTGCTGGGTCGCCGGCGAAATCTCCAATCTGACTGTCGCTTCTTCCGGACATGCCTACTTCACGCTGAAGGACGAATCGGCACAGGCGCGCTGCGTCATGTTCCGCAATCGTCACCAGCTACTCGGGTGGAAACTGGCCAACGGGCAGCACATCGAAGCCCGCGTGCTGGTCAGCCTGTACGAAGCCCGCGGCGATTTCCAGCTCAACGTCGAGACGATGCGGCAGGCCGGCACCGGCAATCTGTTCGAGCGCTTCCAGCAACTCAAGGCAAAGCTGGAAGCAGAAGGGCTCTTTGCCGCCGAGCGGAAACGCCCGCTCCCCGAGTTCCCGCACACGCTCGGCATCGTGACCTCGCTGCAGGCTGCAGCCCTGCGCGATGTGCTGACGACCCTCGCCCGACGCGCGCCGCAGGTCGCGATCATCCTCTTCCCCACCCCCGTCCAGGGGGATGGTGCTGCGCCCCAGATCGCCGCTGCGATCGAGGCCGCCAGTCGCAGTGGCCTTTGCGACGCACTGATTGTCTGCCGCGGCGGCGGCAGCATCGAGGATCTCTGGGCCTTCAACGACGAAGCGGTCGCCCGCGCCATACGCGCCTGTACCATCCCGGTGATCAGCGGTGTCGGCCACGAAACGGACTTCACCATCGCCGACTTCGCCGCCGACCTGCGCGCACCGACGCCCACCGCGGCGGCGGAAATCGTGGCACCGGAGCGTGCCCGCCTGCTGCGCCAGCTGGAGGGCCTGCAGGCAGCGCTATCGCGCCAGACGATACGCGCCATCGAGCAGCGCGCCCAGCATCTCGACAGCCTGGCCCGACGCCTCTGTCATCCGGCCGAAAGGATCAAACGCCAGTACGAGCGCTTGCAGCACCTGGCCCGCCGCCTCGCCGGCGCGGCACTGCGCCATCAGGGCAGCGCTGCAGCACGTTTCTCCGCCCTTCACCAGCGCCTGCTGCTGGCGCGACCGCAAACAGATACCCGGCAGCGGCGACTCGACCAACTGGCAGCACGCCTCACCGGAACGACGGAACGTCGGCACGCAGCTCACGGCACCACGCTTCATCGCCTTGCCGACAGCCTCGAACACCTCAATCCGCTGGCCGTACTCGGTCGCGGCTACGCACTCGTCAGGGACGAAAGCGGACGCATCCTCAGTGATGCCGCCACCGTGGAACCAAGTGCACCGATCCGTGTCTATCTCGCGCACGGACGGCTGGATGCCGAGGTCACAGGCATCGATGTCCGCGAGCAGATCGCACGCGACGTATAATCAGCCGCTTGTCCGCCAGTTACCCGCAGCACCCATATCAATCAATAAACCCGAAGAGAGAAACGCCATGGAACACCAACTGCCGCAACTCCCGTACGCCAAGGACGCCCTCGCCCCGCACATGTCGGCCGAGACCTTCGACTACCACTACGCCAAGCACCACCAGGCCTACGTGACGAACCTGAACAACCTGATCAAGGGCACCGAGTACGAGAACCTCGACCTCGAAGCCATCGTCAAGAAGGCCCCGGCCGGCGGCGTCTACAACAACGCGGCGCAGGTCTGGAACCACACCTTCTTCTGGAACTGCATGAAGCCGAACGGCGGCGGTGCCCCGAGCGGCGCGCTGGCCGATGCGATCAACAAGAAGTGGGGCTCGCTGGACGAGTTCAAGAAGGCCTTCCAGGCTTCCGCCGTCGGCAACTTCGGCTCGGGCTGGACCTGGCTGGTCAAGAAGGCCGACGGTTCGGTCGACATCGTCAACATGGGCGCCGCCGGCACCCCGCTGACCACCGGCGACAAGGCCCTGCTCTGCGTCGACGTCTGGGAACACGCCTACTACATCGACTACCGCAACCTGCGCCCGAAGTTCGTCGAGACCTTCCTCGGCAACCTCGTGAACTGGTCGTTCGCGGAGCAGAACTTCGCCTGATCGCGAGTTCGCCTATTTCAGGATAAAAAACTCGTAAATCGACTAATAAACTCGTAAATTTTTGCGTCACCACGAGCAAAAAAGTCGTAATACGGGCCTGAGTCAAAAAAGGGAGCTAACTAGCTCCCTTTTTTATCGTTCGGCCACACCTGCGCCCCAATGCTAGCAGCAGCTAACTACCTCTGCCGGCAAATCCTTACCCACGGAATTTGGCCTTTTAGGTGAGCAGCGGTCTTTTCCCTTCCCCAAGCAGAATCGTATGCGGCGCGCAGGAGGTAACCAATTAGTGTTCCAAGCGAGTACGCAATAAAAAGACCGCCTTCCAATTCCGATACAACTGCCCAGACTGCAACAGCCGTGAGCAGCAACATGATCGACAAGATCGTCAGTATCGCTGTTGACGTGCACCCAAAACTGACCCACTTGGCAGGTTAATGTTCATCGAAAACTGACCCACCTGAAATCGCTATCCTGCTCAAATTTTGAGCGGGGAGAAGGAGTGATCACAGTGGGCATGTTAGC
>Ga0268298_10000082_pt1 | contig 116152 bp, 82 predicted proteins | sample WWTPWeurt_MetaG_FD_194462 | JGI IMG/M metagenome (GOLD analysis project Ga0268298, IMG submission 194462) | Activated sludge microbial communities from WWTP in Nijmegen, Gelderland, Netherland - WWTP Weurt | ecosystem: Engineered > WWTP > Aerobic digester > Activated sludge | place...
AAACAAATTGATTATTTTAAATTCAATAAACTGATTTTCTCCAATTTGAATTTCAGAATTGGCCTCCGTGTTTGACGAAAATTGCTCTACGAGTTTCGGAAGATGTACAAACAATTCCTCAACCGGTTTCCCTAACAGTTCTGCTGCATGTGCTGTAGCAGGGAAATTAGACAAACTAAGTGCTTTTGGATTTATATAAATTACCTGATTTTTTAAATTGACAGATACAATCCCAACATTTAAATTATCAAGAATTACGCTCTGCCTGGTCAATAACTCATCCTGGTGCATTTATTCCCCCCGTTTTTCCAAGTCTATTAAGGCTGAAAGCGGGCATCTCCAAGCCAGTATTGTATAACAAAATTTACCCATTGAAGAATTCAAAATAGGTTCCTTAATGATTGATCAATGCTTCGGAACAACAAAATAAAACAACCAAGTTCGCAAGAAGTACATCTGCCAAGACCAATTTTAAACCTGAATTACATTTATTATACCCGAACCAAAACAATCATCAAATTTACATTTTTCAAAACAGTTAATTCAACTGGACCAAGGTTTTACTCTCACAAGCAGGCTTCTCAGTCCTCATGAATAAAAAAGTGTTTTTGCAGGCTTTTGTAATTCAGGTCCTTTTGTCTTAATGCTCTAATCCCCGAAACCGCAGCGGCAGCAGCGGAAAGAGTTGTAACAAGTGGAATGCCCATCGCCACAGCTGCTGCCCGAATGGCTACGCCATCTGTATGTGCATGAACTCCAAACGGTGTATTTAGTATCAACCCAATTTCACCAGATCTAATCAAATCTACTGTGTGGGGAGACCCCTGGTACGCCTTATTTACTTGGGTCACATCCAAACCTGCTTTCCGAAAAAAGACTGCCGTGCCTGGAGTTGCATACAAAACAAAGCCCATCCGGATTAAATCTCGCCCAATTTTGAGGGCTGAACCTTTATCAAAATCATTCACACTGATGAGGACAGAGCCTTGAACAGGTAAAGCCATACCTGCGGCTATTTGGCTCTTTGCAAAAGCATGCCCAAAATGAGAAGCATGCCCCATAACCTCGCCCGTTGACCGCATTTCAGGTCCTAAACGTGGGTCAAAACCCGGTAACTTGGCAAAAGGCAAAACTGGCGCTTTTACAAAAAATCCATTCACAGACGGAGTTTCTTCAAACTTAGCTGAGACCAAATCAGCGCCTGCTAAAATTTTTGCTGCAATTTTTACTAAAGACTTGCCTATTGCTTTACTTGCGAAAGGAATAGTTCTTGAAGCTCTCGGATTCACCTCTAAGACAAAAACTACATCATCCTTGATTGCAAACTGAACATTCATGAGGCCGCGGACTTTTAATACTTTCCCCATTTGTACCGTATAATCTTCCAAAATACTCAGGTGGTAAGCACTTATCTTGTAAGGAGGTATCACACAGGCAGCATCTCCGGAATGGACTCCAGCTTCCTCAATATGCTGCATTATTGCACCAACAACAATATTTTCACCATCACCCACCGCATCGATATCAATTTCATATGCGTCGTCCAAAAATCGATCAAGTAAAACCGGCTGGCCAGGTGAAACACTTATCGCTTCTGTAACCAGTTCCTCCAACTGAGCTTCCTCTCCAATTACAGCCATTGCGCGGCCGCCTAACACAAACGACGGTCGAACCATAAGTGGGAAACCGATCCTTTGAGCGATTTCGCGAGCTTCCATAATTCCACGCGCCAATCCATGTTCAGGTTGAGGAATCCCTAGATTTTGGAGTAAGTTCGCAAAGGCCTCTCGATCTTCAGAAAGTGAAATCGATTCAGATGGCGTACCCCAAATCGGAACATTGGCCTCTTGTAGACCCGCTGCGAGATTTAGAGGTGTTTGCCCACCAAATTGAACAATCACCCCGACAGGCCGCTCGAGATCAACAACATTTAAAACATGCTCTAAAGTAAGTGGCTCAAAATATAACCGATCTGCTGTATCATAATCTGTCGATACAGTCTCAGGGTTACAATTAATCATAATCGTTTCGAACCCAAGTTCGGAAAAAGCGTAAACCGCTTGGCAGCAGCAATAATCGAATTCAATCCCCTGTCCGATCCGGTTTGGCCCAGATCCAAGAATTAAAATTTTCTGCTTATCAGTGGGGTTTGATTCATCTTCTTCTTCATAACAGCTATAAAGATAGGGTGTTAACGCTTCAAATTCAGCGGCACAAGTATCCACTCGCAGGAAAGAAGGCCGAATCCCCATGGAAAGGCGTTTTTTTCTGAGATCTTCCTGGGAACACTTTAATATTCTGGAGATAAGGGAATCGGCCACGCCTAATTGTTTCGCTTTACGAAGCAAACGGGATAATAAGGATGGATCCGCTTGCCATTGATGTGCCTGTGCAATCAGCTCCGCTTCAATGTTGGATATCCTTTCTAGCTGGGCCACAAACCAGATATCATAGCCTGAATGTATGGAAACATCTTCTATCGAAATTCCCGATCTCAATGCCCTGTAAACTCTGAAAAGTCTATCAGGGTCAGGAGAGCTTAGGGATGCAATATCACTGGGTGAAGACTCAAATTGAACTGGCTTTTTCTTTGGCCCTGATCCATCTAAGGAATCAATTCCAATTTCCAGTGACTGAACTGCTTTATTAACCGCCTCAGCAAAGGTTCTGCCCAGCGCCATTACCTCACCTACAGATTTCATTTGAGGACCTAAAGTAGGGTCAGATCCAGGAAATTTTTCATAAGCCCAGCGTGGAAACTTTACTACCACATAATCGATGGATGGTTCAAAAGCGGCTCTGGTCACTCCCGTAATATCATTCACAATTTCATCAAGAGTGTGACCAACAGCAACCAAAGCTGCAATTTTGGCTATTGGAAACCCAGTTGCCTTTGAAGCCAACGCAGATGATCTCGAAACTCGAGGGTTCATCTCAATGATCCTGACGCGTCCAGTTTTTCTATCTACAGCAAACTGAACATTTGCACCACCTGTTTCTACCCCTATCGCTCTCATTACTTTTTGGGCAAGATCGCGTAGCATCTGGTACTCACGATCTGTCAAGGTCTGTGCTGGAGCAACTGTTATACTGTCTCCGGTATGAATTCCCATTGGGTCAATATTCTCAATACTGCATATAACAACAAAATTCCCCAAACGATCACACATGACCTCCAATTCGTATTCTTTCCACCCCATTAGAGATTCCTCTACCCAGGCTTGGCTAATTGGAGACACAGCAATGGCTTTGTTAACAGCTTCTGTCAGGTTCTCTTGTTTATTTACCCAACTGGCCCCACTTCCCCCCAAAGCAAATGAGGCTCGTACCAACACTGGGAAACCAATTCGATCCACTATTTCTTGGGCCTCATCAGGATTATAGACTGGTCCCCCGTCCGGCACTGGCAATCCCGCTTCAAGCATTGTTTGACGAAATACGTTGCGATCTTCAGCCGCTCGAATAGCCTCTACATTTGCACCGATCAAAGATACTTGGTATTTGGCTAGAATTCCCCTTTCAGCCAGTTGCATTGCCAGATTAAGGCTTGTTTGCCCTCCAACTGTCGGCAATAAATAGTTAGGGCGTTCCTGCGAAATGATCGCCTCTAGAACTTCCACCGTCAAAGGCTCGATATAAGTTGCGTCAGCCAATTCTGGATCGGTCATAATCGTTGCTGGGTTGCTGTTCACCAGAACAACTCGATAACCTAATTTTTTCAAAATTTTGACAGCTTGAGTCCCACTGTAATCAAATTCAGCGCCTTGACCAATAACAATTGGGCCTGATCCAGGTATTAGTATTGTTGAATTAGCAGGTATCATTTTCGCATACTCTCGTTAATTGCTTGAAAAAAGGCGTAGAATAACCCATGGGCATCGTGAGGCCCTGGAGCTGCCTCTGGATGAAATTGCACACTAAATATCCCCTTTTCTGGTATACACATGCCCTCCAGTGATCGATCATTCAGGCTGAAATGAGTAGCTTGTACTTGATCCGATTTTAAAGTGTCCATATCAACCACAAAATTATGATTCTGTGCTGTTATCAAGACCTTGTTATTTTGAATATCATGAACGGGATGATTTCCCCCATGGTGGCCAAATTTAAGCCGTTTTGTATCTGCCCCGAGTGCTCGCCCAAGAAGTTGGTGGCCAAGACAAATACCGAAAATCGGTTTATTAGAACAAAGAAGATCTTTTACGGTATGCACCGCATAAGGTAAGCCGGCGGGATCCCCCGGGCCGTTTGATAATAAAATACCGTCTGGATTAAATTCCAAAATTTTTTCTGCTGTAGAATTGGCAGGAACAACAATCACCTTTGCCCCCCAAGCGGCCAAGTGACGAATCATGTTGCGTTTTACACCATAGTCAAGCACAACCACTGTTGGCTGACCAGGGAAAACAATTTTTTTCTGTGGCTGAATATCATTTGCCACCCACCCATCTCCCGCATCCCCTTCCCAGGTATACCAGTGCCGACACGTGACTTCGTGAACCATATCAACGCCATCTAACCCCTGCCAGGCGCGAACCTTCGCAAGCAAGTCAGCTTCACCCGATCCGGATGTACTGACCCCAGCTTTAACCGTTCCCCCTTTGCGCAAAAGATGAGTGATTGCCCGGGTGTTTACACCCATTATGCCTGGTATTCCATGCTGGCTTAACCATTCATCCAAAGATACTTTCGCCCGCCAATTTGAGACAACGGGGCTCAAATCCCCCACAATCAACGCAGAGACTTGCGGGTGGTCCGCCTCATTATCTTCGAGATTAATACCGACATTCCCCAAATGAGCGACGGTAAAAACAACTCCTTGCCCACGATATGAGGAATCAGTCAAAATTTCCTGATACCCCGTCATGCTGGTATTAAAAACCAGCTCAAAAACGGCTTCGGTTTTTGAACCAAAACCTTCCCCATGAAAAACTGTTCCGTTTTCTAATACCAATATGCTTTTAGCCATTAATCACCTTCTACAAAAGAATCGCCTCCTGAAATTCAAGAGGCGATTCTTTTATTTGTCTAAACAAGTCTTTCGGATTCATATTGTCGTAGTTTACCACGACAAAAAAAGATGTCAAGGCATATTTAGCTAAAAATACATACAAAAATCAAAACCACAAAAAACGGGTTAGAAGCCTAATCCCTTAAGTAAAGAATTCACCTGTCCACCTTCCAACAGTAAATCTAATTGAGATCCAATCGGAGTCGGTAATTTTTGCTTCAAATAACCAATCACCGTCTCCACTGCTGCTTTAGCTTGCGCCTCTGGCAGTCCCGTCTTTTGAACTACAAGTTTTACTAGCTCTTCCATATTTGCCTCCGGTAAAGATATTATTATTCATTATAATTCGGTTTTGAATACATTCGGACATCACTTTGGAGCAGCCAAAATAAACTGATCTCTTCCTGCGGCCTTAGCGATATAAAGAGCCTGGTCAGCAGATTTTATTAAACTTTCAGGTGTATCACCATTTTCAGGAAACATAGCGACCCCACCAGAAAGCGTGACCGTACCCAACAAAACATCATTGTGGATTAGTTTTAACATCGATATGGAGTGCCGTAACATCTCCATCCTCTGCATTACACAATCGGCCGAAATATCAGATAAAATTATTGTTAGCTCTTCGCCGCCGTAACGGCAGGCTATATCCGACCCCCGAAATTCCTGTCGAAGTAAAGAACCCAATTCTTTTAACAAGAAATCTCCTGCGTCATGCCCGTAATCATCATTAAAACACTTGAAAAAATCGATATCACTCATTACAATCGCCAAAGTTTTATTGGCCCTTTTGGCTCGTTGAATTTCCCGCTCTAGTGTTTCTTCAAGGTACCTCCGGTTATATAAACCAGTCAAGGCATCCCGAATAGATTCATTCCGAAGGGATTCTCTCAAACCAAGATTGGCTAGCGCTAAAGCCAATTGATCTGCTAATGTTAATAGTAGCGCATGATCAAACCGTCCATTTTCTGATTTGTCCATAATTGGCGAAAAACTCGCAGTTTTTGCGACTGTAACCAACCCCAAAATTTCTTGTTGATCCGATAATGGAGCACAAATAATTTGTCCTGAAAATTCATTTGATAATTTATGGCATGGAAAATCAGGGACAGATTGAAAAACGGATCCAGTTTCTAATACGAAACACCCGTTGCTAGAAAAGGCACAAATCTCTGGTCCAAAATCCCAATCACCCCAAAATATTTTGTTTTCCAATTCTTTGGTTGAAGAGTTCAACGTATACAACCCACCAAAAGAACCCACAAATAATTTTTGTAAATTTTCTTTTACAATCTCACATGCTTCTTGTTTTGAATTACAAGCCTGAAGTTTACTACTCACGTCAGCCAGAATTTTTAATTCTTGATATCGTTGCTCCAGCAACTCATGGGCATGTTGCGATCTTGCCACTGCCCTCTCGCGTTCCAAAATAATTTGAGCTAATGGTCTAAATTCAAATAAATACAAAATAGGCAAAATGAGCATAATCAACAAGGCTGCATCCAATACCGCCTCCACAATTAGCGGCATTTGGGGGGCAAAAGACAAAAAAAACATCGATACCAGCTCACCAATAAACACCGCCAAACATAAAACCAAAATAAATCGCCATGGAGATTGAGGAGGCCTTACGCCGTTGTTACTAAACATTCTTGTACACCTTGTAAATATCAACAAACTACATTCTGCCGATTTATGGCGTTTTCTTTCTTCAACTACTGTTTTAGCTGTATGAACTCCAGGAAAACGTAAATTATAAATTCGATCAAGAAATACTATTCTGATCTATAGCGTCATCTTTTGAATGTAATTCACCTAATAGTTTGTATAAGTTGGCATTCTCGATTGCGAGCGTAGAAACAGCAAGCAGTCCTGTGCCAAGTCCAAGTTCATCATCGTTAAAAATGGATGATAAATTCGATCTATAAGCCAGAACAAGGCCGAAAGGTTGCTTATCGCGCGCTCGTAAAAGAGGATAAATCAGCATAGACCCAATTCCCATTCCTCTTAAGAACTGATATTCGAAAGGCGACAGGCTCAAATCGTCGCCCAAGTTTATCCGAATTGTTTTTTGGGCTACCAAAACATTAAGGAACAACGGATGGTCTACTACTGAAATAAGATCGGGAATATCGGATACTATCGTATCGGTAGAAGATGCCTCAAGTATATTTAATAAAATCTCTTTTTTCGCATCCCACCTAAAAATAACACAGCCTTCAGCACCCAAAGCATTTTTAATAATTCCAACGACGCTTGTCAGTACAGCATCATAATTTGACTTGTCAGAAAAATCACAGATAGCTGACTGTAATAACCGCGCAACCTCAGCCTTTTGTTCCATCTTCTCGAATAATTTCGCATGTTCAATCGCTATCGCTACCTGTCCAGCGAAAGTGACCATCAATAGCATATCTGTGTCTGTAAGGACTTGGGGAGGAAAGGACTCAATGTTCAATGTACCCAAGACAGTCTGCTCCTTAAGTAAGGGTACACAAATCTCACTTTCTACTTCGTAGGTCGCCAAAAGAAAATCAGGATCGGACCGTACATTTCGGACAAACTGCGGTTTTTTAGTTCGCACACTTCTGCCCATTACTCCACGATCAACAGGAATTTCAGAAAGAACCAATTCAAGAGGATAATTCATTTGAGCGCCAAGAATCAGCTTTTTTCCATCAAATTCGTAAATGCTAACATAACGATAATGGAATACCTGATTAAGTGTTCTCAAAACCGTTTTGAAAATCTGTTTTAAATCGAGAGACGCCAAAACTGATTGTGAAAGAGACTGCAAAGCGGTAAGTTGCGCAATATATCGTTTTTCAGATTCCAACAACCGAACGCGTTCCATAGCCAGAGAAATTTGACCTGCTGCTTGTTCGCCCAAAACAATCTCATCCTGGGTAAATGTATGGGGATTATTAAAAGAAATGAGAGCTGAACCCATATTTTGTGTAAGCCCCATCAGAGGCATAACTAACATGGACCTGCGCGGAAACAAAGCTGATACCTGAGAACTTTGGTAATTTGTCGTCCGAGAGTCGTCAACAACCAGAACCTTTCCAAATGTAATCACACTTTCAGTTAGGGTCTTATCCCCAGGCCGTAATCGGATTCTCGGATAGGTGTCCCGCTGAGGGCCAAATGCAGCAGCTGGTTGTGTAGTTCGGTGATGCTCATCCCACAAAGCAATGAATGCCTCGTCAGCCCCAAATAATTCTGCGAGTCGATCTACAAGCGGTTGAAGCATTAAATCGAGACTTTCAGCCAACATCGCCTGATGAGTTATGCTATTCAATCGATCTATCTGGTTCGCTCGTTTTTGCGCATCTTCCATGAGCGCATGCTCTTTACTCACATCATTGAGGGAGGCTACCCGGCCGATAATTTTTCCCTGTCTATCTTTTAAAGGAGAAATTTCCAGATTGATTATTTGCCGGGTTTTCTCATATCCATATCTGAGCAAAGCCTGACCCTCAACAATTTGTTCGAATTTACGAATTTGCTCATCCGCTCGAATAGCATCAAAAAAATTTGAACCGATGGCTGAATCATCCAGACCAGTCCAATTTTTTACAGTTGGGTTCAAGTCAACGATGCGGTTCGCGTTATCAATCACTACAACCCCACTCCTGATATTATTGAACAAAACTTCACGCGCCACGGGTGCCAATTCTAGAACTTTAAATCCATACAAACTATAGGCTGCAACTATGCCGGTTACAGAAAATCCCAAAATCGTCAAATCAACCCCTGGCCAAGGGTTGATATTTAAAAAATACATAACATTGGCTATCCAGGGTGTGGCGACCGCGATAATTATCGAGCCAATTTGAAATCGATACAATCGTGCCGAATTTAATCCAGATCGAATTAACCAATAAGAACCAACAAACAACAGTACATAGGAGTACGCGGCGTATAAGTAAACTCCAACCCCATGGTCGTAAATTAATACTGCTCCCGAAGCAGGGTCAATGGACCTGATATTTGGCCAAATCAATTTGTGCATCTCGTTTGTAAATACAAGCACAATAGTTATAACTGGATAAATCCATAATCCCACAATTCTTAATGGAGTGATCCAATCCTTTTTTTGGCTGTAATTTAAAGAAAAAAGAAGCCACAATGGCGCAATATTTACGACACCTATGTAGGATACCTTTCCCCAAAACACCTTTTCAGCAAAGGAGAGAGCACTAATTTCAAGCGCATTCACCATTGCCCACCCCGCGACTAAAGCTAAAAGCAAACATAACTGAAGTGCACCAGCGACTTTTCGCCGGCTCCAGGAATACACTGAGGCCAGGGCATTAACAAATGCAGCACATGACATTGCGAAAACTAGGATGGATATGTTCTGCTGATTCAAAAGCCTACCTCAAAATAATTACATTAAGTCACCAAGCCCAAAAATAAATTAAGGTTCGAATACCAATACCCAGGAGAGATTTCCAGATATCTCCCAGCTTGAGCGATTCTGGCCATTTACATCAACTCCACAGTGCGAAATTGATGTTAGGGACTGACAGATGCTGACATAAGTCGCCAGCCCTTCGGCCTTAGTTTCTGATACAAAGTAACCTTCTCCACTAAACGAGATCGATATTTTTGTTCCATTTTCAGGATAATCTGACCAAGTCAGAAGCACAAAAGTTACTTTTCCAGATTTCGCATCATAGGTGCCTTGTAATTCGCCAAAACTAGTCCAGTTAATCTGGGAATTTCGCGAGGAGGGTGGAACCCATTGACACTTCCCTATTAGAAGTCCAAGTGGCGATAATGTAAGACTACCTGAACCGTCGTCAAAATAGGATGACGGCCAACAACCCTGAACCGGTTTATATCCCATTTCGTCAGATGTTGTAGTATCCAAATCAAACTGCAATTCACCACCATGCAGTTCTACCCCATTTTCAGGCAAGGATACCCGTTCATCGCTGGACAAACAGCCAGACAACAAAACACAACAAAACATGAGGAAATAAAATCGTTTCATAAAAACGATTTTACATCGAAAACGATTCTTTGTGTATCACCATGAGATAGGCAATCCAAATTGTATTACTGGACAGACACATAAATAAAAGATGATGAATCACAAAATCAGTCGAAAATTTTGATTTTCTATTTATTTATACTAATCCTATATGATGAGCTCAATTATAGCACTTTCTTGTCTCAGAAAAACTAAAATGATCAGCTCTTAAATATAATTCCTTGGGATTCCAAATATTTCTTCTCTTCACTTGAGTGTTTTTCTGCCAAAGCTGCCTTTATTTTTTCCCAATCATCACCAGCCAAAGGATAAAAATGCAGCACCAAGAAACTTAAAATTAAGAGCGCACCAGTCACAGCGGCCCATCCGAGTAGTATTCCCGTCTCAGCCTGGAATGATTGTGTACCCGGGGCCAAATCAGGGTTATAACCATACCGCTGCATAATTGTTATCAAGACAGCCTGACCAATACTAATCGCAGGTTTAGAAACAAAGCTGTTAATTCCAGCATACATTCCTTCACGTCGCTGACCAGTTTTGTGCTCATCAAAGTCCATTATGTCGCAATTCATCAAAGGAATGAGATACATTCCTCCAGCAAAACCTGTCCCAACCAAAGCAAATCCAATAAGTGACGGGAATAAATCTCGACCTAGAAATGCCAGCACAAGACATCCAATACCAAAAAGTAGTGAAAAAAGACGTGTACTCACCTTGATTCCTAAACGATCCCTTTGGGTAACCCAAATTACCACACCAACGATGATTCCTGCCGCCAAGGCCGCATATAAAGGCTCTCTGGCAGTGGCAATTTCATCAAAATAATACCACAGCCCTTGCATGAGAACTGTTTGGGCAAAAATAATCGTAAACGATAAAACTTCAAACACAACAAAAGAGCGATTCTTAAAACATGCCAGCATAGATTGAACTAAATCGAATTTTTGCTCTTCAACAACATGTCTTTCGCGATAAAAAAACGTACTCGCGAATATAATCACCCCCATTGCCACGCCAATAAAAACTAAAATCATTCTGAAATTATTTATCTCATCGATATCTCCTGCGGCCGGTTTTTGCCCTTCAAGCATCAATGGTGTCACGATCGTAAATACAGAAAATACTACTTTCCAAATCAAAATACGGCTTCTAGCCTTATTGGAAATTGCCACTTCATAAGGCATAATATATAGGCTCGTTGCAATGGCTGTAAATAGACTATCGAAAATAAAGAGCGCTAATAGCATCTGAAGAAAAAGTGCTGTTTGGCTGTTCCCAAGTCCAGGTATTTCAATCCAAAACAGAATAAATCCGATCACAAAAATTGGCGCACCATACCGAATATATGGAATACGTCTTCCTAAATTACTTTTTGTCCGATCGCTGATATACCCAAAAAGGGGATCGTTTACTGCATTCCAGACACCAAAAATCAGCCACACGATACTAATCAGATTCGCACTCAACCCCAATAAATTATAGTAAAAGTATGTCAGCACACTTGATCCGACCATTGCCTGAAGAATTGCCGCAGCTGAATCTGCACCGGCAATCCCGATTCGACTGACAAATGGAACTTTTTCTTCGTGTAAACCATTTTCCTGGGACATGTTATTTCCTCCTATAACTAAGTTTTTGCCGTAGAAATATCATACACTTTTTTTATAAGCCTGTATATAATGATAATTAAGGTGCGAAAACAACAAACAATGCCCTTCCATCAAACTTCTCTGGGAAAAATTAAATGAGGCAGAATCAATAATCGAAGCATGATGCGATTAAGTGCCTCTTTATCAGATTATCTCCTGTTATAATCGATACGAGGGATATATATAGTAAAAAATATGTCTTGTCAAAAATTAACGGTGTTTCTTGAATGATCGCTCGAGATAGTTTCTCATAATGGACTGTTGGAATCATTCAGCAGTTAATTGAGCAGGATTTTGAAACTACAACGCTCGTAACAACACACGAATTTCCTTCCGAGGTGAATAATTTGGGATATACCAGAAAGATTTTTTCGGTGCTGGGCGAATTTAAAATACAATTTTCGAGAATATATTCTCGTTAGCTTATGCCATAAATTGGAAAATGAAATGCAAATAAATTCCTTTCGCAATATCACCATTTTGAATTTAGCAGGCCTGGTCTGTTCAATTTTTTCGATTTTATCGGCAACCTGGCTCACAAGGCCGCTAGGTCCAAATCTGACAGGCATTGACCTGTGGTTAAGCATTCGAAAAATTATTACTGGACCAGAAATATTGCCAGACACTGAATTGCAGCGCAATATTTTCTTTTGGCTAACGGTAGTCATTATTTGCGTCATCCTACAGGCCGTTCTAACAATCATCATTTTTAACCAAAGACATTTATTGGGTTGGATCATCAGCACTGCATTATGGGCAATCATATTTATTTCATCATGCGTTTTAATGATTGGGTATTCAGCTTATGAAAGCGGGGTGGGCATCCTATCCATTACAAGCCTGCTTACATTTATCGGAGAATCTGCCATTATGGTTGGAGGGCTGTCACAAAAACACTTGAACCATAAGCAGTCAATTAATTCTGCTACTGAACGTTGGGCTGTAATCTTGGAAGATGCAGCAGAAAACAATACACCTTTTGGAATTCTTGCAATTTATACCGATCCCCAAATTACATACCTTGAACTGCAGCAACTTCAAAATGAATTGCGGGGTCGCGATCTTTTATTTCCAGTTCAAAATGGCTTATTTATTTTGTTATGGCAGAACACACCAGTAAATACACCAATAATTGCCAATAAACTATTCAGTGTTTTGCAGGGTTTTACGACACGCCATGTACAAATTGGAAGCGCATGTTTCCCTGATGATGGAAATAACCTGAAGGTTCTATTTACCCGGGCACTACAAGCATTGGAAATTGCCCAAAAAACAGGCGGATCAGCCATCATACCATTTAGTAAGCCCCAAACATCGACCAATCACACCGGACAATCATTATGGGAAGTAATAATTCAAGAAGTCCAGACGACAAATATCCCTGCCGCCATCCTGTCGTACAAAACTTCCAGACCCTTAAACCTTGCTGAAACTCATCTAATTCAGAACGAAGTGCGTGGTCGTGATCAAGTTTCAGTACTTCAAACTGGATTTTATGTCATTTTATGGAACACCAATCGCGATGGTGGGCGAATAGTTCAAACAAAGCTCGAAAATATACTAGTCAATAATTCAATTGGGTTCGCCGGAGAACTCGCAGTTCTGCCTGAAGATGGCAGTACATTTGCGAATCATTTCCAAAACCTGGATTAAATAATATTACTCAAGGATTAAAGTATGACCTTTCAGATGCCCGTAATACAATTTATGCCGTTAGCTGCCCCTGGCGCTGTTGTTGAAGGTAGATCGTTCCGATTTACGGTGATCACAAACCGTATGCTCAGGCTTGAGTTTAGCGAATCAAATAAATTTGAAGACCGACCAAGTCAGGCATTTTGGTTCCGCACGCAACCATTACCCGATTACAAAGTGAATCAATCTGAGGAGAAAATCGAGATTGACACAGGCGAATTACGACTTGTGTATCAAATTACGCCGGCTGGTTTCACACGCGAAACACTTCAAATAGAGGTTCGGTCAACAAACACTACCTGGTCTTTCGGCGATCTTGATTGGAAAAATCACAAAGGTACGAGCAGAACCCTTGATGCCGCAAATGGCGAGATTGAACTGGAGAAAGGACTGCTGTCACGGTCAGGATGGGCAGTAGTTGACGACTCGTCCAGTCTTGTATTCGATTCGAATGGGTGGCTGACAGTTCGTTCTGAAAGGAGGGACAATTCAACCAAAGATCTGTATTTCTTTGGCTATGGGTTGTCCTATATTGATTGCTTACAAGACTATCTCAAAGTAACAGGTAAAGTCCCCCTGGTACCACGTTGGATTTTGGGTAACTGGTGGAGCCGATATTGGGAATATTCCCAATCAGAACTATCAGATCTATTGAAGCAGTTCAGGGCACGCAGTGTCCCCCTTTCTGTTTGTATTATTGATATGGACTGGCATATCACAAAAACCGGTAATAAGAGCAGTGGTTGGACAGGTTATACATGGAACAGAGAATTATTCGCTGATCCGAGCGAATTTCTCAAATGGATTCATGAAGATATGGGTCTGCGCACGGCAATGAACCTGCATCCAGCCGATGGTGTTTGGCCGCATGAGGCAAACTATCCATCAATGGCGCAAAATATGGGCATTAACCCAGAAAGCAAGCAGCCAATAGACTTTGATATTGCTGACCCTGAATTTACTAAACATTACTTCGAAGTATTGCATCACCCATACGAAGCAATGGGTGTAGATTTCTGGTGGATGGACTGGCAGCAAGGAGCGCGGATATCTCGATCAAAACAAAAGGTTGCCGAATTTCTCGACCCGCTTTGGTGGTTGAATCATCTCCATTTTTATGATCTTGGCAGAAATGAAAATTCTCGAGCATTTATATTTTCGCGGTGGGGCGGTTTAGGCAACCATAGATATCCAATTGGATTTTCTGGGGACACAGTGGTATCCTGGGAATCTCTTGCTTTTCAGCCATACTTCACCGCGACTGCTGCTAACGTTGCATTTGGGTGGTGGAGTCATGACATCGGAGGACATATGGCTGGGGTTGAAGATCCAGAATTGTATACCCGCTGGGTACAGTTTGGTGTCTTTAGCCCTATCTTGCGACTTCATAGCACGAAAAATCCATTTCAAGATCGTGCTCCATGGGCTTTTGGCGAAGATATATTCCAAATCGCTCGCTCGGCGCTGCAACTTCGGCACGCTCTCATTCCATATCTGTATTCTATGGCTTGGAGGTTTAGTCAAACCGGCCGCCCAATTTCAAGCCCAATGTATTTCGATTACCCCGAAGAAGAAAACGCCTACCATTGCCCTAACCAATATCTATTTGGCGATCAACTTTTAGCGTCACCCTTTGTATCTCCTCGCGATCGAGACACAAATCTAAGTAGGACTAGTGTTTGGCTGCCGGCAGGTGAATGGTTCAATTTCTTTAATGGCGAAATTTATCATGGAAATCAATGGGTAACATCATACGGCAAACTTGAGGATATCCCGATTTTCGCGAAGAGTGGTGCAATTATTCCGTTAGCCCCGCTTCCAGAATGGGATGGTGTCGCAATCCCACACGAATTGACTTTCCATGTATTTCCTGGCGCACCGGGTAATTTTATTCTCTACGAGGATGATGGAGTTAGTGCAGGATACAAAACAGGAAAATCAAGTGAAATTCAAATAACCTCAGAATGGCTTGATTCTGAAATGACTCTACTCGTAGGCCCAGTTGTTGGTAATTCAGATCACTTACCCTCTGAACGAACTTTTAATTTCATATTTTATGCACTCAGAAATCCCCATGAGTTGCGAATATCAATCAATGGCAAGCCCTATACCACCGACTGGTCATGGAGTGCCGATCAAAAACTGGTTAGGATTGACGGCGTATGCACCAGGCCATCCGATCAAATCTCAATAACTCTTTCTGTGATTGAAGGAAGCCTTCTTAACCAAAGTGATCGTAAGCGCGAGAAGGTCATCCGCTGCTTAAAAACATTTCGCCTTGAAAGTAATGTAAAACACGGCATCCTTCAACAACTTGACAATTTGCTAATTAATCCAAATTTGCTTGGGATGGGCATGCAATATTTAACCGACTCGCAGATATCCGCCCTTCGCAATGCATTAGAACAATAGTGCAAATCCAGGATCTCGAGCAATTGGGGGACAGTGCCCCCAATTGCTCGAGATCAAAATATCGCAACCAGTGTAGATTATTCAGTATTCTACAAATCTTTTCAAGTTTGTAAGGGGGGAATTTTTTCGATAAATTTTACGCGATTATCTTCCGTAAACCGTTATGATAATAACAGTACGAAACTGGTAATCTGGGCGAATTGCGCCTACTTCCGGTCATTTGTGCTCGACCAGTCTCAACTTTTGGCTGCCCGCTGAATCAGTCTCAGCCATTCGAGGTAACATCATGACTATTCGAATTATTCGCATCTTTACTTCTATTTCCATCGCAGTTTTTTCTTGTTTGTTAATCATTGGGCTAGCACGCAGTACCGCACCTCAACCTGAACCAGTAGCGGCAATGGTTCCACAATTTTCCCAAACGATTCATCCCCAGGTTACAATACCTCCAATTGCCACACCAATAACAGGAACTATTACAGATATTGCAGACGACATCCATTTAATTCCTCAGGTTACATATTTAACGACAACCGAAATTACAAATACTGATGGCGAAAACAAAGTGCCAAATGTTGACCAAACCGCTGTTGTGGCACAAAATCCAGTAGCCCACCAACTTAACTCCACTGCCTCGAAAACTACCATCATAGATGAGGAAGCTTCTACTCAATTTACAGAAAACAGGCAAACACAAATAACCCTCTACCCAGCAGCAACCTCATCAGATCTATTAACAGTAACTGCACCGGTGACAATAACAATTTTCGGACCAAATGTTGGTTTTTCGAACAAATTTCTTCATTTCACAGCTACTGTTGAGCCGATCACGACAACAATTCCACTCACATACCGTTGGCAAACAGTAACGCATGGAGCCACTCAGCATACCAACACGATTTCAGATACGATGGATTTTATTTGGCTCCCACCTGGAAACCATCAGATCTCTGTCACAGTTTCCAATCTCGATGGTGCGGTCAGTGACACATTCACAACAACAATCCTCGAAGAACCGATAACTGGATTAATCGCCTCAACAAATAGTCCGATCTCGATAGGATCTCCAATGCAATTTACCGCAACTATTTTGTCGGGCAGCAATATTTCTTATACCTGGGGTTTTGGCGACCTTTCAACTGGATTTGGCGCGAACACATCGCACACTTATGCAGCCCCGGGAACCTATTCAGTCACCCTCAGAGCTGAAAACACTGTTAGCATTGTTACAACAACCCTTTGGACAGTTGTAAAAGAAATCCCCTTGATCAACTTGAGTAATTTTTCATATCCTGAAGGCAGTCTATTTTCAGTCAAGGGGACTTTTACCGATTCGGATTCGACTACATGGACTGGTACAACCGATTTTGGAGATGGCTCAGGGCTTAAGTCTCTCTCCATTAATGCCGACAGATCTTTTACCTTAACCCACACATACCTGGACTCAGGAATTTTTACTGTCACTGTACATATTTTCGATGAAATCAATGGGATGGGTTCGTTAACCGTTACCGCAACGATTACAAACGTGGCACCAACAGCTAATCTCACAAGTACTTCACAAGTTAACGAAGGTCATTCTGCCACAATGACGTTTACAAACCAACTCGATCCATCAACGATTGATACCGCGTCTGGTTTCATTTATGGTTATGATTTTAATAATGATTGGATCTACGAGATTACCGGAACTCCCCATGCAACAGCTACTGTTCCGGCAATATATCTTCAAGACGGCCCTCTTACCCAAACTGTACATGCCAAAATCGAAGATTTGGATGGAGGTATTAATGTCTACACCTCCAGCATTTTTATTCAAAATATGACTCCAATTCTCGCAAATTTATCAGCTGCTGATCTAAACGAAGGTGATTTCGCGGTTTTAACAGGCGATATCATAGATCCAGGTATATTGGATATATTTACGATGACAGTAGACTGGGGCGAAGGTGCACCTGATATATATTTCTTCAATGCAGGTGCCTCTTCATTCTCAATCAACCACCAATATTTAGACGACAATCCAATGATCACAATTTCTGATACCTATACAATTTCACTAGGTATCGAAGACTCCAATCAAGGGAGTTCCACTGCATCAAAAAACCTGGTTGTTAAAAATGTAGCTCCCACCTTTACAAATTTATTGGCGACCGATATTTTTGAAAATGGTTACACTACTTTAACTGGGTCAATAGTCGATCCAGGAATCCAGGATCCCATCACGTTAACCATAAATTGGGGTGATGGTGCATCACAAGTCTACGCTTTCACTGCCGGCACAACCGGTTTCTCTAAAACACACCAATACCTGGATGACAATCCTTCCAATTCAGGTTTTGATACACAACTTATTAGCTTAGCTGTAGAAGATGACGATAATGGAATTACCAACGATAACACATCCCTGAAAATAACCAACAAGAACCCAATTCTAACAAATTTGGTTGCAACAAATATCAATGAAACTGGAACTACGACACTGACAGGAAACATATCCGATGTTGGTACGCTTGATTCGTTTATCCTTTCAATAACTTGGGAAAACAGCGTAACAGAAGTTTTTACATATCCTGCTGGTACAACAAGTTTTACAAAAACCCACCAATATCTCGATGATAATCCTACTGGCACACAAACCGACTCTCAATTAATTTCGGTTAAACTTGAAGATGATGATTTAGGCAGTAATATCCAATCAACATCTATTATCATAACCAATATCGCGCCAACATTGATAAGCCTTAGTGGGACGAATACGGACGAGAATGGTATTTCGACGCTTTCTGGCGTTTTTAGTGACACAAGTATTCTGGATACGTTCATCCTTACAGTTACCTGGGGAGATTCCACTCAGGACATCTTCACCTATCCAGCGGGAACGACCCAATTTACAGAAACCCATAGATATCTTGATGACAACTTGACTGATTCGTTTACAATTAGTACCAAATTAAGTGACGATGATTTGGGCAGCGCACTTGGAAGCACCAATGTTAGTGTCGCTAACCTTGCCCCTTCATTAGAGAACATACTTATTACCTCTCAGGTTGTAGAAAATTCTCAAGCCACATTATCTGGAAAAATTGTTGACCCAGGCACATTGGATACATTTATTCTGACTGTCAACTGGGGCGATGGCTCGCCTAGCAGCACCTACCCATATCCATCAGGCACAACAACCTTCTCAGTCAAGCATCTGTATAATGATGATAATCCAACCGGGACAATTTCAGACACTTATGCAGTAAATTTTTCGGTTATTGATGATGATGGCGGCCTGGCCACTGGCTCAACAAGCCTTATTGTAACCAATGCAGACCCAGTTCTCTCATCGGTTCTCATAGATCCGTGGATAAATGAAAACGGGGTGGCGACTTTAACAGGATTAATAACTGATCCAGGAAGCCAGGATACATTTGTTCTTACAGTTAACTGGGGGGATGGGACAGTAAAAACTTATCCGTATGCAGCAGCATCAAGTAGCTTTACCGTCACGCACCAATACCTGGATGATAATCCAAGCAATACATCGGAAGATGTTTATACAGTAAATCTATCAATCGAGGATGATGATAAAGGTTCGGATTCAACAGTTACAAACCTATCGGTCAGGAATGTAAATCCAACTTTATCTTCATTCACAATCAACAATGTGAACGAAAACGGAGTCGCAACACTGACGGGTCAAATTTCAGATCCCGGAATGAAAGATCCATTCACAATTACCATTCAATGGGGTGATGGCAGTGGTAACGATGTCTTTTTGCTCGCAGCCAATTCAACTTCTTTTAATAAATCTCACACCTATCTGGACGACAATCCAAGCCAAACAGCCGCAGATGATTATTCAATCACTATTATCGCTGAAGATGATGATCTTGGTGTCGGGTCCATTTCCAAGAAAATTACAGTAACAAATTTAAAGCCAACAATTACCGGACTAACAGCAACAAATACAGTTGAAAACGGTTATACAACTTTAAGCGGTACGATTGTCGATGTAGGCACCTTGGACTCGTTTACCATGACAGTCAATTGGGGTGATAGTCTTTCTGATGTGTATACATTTACTGCTGGAAATCGTGTGTTTAATAAGACGCATAAATACCTCGATGATAACCCAACAAAGACGGCTAGTGATCCATATACAATAAGTATCACCTTAGTGGATGACGATCTGGGAAGTAATAATTATTCAACAAACCTGACCGTGGCGAATGTGGTACCCCAGATCAGCAGTTTGAGTGCCACTCCCATAAGTGAGAATCAAATTACAACCCTTACCGGTATTATCAGTGATCCAGGCACGCTGGATAGCTTTACCCTTTCAATAAACTGGGGCGATAGCACCACAAGCTCACACTCCTTTTCCAGCGCAAGTCTTGTTAATGGATCATTTCCATTTACAATGACCCACCAATTCTTGGACGATACCCCAAGTAATACATCTAGTGATATAGCCACAATAAAAGTCACAATAACCGATGATGATTTGGGTAGTTCATCAGCCAATGTCAGCCAATATATTAGCAATACAGCACCAATATTTTCGTTGATCAATATCACTCCTGTTATTTATGAAAATGACTCAGCAACCCTAATAGCCAAAATAATAGATCCGGGTATCCTCGATACATTCAACGTGACGGTTAATTGGGGTGACAGTACATCAACAACAACTCCATTCCCCGCTGGTACAACCAATATTACCCTTACACATCAGTACCTGGATGACAATCCAACCGGAACATCTTCGGATATATATACAGTTAATCTATCTGTGATTGATGATGACCTAGGGCAAGGAACTGGATCAACTTCATTAAGAGTCTTTAACGCCAAACCCAGTCTTACCTCTTTACTCGCTTCAAGTGTTTTTGAAAACGAAGTCAGTACTCTGACTGGGCAAATTGTTGATCAGGGTACGAAAGATACATTCCGGTTGATTGTAGCCTGGGGAGACGGAAAAAGCGACACATATTCGTTCCCAGTCGGTACAAAAACATTTACAAAAACACACAGATATCTGGATGACAATCCAACTGGGAGCCAATCTGATCCTCACACCATTTTGATAGTAGTTTATGATGACGATGGCGGGCAAAATACTGGCTCAGCCAATCTTGTTGTCACCAACATAGCCCCTGTATTGTCTGGTCTATATGCAACAAACGTCGATGAAAATGGTACTTCAATGCTATCAGGATCCATCACAGATCCTGGTTCGGAAGATACTTTCAGCCTCGCTATTGGCTGGGGTGACGGGGTTACTGATCTCATTGCTTATCCGGCTGGAACAACAACCTTTACAGCCACCCATAAATACCTGGATGACAATCCAAGCGGAACAATGGCAGATAATTATTCAATTTCAATCATCGCTTTGGATGACGACAATGGTGTTACCAGCAGTAGCACGATAAATCAGGTAAATAACCTGAATCCCGTGCTCTCCAACCTGGCAATCACAAATGTTAGCGAACATAACTTGGCGAATCTTACAGGTTCAATTAGCGATATTGGAAGCCTGGATACATTTACGTTGACTGTTAATTGGGGGGATTCAAGCAGTGATCAATATGGCTTCGCTGCTGGAACTACTCTTTTTGCCAGGACGCACCGTTATTTAGACAATGGGATTTACACCGTCACAGCTACGTTGAACGACGACGATAACGGGTTGGCAACGGGCCAAATCACAACAACTGTAACAAACATTCAACCCATCTTGAATGGAGTTTCTGCAACGGATATTAGCGAAAATAGTTTTACAACCCTTTCTGGGATGATTGTAGATCCAGGCACAATGGACACATTCACAGTAACAGTTGCCTGGGGGGATGGTACCAGTTCAGATCATTCACTTCCGGCTGGATCTACCATGTTCGCAATCACGCACAAATATCTTGACGACAATCCAGGCGGTACACCCTCAGATAAATACGATATTTCTGTTGAAATCACAGACAAAGATCTAGGTAAAGGTGTTGCCTCAACCAATTTGATTGTCAGTAATACGTCTCCGAGTATTACGAATTTAACAGCCAAAAACATAAATGAGAATAGTTCCACAACTCTTTCTGGAACAATCGTTGACCCTGGCACGCTCGATACATTCACGATGACCGTCTCCTGGGGAGATGGAAGTAGTGATACACATTTTCTACCGGCTGGTACTTCTGGATTTACACTTACACACACCTATCTAGACGACAATCCGACCGCAACATCCATAGACAATTACACAATAACAGTTACCATTCAAGATGATGACACAGGGCAAGGAACTAAGAACACCACGTTTACAGTTAGCAATGTCAATCCAAGTTTGAGCAACTTGCTGATAACACCCAGTCTCCAGGAAAATGGCATTGCAACACTTACGGGTGTAATTTCTGACACGAGCCTGCTCGATACGTTCAGCTTACAAGTAGATTGGGGCGATGGCTCCCCGATTGAGAGTTTTTCGGGTTTCACTCCGGGATCGGCAGTCTTCACTCAAACGCACCGTTACAAAGATGATTCGCCGTCTGGAACAGCAGCCGATTTATATACTATAAATGTAACGGTATACGATGACGATACCGGTAGCCACAGCAGCATGGCAAGCTTAATTATCCACAATGCAGTGCCTCAAATTTCGAACTTGAATTTGACATCTTCTATTTTCGAAAATGATACCGCCACATTAAGTGGCTCCATACTCGATGTAGGTACTCAGGATTCGTATACTCTCACCATAGATTGGGGTGATGGCGTCAAGATCGATTATAGTTTGCCTGTTGGTTCAACATCATTCCTTAAAACTCACACTTACCTAGATGACAATCCCAGTGGGACAGCCTCTGATGAGTACACAGTTCTTGTAGCACTTGAAGATGATGACCTTGGCAATGCGACATTAGCTACGCGTACAATAACTGTTCAAAACGTTTCCCCCACAGTGACAAACCTTGCCTTCTCGAATATCTCGGAAAATAGCTATGCGATCCTTAGCGGAAAGATTATTGATCCGGGTACCAAAGACCCACTTTCATTACAGATTCGATGGGGGGATGGTGTCACCGATACCTATACATTGGCTGCTGGAACTACCACTTTTTCCAAAACACATTTATATACCGATGATAATCCAACGGGTACCTCATCGGACATATATACAGCATATTTGAAAATCCAGGATGACGACTTAGGCCAGTCCACAGGACAGGCCTCAATGACTGTATCAAATACACCTCCGTTTGTTACCGACCTTGCCGCATCAAGCATCTCCGAAAATGGAACATCTTCCTTGACTGGCAAGTTTAATGACCCTGGCGCTTTTGATACGTTTAATCTTTTTGTAAACTGGGGAGATGGCTCCTCTGCTTCCTATAATTTACCTGCAGGATCTACTTCATTTACACAAACACACCAATATAAAGATGACAACCCATCGGGTAGCTCTGTAGATCAGTATTCAATAACCATAACGATGACGGATGACGACCTCGGTCAAGTTATCACAACAACAAAGATCATTGTCAGTAATACGGATCCAACAATCACGAGCCTTTTAGCTGATAGCACCGTCGAAAATGGCATAACCACCCTTTTGGGTAGTTTTATTGATCCCGGAACATTGGACACTTTCAACCTGACGGTAGACTGGGGCGATGGCGTTACGAATACGTATCCACTTATCGCTGGAAGCACTACATTCAGCCAAACCCATCTTTACTTTGATGACAATCCTACTGGCACAACTGCTGATACTTATACGATTACCGTATCCCTTGAAGATGATGATAAAGGATCAGATACGGCATTCGACACAATCACAGTTTCCAATGTATCGCCAATAATCCAAAATCTAAGTTCAACCAACGTTGATGAAAACGGTTTCACAACCCTCAGCGGGATTATTATTGACCCAGGCACTCAAGACACGTTTGCTGCTTTAATTTCCTGGGGAGACGGCACAAGTAATTTAGTTACACTAAATGCAGGAACCACAAATTTTAGCAAAACTCACCAATATCAAGATGACAATCCATCTGTAACGAGTTCAGATATCTACACTATTCAAGTTTCAGTGAAAGATGATGATAATGAGCAAGCAACCGCTTCCACAACGGTGGTTGTGTCAAATGTGGCGCCACAGCTTACAGACATCTTTATTCATGCAGTCAACGAAAACGAAACGACGAATTTAACAGCAAAAATCATCGATCCAGGATCTGAAGACACTTTTACCATCAAAGTAAATTGGGGCGATGGCAGCATAGAAGTATTCAATTATCTGGCAGGCACCACCATATTTACTGAAACTCACCGATATCTTGATGACGATCCAGGTGGAACCAGTTTCGACCTATATACGGTTTCTCTCGAAATCATGGATGATGATTCGGGATTAAATAAATATACAAGCTCTCTAACTGTTACCAATCAAGCCCCCTCCCTTTTATCCATGACTGCTGTAGATGTCAATGAAGCGGAGTTTACAACCCTCAAAGGCCAATTTTTCGACCCAGGTATTCGGGATTCTTTTACATTGACGGTTGATTGGGGCGACGGCCAGACCGATACTTATGCCAATTCTTTTACAGATATTGCTGGTATGGGTGGTTTTACCCAAACACACATATATACGGATGATAACCCAACAGCGACAAATTCAGACATTTACTCGATTACTGTCAATTTACTCGACGATGACCTGGGAAGTGTTTCACAACTGATCACCATTACAGTTTCTAATGTCAACCCAATAATTTCCATTCCGTTCATTAACCCAGTCAAAGAAGGAAGTTCGTTCAATATTGTTGGTAGTATTAGTGATCCAGGAAGCGATACCTGGAAAGCAATTGTAGGTTATGGAGACGGCTTAGGATCATGGTCGCTGCCCGTTAATCAAAATAAACAGTTCACAATGAATTGGGTATATGATGATAATGGCGCCAAGGTTCTCGAAGCAATAGTCCATGATGACGATCTTGGAACAGGAGTTATAACACAAACGGTAGCGGTCGAAAATGTCGCCCCAACAGCTGTGTTTACAGGGACGACAGAAGTCTCTGAAGGTACAAGCGGAAGAGTGTGGTTTGCAGAAACCTTCGACCCATCATTAGCAGATACACAATCAGGCTTTCACTACAGTTACGACTTCAACCTCGATGGCTTTTTTGATGTCATATCCTCACCTTCCTTTTCAGCAACAATACCTGCTTATATACTGGCAAATGGACCTGAAATTGTTTTGATCAAAGGTCGGATTGAGGATAAAGATCATGGCTTTACTGACTACATTTTGAAAGTTTCAGTCCTGGATGCTGCTCCAATTTCACATTATGATGTATTTTCAGTTTTAGAGGACTCCACACTATCAATCGTCTCTCCTGGTCTACTCCTCAATGATACGGATGTACCTGCCGACATCCTCAGTGTACATGTCTATACGCAAACAAGGTTTGGCTCTATTTCAGTTTTTCACGATGGAAGTTTCGTTTACAAACCAGGTCTAAATTTCAACGGAAGCGACACATTCGCATACAAAGCCCGTTCGGGACAATTAATTAGCTCCAATACACCGGTCACAATAACAGTAATTCCGGTCAATGATGCACCAATTACAATCGTGGACACTTTCACGATCAGCGAGGATACATTTCTCCGGGTTGATGCTCTACATGGTGTTATAAACAACGACATCGATATCGAAAAAGATCCAATTACAGCTAAACTGGTTAAATCAACATCATCTGGATCTCTAGCCCTCAATAGCGATGGCAGTTTTGTCTATACTCCTGCTCAAAGCTTTTTTGGAATAGATACTTTCACTTATCAGGCATTCGATGGTTTTGACCTGAGTATACCCACTCAAGTTACAATTACAATTACATCGCTGCCGAATGAGCCCATTGCGCATGATGACTATTTCACCATTTTCCAGGCTGAACAATTGGTGACCGCCGCCCCAGGAGTTTTGAAAAATGATCAGGGAGGCAAAAGTCCAGTGTTATCGGCAATGCTAACTTCTCAACCTCTGCATGGTGATCTTCTTTTCATGCCAGATGGTGGGTTCAAGTACACATCTGACCGAGAGTTTGTTGGGGAAGATACATTCACCTATTCAGCGCGTGATGAATTTGGCAATATCTCAAATTCCGCCACTGTTCACATTCAGGTCAATCGAAAACCAGAAGATTTATATAGTTTAGATTATCTGCTCGTTATGTCCCCTGTCCTACCACAATCAGGGGTAAACACAAACATCGCTCTTAGTGTGATTCGATCTGGAGGTTCTGTAGTATTGGATAATATTGTGGATGTCACATTTTATCTTAACAGCCCTGATCCATCGAATATCATAGGAGTTGCTACTGTAGGCAATCTTCAGCCCGATTCCATAAATCGTTCAAACTCAATAACCTGGAAACCAACTGCCCCAGGGAATTACCTGCTCTATGCGGTTATCGATAGCTCCAATAAAGTAGTCGAACAGGATGAAACAAATAACGTAATCGTCCGGCAAATCTCTGTTATGCCACCACCAAACCCTGGAGACCACACAAGCCCAATAGTTAATCTTTTCAAAATCAACCTGGGAGCAGCAACAACCGAAAACCTTGATGTTAGTTTATACTTAAGCGCAAGTGATGTCGGAAGTCGAGTGACCAAAACGATTTTTGCTGAGTTTGTCTATAGCCAGACGATAAATACCTGGGTACCTGTTTACACAAGCGACTGGATGCCATTTTCCGGAAGTTCTTCAACATACTCATGGAAAATTGACACGACACCAGGAGCGCACTATCTCATTTCTTGGGTCAGTGATCAATATGGCAATATTTCAGCCCCCTATATGACCCACATCAATTACAACCCCAGCACAATTATGCTGGAGCAAAACCAGGTTTCAATCTACAGACTGGCTCTTCAGGCTGGACAAACGATAACCGCAACCCTGACATCGATCAGTGGAGATGCTGATATTTACGCTTTTAGTCCAGTACACATTGACGGCAATAGAGTCCTTGTTGGTGCTAGCTACAGCACAGGCTCTGAGGATAAAATCGTTATCCATGCTGCTGAAACTGGTATTTTCCAACTCGAAATAGAAGGCTATTCAGCAGCACAATACAGCTTAACGCTCCAAATTGCAGGCAAATCATCTGCCGACCAGTTTGCGCCTTTTGGAATTGAACTAACACCTGTCCTGCCTAAGTCAAAAGCTCGTTCAATCCCAATCAATAGTGGAGATCCGGCCATTGACTACTCAATTCCAGCTCCATACAAATTCAATTTAATATTTATCCCAATAGTTGTCCGCTAAGGCGGCTCCCCATGTGCTTAGTCCTGCGATTTTTATTGAAATCGCAGGACTTACTTGCTTAATGTGAACTTGGCGACAGTGCTCTTATTTGTGGTAACCCACATATTACCATCGCCATCAAATACGATCCCATAAACCGAAGAACCGATCGAAAATCGGCGAACAAACCGCCCATCGGTATCAAAAATACTGATACCATGTATATCACTGATATATATCTGACCGAAGGGATCTGTCGCAATCGCCAAAACAGCACTCAACTGACCAGGTTCCTCACCTTTGCCACCAAATTTTGTTGTATACGTTCCATCCGGGGAGTACTTTACAACAGCATTATTAAATGCACCAGCCAAATACAAATTACCCAGGCCGTCAACTGCAATCGAACCAGAAAGCTCTGAGTCCTTCGTAACGCTGCTCATAGCATCTGGTATAAATCTCTCAACTTTACCTTGACGATTCGCTATTGATATATTTTCACCCTGAGATACTATGGCAAGTCGATTATCTGAGGTTATAACCAGTCCGTCTACATAAGTCGAATTACCATCGTTTGGGTTTTCTATCGTCAAAATATCCAATACCTCGCCTTTGCTGCCATCATAAACATAAATCTTTCCACTTGCTGTCACGTAAACTCGACCATCACTATCGGTGCCAATAGATTGAATATACATATCAGAGGTATTGTCGTTCGAAGGAATATTCCATAAATTTTGGAAATTACCAAATTCATCAAATCGCTGAATCCGGCCAGTACCATAATCTGCTACGTATACAGATCCATTCCGGTCAACAGCGATTGCCCGTGGATCAGTAAAATATCCAGGGCCGGTTCCTTCATTACCAAACTGAATTTCCAATTTAGCAAAACTTATGGGGTTATATTTTTGCAGAAGAACAGTTACCGGGTCGAATGACGTGGCTGCCCATAAAAATAAAGGTATACCAAATCCAAACAACAAAAGTATCCCAACCACCACGCACCCCAAACAACTGATGATGCTCTGCGGGCGTTTATGCATAGCGTTGCTTTTAAACGCATCACCTGTCGGTGGATTGTTCTTTCGCGTACCAAAATCAAGGTTAGGATTTAAATTTGAGCCAAAAGAAAGTAAATTCAAAGCTTGCTGCAGCGGCATTCCACGCTCAACTTGCTCAACTACGTCCTTTGCTTCCTTCAAGCCCAGGTTGGTTTGTAGGCGTAAAATTTTTATCGCCTCAATTTTCTTCCCACTGGCGCAAGCAGAGCGGATCATTTCTTCTAAATTAGCCTGGGTTCGAAAATCGTGTCCGGGGGAAATTGGAGACCCCTGGCGTGAAATTTCAACAGTCTTTCCTTGTTCCATTTTATCAACCAGGTCTTTCGCTTCTTTCAAGCCTAACCCAGTCAATTCACGAACCAATTTGATCGCCTCGATTTTCTGTCCATTCCGCACCAATTGTTGAACATCTCTCCAACGCGAGGTGTCAGAAATTCCGGGCATACCAGCTTTCGATAAAATCTCACCCAAATTTATTTTGATTACAGGTGTATTCGATACTGGATTCAGAATCGGCTGCTCTGAGCTCCCCCGTAGTTCTTGAGGAACGGCAATGGAGTTCTGGCAAAATATGCAAGTGTAAGTCGCTCCAACTCCTTCAGGGAGTTGAATTGGGGCTCCGCATTTAGGGCATTCTAAAGATTTTATTTCCATACACAAATTATAGTGGAATTATCCAAAAATAAAAGTTGTAGGAAATTGTTCTCACATTATTTTATCAGTGTCACAATCGAATACTTTCGTGGGTTGGTGTGAATAAAGCCAATCCAACATTCCGCCCAGCTAAGAATGCCGCTGAATTCGCAGCAAACACCCCAGGCCGGCTGTTGGCCTTGTATAGAGCAGCCATCCACATACTTTGAGGAAAACAATCAAAAGGAGCCAATGTACTTAGAACACCCAACATAACAACATTTGATGATCTACCCGAAGGATCTCCCAACTCGTTTGATATACTGAGCGCATCAACCTCAAAAACCTTAAAACTCACAAGAGCATTTTTTATTTGCTGATCTGATTGATAATCTTTGCTTTTCATGCCGAATGGAACAATTCGGGTAGAGGCGATTAAGATGACTCCATCCGGTTTTAACATTGGTAGAAATCCAGGACGCAGCACTTCACTCCGCTCCATGACGATCAAACAATCCGCTGTTTTCGGCAAAAACATTGGACTATGGACCAAACCACAGGCAAAGGTGCTTATCACAGGGCCTCCCATTTGTGCCATACCATGAGTTTCACCCTTTAGAATATTCGTCTCGCCATAACCTGCAAATAATGCCAACTGGCTTAATACAGATCCAAAAAACAAATTTCCCTGACCGCCAACTCCTCGGATTGCCAGGCGAAGGGATTCGGGCAGCACCAATTCTTCATGGCTCCAAGAAAATTTCTCCACATTACTTATAGACTGATCCTTGATTGTCAGTTTATTATCTGCAAATGTCCGGGTCACTTCCAATGCACCAATTGGGCACATTTGTATACAGGCAGGCTCATGGCCACCGCAGCCCGAACAAAGCATATTTGAACTCGGAGCACCATTCAAACCAGGGCTAATTCCTGGGCAAATTAAACAAGCATCGCAGCGGGTACAAAGATCACTGTCAGCCTTCACTCGAACCGAAGTGGATGATTGCTTTTGAATACAAACGCCATCGTTAACGATAATTGTCGTAAATTCCCCTAAAGATGCATCAGCTAAAGCTAGCTTGAGCTTCGCTCGAATATCCTTTTTATTATAAGCCCCTACCTCAATCACTTTAGCTCCGTGAGCGGCTAAAGAATCTGCTAAATTAAATTTTATCGATTCTCCTGCAAGATTTGTAGGCGATGTTGGAGAAGGTTGTCCACCGGTCATGCCTGTCCAGGAATTATCCAAAATGACTTTCACACCGGGAACATTCCTGTAAACAGTATTTCGAGTCGCGTCCATACCGCTATGACATTCAGTTCCATCGCCTACTACACTGATTACCCGTCCAGCTTGTTGCGGATTGGAGAGCACATACCCGATCCTTTCGGCTTCTGATGCTCCCATAGCCAGACCTGTATCCAGCGCATTCATAAAGTAAAGCAGGGTATTACAGCCAATGTCTCCAAAAACAACATCTAGCATCTTCTTTTTCTTCAGCAGGGCTACTTCTTGCGCAAATAGACGGTATGGGCAGCCAGCACAAATGACGGGCGGTCGATTAACCGGAACAACTTCTGGCAATGTCGCAACTGGAGCGACTCCAAATCCTAAAACCTCAGCAATTTTTGTAGGTGTCCATTCAGTAATATTACTATAGGAGGGTTTGCCAATTACCCGAATACCTTCAGCCCGTAAAGCTTCTTGGAGATAACGATAACCATCCTCGAAGACGTAAACGGGACCGTTAATTGTTTCGCAAAATTCTCTAATTCGATTCATCGGCAGAGGATTTGTAATCCCTATCGAGAAAACATCCAAATCAATTTCAAGTTCGGCTTCTATTTCTTTTATATATAAATCCGTTATCCCGTACGTAACTATGCCAATGGTTCCTGCCCCACGCTTCCATGTATTCAGTGAGCTCGTCTCGACCATTAACTCGAGAGCTGGCATCCGTTCTATCATTACAGCATCATAATTCTTTCGCGCAATACCTGGCAAAACATTAAAACTGCGCAAATTTTCTGGCATTCGCACAGGATCTCGTTTTTGAAGCGGCATTAAACGAACCATACCTTCACTGTGGCAAAGATTCCCCCCCGGCATAATCACCACTGGGGTGTGAAACTTACGCCCCAACTCCACCGCCAATGCTGCCGATTCATGAAGCTCTTGATGATTTCGTGGTTCAATAATTGGCACAAAACAACTACGTAGAAAATAATGCGGATCGATTGTATGTTGGGTTGAATTTGGCGCAAAATCTGATGCAATATAGTAGATTAACGCCCCACGTTCCTGTTGAAAAAGTGCGCCACTGGAAAATATATCTGCAGCTTGAAAAAGGCCAGGGATCTTCATTGTAATCACACAGTCTCGTCCAGCGATACTGTACCCATGCCCAACGCCTGCAGCTACCGCCTCATTAACAGACCACCCAACCGTTAATAAATCCTGTACCTGAGCAAGACCTTTATCAATCACCTCGGAACTTGGTGTTCCTGGATAACCATCAGCTGCATGAAGGCCGGCACGAACACACCCAACCGCAAAAGCAATATTGCCCTGCAGGATTTCGATTTTTCCCGCCGGAGCAGTGCATAATTCTCTTATCGATTCAGCCATTCAATAATCTCCTGTTTTCCAAAGACTTACTCATCATCAAATCCAACAGAAATACCATCAGGAAGTGAGGATTACCAATAATACAAGAAAAATAAAGATTAAAAATTAGCTCAGGCTACAAAATACATTTATTGATCAACCAATGTTGCCAGTTTTCTCAAATTCGAATATTGGAATATTTCAAGTTTACTCTTTGTGAATTTTCCAACAATTCCCAACTCTCTCAATTCGTTGATTGTTTTCGCAAGAGTAACTCGATGCACCCCCATCAACCGGGCGAGATCACTTTGGGTCAAACCTGGTTCGAAAACAATTTTCTCCTTTTCATTCGCATCAGACCCAAGTTTATAATTAACCAGGTAGACCAAATTCTTGCACACCCGTTGGAAATTGTCGCCACCCAAACTATCTCTAAGCAAAACAGCGAACATTCTGATTTTATAGGCTGAAGAACGAATTAATTCGATTAGCAAATCAGAATGATGGTTGGCAATAGGCCCGTCAATAACATCCCGTGAAAAGAAATAAGTTTCACAATCTGATCTGGCTCGAATTCTAGCTTCGCCAGTATCACCTGAAACAAAACATCCAACTTCTCCAAAAATACTGCCTTGACCTACATAATAAAGTACCTTTTCGGGACCCTGGGATGTATACAACACGATTTCGACCAACCCTTTTACCACCAGATAAACACCGTTTACGGGGGTTTCTAGGTCGTAAATCTGGCATCCTTTTTGAAAAGTATGCTTTATTCCCAAATGCAATACAGAATTCCATCCTGGGCACAGATTTTCAAAGATGGGTAAAGAAAATTGGATCATGTCTCTATCCTAACATAAGATGATACAATAATTTCATATTTTTAATGGGAGATACCAATTTCCATGCATAATCCTCATCTATAAAGAATTTCAGCTCAAGCTGTAAAAGAATGATTGCATCGGAGGAGCCTTGAAGGACATTTCACCAATGACCGAATACGATACTCAAAAAAGCCCACAAAGTATTGGGAATGTTGAGCAGCAAATAAATTCAGCCTTAGGTGAATGGCGTGAAAAAACTTTGAATGCTGTCTTAATCGCAGCCAATTTAATTGCACTGCCAGCCTTCATATTACAGTGGATCAATACGATCCAATCACTATCCCAATTACCAGCCAATTTAATATTCACTCTGATTTACGCAGTACTAATCGGTATTACTCTAAACCGTAATATCTATTATCGCCAGCGAGGTATTATTTTCTTAATAATGGTATATCTTGCAGCGATCGTCTCCCTTGCCCGTGGAGGACTCGCAGGAGCCGGAAGGGAATATTTAATTGTTTTGCCTATTTTAACAATGATCCTGGTTGGGGTGCGTTCCAGTCTCGTTATGACAGGAGTCAGCGTAATTATCCTTTGCATTTTCGGCTGGCTTGCTCAGGCGGGACTACTCGTAGACACGCTCATCTATGCGCAAAACCCAATTGACATGGAAAGTTGGATCACAGAAGGCACATTTACAACGCTATTAATGCTCCTGGCCGTGTTTATGCTTTTATTATTTAACCGCTTCCTGGTAAGAACGCTGCAAGAAGAAAGAACTGCGTCAATAGAATTAAGCAAAGCTCGCGATGATCTCAAAGAAACAAATGCCACCCTCGAAAAACGTGTGGAAGAGCGGACCGCAAGCCTGGGGATTGCTATCCAAGAAGCCAGACAGGCTCGAAGTGAAGCAGAGGCAGCCAGTCAATCTAAAAGTCAATTCCTGGCCAACATGAGTCACGAAATTCGTACACCAATGAGTGCAATCATAGGTTTTTCAGGTCTGCTTTTAGATACTCCGCTGTCCCCACAGCAAAAAAATTACGCAAATACTGTCAGAAGCAGCAGCGAAGCACTTCTTGCATTAATTAATGACATTCTGGATTTCTCAAAAATTGAAGCGGGAAAACTGACTGCAGAAAATCACCAATTTAACCTGAGTGAATGTATTGAACAGGCGCTCGATCTCGTTGCACATCGCAGCACTCAAAAAGGGTTAAATCTTGCCTATTATATTGATCCTGCAGTTCCAAATAATATTATCAGCGATTCAACAAGACTACGCCAAATTTTGGTTAATCTGCTCAACAATGCCGTCAAGTTTACTGAAAAAGGTGATGTAATGCTGCGCACCACTCTGAAAGTTGAGGAAAATCCGGCACTTCAACCTTTTATTCACAAAAGTGAGACGAGCCAGAAAGTTTTCCTTCAGTTTTCTATCCGGGATACAGGTATTGGAATTTCACAAGATAATATTCGTCAATTATTTCAATCTTTTAGTCAGGTAGATGCTTCAACGACACGTAAATACGGAGGCACAGGCCTTGGACTGGCTATCAGCCAGCATCTTGTGGATATGTTGGGTGGCAAAATCTGGGTAACTTCCATGCCTGGTGAAGGATCGGATTTCCAATTCTTTATCCAGGTAGCATTACCTGAAGGGCAGGAAATCAAGCGATTTGCCCAACCAATTAATGGGAACCAAAATCCACTTGCAGGCCTAAAATTTTTGGGCGTAGACGATAACTTGACCAATCGACAGATTCTTCAACTTCAAACCCAATCTTGGGGCCTGAACCCAACCATCGTCACTTCGGCAGAAGAAGCATTGGCTGTGCTAAAGTCCGGCGAGAAATTTAGCTTCGCAATTTTAGACCTACAAATGCCTGAAGTTGATGGTTATATGTTGGCCGAAACCATTCACAATCACTTACCAGGTTGTGAAGATTTACCATTAATTATGCTAACCTCCCTGGGATACAAAAACGACGACCCTCGCCTGTCGTATTTCAAGGCAATCCTGACCAAACCAGTCAAAGCTTCCGGACTTTACAATGTCTTAATCAATCTCGTAAGTTCCAAGATAGATAATCCAGTTTTATATGCAAACAAATTAGATGATCCATCTGAATACGACCATAATCTTGGAGTGCGCCTTCCGCGCCGAATCTTACTGGCAGAAGATAATCCGACGAATCAAAAACTAGCTCTTTTGATTCTGGAACACCTTGGGTACCGTGCGGATACTGTTTCGAATGGACAGGAAGCTGTTGAAGCTGTGTTTCGTCAAGAGTACGATATCGTGTTCATGGATATGCAAATGCCTGAGATGGATGGGATTCAAGCCACGACTGAAATTCGAGGCAATCCAAGAATTTCAAAACAACCTTATATCATCGCAATGACAGCCAACGCTCTTGAAGGCGACAAACAGAAATGTCTTGATGCCGGCATGAATGACTATGTCAGCAAACCGATCATTGTTCAACACCTAAAAGATTCGGTCCAGCGCAGCGCTCAGACCTCTGTACCGCCAGACACCGCCCAATCTTTGATGCCAACTGATATAGAACAAAATTCTTCAAGCGCTACCATCCAGATTATTCGATCCGGCGCAATAAAACAACTTAAAAACCTTCTTGGTAAACGTGCTGACGCAATGTTCCCTGGTATTGTCGCAGAATATATCTCTGATGCGGAGAACCTAATCAAGCAAGCTGAAGATTCGATTACGAGTGGTGATACCGTCACCCTGCATAGGGCAGCCCATACACTCAAATCAACTTCTGCAAACCTGGGGGCAGACCAGGTGCAAAGTGCCTGTCGGGATTTGGAAAACCTCGCAAAATCCAATCCAGCTCCAGAAGTTCTCTTCCAGAAATTAACCCAAATAAAAACAGCCCAAGCGCAGGCTGCCATTGCGCTAACCGCCATGATAAAACCGCCAGAGGTGAACCAATGACTCAAGGCAACGTCCTTATTGTGGACGATAACCATTTAAATCGCACGCTTTTGGCCGCGGGTATTGAAGAAGAAGGCTATTCAGTAAAAACTGCAGCAAATGGTAAACAGGCGTTGGCTATGCTGCAGGCAGAACCGTTTGATGTCATGCTGCTTGATTTAATTATGCCAGAGATGGATGGCTACGAGGTTTTAGCTGAAACCCGACGACACGCAGAATTGCGCCACATCCCTGTAATTGTTATTTCCGCTCTTGGGGAAATGGAAAGTGTTATTCGGTGCATTGAAATGGGTGCAACAGATTACTTGACCAAACCCTTTGACCCGGTTCTCCTGCGCGCCAGAATGAATGCCTCCATGGCTAGTAAACGGCTGCACGATGCCGAACTGGCCCATACAAAAGAAATTCAGCACGAACAAGAACGAGCTGATCGGCTTTTACTTAATATCCTTCCTCAACCTATCGCTGAGCGCTTAAAAAAGGGCGAACAAGATATCGTTCAATATTTTCCGGATGTTTCTGTTCTCTTCGCAGACATTGTGGATTTTACACCTTGGGCAGCAGAAAAAACACCTTTTGAAGTCCTCGAAGTCCTGAACACTGTATTTTCTGCCTTTGATCGTCTGGTAGACAAATTTGGCGCCGAAAAAATCAAAACTATTGGCGATTCCTACATGACAGCATGCGGTTTGCCGATTACGTGCACTGACCATCTAGAAAGAATTGCCGATCTGGCTTTGGAAATGCAGATCGCATACCGCGAATTGCCCATTATTCGGCGCGAGAAGCTCGACTTGCGGATTGGCATAAATTCCGGACCGGTAATCGCAGGTGTTATTGGTCAGAAGAAATTCACATATGACCTTTGGGGAGATACTGTAAATACGGCCAGTCGAATGCAAACGCACAGCGAACAAGGCCAGATTCAAGTTTCCGAAAATGTCTATGATCGCCTTTTTGATAAGTATACGTTCATCAACAAAGGTGCGATCCATGTAAAGAGTAAAGGCTTTATGCAAGCATTTCTACTGTCAGGAAAAAAATAAATTACAGCACCAGCCGTTCCCAATCAGCCATCAACGAATCCAACTCAGCCTGGACTTGTGAGATTTTCATGCTGATACTATGCAGCTTCTCATGAGTCTTGGAATTCTTTTCGAGTGCTTTTTCACCAGCTTTCTCGAGTTCTTTCGATAATTTTTGAAGTTCTGCCTCTCGTTCTCGGATTCGCTCTTCAATTTTTTCTAATTCCTCCTTGCGGCGGCGGGTTTCTCTGCTGTTATCCCTGAACATCGGCTTGGGTAGCAAAATCGTTTGAGCTTTGGTCCCGCTAATCGAAGCCGACGAGCTTCTCAAAACGTATTCCCGGTAAGTACCCCGAAAGATAACCAACTTTGCTTCGCGCAAATCCCATATTTGGGTCGCGAGACGATCAACAAGATAACGGTCGTGAGAAACCAATAAAATAGTCCCTTTAAACGAATCAAGAACCTCTTGTAACGCCTCGCGCGCTGGTATATCCAGGTGATTAGTAGGTTCATCCAATAATAATAAATTAGCCCCGTCCAATGCCAGGATTGCCAACGCCAGCCGCGCCCGTTCTCCACCACTTAAAGCCGATAAGGGCTTGAAAACATCCTCATCACGAAATTGATAGGCAGCCAAATAGTTGCGGGCTTCGCTTGGCAACATCTCACGATGGCTAATAAGCTCATCGATAACGGTTTCAGGGCCATTTAGGCTACTGTGTGCCTGGGCAAAATAACCAATTTTCAAATTTGCGCCTAATCTTACTTCGCCTTTTAGAGCATTTATTTGCCCTGTCAAAACCTTTAAGAATGTAGTTTTGCCGCTGCCATTTGGACCAACCAGGGCAGCGCATTCACCGCGCTTCAATTCCAGGCGATTTATAGAAAATAGAAAATGATCGGGATAACCGATTTCTGCATAATCTGCTTGAATAACTATATTGCCAGATGTATCAGCGCCAGGCAAACGAGGTCGGATTATTGCTGGGCGCGCTTGCTCTATTCTCAGTGCATTAACCTCTCGAACAGCTTCTAAAACCTCTAAAGGACGATCGCTTCGCAGATGAAATTCCGACCAGTTTCTTCCATCACGCAAAGCCATAATTCCATAATTTTCGACAATCGCTAGATCTCGGCTCAATCGGCGCAAGAGCCCAAGCGCTCTTGCATGGGTACTCGCCCGAACCCAATTTCGCTGAATAAAATCCACTTCGCCCAATAGTCTATTCTTTTCTTCCTCAAATACCCTCTGATAATATTCCCACCGCTCCAGACGTTGTAAAAGGTAGGCACTATAATTTCCAGCATAAATATCGATTCCAGTTTGGCTCATCTCCCAGATTGTATTTATGGTATTATCCAAGAAATATCGATCATGGCTGACGATCAAAACGGCGCCCTGCCACTCACGCAGGATGCGCTCCAACCATTCTACTGCTTCAATATCAAGATGATTGGTGGGCTCATCTAAAATCAAGAGATCCGGTTTCTCCAGCAGCAGCCTCGCCAGTAATGCGCGAGTCTTCTGACCTCCACTGAGTTGCTGCAAAGGCATATCCCAGCTTCCCTCACCCAATCGCAGACCACTGAGAGTCTGACGAATCCTCTGGTCAAAAGTATACCCCCCCAGGTGTTCAAACTCCGCCTGCATATTCCCATAGCGCTCCAACAGATTATCGCTATAAGAAGTTCCAAGCTGCTCCTCAAGTGCAGCGAGCTCTTCACGCATCTGCAGTAGTTCGCCAAAGACGGTTAACATTTCCCCATATAAAGTATTGTCCCGATCTATAAACGCCTCAACAGCTTCTTGCCGAAGATAACCAATTTTTCTTCCGCGCGCAATATGTACCCTACCGGTTGTGGGGGCATTGATGCCAGATAAGAGAAGTAAAAGCGAAGTCTTCCCTATTCCATTTGGTCCAATTAAACCAATCTTGGCATCGTTCGCAATTGAAATCGAAATCCCCTTAAACAAATCAAACACGCCGAAGGAAATTGAAAGATTTTCCGAGCTTAAAATCGACATACGATACAACCAAGGGAAAAAATAGTATATCTCAGGAAATAAACAGTTCATCCTCGATATACTTTATCAATGTGCAAATCTTATCACACAAAAGAAAAGTTAACGCCTAATTTATTCCACAATGGCGATTGTTCATGTAAAATATTTTATAAGTGGGAGCTACCATGCTGAATAAGGTCCACGTGATCCCTTTAGGGGCAATAAAACAACCCTGTACTTTCTCACTAAGCGTTCACCGACATTAGGGTAATTAATCTTATTTACATGATTCGAATACAACCTATTTTCCGGCTTACAATTCGCATTTATATATTCTGTTCCAGTTGGAGATGCCATCATGTTTTCATCACTAAGTAGTTTTTTCCAACAGAGTCTTCGACGCAAACTCACTTTGTGGCTATTTATAACACTTTCCATTCTTATCACTTCATTCTTTTTGTTTGACATTCAACAACAACGCAACTCAACCGAAGAAGCGCTGCTGCAGAAAGGAATTGGTCTGGCAAAAAATGGAGCGATTTTAGTGGGGCATATTTTAGAGGATGCAATTGCGACTGGACGCCTCACTGAAGAACAAGTTTTTGACACTAATTATCAACCGATTCCAAACACAAACCCACAGAAATTCACTACAGAGTTCGATACGTTTACTGATCAAAACCTTCTCGAGATTGAAGATGGTTTCACAATGGATTCGGACATTAACTTTGCAGCTGCGGTAGATATAAATGGCTATTTACCAACACATAACACAAAATATTCAGCCCCTCTTACAGGCGATCTCCAAAAAGATAAAATTGGCAACCGAACAAAAAGAATATTTAACGATATCACGGGAATTTCCGCCGCTCGAAATACCAAACCCTACCTTCAACAAATATACCGCCGTGATACAGGAGAATTGATGTGGGATATTTCAGCTCCGATTCTGGTTAACGGAAAGCATTGGGGGGGATTCCGAGTTGCCATTTCGTTGGCCCGCATCAATGATCAGTTAAATTCAATTTCGATTCGTCTTATTATCTCGGGATTAATCCTTTTATTATGTATGCTCGTTGCCACGTATCTTTTAACGGCGCCTATCAATCTTGTCTCAGACATGAGTATTGCTGCAGAAAAGTTAGCCTTAGGTGACCTGAATTTAGAATTTAATCATAACCGTACGGATGAAATCGGCACTCTATCTACTGCTTTTAAGAAAATAATTGCGTATAATCAGGAAATTGCCCAATCAGCTCAAAAAATGGCGCAAGGAGACCTTACCGTTCAGATTAGTGTCAAAAGCGATAAGGATGTACTCGGCCATTCCTTTATTGATTTAATCCAGGCTTTTCATGAAATCATGCACCAACTCTCAATCGCCGCAACTCAACTCGAAAATGCGAGCCTAAATCTCGTTAATGCTAGCGAGCATGCAGGACACGCCACATCCCAAATTGTTTCAACAATGGGTGATATGCGTACAGGGGTATTAAGTCAAGCCGAATCAATAAACACATCAAATTCAATCTTTCAAAACCTGACGACCGGCATCGACAGCATGGCAAGTGGAGCTAAAAACCAGTCACTTTCCGCTTCAAAAGCGCTTAATTTGACATCGAAGATCAATCTATCGATCCTGAATGTGGCCGAAAATGCTCAGGCCGTTAAAAAGGGATCCGAAGAAGCTGCCAGTGCAGCTCACCTTGGCTCTGAAGCTGTGCAAGAAACAGTTAAGGGAATGATAACAATCAAGGAAAAGGTTGATATATCAACCGTGAAAGTTCGCGAAATGGGCAAGCGTTCTGAAGAGATCAATGAGATTGTAGAGAAAATTGAGGAGATCGCTTCACAAACAAATTTACTCTCGCTTAATGCAGCGATTGAGGCTGCACGCGCCGGTGAACAAGGCAAAGGCTTCGCAGTGGTTGCAGATGAAGTCAGAAAACTCTCTGAACGCGCAGGTGAATCTACCAAGGAAATTACTTTATTGGTAAAAAATATCCAGTCTACCGTTGCAGATGCCATGTCGGCGATGGAAGAAGGTGACCGCGAGGTGTCCTCAGGCGTCAAGCGAGCCGATCAGGCAGGTAAGTCCCTTGAAAATATCCTGGTAGCTATCGATGCAGTTTCAAAACAAGCTGAAAGTGCTGCCAGTGCAATTCAAAGCATCACATCCAGTACAGTAGAGTTGGTCGAATCTATGGATGCAGTCTCAGTTGTTATCCAGGAAAATACGCGCTCTTCGCTAGAGATGACAAGTAGTTCAACTCAAGTCCGCAGTTCAATCGCCGGCATCACTGTACAGAGCGAACGCAATTTAGCAAATGTAAAAAATATTTCGGAATTTACCGATGATCTCAAAACACAGGTGATTTTGGTTAAGGACTCTGCTCAAAATCTTTCAGGAATGGCCGCAGATCTTCGCCAAATTCTTTCTCAGTTCTCACTCAAAGCCAATTGAATAAGGCAATTTTGGAAATGAAGTCTGCGAAAAAATTTTAATCAAAACCTTGATATGCTCTCAGATTTTCAACAAGGAGGATTGTGTGAGCCTGGAAAAAAAAGAACTATCTCAGATAAAAACAAATATAACCCGTCGCGATTTTCTGAAATTGCTTGGTATTACACTCTCTGGAGCAGCTTTTCCATCAGCTTTTCAATTTTCTCGCCTATCTGCATCAGTTTCAGAACCCAATTGGGAAGATCAACATCAGTCCACTCTGCCATCTCATCCAAATATCGTCATCATCATCACAGACCAGGAACGTTATCCACAGCATTGGCCCGTTGATTACGATTATGCTGCAAAACACCCAGCCAGGACCGCCCTGGCACGGAATGGAATTACTTTTCGCCGAGCTTACTGCAACAGTGCAATGTGTTCCCCCAGTCGTGCGAACTTATTTACGGGAATGCATCCCCCTCAACATGGACTTGATCATACCCTGACATATAATTACAGCTTAAATTCTTTGGCTGCCACCGAAAAACCGATGTCATTAGCGGTTCCAAACATGGCAACAATGCTTGCCAGCGCCGGCTATAGGGTTGTATTAAAAGGGAAATGGCATTTAAGTAAACACAAAGATGGAACACCGCCAGACTCTCTTGATGTTGCTCAATATGGATTTGCAGAATGGGAGCCCACAACTGCTGGAGAAGCAACGGATCCCGAAGATTTTGGAGGCGGCTGTGCTAATTGGGATGGAAAAATAGGAGCTCAGGTACAAACATGGCTTCAAAATAATGCCCCTTACGATCCCAACAATCCTTTCGCATTGATTGTTTCTTTAGCTAATCCCCACGATCTTCTTTCATATCCCAACACTTGGGATTCACAATCTGCGACAGATCCCAATTGTTACAATTATAAAACCAGCGCTAATTTCAATCAGGGAATTACGCTGCCATCAACAATAAACGAAAAATTGGATCGAAACAACAAGCCGTCAGTCCAATCAGCCGCTTTGGATCTTTATGCTGGGGTTTTAGGAACCCTACTTTCAGACCAGAACAAATTAAATTATGTGAATTTTTATGCCGATCTTCAAATTATGATCGACAATCAAATTGAAGCTGTTCTTGCAGAATTAACGAATCAAGGCTTAATTGAAAGTACAGTAATCATTCGCGTTTCCGACCATGGCGAGATGGGCCTTTCACATGGAGGCCTTCGCCAAAAGATGTTTAATGCTTACGAAGAAACCATCCATATTCCTTTGGTGATCTCAAATCCCATCCTATTTCCGACAGCTGTCGAAACAGACGCATTGGCTTCACTTGTGGATGTTATGCCGACAATTGCAACAATCGCCAGTGTTCCTTTCCCTAACAGATCCTTGTTTAAAGGTCAGGATCTCACCCCGCTCTTTACTAATCCAACAGGCAGTGTTCAAAATTCTATCTTATTTACATTTGATGACGATCGCGCTGGAACTGGCTGGGTCAGCCCCAACATCGAGAATAAACCTCATCATATTCATGCTATGATCCACAGGGATGCTGATGGAGAATGGAAATTCGCCCGCTATTTTAACCCAGAAGGTGGCGTAGAAGAAGAATATGAGATGTATCGCCTAAAAAACGAATTAGGGCAACCAGATGATGTTAACGAACTCATCAATCTCATTTTTGACCCTAACTGGGACTTGAAACAGGCTGAACTCATGCAAATCCTAACTCAAATCGAAACAGAACGCCTGGCACCGCTCGATTTCCAATATCTCCCCATAGTAACAAATAGCGGATCTTAAAGCTGAGCCTGTCTCAAAAGAAGAATTTCATTGGAGGGGCTGTCCAAAATGTATTTTGGACAGCCCTGGACATTATGTCATTTGAATCCCCGTAAAAAAAATAGAAAGAACCTGGTCGACAATCTTCTTTTCTTCAAATGCTTCGGCATGTACAGCCGAAGCCCCCAAAAACGTATACGGGTATAGTAAACCCAACAAAGCCCATAATGCTAAATGCGGTGACATACACCGAAATTCGCCAGAGTTTATTCCTTGCTCAATAATCGTCTCAATCCGTCCAAGAAAACATTCCTGGTATTTCTCCAACAATTTTACTTTCGTTTCGTCAGGCAATTGTCCAATTTCCTGACTCACGAGGCGGATCAAGGCTCGCTGCTCAAAAGGCAGGGACATTACATAATGCGCCAGGACAGTCAACTGACCTCTTGCACTAATATCAGGCAAATTTTTTAAGCTTACAGCCATCTCATCTAAAAACTCAAAAACGATCGCCAGATAAAGGCCTTCTTTATCTCGAAAATGATAATACAAAGCCGGTTTGCTAACCCCAACAGCCGCTGCAATCTCACGCATTGAAAGCCCGGCATAGCCATGCTCAATAAAAAGACTGCGGGCAGCTGTCAGGATTCTATCGCGCATTTCGCCCTGCTATAATCCAGGCAGCAGCGAACGTGTCAACCAGGGAATAGCACTTAACACCATCAGGACTGCCACACTATAATAAATTGCGGCTGCTTTGTGCTTCCGCACAGCATCAGGGGCGCGCTTGGCCATAATGCTGCCCACATGGGTTAGGATTACAGCCAAAATCATGGTGGTGGAATGTTCGAGTGCGAAGAATTGGCTATTCCCCGTACCTAACATCTTAAATCCCCACTCCCCAAATATCCACAAGATAATACCCAACAGAAGCTGAGAATCCATCGCTGACGCAAAAAACACACCGATTTTTCTATCTTGCTCAGTAAAAGGCCTTTTCCCAAACCAGCCCAAATACGCCCGAAACAAGGCAATCACAGCCAGAACCAAAACAATCCAGCGAGTCAAGTTATGCAATGCGATTAATACAACCATTTCCTAATCTCCTAATGTAGATACAGCTAATATTTAATGAAAAGAACACCTTACCGAACGGTAAGTAAGATACTACCATCCAGGAATATCCATGTCAAGCCGATTGAATGTATTCTCTAGATCTTCTCATCTTTGCCTTCTGAATTGGTTTGCAAACTAATTTTCGTGATAAATGTAATCAGTCGTTAGCCTATGGTATAGTATCTTTACTCATTCATTATTCAAAACATGTATAAATTGCACAGAGGTCAAATTGGCTTATATTAAAAATTTACGTGATCCAGTCAGCGCCCTGACTCATATTATTGGGGCGATATTGGCCTTTATTGGTTCATTATTTCTGATCTTTTTGGGCTGGGGAGACACTACTCGGGTCCTGGTTTTAGCACTTTATGGCGTCAGCCTGGTGCTCATGTTAACATCAAGCGGACTCTATCATGCGATAAAGGCTGGCCCAGAAGTCATCCTTGGTCTTCGAAAACTAGATCACTGTGCCATTTATTTACAAATCGCTGGAACATACACACCTATTTGCTACCAATATTTAGATGGCGCCTGGCGTTGGAGTATCCTTGGTATAATTTGGATAATGGCGATCACAGGAATTATCGTAAAGCTGTTCATCATCAAAGCACCGCGTTGGGTTACTGCAGGAATCTATCTTGTCATGGGCTGGCTTGCGATTTTTGCTATCCAGGAAATACTGCGAACCTTACCTGCAACTGCCCTCGTCTGGCTAATTTCCGGCGGCCTCTTTTACACAATTGGTGCCATAGTCTATATAACGAAAAAACCCGATCCATACCCAATGCTATTTGGTTTTCATGAAATCTGGCATATATTTGTTCTACTGGGAGCCTTCAGCCATTTTTTCCTGGTCCTCAAGTTTATTGCCGTCTGAAGAAGGAATTTTATTTACTCAAGTACAATTAAATTGAGTTGAATGCGAGAACGCATGGATGGGTTTACTCCGAGTATTCTTCAATCGATGTAACATAGCGCACAAAACGAGCTGGATTACCAACGAACACTGCATAATCGGTTACATCTTTGGTGACGACTGACCCTGCACCGATTAGTGCTCCAACCCCAATTCGCACACCTGGTAACAAAGTGGAGTTTGCGCCAATTTTTGCTCCAGCCATAATTGAAGGACCTTTTAGATTCTGTTTCACCCCTGCACTAAGTGGATAACGCGCATTTGTAAACACGACATTCGGCCCTATCCATGCCCCATCTTCTACTCGTGAATATTCAGGAATAAATACATTTGAATGAATACGAACACCGTTTCCAAGAAAAACATGATGTTCGATAATCGAATGTGTTCCAATACTTACATCATTCCCGATTTCATTCAATTCGCGAATCATAACTCCATGCCCAGTTTGGAAATTATCACCGATTTTATTCCCGGCATAAATTACTCCATGCGAACGAATTACTGCGTTTTTCCCTATCTGGGTTACAAATTCGCCAGGCTCGGCATTGCGCGGCGGCACCCCAACAAGAACAAAATCCCCAATCGAAATCGGATCTAAGTAAATCACATTTGGGTAAATTCGCCAGGTTTGTTCCACAGTTCCTCTTTTTTTGATTTCTTGATTATTTGCGTTCCGGTATTTGCTTCATCAAATAATAACCAACCAGCGGGCTGGTTTGTAAGTGAGAATAGGGAATTTCCCATGATAAAGTTCAAATTCGGGCAGGCAAGCAATTCATCGCTTAGCTACCCGCTCCCTACCTGACTAACTTTCACGGCAATTCCCATGAGACACCAACTTTAACGCATTATACTTGAATTTGATATGATAAAATTGTCTAGATAACGCCAATTTAGATAAATACCCCTACAAAAGGTAATGATATGATTGACTCTGCGCCATCTTCTCCAATAAATAATATTTCAGATATGGATCTGACCGCTTCCAATTTATATCTAAATCGAGAACTAAGCTTATTAGAGTTCCAACTTAGGGTCCTTGAAGAAGCAGAAGATGATAGCAATCCATTACTGGAAAGGGTTAAATTCCTTTCAATTATTGGTTCGAATATGGATGAATTCTTCATGGTGCGAGTTTCAGGTTTGCGCAAGCAAATCGAAAGCGGAGTCTATTCTGTCACGGCAGATGGAATGACGCCAGCCGAACAATTGGCATCTCTGCGCAAATTTGCCCAAACGATCATGGCACGCGCCCGTGTATGCTGGCATTCACAGCTTCACGGGGCTCTGCGCAAAGAAGGCATCTACATATTGGACTACAAAGACCTTACAGAAAAACAACGCCAGGGCACCAAAGAATATTTTGACCAGGTAATTTTCCCAGTAATCACCCCGCTTGCTTTTGACCCAGGTCATCCCTTTCCACATATCTCTAACCTCAGTTTAAACCTAGCAATCACAGTCCGAAACCCGAAAGGTAAAGAACATTTTGCCCGGATAAAAGTACCCACTTCACTTTTACCGCGCTTGGTTCCCATTAAACGTTCATCTGGCGCCACCAGAAGAGATGGAACTCCGCCTCACAACCATTATTTTGTCTGGATTGAACAGATTATAGCAGCCAACATTGATGCTTTTTTTCCTGGGATGAAAGTAGTCGGAGTACACCCATTTCGTATTACCCGAGACGCCGATTTGGAAATCCAGGAATTGGAAGCCGAAGACTTGCTCGAAACCATGGAACAAAGTGTCCGACAGCGTCGCTTTGGCTCCATCACTCGCATGACAATCAACAACGACATGCCCGGGTATGTGCGCGAAATTCTATTTGACAACCTGGAAGTTGATCGAAACGACGCATATCCTGTCGAGGGTTTGCTCGGTATCAGCGACCTGATGAGTATCTACCAGGTAGAACGCATGGATTTAAAGGAAATCCCTTACAAACCAAAACTGCCTGCCCAACTTAACGGCAACAATGGTAATGGAAACAATATTTTCAATGCTATTCGCCAGGGAGATATCCTGCTTCACCACCCTTACGATTCTTTTTCCCCAGTTATTGATTTCTTAAAAACAGCTGCTCATGACCCAGATGTGCTGGCAATAAAACAAACACTTTATCGGGTAGGCCGTAAACCTCCAGTGGTGGATGCATTATTGGAAGCCGTTCAAAATGGCAAGCAGGTAGCAGTTTTACTTGAACTCAAGGCCCGCTTTGATGAAGAATCGAATATCGGCTGGGCTCGAAAACTTGAAAAAGAAGGTGTACATGTCATATATGGATTATTAGGCCTGAAAACGCACTCCAAGATCGCACTGGTTGTTCGGAAAGAAGGAGAAGGAATTCGGCGGTACATCCATCTTGCAACCGGAAATTACAATGCCTTGACTGCCACCTTATACGAAGATCTGGGAATGTTCACTTGTGACGAACAAATTGGGGCAGATGCCACCGACCTCTTTAATTACCTGACTGGCTACAGCACCAAAGAGGATTACCGCAAACTACTTGTTGCCCCGGTCAATCTCCGCAAAAAACTCGAATCACTCATATGCCGTGAAATTGAAAATGCAACAAAAGGTAAGAAAGCTCACCTCATATTCAAGGCGAACGCCCTTGTAGACCCACAAATTATTCAACTGCTTTATGAAGCCTCGCAAGCCGGAGTGAAAGTGGATCTATTAGTCCGTGGAATCTGCTGCCTGCGACCCGGGCTTAAAGGTATTAGCGAAAATATTACCGTCACAAGTATTGTTGGGAGATTTTTGGAACACAGTCGCATCTACTACTTCCACAACGAGGGTGACGAACAGATTTACCTGGGAAGTGCCGATTTGATGCCTCGCAATATCGACCGTCGCGTTGAAGTGCTTTTTCCAGTTCAAAGCCCAAGTATGATCAAACACATCCGAGAAAATATCCTGGAAATTTACCTCCAAGACTCTGTAAAGGCTCGCAGAATGCTTGCGGACGGATCATATGAACGAGTGAAAACTTCGGAAAACAAATCAGGGGTAAACAGCCAGTCCTGGTTCCTTCGCGAACGCAAGACTAATCATCGATGAAAAAATCCAAGGTAAACGATCTTCTACCAGATTTGAAATCCTCCGGTTCTATACAAGGAGCGGGTGAATCAATCGGCCTAATATCTACTGATTCTTTAATTAAAGGAGCCCATAAAGTCTTAAGTTATTATTTTGCTGTGATGCTCAGTCATGAAGCTGGCACTCGTCTGGGTGTGGACCCGGAAGAGCTTCACGATATGCGAGTCTGCACGCGCCGTCTTCGAGCCGTTTTTGATGTTTTTGGCGCAGGATTTAGCGACAAATCTCTTCGAAAACAGCGCAAAGGGCTGCGAACGGTTGGCCGAGCATTAGGCCTGGTGAGAGATTGGGATGTATTTTTGCTCAAAACCCAACAAGACATATCGTCTCTCTCGGAAAATGATCAGAACGCTCTCCAGCCCATTGTCAATGAGTGGATTGCCCAGTCTCAGCTAGCCCGCCAAAAATTGGTTAAATATCTGGACAGTTCCGATTTTCAAACTTTCAAAGCTAACTTCGACCGATTTTCACAAGAACCGAATGGAGGAGCCAAAAAGGCGGCTCATGTTTATTTTGAAGGCCACCTTCTCCCAGAGGCTACGCTTCTACGCGACCTCGTTCCTGGTTTGCTGTATACTCGCCTGGCAAATATTCGAGCATACGATTCAGTCCTGCCCAGTTCTTCTGCCGAGGTGGCAGCAACACAAATCGCTCATTTACACGCCCTCCGCATAGAAGTCAAGCGAATGCATTACTCACTCGATTTTTTCAAAGAAATTTTAGGGCCAGAGAGTAAGGCCTTGTTGAAAGCTGTAAAAAACCTGCAAGATCATCTTGGGGATTTACACGACGCCGATGTAGCCTGTCTGAGCCTGGAAAGAATCTCACCTTCACCTGCCTTACAAAATTACATCAGCCTAAAAAAACAGCAGCGCCAAACATTGCTGGAAGGCATACCCACTGCCTGGCAGGCTTTCGATTCCCCCGAAAACAGATCTTTACTTGCACGTTCCATCCTGGTGTTGTGATCTTCAATAATAAGTAAGGATCCCCCCTCAATTTTTGTTTGCGACATAACTAGAACTCGTCAATTTGTAAAGCTATTGTCGGTATAAGTACAAAAGTTGCTTACTATTGTGTCCTTAATCGCAAAATCTAACATAACTTCACCCCATCTAAATTCGATGAGCGATTTTCTTATCTGGGTGATAAGGGTGTACTGCTTCGATTTGAAGTCAGACTTAACAGGTTTGTTGATAAACCAACGTGAATACAGATAATAAACTTGCTTTTCTGTTCATAACGAATAATTATATTGTTATAAATATTATCTTTGTGATAAAACAATTCAGTGAAAATTATTTCACGACAACAGGAATTTGATCATTCCACAACCCATGATAAATTATCGCATACGCCGTCATTTCATTCCGTCTCCCTCCACATTAGCGCTGCTGTGGGGCGGAATAGCGTTTGTCATGACAATGAGCCTCTGTATCGGGTTCATGGCTCTGAGTGGGATCGAGTTTCCAGGGCTGGCGCTCTCTTATACAGGTATAGTTATCAGCCCATTAGGTCTGCTTTCCGCAGGAATTGCTGTCTTTCTGGAAAAGAATAACGGCCCACGCAGCTTGCTTTGGGGAATCACAACTTTAGTGCTCCTTGTTGTCAGCCTGATTGCTGCCTGGTCGCTCGGGACAAGCAGCTATCCTCTGGCTGGTATATGGGTCGCTTTTGCTTGCTGTGGACCATTACAATTCATCGCGTTTGTTTGTTCAATATATTTTTACCTGAAAACATATCCAGACTTTCATAACGCCCTACAAAGTGACCGAGCGCAAAGGACACGTGAGATACTCATGGCCCGCTCTGAAGTTGCCCTGACAGAGCTGTCCGCCGAGATCGACTTGGAACCAAATGCGCTGATAAAATTTTTAGATCAATTAATCGGAACGAATTTTATCTCTGCCCTCTATTCTCTCGAAACAGGCCGGATATACTCACTGGCAGCGCTGCTAGAAAAACAACGCCAAATGCTTGCCGTGATTCAAGCTCGGGGCAGATTGAATTTATTCGATCTGGCCAAAGAATTGACAGTTCCTGCTGCTTATATCCGCCAATGGCTGGGATCACTAACCAGCCTCAACAAATTTTCGGGATTTATCGATTGGAAAACCAATCTGGTTACCTCCCAGCAGCTTTATACCCTCATCGAAAAACCCAACTGCCCAAACTGTGGAGGGGTTCTTACCCTGGCAGGGCAGGGTGTTAATCTCTGCAGCTATTGTGGAACCGAAATCTTTCTCCCAAAACAAATCACCAACGCCGTAGATCAGCAGGCTCTCAGTGATAATAATCCTTCTACACGGTTCAAAGCCTCTCCTAATAATTCAAACCCAACATTATTACAGCACTTGAATAACTGGGCCAAGATATTCCGCCCTAAGAAAATCCCGAGAACATTGTTACTAGGCTTATTCGGCATATTGGTGATTGGACTGGTTTGCTCAATTTCTGCTTTGACAACAGAACCATCTGATAATAATCTTTCCCTGGCGCTTGTTATTTTTGGTATGTTCGACCTCCCCGTGATAACCATACTTCTAATTGGGTTCGCTCTATACGAAAACCATTCTCCCTCTCAATTCGCCCTGTGGTTTTTAGCATCAATGACATTGGGATTAAGCCTGGCTGCGGTTATTCTGGCTATGCGTTTTGATCCATCCGCAGAATCCGATCTTTGGCTAACCTCGCTAATTTACCTTGCGATTCCGATTCTAAGCCTTATTTCAATCCCAGTTGTTTATTTCGGCCTGAAAGCTTGGCCCGAAATTTCAACAGTAATCAATACCAACTTGAAATCGAGAATGCTTCTCCTGGTAAAACAATCAGGTGAAATATCCTTTGCAGACCTGGCAACCAAACTGAACATCTCAATCGCTCAGGTTGATGACATTTTGGATGAATTGCTTAAAAACCATTTACTGGCAGGAACACTGAACACACGCCTCCAAAGAATATACACAACCGAGACTTTGGCAGAAAAACACGTCAGTTTACTGATCCTGGTCCGCGACCGCGGACAAATGACATTGAATGAACTCTCCGAGCGATTAGAAGCACCGGTCGATTTAGTTCAAAGCTGGATATATCAACTTGTTCAAATGGGCAGCTTCAAAGGTTACATCAACTGGAATGAAGGCCGTTTGTATTCTACCCACGCCAGCAAACTTGCAGACACTGGGCGATGTCCAACCTGCGGTGGATCACTTAAACCAGGACCTGACAGTTCAATCTACTGTCAACACTGTGGCTGCGAAATTATGATCTGAAAAATTCGCAAAAAAAATCATGCCTGGTATTTTCCTTTCAGGTAACGCATATAGGGTTCAATTTTCAGCGGGCCGCCTGTCACCTGCTCAACCAATTCCGCAGCGGTGTATTTTCGTCCGTGCTGGTAGATATTTTCTTTCAACCAATTATGAAGCGTGCTGAACTTTCCTGCTCTTATCTCAGCGGGAATATCAGGGTGCGCTATAAGTGCCTGTTCATAAAATTGAGCGCTTAAAATATTACCAATCGTATAACCTTGAAATGCACCGCCAATCGATCCACCATACCAATGAACATCCTGCAGAACCCCATCCCGGTCATCTGGAGGAGTAATTCCAAAATCTGTTTCAAAACGCTCGTGCCATGCCTCGGGCAAATCACGAACAGATAGGGAACCTTCCAATAGTTGGAGCTCTAAATCAAACCGAAGCATTACATGCAGGTTATAAGTTACCTCATCTGCCTCTGTTCGGATTAACGATTTCTCAACTCGATTGATCGCTTGATAAAACTCGTTCAGACTGACTTTGTTTAACTGAGTGGGAAACGTTTTTTGCAGTTCTGGATAAAAATATTCCCAAAAACCATAGCTGCGACCAACAATATTTTCCCACAACCGCGATTGACTTTCATGTACCCCTGCAGATGTTCCAGTAGCCAGGGGCGTCCCCTCCAACTCAAACCGAATGCCCTGCTCATACATTGCATGTCCTGCCTCATGAATCAAGCTAAAGACACAATCCCCCAGATAGTCTTCTTTAACTCTAGTCGTAATCCGCACATCACCCAGAGAAAATTTCGTCATAAATGGATGGGGGGTCAAATCTTGTCGCCCTCGTAGAAAATCATAGCCAAGTTGAGCAATCATACGCTTTCCAAATTCAAGCTGAAGTTCTTTTGGAAATGGCTGATACAAACATGAATGGTCGGCCTTCGGCTGAAGATCAACTTTCCTGACCAATGGGACTAACTGATCGCGTAACTCTGAAAATAATTTCCGCACTGAAGATGCCTTCATCCCATAATCGGCGAAACCAATCAATGGATCTGCAATATGCTCATATCCTGGAAAAAATTCGGCCATACGACGGCTCAGATCTAAATTCTTTTCTAACAAAGGTCGCACTCGTGCGAAATCGTTGGTTGGTCTGGCTTCAGTCCATGTCTGGTAAGCTAACGTAATTTGTGAAACTAACTCAGCCATGAAATCTGCGGGGATTCGATTGGCTTGCTCAAAATCGCGTCGCGCAATTCGAATTAAACTAGCGTCGTCCGAATTGTAAGGAAGGCTGTTTTCATAGGAGCTTAAATTATCCAATAGCCTTCCCAAAGCTGGATCTGTTAAACGCTGATGAGCAAGTCTGCTGAGGAGTGCAACCTGGCGCGCTCGAGCGGTTGCCCCACCCGGCGGCATATAAGTTGATTGGTCCCAATTCAATATTGCGCCAGTATGATCCAAGTCAAAAATCTCTTGTAATCGAGCTTTCAACTCAAGCAACTTCTGTTCCATAAATATTTTACCTTTCAAGAGTTTACTGTGATTTTGGGGCGATGTTGATTTTCAATAATCTACAGCACACCCGGTTCAAAACAATCGAGCGGATTACTATTATATCCACAATTACCAGTGGTACAATGGATTTTGGCTGATGGTTCAATAGTGCCAAAAATCAGTCGTGCAATCATGAATTAGGTTTATGATTGCATCTCACATCAAAACCAAGTTGTCTATAGGATACAAAATCATGGGTTCCAAACTTAAATACATTACCGACGAAGCTGGCAATCGAATCAGTGTTATCGTACCAATTGCAGACTGGCAGGCTTCGCAAACGAAGCCGGTTGAGCGCCCATTACATACAGATTTGGAACGTGTAATCGTGTCTGCAGAGGAAATTCAACTTAGAATCAGATCACTGTCAGAACAGATCGCTGCAGATTATGCTGGAATAGATCGACTGTATATCGTAGGTATCCTGAAAGGGGCCTTTATATTTATGGCAGATCTTACCCGTGCCCTTCAAATTACTCATTCAGTAGACTTTATGGCACTCTCCTCCTATGGAAAAACCACCACCTCTGGTGCCGTACGTATTCTAATGGATCTTAGAGAACCAATCGAAGGCCAACATGTCCTGATTGTTGAAGACATCCTCGACACCGGCCACACACTGAGCTACCTATATCGCAATCTTAAAGATCGTAACCCGGCATCGATTCGAACTTGCGTCCTGACCGTAAAAAAACGAGCCGACCTGCCAACAGATGTGCCAATTGACTATCTCGGATTTGAAATTCCAGATGTTTGGGTTGTGGGGTATGGGTTGGATTTCGCAGACCGTCACCGCACTCTGCCTTACATCGCAGAAATTAAAAGGTCGGCCACCTAAATTTTTAGACGCTCGCAAGTCCAATTCCATTCAATCCATGCACCAAATGAGCAATTTAAATGCTCAGGAACTAAACCAACAAGGTTTAAATTACCTTGAAGGCAGACACTATGAGCGGGCGCTGCTTTGTTTCGAACAGGCAGCCAATCTTTTTGCCCAGCTAGAAGATTGGGACAATTTTGCACAGGCAGTTAATAAACAGGGTGATATAAATCGACTGATCAATCTCTATGCAGAATCGATTCAGCAATGGCATAAAGCCATCCAACTTTATGGCAAAGCGGGAAATAGATCCAACATAGCGAAAATCAATCTTAAATTGGGGTATTTATACCTGAAATTAGGTGAATACATCCATGGGCGAGAACATCTCGAAACAGCTCTTGCCGATTTTCAAAAAGAAAAATTTTTACAGGGACAAAGCTGGGCGAATGCATACCTTGGGCTGCTTCACCATCAAATTGACGATGATGAAGTAGCCCTTGTGCATAACCGATTGGCATTGAGAATTACGCAAGAAATCGGCGATCACGAAACTCACGCTGATGCTCTCACCTTTCAAGGTCATTCACTTGTTCATCTCAAACAGTTTGTGCAGGCGCGCGGCGCTTATGACTATGCGCTGTCTCTGCTGACCAATACCGGTGATCGTGGTCTAAAAATTGATGTTCTTGCAGGTCTTGCCAGATTAGAATATGCCACACAACACCAGCCAGAAGCTATTGAATACGTGGATAAAATCTTGATTTTTCTCGAGACCTTTGGTGTCGAGAAAGCTATCGAGCCTGTTCGAACGATGCTGACTTGTTATACGATATTAAAATCTGCTGGTGACCCCCGCTCTTCCATAATGCTTGAAAATTCCCACTTCTGGTTGATGCAAAAGGCAGATCAGTTATCCGACTCCAGTATGCGCCAGAAATTCCTGGAAAACATCGCCGCTCATCGCATTGCTCTTCAGCTTTGGACTCATGCCAGGATGCCATCCCAGCCATAAGAAAAAACCTGCCTTTCGGCAGGTTTTTTCTTATGGCTGGGGGTCAGGGATTCGAACCCCGGCAAGCAAATCCAGAGTCTGCTGTCCTACCACTAGACGAACCCCCAAACTTCAAAGCGGCAGAATTTTACCACTACCCTGGGGCATTGTCCAGATTTTTTTGTAACCTATTTCCAAATAGAAAGTAGATTAATTACCAATTGCATAGGCTTCCAAAAGCTGGATAGCCCTCTTTACTCTCATCAGTACAACCTCTCGGCCAATAATCTCCATGCTCTCAAACAATGGTGGACTTACTGTTTGCCCGGTAACGGCTACCCGAAGAATCCCAAAGACCTGTCCAGCCCCCCATGGTCCGCTTTCCAAATAAGTCCGCATTGGCGGCTCAGTTGTTGTTAACTTCGTATCAGGCAACGTTTCCAAAATTTGTAATACATCTCTTGCAACCTGCAATGATTCTTGGACAGTCATCTTTTTCCCAACCAAGTTGGCAGGGTCAGGTTCAACACTATCCCGAAAGAAAAAGCCGGCAACTTCCGCTGCATCATCCAGTGTGGTGATCCGTTCTTGGACTACAGCGGTAACTTCGTACAATTTATTTGAATTTACTACTAATCCAGCCTGGTCAAAAAAAGGCGACAATCGGTCACACAAATCTTCTTGACCAAGAGAGCGAATGTGAACACCATTGTAATAATCAAATTTTGTAAAATTAATCGCCGCAGGGGCTGGGTTTAAATGATCCAGGCTAAACTTCTCGATCAATTCCTGCATAGAAAATATTTCAGTTTTGTCATCATAGCTCCATCCCATTAAGGCAATCCAATTAATGGTCGATTCCGGTAAATAACCCAGCGGTTTCAAATCTTTTAAGAATATAGAATATCCATCTTTCATCAAATCTAAAGATTCGCGTTTACTCATTTTTCCTTTGCCGCTTGGTTTTAGAAAAACTGAGAGATGAATCCACTCCGGTTCCTCCCATCCGAACGCCCGGATTATATGACTGTGAAGTGGCAAAGAAGGCAGCCATTCTGATCCCCGGATAACATGGCTTATCTGCATTAGATGATCATCCACCATTGCAGCAAGATGGTAAAGTGCTAATCCATCAGATTTCACGATTATTGAGTCATCCAGATTTTTATTTTCAACTGTAATTTCACCCCGCAGCCGGTCAGTTACCCTTATAGCGCCATCGTCAGGCATCTTAAATCGAATAACATGCGCTTCGCCAGCATCGACTCTCCGCTGGGCTTCGGCCTGCCCCAACATACGGCAGGTGCCATCATAATGTGGCTGGAGCTTTTTTTGCATATGGTCCTGCCGAACCTGTTCCAACCTCTCTGGCGAGCAAAAACAAAAATAAGCATGCCCCAGAGAAATCAACTCATGGGCAAATTGCAGATATATCGCCTTTCGTTCAGACTGCCGGTAAGGTCCACCAGGCCCCCCAATATCGGGTCCTTCATCCCACTGAATTCCAAGCCAATGCAAACCATCAATTATTTCTTGCTCAGCTTCAGGTACAAATCTCTTACGATCCGTATCCTCTAAACGCAGGATAAATTTCCCACCAGTTTGTCTGGTAAATAAGTAATTATAAAGAGCGGTTCTCGCACCGCCAATGTGCAAATGACCGGTTGGCGAAGGGGCGAACCTTGTCCGAATTGGTTTATTCATTTATCTTGCTCTCCTCGGAATGATTTTACCAGATTCTTAAAATTCAATATTTTTCTGGTGTAAAAGCACGCTTTGCACAAGGCCAACCCCTATTAATAGCGATAATAATGAACTGCCGCCATAACTAACGAAAGGCAGGGTCAAACCGGTGGCGGGTATCAACCGCAGATTAACCCCCATATTAACAAACGCCTGAAAGGCAATCAGCGTTGCCACTCCATAACACACCAGAGCGCCAAAAGTATCTCTTGCTTTACGCGCTGCTGAAAGAATCCGAATAATCACAAACAAAATCAAAGCCATCATTAAAACAATGCCCACAAAACCCAATTCCTGAGCGATCACAGAGAAGATAAAATCGGACCAGCGGACTTTCAAAAAACGAAGCTGAACTTGTGTACCCTGTCCATATCCTTGACCGAGCATCCCCCCCGAGCCAATTGCGATTAAGGCCTGATCCAAATTGTAAGTTTCTCCATAACTTTGTTGAGGATCGGGAAATAAAAAATTCGAGATGCGTTTTTGTTGGTACTCTTCAAGCACAGGAAAAGCAGCAAAGGGAATAATTATCCCCATTACGATAAAAAGAAATAAGTGCTTCATTCGCAATCCTGCTCCCCACAACATTGCGAACCAAATAACCAAAATAACCAACGAAGTACTTAAATTGGGCTGAAGCAAAATCCAGGCTACAATTCCGATTGTGTATAAAAAACTGATCCCAACCCATACCAAATTATCTAGCCGATGTTTATTTCGTGCGAAAAATTCAGCCAGCGTGATAATTACCACAATTTTAGCAATCTCCGAGGGCTGAATAAGAATAACCCCAGTATCAAACCAGCGTGCAGATCCATACAACGCCTGACCGGCTATCGTTAAGATCGCCAAAAAAACTGCAGTGATCCAATATAGTGGTTGACTGACTCCAGAAAAAAAACGGTAGTCCATTGCGGCGATTATAAAAACAACCACAAACCCAACCACTGCAAACAATATTTGTCGGTTAACAAGATTCGTATCGGTACTTAACTCGATGTTACCCGCAACCGATGAACGAATCATCATAATACCAAATATAGTCAGCAATACCACAGCCCCTAACAACCAAAAATCAAAATAACGCCAATTACTGCGGTTCATACAAATTCTTCACTTGGCTGCATTTCTTAAATTTATTTCTTTCTCCGTTGGGCTTGTTTTAAGGGAATGTCTGCAAGCAGCCTTTGCTCACGCCCATCCTGTTCCATCTCAATCCTTACATCATTAGGGTCAATTTCAACATATTTGGAAATAACCGCGATCAATTCGTCCTTCAGCGATTGCAGCGCTCCTGTAGACAGATCGGTCCTATCGTGAATGAGAACGAACTTCAAGCGCTCTTTTGCCTGGTTGGCGCTTTTCGGCTCTTTACCCAGCAAACGATCAAGAAAGCTGCTCATTTTCTAGCCTCCTCCAGAGCGAAAAAATCGGGTTATTTTTCCAAAAAGACCCGATTGAGATGATAAGTCCAAAAATTCGACAGTTTCACCTTTCAATCGACGCGAAATGTTGCGAAAAGCCTGACCTGCCATACCCTTACCATCAAACGCAACTGGAGCCCCTCGATTGCCACCCGTCAAGACACCCTCGTCTTCCGGAACAATACCAATGAGCTCAACAGCCAGCAAATCCAGAACATCATTTACGCTCAACATATCACCGCGTTTAACCATCTCTGGTTTCAAACGATTTATAATCAATTTGGCCGGGCCTTTTTCCTCAGCTTCAACCAATCCGATGATCCTGTCTGCATCTCGAACCGCAGACACTTCGGGATTTGTCACAACCACGACAACATCAGCGGGTGCTACTGCATTTCGAAAACCGCGCTCAATCCCCGCTGGTGAATCGATCAGAATATAATCACAATCACTGCGCAGTTCATCGCATAACCGGACCATGTCGCTAGGTGAGACCGCAGATTTGTCTCGAGTCTGAGCCGCTGGAATCAGATACAATTCTGGCAGGCGTTTATCCCTAATCATCGCCTGGCGCAGCCGGCATCGTCCTTCCACAATATCAACCAAATCGTAGACAATCCGATTTTCGAGCCCCAAAATCACATCAAGGTTACGCAGGCCAATATCACCATCAATACACACTACCTTATCGCCCCCAGCGGCTAGTGCTACAGCCAGGTTTGCAGTTGTGGTTGTCTTTCCAACGCCGCCCTTGCCAGACGTTATCGTAATTACTTTAGCGGCCATAATCCTCCTGATTTATCTTTGGCGGGAAGCCAATTCTCCGTAATAATTTGTTCGTCTAAAAGCTTCGCCAAAACAGGTGAAGCTTTGCCTTTGCGCTTCGGCAAATTAGCTTGGGTTCCAGCTATTCTAAGTTGCACTGGGGCCAACTCCAATGCACAAATGACTGCGGTTTTATCTCCACCAGAACCTGCGCTCACAACGCCGCGTAGATTCCCCCACACAACAACACTTCCACCAGCAACGATCTCTGCCCCAGGGTTCACATCGCCAATAATAATGACATGCCCTTCATGGCGGATACTGAAACCGGAGCGAAGCGTCCTCCGAATAAGGATGGCATCTTCACCACTGCTAAGATTTGTATCGGGCGTTCCCAGGGAACGCTGAATTGTTTTTTCAGTTTGACGCGATAACTTCGTTGCCAGGCCCAACACTTGAGCTGTTTGCTCAGTTTTGGGCGAATTGGTAATTACGCCCCATAAATTCAAGCCCTGTTCAGAGATTTCATCACGCAGTTGCCCCATCTCAGAAGCATTTAAAATCTGGTTTCCTACTTCGAGATAAATTTTAGCTCCTCGCAAAAAATCACGCTGCTGCACGATTAAATCCAATAACGAGCTGTGTAATTCCGGCCAATCCCCTTCGCCCAGAACTACCAACAGCCCCTCACGGATCCCCTTAATTTGTACCAACGGGCTCATTATATTGCTTTACCTCAATTTGCTGGATTATAGCATGAACCAACTGAGTAAGACTAAGTATTCCAGTCTTTTTCCATGTCCACCTATAGATTTTTTTGTATGGCTTAGATTTTGGGTTAAAATTAGTCGGTAACAAGGAGAATAACGAATGCAGCACACTTATCGCAAATACCTGGATTTCTTAACAGAAACCGCCTTTCTGGCCGGAAAATTGACACTCGCACATTTCCTCTCCAGTCCACAGCCAGATTTCAAATCAGATCTAACCCCGGTAACAATTGCAGATCGCCAAGCTGAACAGTTCATCCGGCAGCGAATCGAAACCTACTATCCACATACAGCCATTCTAGGAGAAGAATTTGGATCAAGCCCAACGGATGGATCCAGTACCCGTTGGATAATTGATCCAATAGATGGGACTAAAGCGTTTATGCGCGGAGTCCCTCTTTACGCTGTATTGATCGGACTTGAGATCGATGGCGAAGTAAAAGCTGGAGCAGCATATTTTCCTGGTATAGACGAAATGCTTGCAGCTGCAGACGGTGAAGGTTGCTGGTGGAATGGCAGACGAGCCCATGTATCCAGCGTCAAGGACATATCAAAAGCATATGTCCTGACAACTGATTGGGGCGGTTTTATAAAATATGGACGCCAGAAAGAATGGGAGCAGCTCTCAAAGGCAGTTTTTCATCGGGCTGGCTGGAGTGATGCGTATGCGTTCAATTTGATTGCAACCGGCCGATCAGAAATAGCAATAGAGCCTCAAATGGCGATCTGGGATTGTGGACCATTTCCTCCAATCCTCCGCGAAGCTGGGGGGTATTTTGGCGACTGGATGGGTAATGCAACGATTTACGGGAATGAAGCTCTTGCATGCAGCATGGAACTTTTGCCTACAGTATTGCCATTCTTGAAATAACATTTTGGCCCAAAAAAATAAAGCGGGCAAACACCCGCTTTATTTTTTGGTATTCAAATTGACGTTACCGGTAAACTTACTTGTGCGAATCCAGATAATCAACAGCCTGTTGGACAGTTGTAATTTTCTGGGCTTCTTCATCAGAAATTTCGCCACCAAATTCATCTTCAAAAGCCATAATTAACTCAACCAGGTCAAGTGAATCTGCTTCCAGATCGTCGCGGAAGCTGGCAGATGACACAACCTTGGATTCATCAACGCCGAGTAAATTGACGATGATACCCTTTACACGTTCTTCAGTAGTAGCCATAGGAAAAATCCTCCTCACAAATTAATATCTTGAGTTATTTTATCTACACCAGACAATCTGTCAAGTGGACAGTTGTGGTAAGATTATTCGATCTAAAGGAACACCTTGTCATGTCAGAAGTTACGCAAATCAATCAAAGAAAAGCGGATCACATTCGAATAAATCTGGATGAGAATGTAAATTTCCAAATCTCATCGGGTTTCGAAAAGTTTCGTTTTATGCACCGTGCACTTCCTGAAACGAATCTGGATGAGATAGACCTCAAGCAGAACCTTTTCAAACGACAGTTGAATATTCCCCTCTTAATTTCCTCGATGACAGGGGGGACAGAACAGGCGGCAAAAATAAATCAAATTTTAGCCGAAGCTGCTGAGGATGCCGGGGTGGCGATGGGTGTAGGCTCGCAGAGGGCTGCGCTCGAAAAACCAGAACGGGCTGATTCGTTTAAAGTTCGTCAATTTGCTCCAAACATCCTACTCTTTGCTAATCTAGGGGGTGTACAGCTAAACTATGGTTTTTCTGTAAATGACTGCCAGCATGCTGTCGAAATGATCGAAGCCGATGCATTGATTTTGCATTTTAATGCCTTGCAAGAAGCAGTCCAACCCGAGGGCGACACCCGGTTTGGAGGCTTGTTGAAAAAAATTGAGGAAGTTTGTCGAGTTCTGACTGTTCCAGTTATTGCCAAAGAAGTAGGCTGGGGATTTTCAGAAATCGATGTAAAAAACCTTGTAAACTGCGGCATTCAAGCGATCGATGTCGCTGGAGCCGGTGGCACTTCCTGGTCTCAGGTTGAAAAATTCAGAGCAACAACCCAATTCCAGGCAGATCTTGCCGCTGCCTTCCTTGACTGGGGAATTCCGACAGCCGAAGCAATTCAAATTGCGCATTCGTCTGCACCAAATATCCCCATATTTGCCTCCGGTGGTCTGCGCTCTGGAATCGATATAGCCAAATCAATAGCCCTGGGGGCGTGTCTTGGGGGAATGGCAGGCCCTTTCCTGAAGGCAGCCGCCCAGTCGCCCGAAAAAATTCGCGAAAAGATCCACCTGATTGCACAAGAATTAAAAGTTGCTATGTTTGTAACCGGCGCCGCAAATCTCACCGGTCTGCGTCACACCCCTATTTACAAGACTGAATAAAAATGACTCAAAATCTTGAACTCTCACAATTAATGCTTGCCAAAGTCGAAAATTACATGCAAGATGTCGTTCGCCGGCTTGATAACCCGCAATATACCGGACTGCAACAAATGCTTGCATATCACATGGGTTGGCACAGCGACAACGCAGCCGACGCTCGCGGCAAAAGAATTCGCCCACTAGTAGTTCTGCTGGTCTGTGCAGCATCCGGAGGGGATTGGGAAGTAGCTTTGCCTGCCGCTGCGGCGGTCGAACTTTTACACAATTTTTCGCTCATCCACGACGATATTGAAGATAACAGCAGCACTCGCCGTGGTCGGCCAACTGTTTGGGCACGCTGGGGAATTCCACAAGCGCTCAATGCTGGCGACACTCAGTTTACTTTGGCGCACCTCTCCCTCCTTGAAATGCAAAGGGTTTCGCCATCTGCTTTGGTTGATGCAGCCCGCTTACTTCAGGAAACATGCCTGGCCCTCACTCAGGGTCAATATCTGGATATCTCCTTTGAAACAAGGGATGATGTTTCAATTTCAGAGTATTGGGCAATGATCAAAGGAAAAACAGCATCGCTCTTAGCCGGTTGCTGTGGTCTTGGCGCTATTGCTGGAGGCGCAAACCCTCAACAGTACCTGAGTTACGTCCGATTTGGGGAAAAAGTCGGGTTTGCTTTCCAGGCACTTGACGATATACTGGGAATATGGGGTGATGCAGCGCTCACCGGTAAATCTACTGAATCGGATTTGGTCTCTGGTAAAAAATCCCTCCCAATCCTGTATGGACTGTCAAAAAAATCGGAATTTTCACAACGATGGACACAGGGGCCTATTAAAGTTGATGAACTTCCTGAAATCATTCGGCTGCTTGAATCCACTGGCGCTCGTGAATATACCAAAGCGGCTGCCGATGAATTAACAGAAGAAGCCATCCAGGCCCTTGAGCAGGCTTCCCCACGCGGTGAAGCAGGACTGATATTGAGAAAACTAGCAGGAAACCTGTTAAATCGAACCTTCTAAACAATACATGCGTGATCCCCAATCCACAGAACGACCTATTCGGAAGTATCTACCAGTGGCTGATCGAGTTCACGCAGTTGACTGGTAATCCAATCGGTTTCATTTTTTCGCTCCCGCAAGAAATCTTCAAAATCACGGGTTCCTAATGAGCTAAAAAAGAGAAAGCCCTGAACATAATCCAGCTTTAAGTTCATCATCCAGCGCAATTGTTCTACGGTTTCAACCCCTTCTGCTACTGTTTCCAACTGAAGCTCATTTGCCAGGCGAACGATTGTATTGACGATTTCATTACCGCTCTTAACTCGATCTTTCCCTGAAATGAACGAGCGATCTATTTTGATCGCATTCAAAGGTAAGTTATGGAGGTAATAAAGCGATGAATAACCCGTTCCAAAATCATCAATATAGATATTTATACCCATTTTTCTTAATTCATTCAGAGCGTTTATTGCCAGATCAGGGCGTTCCATCAAAACGCTTTCCGTAATTTCCAGACGAATTCTGGATGCTCGAATACCGTTCTGAGTTATTGCCTCCCGTACAGTATCGACAATATCCGGTTGTGCAAATTGCTTACCTGAAATATTCACCGCAATTACAACATCTGCCGTCCACGGATACGCATCGTCCCATTTGCGAATCAAACGACAAACCTCAAACAAAATCCATCTCCCCAAAGGAACAATCAAGCCAGTTTCTTCGGCAAATGAGATAAAGGCTCCAGGCATTACCAATCCGCGTCGAGGATGATTCCAGCGCAGCAAAGCCTCAAAGCTCGTTGCTCTGCCCGTCTTCAAGCTGATTATCGGTTCAAAGTATATTTCCATCTGATTTGAAGCAATCGCATGGCGCAGGTCATTTTCCAGTTCCAATCTGGCAACAACATGCGAACGCATAACATCGTCAAAAATCGTATACCGTCCACGCCCCATCCCTTTTGCTCGATGGAGAGCAATATCGGCATCGCGTAACACATTTTCTGGTTTATCATAAGAATTAACACCAACCACTAGGCCAATACTGATCGTTGTCACTACTCTATGATTTTCAATCTGAAACGGCATGTGCAACTGTTCAATCAGGGTCTTAACCAACTCCACTGCTTTTGTTTCGTTGATAACTTCACCCAGCAGAATGACAAATTCATCCCCCCCGGTTCTGGCAATGATCGCTGCTTCCCCAAGTATCGACTTAATCCGATTGGCCGTCGAGATCAAGAGAGTATCCCCCACCTGATATCCGAGACTGTCATTCACAATAGCAAATTGATCAAGATCTAACATCACCAACAATCCAGGATGGCTTATGGAACCTGATTTGTATTGCCTGATACTAATCTCCAAAAGCTTCAATACCATAACACGGTTGGGTAATCTAGTTAAAGAGTCATAAAACGCGTTATGCAGCATTTGATCTTCGGCGTGTTTCCGTTCGGTTATATCGGTTGATACACCCAATACCTGTACTTCACTTTGATCCGCAAAAAAAATCGGTCGCCTTACAGTTTGAAGCCAACGGGTGCTTCCATGAGCATCGTGAAGTTTTTCTTCAGCAATAACCAATTCCGAAAGGGTCTCAATAACCTTCTGGTCATTTTGTTGATTTGCGAGAACCTCATCCTCTGGTCGAAGCAGTTCCTGATCAGTGTTTCCAATTAAGTTCTCAACGGTGGTTCCATAAGCGTCTGCCTGTGCCTGGTTTGCCAATGTAAATCGACCAGCCGAGTCTTTTGCAAAAATTAAATTCGGGTTTATATCGATAACCTGGCGCAGAAACAATCGCTGCTGCTCTAATTTTTTCTCAACCTGGAACGTGTCAGTGACGTCACGCGCCAGCGCCGTTACTTGCTCCGGATTTCCTCTTGCCAAACGAACTTCAAAGTAGAGTATCCGGTTTCGAAATTCCCGCCATTCTATTTGAACTGTCTCAATAACACCAGTTTCCAAAACTCGGTTCATTGCATTCGAGATTCGATGAAAGATATCGGACGGCAAAAAATCAGCCATCGAATGAGCAAGTACATCCTTTGCTTTAATCCCACGCCGTGACCCAACTGGAATTTTGCAATCAACGATTGTTCCTGCCGCGTCAAGCACAAAAATCATATCTGGAATTGCATCGAGCAAAGCACGCTGTCTGGCATCAGAAGCACTGAGTGCATCATCTGCTCTCTTGCGTTCAATAACTGCGCCTAACTGATCGGACACAAATGTCAGAACCTGTTGTTCGTATTCCGAATACCGGATACCATCCGAATAGGTCTGGAGAACCAAAGCCCCAATAGTTTCGCCAAGCGCAGTTTTCAAGGGTACGCCTAACCAATCCAGGCTCGGGCTACCTGCGCTCTCTACCTGGTTTCGAGTAATGAGATCACGCGTCAGTTCGGGGCGAGCTAAAAGCGTTTGCCCAGATCGAATTACATAAGAAGTTAAACCTTTATTCAATGCTTGTGGCGGTGGCGGGCTGTCAAACTCATCGACAAAATAGGGAAAACTCATCATTTGGGTTGAGCTATCGTAAAGCGCCAAATAAAAATTATTGGCTGGCATTAATTCACCAATGATCGTATGAACCGACCGGACGAGAGTTACCAAATTCTTAGAGGTATTCGCTGCCTGGGAAATTCGATAAAGAGCATCTTTGAGTTTCTCTGAATGCTTTCTTGCACGAATGTCTTCGATTATACAGTCAAAATACACCAGGTCAGAAACTGCCTGGCTTGTTCTGGCTGTGACCGAAACCCAAAGAGATTCCCCATCTTTTCGCCTGAGTTGGATCTCCTTCGCCAAAATTGAATGATCTTTACTGAGAACAAGCAAAAAATTCTGGAAATCAACCTCAATAAGGAATAATGATCTCACCTGCAATTGATTAATCTCAGAAACAGATTCATAGCCAAACATAGCAGCCAGAGCCATGTTAGACATCGTAATGGTTGCATCCGAGGTTAATTTTGAACGGAATAAACCGATAGGGATGTTTTCCACCAGGGCGCGGTACCTGGTTTCGCTGTCCTGGAGCTTTTCTTTCACTTGAGCTCGATCTTGCCGAACTTCTACAACCCGAAGTTCGCGCTGAATGGCCGGTATCAGGCGGGCCAAATTGTCTTTCTTAATGTAATCTTGGGCCCCAGACTGCATCGCATCAACTGCAATCTCCTCACCTACTGCACCAGAAACCAGAAAAAAGGGAATATCTAAACCACTCTGCTTCGCCAAACGCAATGCCGCCAATCCACTAAAACCAGGCAGGTTATAATCTGAAATAATCACATCCCAGACGTTTTCTTTCAACGCTGCCTGCATAGCCCTGGCAGTTTCAACCCTTTGATGCTGAACTGAATACCCCCCTCGGCGAAGCTCGCGTAAAATCAACAAAGCATCATCTTCAGAATCTTCGATCATTAAAATGTTAATAGGCTTAAACATAAAAAGTATTTTATCAGAATGTAGTAGAATTTTCTTAAGGTCAGGAAATTAACGTGCAAAATTATTTACGCATCAATCGCTCCTCTTATTTTCTCATCAGCGCATTCTTTCTAGTCCTCTTTCTTATCGGTTACATATGGTGGCCATTGGTAGAAGATTATTTTGCGTATGTTGACTGGCAAGGTCCCTGGTGGTTGTATCTCGATTGGCTCTTGATCGGAATATTTCTTGTTATGTCGTTGTTGATAATGATTGGCGCAAATTTACGGCAGGATGTTCAGGTCGTACTCATCGGGCTGGTTGGCGGGCTGGCCATCGAAAGTTGGGGGACCCAAACCAATTTATGGACTTACTATACACTCGAGCGCCCCCCACTATGGATCATCCCGGCCTGGCCTATTGCAAGTCTGGCAATCGACCGAATTACCCGCCTGCTGAATAACTATTTTCCCCATCAAATCCCAAGACTGTATCGGTGGTCGTTCCTGGCAGTGCTTGGAGCCTTTTTCATTCTCATGGTTGAATTTATTGCTCCAACGTTTGATAAACCACTCACCTGGGTGTCAACTTTAATTGTGCTAATCACTATTCTAACAACCAGGGATTATCGGTTTTCCTTAATTTGTTTTATTGCTGGATCAGGGTTAGGGTATTTTCTTGAATTGTGGGGAACAACTCGAGAGTGCTGGGTATACTACACGCATCAAGCGCCACCAATTTTTGCTGTATTCGCCCACGGCATAGCTGCATTAATCTTTTGGCGTTCTCTTATATTTTTCCAAATATCAACCTGGCAGGTGATTCTGGGAAAATTATCAAATTTCAGTCACAGTTCATAACCAGGTCACTCATCCAAGAAACGCAGCTCTGCTGCAATTTTGTATGGTCCGAATTTGGGAAGCAAATCTTCCTTTACACGTCGCATTCGCCCATTCCGTGGGGTAATCTTATAAAAACATCCATTGCGGTGCAGCAGCGGAATCGCCTGATGTCTTCGGCCAAAAATTCGGCGCATCATCATGGAATGGTATTTAAAATTCTCAAACTCTTTAGGGCGGTCAGAAAAAATACGTTCAAAAGTTCTGACAAATTCCACCAAATATTCTGAGGAAACAACTCCAAGGTTGCTTATAACCCAGCACCTGTCTTCGTAAGCCCAATAATACGATAAACCAAGAAAGTTCCCTTCTCGATCGATATACGGAAAGAATGGAAACGCCCTGCAAGTCAGTGAACGATACTGCCTTTGGCAGTGCAAATGGCCCTGGCACTCAACCAGCTCTTGCCCATCTGGTTTTTCAGCCTGTAATCGAGCTGTTTCGCGGTCGGTTTCTCCTTGCCACAAATGCCACAGATCGGTATTAGAGCACAAATACTCCCATTCTTCGGTATAAACTGTAGGCACGGCATGGCGTGTATCACAACAAAAAGGGATCCCATTTTCGTTGTAGGGCGAGCATTTTTGGCCGCAGTCTAACCTGGTAATCGGTGACCCAAAACCATTGTACAAATCAAAAAATTGTTCTGCCTTCATAAATTGTTTTCTGGTACAAAAAAGACTTTTAAGGTATCATACCACCTTAATTATCCTGCCTGGAGGTTATCATGAATTTTGTTTTCCTTTCACCTCACTTTCCACCCAATTACTACCAATTCGGGGTCCATCTTGCGAATTTAGGAGTTAACGTACTCGGACTTGCAGATGAACCATATGAAACGCTTCGACCCGAACTGAAAGCGGCCATAAAAGAGTATTATCGGGTCCATAACATGAATAACTACGATGAGCTGCTTCGAGCACTCGGTTTCTTCACCCACCGCTACGGGAAAATTGACCGCCTTGATTCGCACAATGAATATTGGCTCGAAACTGAGGCTATGCTGCGTACCGATTTTAATATCACCGGCATTAAAAACGACACAATTGCAAAAATCAAACGCAAATCTCTGATGAAAGAGACTTATGTCAAAGCAGGGATTGCAGTTGCTCAAGGCAAGGTTGTTCGCACCATTTCTGAAGCCAGAAAACTCATTAAGCAAACCGGATATCCTGTTGTTGCCAAACCAGATATCGGCGTTGGGGGTGCCAATACCTACAAAATTCATAACGATTCTGAACTGGACAACTTTTTCAACACCAAACCCTCCGTTGATTATATGATGGAAGAATTCGTCGATGGTACAATTTGCACCTTTGACGGCTTAACCGATCGAGAAGGAAATCTCGTTTTCTACACCGCCCATCAGTACAGCCAGGGTATCATGGAAACGGTGAATAATGACGACCTGATTTATTATTATTCACTACGTGAAATACCTGCCGATCTGGATGAGGCTGGCAAGAAAACACTTAAAGCATTTGGGGTCGCCGAGCGATTCTTTCACTTCGAATTTTTCCGCCGATCACGCGACAACCAAATTGTCGCTCTCGAAGTAAATATCCGCCCCCCAGGTGGCTTGACAACAGATATGTTCAACTATGCCAATGACATCGATATCTACAAAGAGTGGGCAAATATCATTGCTACCAACAGATTTAGCGCAGAATACAGCCGCCCTTATCACTGTGGGTATATTGGCCGAAAGAATAACCGCAGCTATACATACACAAATGATGCAATTCTCCAGACATTCGGAGAGCGAATTGTCCATCACGAACCCATTAGTGGCGTCTTTTCAGCAGCCTTGGGCGATTATGGATATCTGGTTCGCTCACCCGATCAGGAAGAGATCAAAACAATGGCAGATTTTATCCACAAACAGGCGTAAAGTAACATGAATACCGAATATCATAAGTGGTACTCCCACAATCTCAACCGCGATATGGAGCTGAAAGTTTACGGTTCATATGGCAAACCTGTAATCGTCTTTCCCGCCCAAGGTGGTCGATTTTTTGAATTTGAAGATTTCGGTATGTTGGATATTGTGCGTCCATACATTGAAGAGGGACGGATCAAAGTATTCACAATAGATTCTGTAGACCGCGAATCCTGGGCGAATTGGTCCGCTCATCCAGCTGACCGCGCCCGCCGCCATCAGGAATATGACCGCTATTTCATGGAAGAATTTGTCCCGTTCGTTCGAAATCACTCCGGCAATACCCCGCAAAAATTTTTGTCGACCGGTGTCAGCATGGGGGGCTACCATTCGTGCAATTTTTTCTTCCGTCATCCAGATGTTTTTGATGCACTCATCGCTCTATCCGGTGTTTATAAACTGGACAGATTTGTGGGTGGTTACTCGGATGAAAATGTGTATTTCAACGAACCAATCAGTTTTTTGCCTGGCTTGAATGACTCTTGGTATCTCGATCAGTATCGCCAGAGTCAAATAGTTATTTGCTGTGGACAAGGCGCATGGGAAGACGAAATGCTTTCCGATACGTTAGAGATTAAACATATACTCGAAGCCAAGAATATTCCTGCCTGGGTCGATATTTGGGGCTATGATGTCAACCATGATTGGCCCTGGTGGAAGAAAATGATGCCACATTTTTTGAATAAGCTCGTTTAAATTCGAGTTAAGCCTCAGTCTACAAATCCAGTTTGCCCATTTAGTAACCAACAACAACTGACAAAAAAACAACGACCGCCTTCCATGATAAAGGCGGTCGTTGTTTTTTTTATTGCTTATTTCACGGAGCTAAGGGCAGCTCCCGGCAGTGGGGCAAGGTATAAGCCATTGTTCCTTGTAATCCGACTCAGCGGTGTAAGCAGTTACATTCTGGCTTGGAACTCGTACCTGCCAATAAACCAATCCATCCGCACAGGTTGGGCCATTCAGTATTTCGACAAGCGTTCCAGGTACGATAGAACCAACAACTTTTTCTTTCTTCGAGGGGCCGGCTCGCAAATTGTTACTCACTGGAGGATCCAATGAAACATACGCCTTTCCGCCAACTGTCAGCAACCCTGGGCAGCCAGGAATCAAGCCAGTAACAGTGTTCATGCTGATGGAAGAAACCATGGCATCCAACAGATCCAGATTTGGGGTAAACTGGCTGCCTGGAAGCCCGTCCAACGTCGCAGCAACTTGTTGAATATAAGTGGAATATTTATTTCCGTAGTCTGGATCTGTCAATGCAGGTGAAGCCACACCCCCGGGTGGCGTTGGACTTTCCATGGTTTCAGGAAGTACACCTACCGAAACCGGCATTATTACAGAAATAAAATACTGACCATCACTACTCAACCCTTGATATGTGTAAAAAGTTGATTGATTGGTCACAGGGCTGGCATCTTGTGCATACTTTGTCACGAAACGGTAACCTTTTCCAGCCAGCGATGGGAGCATTTTAAATTGTGCTCGAAAAACCTGAGCAGCATTAAACACCGGCAAGAACGGTAAAGAGGACCCTTTTGGCGTGCCAGTGTTCAACAAATCTCGCATGGCGGTAAAAGTGTTCAGCGACTGAGTGTGGGTTCTACCATACAGGTCTACTGGCATAATCGTAATCGATGGATCAAAAAACTTTCCACTCAAAGGATAACCATCAAAGAAGAATTGTAAAGACGCTGGATTGCCGGGCTCAAATGGCGAATCCGAATTAAACGGCTGGGCAGGGATTAGCTCAGACCTGGCCTGGGCGGCCAAACCTGCGGGCACCGTAAAGCTGGCCCCGGCAAAATTTACGGCTATCGGAGCGGCATCGGGCGGTTTAACCGTCGGAGTAGGTGTATCAGTTGCAGGAGGTGTATTCGTGGCAGTGGGCTGAGCAGGAGTATTGGTGACTATTCCTGCCTGAGCCGTAGCTGTAGCAGCCGTATCCGTAGCGGCAATATTTAGCACTGCCTGCACCGTTGCAGCAGCCATTGTGGCAGGCGATATGGGTGCCTGGCTGGTGCCAAGTCCACAGGCCATCGTTACAAGCGTAACAATCAGCATCCAGGTGAGTATAATGGAAAAAGGCGTATTGTTTTTCATAGGATCTCCTCTCTATGAATTATACTCTTTCATAGGGTTTCATAAAATGAAGTGTCTTTCTCCCATGATATAATCCCACCAATGATGTCTAATAATCTTTCCTACTTTGATTATGCAGCCACAACACCCGTTGACCAGCGTGTTCTGGATACAATGCTGCCTTTCTTTCGTGAAAATTTTGGAAATCCATCATCCATTCATCAGTATGGGCAGCATGCAGAAGGCGCAGTAGAAAACGCACGTGCATCCATAGCCCACTATCTGAACTGCCGGCCCGGTGAAGTTATTTTCACATCCGGAGGAACAGAATCGGATAATCTGGCGCTGCGTGGTGTGGCGTTTGGAATGCGGCAGCAGCGAGGATCCAATCACATATTGATCCCTCCTGCCGAGCATCATGCGGTCCTACGAACTGCGCACCATCTGGCAAAATACCATTCTTTTGATTTGGAATATTTGCCTGTAAATGAATACGGTCTGACAACAGCGAACGATGTTGCCGAAAGACTGCGCCCAACCACAGCAATCGTTTCAGTCATGTACGCCAATAACGAAATCGGCACGATAAATCCAATAGCTGAAATTGGCGCAGTCTGTCGAAATAACGGCATCCCCTTTCATACGGATGCGGTTCAGGCAGCGGCTTACCTTCCCGTTGATTGCCAATCATTAAACGTCGATTTGCTTTCACTCGGCTCACACAAATTTTATGGACCAAAGGGTATGGGTGTACTCTATGTCCGGAAAGGTGTTCCTTTCATCCCTCAGCAAACTGGTGGAAGCCAGGAAATGGGACTGCGCGCTGGAACTTCAAATTTGCCTTATATAGCTGGCTTCGCTAGAGCCTTTGAACTCGCCCACATCGAACGAGAACTTCGAACGGAAATTGTTCGCCCGCTGCGCGATCGTTTGATCGGCAGAATCCTTGAAGAAATTCCTCAGAGCCAATTAACCGGGCACCCTCACCTCCGTCTCCCCAATCACGCCAGTTTCGTTTTCGAGGGCGTAAATGGCAATGATCTCTTAATGCATCTGGATCTTGCAGGTTTCGCTTGTTCATCTGGTTCAGCCTGCAAAACAGGTAACCCCGAACCTTCAGAAGTTTTGACTACAATTGGGCTTAGTCGAGACTGGGCATTAGGTTCACTTCGTCTGACACTTGGCAGTGAATCAAATTTAGCCCAGGTAGATCAACTGCTTGAGTGCCTACCCCACATTATCCAGGGACTTCGTTGATATGGCTGGACCGCGGGTTGTTGTTGCAATGTCGGGTGGCGTTGATTCATCCGTAGCCGCCGCCTTGCTTGTACAGCAAGGCTATGAAGTGATTGGGATGATGATGCGATTATGGTCCGAGCCAGGCAATGAGGAACAGAATCGTTGTTGTACACCAGATGCCCTGGCTCAAGCGCGCAGGGTGGCAGCACAATTGAATATTCCATTTTACGCAGTGGACGCTCGTTCTGTTTTTTATGATGCGGTGGTTACGAATTTCATCAGCGACTATGCGCAAGGTCTGACGCCTAACCCCTGTATTAATTGCAATCGCAAAATCCGCTGGAGTTTTTTGCTTCAGCGAGCACTTTCAATCGGCGCCGAGTTTATGGCGACCGGTCATTATGTCCGCCTTACAAAGAGCGAAGATGGTCTTATCCACCTCGGCAAAGCGGTCGATCTTAACAAAGATCAATCCTATGTTCTGCATGTACTTACTCAAGCACAATTAAAACACGCCTTGTTTCCCCTTGGTGAATATACAAAACCACAAGTGCGCCAGCTTGCCCGGGATTTCGCTCTTCCGGTCGCAGAACGTGCTGAGTCCCAGGATTTGTGTTTCTTAGGTGAAGGAGATTACCGCGCCTTTCTTGAACGTACCAACCCAAATATTAAGAATCCCGGTCCAATATTGACCTCCAACGGGACCAGGATTGGAGAACACACTGGTTTGTCATTTTATACAATCGGTCAGCGCAAAGGCATACCGGTCAACTCTTCTGTTCCTTTATATGTGCTCCACAAAGACATTCAACAGAACGCGTTGATTGTTGGCGAATTGGCGGAATTAGGACGAAACCAGCTGCGTGCTGGCGAGGTTAACTGGATTGCCGGTTCGGCACCAATTGAAGCTAAACGGTTGGCTGTCAAAATTCGCTACAAAGCGCAGCCCGTTGAAGGGCTTGTAACCCCGTTACAGGATCAAACTGCGCTTGTTCAATTCGATGAAAACCTGCGTGACATTACTCCTGGACAGGCAGCAGTTTTCTACGATCAGGACAAAGTTGTAGGTGGCGGAATAATTCTTCCTGAATTACATGTTTAGAAAATTGACCCGCCAATAGGCAATTTCGAAACCAAGTCGTTGTAAATTCAATAAGGAACGATTTGGTTGATCTTCACTATGCTCGAATGTATCCGAAACAACCCACTTGCACCCCGACTGAGCTGCTTCAAAAATCCTGCGGGTTGCCATGGCGCTCTGAGCGCCCCGTTTCTGATGACTTTCTCTGGTTCCCATAAAACCCAGCCAGGCTACATCCTTATGGACATGCATTGCTCCTCCTGCCGCCGGGTAATCCCCATCAAAAGCAATGAAATGCCGCCAATCAGGCCTCTCAACGGTGTTAGCCAGCATAGGGAATAATATTTCAGGCAATCCGAATGCCTCAACCCCAATCGCTGCAAAGGCGTCAGCATATTCTGAAGAAATCGGTTCAATTCTCAATGTTGTTTCAATAAACGGAGGAGGACTGATATCACGGATTAATTTAACCCACGATCCATTCGGATAAAATCCACGCCGTTCCAGCCATTCCCACAAATATTCTGGGCGTGCTCCAGGACTCAAGTGAAAATAAAACTGACCAACTCCGGCATCGGAATAAATTTGAATAATTTGGTCGACTTGCTCCTCGGTGGCTTCTTCGCCCACACCCAGACCAATGACACGATTGTAGAATAAGTCATCTAAACCTGGTGTGATAACCAAAGTAGCCCTTCCGACATGCTCAACTCGCATTCCAAGTAACTCTCGCAGATCGCCAGGGGCTGCTTGAATATAATCTGAAACAGCCCGGGCTTCAGCATATTCCACCACTTGTGAAAGTTGATCCAACGTCAGTATTTCCATATAAATAAAATTATATCTGAAATATTCAAAATGGAAAATGTGTTGATTTTTGCATTTCCCGAAACCGCAAATTTGGTCACCATCAACTCTCTCACCAAACCAAATGTGCCCCTGAACTCTAAAATCGTACAAGGCTCATTGCCGGCGTCGAGTATAATAAATCCATGAACTACACTTCAATCCTTTTCGGTTTTATTTGTGCAACCCTTTTAGGAGCCGCCTTTCATATCTGGCGGGGTGGTAAACTGGGCAAATTACTCCTTTACCTGGTTGCAAGTTGGTCAGGATTCATCGGGGGGCATTGGGCTGCATCCAGCCTCAACTGGAATTTCGATTTGCTTGGGCAAATTCACCTTCTTTTTGGCTCTATGGGCAGCCTGATCTTTATCATCGCCGGAAACTTCCTGAGCTTTCAGGATAAACACGATTGAATATCGTCTCCAACACCAGGTCCAAAATCATCATTCTCAATTATATAGGGTGTAAATATGTATCAAATTGAATCTTTGCTGTCTGCACGCCTTTTTCTTGCGCCTCAGGTAGTTCGTGACAGAATTTATTTCATAAGCAATTTAAGTGGCAAGCTCAGCCTGTATTCAATGAAATTCGGGGGAAGTATCCCAGAACCACTAATGCCGCCTCATATTGCTCTTCAAAACCCGCACCTTACCGGAAATCCCTACCGTGTTTTTCCTGAACTTGGAAAAATTTTGGTCATGTTAGACAACGATGGCGATGAAAACTACCAGCCTATGCTGATCCCAACATCCGGTGGGTTTCCAGAACCGGCATTCAACAATTTCTTCAAATCGTTTCGAGTCCACCTTGGTGAGTGCAAAGTTGAATCAAATCTGGTATTGCTAAACAGCGAGTCTCGTACAGAATCAAAACAATATGCATACCTTGGAAATCTCGAAACCGGCGAACTCACCCTGCTGGCAGAAAGCACCTGGGGGGCTTACCCCGATGGCAGCAATGCCGATTTTTCTAAAATCATAATTGCCGAGTCCTATACAGTCGGTGATAATGTGTTATTCCTTTGGGACGGCAAGACAAAAACTCTCAAGAAGATTTATGGAAAAATCCTGACAGATCGCCAACCTGGCGAAGAGGTCCCATTAAACTCAATTGGCAACAGTATTTTTGTAAACGACGAGCGCAGTCTGCTCGTGTTCACATCACTTTTTGAAGATACATACAGCCTTGCCTTACTCGATCTGGATAATCCTTCACAGCTGCAACCAGTATCGATTTCGGGGCTTGTCCACACGGGTGCTGGTGAATTTAATGGAATTGCTCATCTCTATTCCAACCATTATATCCTTTACTATAATATTGATGGATGTTCATGGGTCTATTCCTGCCAGTACAACCATATCGACAAAGCAGTCGTCGTCGAACAGGTCCTTGTTGGGCAGGGCGAAATATCGAATGGCGTCCTCGAATCCATTTATTACGACAGCGAAAACAACAGATTTTCCCTGGCTTTTTCAACCGCAACATCCCCTACCCAGATCTATACCCTGGAAGGCCCAGATTACAGTAAACGAATTCGGCACTCCAATGAACGCCTGCTTGGGATAGAATCCGAACTGCTTTCGCCTGGTGAAGATGCCTCATACATCTCCCATGATGGTCTTAGAATTTCAGCCCGGCTCTACCTGCCATCACCGTCGCTTGATTTTCCGGGGCGACGCCCGATCGTATATTACATTCACGGCGGTCCCCAATCTCAAGAAAGACCGGACTTTGCCTGGTTTTCAATGCCAATCATTCAATTCCTTACCATAAATGGCTTCGCGGTCTTTGTTCCAAATGTGCGCGGCAGCAGCGGGTACGGTTTTTCATACATGAAACATGTTGACCACGATTGGGGCGGACGGGATCGCCTTGACCATGTTTACGCCATGACACACATCCTGCCTGCAGATTCACGTCTGGATGTTTCTCGGTCTGCAGTAGTCGGACGCTCCTACGGTGGCTATATGACACTCACCCTGGCCGGCCGCCACCCCGAGTTATGGTCTGCAGCCTGCGACATGTTTGGCCCGTATGACCTTATAACCTTTATGGATAGACTACCTGAAACCTGGAAACCGTATTTCAATCTGGCGGTCGGCGATCCTGAAAATCCTGCCGAGCGTCACATGTTGATTGAGCGTTCGCCCAAAACGTACTTGGCCAATCTCACCTGCCCAATGTTGGTTATTCAGGGCGCAAATGACCCTCGTGTTATCGAGCGCGAATCTCATGATGTTGTCGAAGAGCTCAAGGCCCATGGAAAATCAATTGAATATTTAATGTTCCCAAATGAGGGACATGATGTTCTTAAATATGAAAATCGAGTTACTTGTTATAACGCGATAACAGAATTCTTCAAGAAAGAGCTAAAACCTTAATGAATGAAATTTCAAGCCTGGCCCAGGCCGGCGATCTGGTTCTCCTGGTCAGTTCACAAAAAAAACGTTACATCCTTCGCCTCGATCCCGAAGCAACCATGCAAACCCATCGTGGTGTCCTTCCGCATTCTGATTTAATCGGCAAGCCTTTCGGCACGCGCGCATTCAGCCATATGGGTTCTCCCTTCCTCCTGCTGCAGCCTTCATTGGCTGACATCATCATGGAAATCAAACGAAACACCCAGATTATGTATCCAAAAGAAATTGGATTTCTTCTAATGACAATGGACATTGGCCCAGGACGGCGGGTGATCGAAGCAGGCACGGGTTCAGGAGGTCTCACAACAGCATTGGCTTTCATGGTTGGTGAAACGGGTAAAGTCTACTCGTACGACAACCGAATTCAAATGCAAAACCTCGCCCGCAAAAACCTTGATCGCGTCGGATTAGGCAGCCATGTCGAATTCAAAGAAAGAGATATCCTCGCAGGTTTCGATGAGACCGGAGTAGATGCGGTCTTTCTCGATATTCCGAACCCTTACGATTATGTTGATCAGGCTCGAGCGGCTCTAAAAAGCGGTGGCTTTTTTGGGTCAATTCAACCCACGACCAACCAGGTCTCAAAACTAATGATCGCACTGCGCCGAGCCAACTTTGGCTTTATCGATGTGTGCGAGATCATGCTGCGCTATTACAAACCAGTCCCCGATCGTTTAAGGCCCACAGATCGCATGGTTGCCCACACAGGTTATTTGATCTTTGCCCGCTCGCTCATCGACAGAATTGAAGAAGAGGGTCTTCCGCCATCCGTCTATCAGGATCTGGATATCGATACAGATCAACCTGACGCTCAGGAGACTTCTTTGGATGACGCCGCAACACCTGAGGCAGATGAAAATTGAGGACCTGTCGATAGATAAAATCTCTGCCTTATTGGCAGATAAATCCTGCGCGCCAGATTTAAGTCGCTCAATCCAATTTCGGTTTCCGAAACCAGCCCGGCCAGCAGCAGTGTTGATTGCCTTCCAGTCTGCAGATGACGCAGAAGGCAAATTACAAATTGTTTATACTCGCCGGACAGATACCGTTCCGGACCATAAAGGCCAGGTTGCGTTCCCCGGTGGAAGAACTGAATCCTGTGATACAACGCCTGTAGATACGGCCCTGCGCGAAGCCTACGAAGAGATCGGTGTAGCGCCCCAGGATGTGACAATCCTGGGGAACCTGGACCCCATACTTACCATAAGCAATTATCTGGTTACACCAGTTGTAGGATACATACCCTTCCCTTACATATTCACACCTGAACCTGGTGAAGTAAGCCGCGTGTTTACGATCCCGATCGATTGGTTGGCAAACCCAACAAATTTCGAGATCCGTTCCCGAGAGGTAGGTCCACCAATCCTGGAGGTTCCCCAATCCTTTCGAGTTGTTTATTTTAAACCTTATGATGAGGAAATTCTGTGGGGTGTTAGCGCAGAAATTACGCTCAGGTTGATGACCTGTTTACAGGTTGTTCGTTAAAAAAACAGAGCGCACTCTCGTGCGCTCTGTGCCTTAACTCAGGCAACTTCTTCTTTCTTCTTCTTCTCAACAATGGAAGGTTCAGCAGCCGCAGCGGCTGGGTCTTTTTCTTCCGCTTCAGGAGCAGTAACAACGACAACAATTTCGTTTTCGTCATCCAGAGCCTTGACACCCTCAGGCAAAACCAGATCCTTAACATGGATCGACGAACCAATCGTTGCCAAACCAGAGACATCGACAACAATTTTCTCGGGGAGGTTGGCAGGCAAGGCTTCAACTTCCAATTCGTCCAGATTAGTCACCAAAATGCCATTGAAATTTTTCACGGCAGGCGACAGACCCTTGACATCAATTGTGACCTTGGTGCGCAGGGTTTCAGTGGCAGACACCACCATAAAATCTACATGCAGCAAACCACCAGTCAGGAAATTGCGCTGTTTTTCGCGCACCAGCGCAAGATGCTTCTCGCCGCTTAATTCGATCGTCACCAACGCAGAGTGCGGAAGATGATCCATGGACATATTCGCTGAATGGAGATCCATCCATGCCATAGTCGGGTTCATATGGCGACCGTATAAAACAATCGGCAGCTTGCCAACGCGACGCTGTGCTTTAACCTGTTTTCCAATCAAAGTGCGCGGTTCGGCTTTTACAACAAAATTATTCACAAATACCTTCCTTGAGCGCCTCTCACAGAAAGACCACCTTTCCATTACCTTCGCTCGTACTAGAATGTTTGGGCTTTTGCCCGACGGACAATTATAGCCCCTCCATGTTTAATGTGTCAAGGAATAAATTTATCTCGAAATTTCTATCCCGTCTCACAGAAATACAGGCTAAAATCTCCTAACCCTTAATTTCTTGGATCGCTTGCTTAAAAGTCAACCCATGCTGGTCTTTTGTTGATAACGATGGCAGAGCCCCATCGAAAAGCGGCCAGGCAATCTTCAAATCACGATCATCCCATTGAATCGTTCGTTCGTGTTCTGGATACCAAAAATCCGTCACCTTATACACCACCTCAGCCCACGGACTTAATACAAAAAATCCATGTGCAAATCCCTTTGGGATCCAGATTTGGTGCTTATTTTCGGCGGATAGTATCGCGCTAACCCATTGACCAAATGTCGGTGAGGACGGACGAATATCAACTGCGACATCAAAGATTTCACCGATGATCACCCGCACAAGTTTTCCTTGAGGGCGCTGCACCTGGTAGTGTAACCCTCTAAGTATGCCTTGTTTAGAACTTGAATGATTGTCCTGAACGAAATTCGTCTCTATCCCCTGGCCGGCAAATTTTTCCTGCTGGTAGGTTTCCATAAAAAAACCACGCTCATCGCCAAAAACACGCGGTTCGATCAATAAAACATCGGGAATAGCTAAAGGTTGAAACTGCATGCATTACTCTCTGTCGTGTCATTTGAATAGAAGGTTATTAATCACGTAATCTTGTAGATTATAAGCTATCAGTCCTGAAAATCATGAATTTTCTTCATCATTATTTAATCCAAATTGACTATAATACTCAAAGGAAAGGGGCTGCCGTGTGATCATTAAAAGGTATTGTTGGTTGACCTTATTGATAGTCTGTTTTCTCTGGAACACCATTTTTGCTCAACCAGCATTTGCATCGGACAAATCCAAAGTCCGGTTTGAAACAAACGTTTGCATACAAGAGGCCAGATACTGGGATCTGGTTGATAATACGCGCCTGTTCATATTGAATAGTGCTCAAGAACCCTATGGCGACCAACAAAGCGTCCTACTGGATGAGCTTTTGCGGCAATGGCAAGAGCTTTCTACAGTTTGTACTGAAACAGGATCGCCCATGGCGATTGAAGGTAGCTTCGTCGCCCAAACTTTGGGAGATATTAAGCATAATGACTTCTCCACAGCAGATCTGCAAGAGTTTTCATCATGGCTGAAAAAACTTGCAGAAACCAGGCAAATCCAATTAGCTCAAGAAAATCCGCAGGCCGTAGCAAAACTGGATAAAATCCTGGCTGCACCTGAGTTTTCCTGGCCTATCGAAACCAGCAATCTGCTGAGTGAATTGTTTAATTCCTTAATCCTAAGAATCCTCCACTGGTTGGACAGTTTGAATGGCGGAAATCCGTTTCAATTATCTGGGCCGCTCTTATTACTTGCTCAAATCGGCCTGCCATTCCTGGCAATCCTCTTCCTGGGAATATTAGCGGTATACATTACATTTAACTTGAGACGCAGCTTCGCCTCATCGGCAGCGTTAAACTCGCTAACTCAATCCGGCGATGAACTATTAAACGCAGAAGAAGCATTTGCTCTCGCCAATTCAATGGCCAACAAGGGCGATATGCGTAATGCGGTCAGGTATCTCTATCTTTCAAGTTTATTCGCTCTGGATGAACGTGGCCTCCTTCGGTTTGATAAAGCCCGTACCAACCGGGAGTATCTCAATTCTCTTTTGGCCAATAAAGGCATATTAGCAAGCGAACACGCATCACGCCTTGTGATATCGACGTTCATTAATTTGGTTGATGGATTTGACCAAATCTGGTACGGCTACCATCCAATTGATCGCCAGGGGTATGAGGCGTATGCTCTCCAGGTCAGCGAAATCAAACGCGCTGTCGGCTACAACATTTCAAAAAATGCAGCTGGTACCAATATTTTGCCACCAGCAAAGGATGGCGTATGAAAATAAGCCGCGACGCTATCTTTGCAATTGGGCTAATCCTTATTTTGGCCGCCGTAACTGCGTTAGCTGCCCTGCAAGAGGCTAAAAAGAATAACCAGTTTCCTGTACTTTCCAGTGCTTCCAATCAACCAGACGGTGGCAGAGCACTCTTCCTCTGGCTCGATTCACTCGGTTACAAAACATCCAACGAACCACCTGACTTGTTCGTCATTCCTGAGAATATTGATCTTGTTATGATTCTTGAGCCCAGCGAGCCCATCGACGAAGGCCAGCGCACTGCAATCAACGAATGGGTGAGTTCTGGCGGAACACTGCTTGTCGCCGGTGAAGGATGGTGGGCCGAAGACTTCTTATCAGCCTACGGCTACAGTTTTGGTTATGTATTCACAGAGACAAGCCAGATAAGCCCAGTCAGTCCAGTATTTTCAAAACCGGTTTCGACTCTAGGAGTTGAACAGCCAATCAGGCGTGTGCTGATCTATACTGAGCCGGAACAAACTCTTGATGCATCCGAAACCCTCAAAAACAAACCCACATCCATCGGCTTGCCAATATTATGGACCGCCGACGGTCTGGTCGCAGTTAGCATCGATCAAGATAAAGGTCGAATTATCCTGATTTCCGCGCCTTCTATGCTGACCAATCTTGGGTTGAAAACTGAAGGGAGTGCGGAGTTATTTTTGAATGTCCTGAATTTAATCCAGGGCCCTGAAGCTAAGCCTGGGCGAGTATGGGTCGATGAGTGGCATCACGGGCTCAGATCCGATTTTCAGGAAATTATCGGCCCTGAAGCATGGCTAAGAAAGACGCCAGTGGGGCATGCCTTAATATTCAGTGCAGCGCTTACATTCATCGCTTTATTATTAAGTGGGCGTAGTTTTGGTAAACCCCTGCCCGTTTCTACTTCACAAATCCGGCGTGCGCCTCTCGAGTATATCACCGCCCTCGCCAACCTCAGCCGCCGAGCCGGCCATCGCGGACGTATTCTTCTGGCTGAACATCAAACTATTCGAAAATACTACGAACTGCGGTACCATATATCCAAGGATATTGGTGATGATGAATTCACACGCACAATCAGCCGTTTTGACCCTGAAATAGACCAGCATGCCCTATTGCACCTTTTGCGCGAACTTGAACAGGCGGCAAATTCAGTAAAAACAAGTGAAGCAGAAATGCTTCGCCTCGTAAACGAAGCTCACCGATGGCTCAATAATAATAAACTCCAGCAGAATACTGCCGATTAACTCAGGAGCATCCTAATGCAAAAAAACACAAAGTTAAAATCACTCTTCTTATCAACATTTCTCAAGGCAGCCTGCGGAATAATCGTTATTGGGTTGATAACCCTCTACGCCTTCATCGATAGTAAACCAGCAAAATCTCAATCAGAAATCCAAATCGCAAAAAACCAAGCTGTCGTCACACTTCCTGTCGATCTGACATTCTCAATTTCTGCCTCAAGCAGCAGTCGGATTACGAGTGTTTCGCTGGAATATGGCACCAACAGCCAATCCTGCGTTACAGGAATTGCCCGTCAAAACGCTGAATTCACCCCGGGAAAAGATATCCGCGCTGAGTGGGTATGGGATTTCAAGACTGGAGGTGGTAGTCTTCCACCTGGCGCCGAAGTCTGGTGGTTGTGGGAAGTAAAAGACGAGTCTGGCAATGTTGTTCGGACAGAACGCAAAACACTGACTGTCGAAGACAATCGTCTTGAGTGGCATACCCTGTCAAATGACCAGATCAAAGTTGTCTGGTCGGAAGGTGGTACCAGTTTCGGCAAACGTATGCTGAAAATCGCTACAGAAGCAATCGACCGCCTTTCTACAAACGCCGGTATAAAACCTCCCGGCCAGATCCGACTGACGGTTTTCCCCTCACAAGAATCGTTTATTGACGCATTGCTGTTTGTGCCCGAATGGGCCGGCGGAAGAGCCTTTCCAGAATATGCCACAACAGCAATGGAAATTGAAGTCGGATCGGATCCTCAGTGGGAAAATAATGTCATTCCCCACGAACTTGCACATCTGGTCACCGGCCAACTGACTTTCAACTGCCTGGGAGCGGGCATGCCTACCTGGCTCAGTGAAGGCATTTCTGTATATAACGAAGGTCCTAACACCGACATCGACCTGCAAGCTCCCATCAATGCCCTCGAAAACGGAAAGCTGCCCCCGCTGCGAAATTTTGCCGGTGGATTCTCTGCCGATTCTAAAGAAACACTTCTTGCTTATGGTTATTCTGGTGTTATTGTCACCTACATGATCACCACGTATGGCCCTGAAAAACTTGCTGCTCTGCTCGAGGCGATCCAGTCGGGTAAATTGATAAATCCGGCCTTGCTTTCGGTTTATAATTTTGACACCGATGGCCTGGATGAAACCTGGCGAGCTTCATTGGGGTATGGATCCGGGACGGGCGGAACAGCAGCAACGTCTATTCCCACTCAACTCCCTACGAAAGTGCCTACGTTGGCCCTGGCAACACCTTCCTTCGGCAAGAGTGGAAAAACCACTCCCAGGCCAACTGCCACAGAAGCTGCCCAAAGCCCAACAATTCAAGCAGATTCCACTGCCACAATAACCCCAGCTCCAATCATAGATACCGCAGCTCCCACCCAGGAGCCCTCCACCACATTACCAACCGAACGCCCTGAACCTGACAGCCGTCAGGACAATTCGCCCCTGACTTGCTTACGGGGAAATGCTGAGCTTGCCACAGGATTATTTGCTGCGGTCGCTTTTATCTCAAGCCGGCGTAAGAAACAACAACTTCAAGGAGATTAATTACTATGCAAAAACGTATATCTTTTTTTCTAGTTTTGGTAATCATGCTGGCAAGCCTGGCTTGCCGCGCTCTGGCGCCCACCCCACTCACGCCTTCAACAGCAGATCCGGCTCTGGAAACGACGCCTACCAGGCAGCCAACCAAAACAAAACTCCCTACCAGGACGCCATCGCCCACAAAAACTCCAAAACCTGACGAGCCAACTGCCACCGCCCGCCCAACAAAACCGGCAAAAACTGCTACCCCTGTTGCCAGCCCCACCCCAGTCGGATCATTCACCAACAGCGAAGGTGGTTTTGCTATACAATACCCCCCCGATTGGGATATTGAATCCCAATCCTCCTCACATCTCACAATCAATAACACTTCACTCGGAATGGCATTTATCGTTCTGGCCGATTTGGGCGATTCGCTCGAAACGATCGTCAACGACCTGAAAGAAAATGAGTTTACGAATGATAAAGTGACCGTCAAGGATGCACAAGACGTTACATTAGGTGATGGTCAGGTTGTTAAAGCTAAAGATATGGTTGTCAACTCTGGTGGCTCTGAACTAATTTACAGAATTGCCTTCACCAGCTTTGGCCCCCATACATATACGCTGATTGCGATTGGCGACGCAGACAGCCTGAAAGCAGAAAGCAAGACCATTGCTCAGCTCTATGGAACGGCAATATTTTTCTCCCCCCAGGCTTTTGGTACCCCTGCCGACCAAACTCTGGGCCTACTCAGTTTTGGCGATCCTGATCCTTCTGAATTGGACCCAGCAGTTACAGGAACATCTGCTGCAGAATTTGTCGGTTTGCTTTTTAGCGGCCTCGTTCGTTTAGGCCCGGATTTGCAGGTCTATCCAGATCTGGCTGAAAGCTGGGAAATCAGTGCGGACGGGACGGTTTACACATTCACCCTGCGACCAGATCTTTCCTTTGGAGATGGTACTCCGCTTATCGCAGACGATGTCGTATTTTCTTGGGAGCGCGCTTCGGACCCCTCAGTCGGATCGTCCACTGCCTCTACTTATCTGGGCGATATCGTGGGAGTCAAAGAAAAACTGGATGGCAAAGCCGATTCGATCTCCGGGCTCAAAGTAATAGATGCGACAACCCTGGTCGTAAGGGTTGATGCACCAAAACCATATTTTCTACAAAAACTCACCTACCCAACCGCGTTCGTGGTTGACGCCAACAACGTTCAGGAAAACCCAGAAGATTGGGTGTTTAATGCCAATCCTTCTGGCCCTTACCAAATCATGAAATACACCGAAACAACTTCTCTGATTTTCGAGAGAAACCCGGCATACCACACACCGCCGGCAATTGCCTACGTAGCTTATTTACTGGACGCAGGCGGATCGGCAATAAGCCGTTATGAAGATGGTACCCTCGACATACTTCAAATTGGCAGTGACACGGCAGAGCGTATTCGCCGCGAAGACGATCCACTCCACTCGGAATGGAATTCTGTTACCACTTTATGCACTTCCTTTGTGCAGATGAACAATAATTTACCGCCGTTTGATGACATCAATGTTCGCAAGGCGTTTGCTCTGGCGGTTGACCGGAATGGCTTTGTTGAAAGATTAACCAATAATCTCGACATCCCTGCTGTCAGCATTTTACCCCCAGCTATGCCAGGTTTTAATCCTGAAATTGTTGCGGATGCTTATAACGAAACAGCCGCTCGGGCAGCACTAAAAGCTTCAAAATACAATGGTAAGCTCCCACCGATCACCCTGAATACATCAGGCCTTGGAACACAAGGTCGAGCAGACGTGGATGCCCTTGTTGCTACCTGGAAACAGGTCCTTGGTGTGGAAGTTCAAGTATCGTTTTTGGATCCAGGTACGTTTACCGAATCGGCTCACAATGACCCAACTCAAATGACTCTTTATGGTTGGTGTGCAGATTATCCAGACCCACAAAACTTCCTCGAAGTGCTTTACAAATCGGACAGCGCTTTTAACGTTTCAGGGTATAAGAACCCTGAAATCGACCAATTGTTGGAACAGGCATCCGTTGAATTGGATCCGGCAGTTAGAATTGGATTATATAATCAGGCTGAACAAGCTCTTCTCGCTGATTATGCTGCCGTACCAATCAACCATAGTGTGGACGACATTCTTGTGCGCCCACGGGTTGAAGGGTATATCCATGCCCCGCTGCATGCATCCTTTATTCCCTGGCTTTCGCTAAAGAAGTAAAAAAACTATATGCAGCCATCTGAACTTAAAGAACTTTTCATTAATTTACGCCAGGAAGCCAACAAAGTCCTGGTAGGGCTCGATGAGCCTTTCGAGCAGCTTGTTGTGGCTCTTTTCAGTGGTGGTCATGTACTTCTGGAAGGGGTCCCAGGTACAGCAAAAACCCTGATGGCGAAAACTCTTGCTCATTTGGTCCAGGCTCGCTTTACCCGGATTCAATTCACGCCAGATCTGATGCCGTCCGATATCCTCGGAACGAACGTATTTGATCTTGGCACAAGCAAATTTTATCTAAAAAAAGGCCCACTTTTTACTCAGATGCTGTTGGCTGATGAAATTAACCGAGCCCCAGCCAAGACCCAATCAGCACTTCTGGAAGCTATGGAAGAACGTCAGATTAACCTGGATGGAGAACGCTATCCTCTGGAGCGTCCTTTTATGGTCATAGCAACCCAGAACCCAATTGAATTTGAAGGCACCTATCCGCTCCCGGAAGCGCAGCTGGACCGCTTCATGTTCAAAGTTATCGTTCCTTATTCACCTTTAGATGTGGAAATCGAAATCCTCAAGCGTGTCCACCAGGGTTTTGATGCGCATGATCTGTCAGGAGCAGGGCTAACTGCCCTGCTCCCCGCCCAATTATTTGGAGAGATCCAATCAGCCATCTCCAACGTAATTGTTGAACCAGGCATCTTGGCGTACATCGCTCGTCTCGCAGCGGCCAGCCGGCAATCGCCAGACATCATTCTCGGGGCAAGCCCGCGCGCAAACAACCATGTTCTCCTGGCCTCAAAAACCCTGGCTGGCTTGCGCGGTAAAGAGTATGTCACACCCGATGATGTCAAGAGCATCCTGCCTGCGGTTTATCGCCATCGCATTCTACTAAAACCAGAAGCCGAAATTGAAGGTTTGAACCCGGATTCTGTCATCAAACGGCTTTTGGGTGTTGTGGACGTTCCGAGGTAAATTTGCTAACCCTGCGCGGTGTAGTGCTGTTTTTGATTGCTGGCCCACTCCTTGCGTTAGGGGCCTGGCAGCCGTATCTTGAATGGTCGGGTTGGGCCTGGATAGGTATTGCCTTCGTTCTTTGCATTCTGGATTTTCAGCTCGGGGCCGGCAGCACAGGCCTTCGAACATCTGCTGGCAAGAAGCCATACCCAATTGATGCTGAACGTGTACACGATGCCCGCCTCAGCCTCGCAGCAGATAACGCGGTCAAAATCAACCTGAACAGCCGCCTGCCTTATGCAACTCCTTTTTGGGTACGAGATGAAGCTCCGGATGCATTTCCTGCAAATCCACAAGTTCTGCAGGGGATCCTGCCAACCAGGCGAAGTGGGGCTCCTGGTTGGTCCGGGGTTTACCATGTCCACCCCAACCGCCGTGGTGATTACCGATTTGGCAGAATCAACATTCGCTGGCACGGGCCGCTTGGCCTGATTGCCCGCCAGACACGTTTACCCGCAGAAGAGAATGTAAAAGTATATCCGAACCTGTTGGATATCCAGCGCTACGATCTTCTACTCCGCAATAACCGTCTACAGGAGATGGGCTTGCGTCACAGCCGGATATTTGGCTCTGGTACAGAATATGAACGCCTGCGCGAGTATCAACCCGACGATGATTTTCGCCGGATTGATTGGAAAAGTACTGCGCGCCGGCGCCGTCCAGTAACAATTGAGTATCAAACTGAACGCAGTCAAACCATTATGGCCGTTTTGGACACAGGCCGAATGATGCAGTCTCCCGTCAACCAGACCGCCAAATTGGACTACGCTGTTAACGCTGTCTTGCTTTTAGGCTATGTTGCTGCCAGCAAAGGTGACCGTGTCGGAATGCTCTCCTTCGCAGATCAGGTCGAACATTACCTCGCTCCCGATCAAGGGAAGGGCCAATTTTACCGGATGCTTGAGCAGCTCTACGCGGTTGGCGCACAACCCCTGGAGCCCAATTACACCCGCGCCCTTACTTATCTTGCGCTAAAACAGCGCCGCCGCGCCCTTGTAATCATTTTTACCGACCTGACGGGTGGTTTTGGCGTCAATGCCCTTGTCGCTCAGACCGCCTTACTCCGTCGGACAAGCCTGCCCCTGGTGGTTACCATCTCAGATCCGGACGTAGTCCAGGCCGCTGGTCAAATTCCAGATTCCTCTCTTTCAGCTTACCAGCGCCAGGCTGCTCGAGATTTACTTGCAGAACGGCGGGTGACCCTCGATAGACTTCGCCGGCAAGGTGTTTTGACACTTGACGTGCCAGCCAACCAGTTGTCGATAGCGGTCATAAATCGATACCTGGAGTTGAAGGCCCGAACAATTTTATAATCATGAAAAACTTTTTGGGGATTTTTCGTTTACTCCTGTTCTTAATCCCGCTTAGCTTACTCGCAAGCTGCGGTACCCCATCTTCGCCTGCAGCCAGTCCTACAAAACCACCCACTTCAATCCCGAGCCCAGCCACTCCGACCAAAACGGTTTTTGTACAAACCCAGATCCCAACACCAACACCGGCGCCAACATTCACCCCGCTGCCAACCCAAACGTCCACTCCTTCACCAACTCGGATACCCAGCGCAACTCCTCTTCCGTTGATTTCGGTTGATGTGGCTCCATTCATCCCAGATGCACCCTGGCCGCGCGACCTTGAAGTGATCAGTCTCCAAAACTGGCAAAACTTAAAGGAGGTAACTGCTTACGGAACAGGCCGCCTCTCCGGAGTGGTCTACAATCCGGCAGCCAACGAGCTAATTGCAATCTCTCCAGTTGGATATTACCGCTACGCCAACCCAAATCTACTCTCTGCTGAACCTATATCTAACCTGATTGGGATTGCTCCGAACGACACTAAAAATAGCAATACCCTTGCCGGTTATTCTTCAGATGGAAGCAGGATCCTGACCCAACCATCCGATTCGCTTTCCATATACAATTCCAGATCAGGAGAACTTATCTTCCGGAAAGCATTGACCGCAGATATAACAAAACCAAAAATCTCACCTGATGGACGGTATTTGTTTATTACAGAGCTTGATTACCTCAGCAAAAACGCAATTTTTTCTATCACCGAGATTGATTCCGGAAATACAATCCAAAAGGAGGCCATTAATCAAGCAGTTTATACATTTTCGCCCGATGGAAAATACGCCCTCATCTGGAGAGAAGACGCGCTTCTGGTCATGAATATTCATGAATTGACCATTAAGCACACCCTAAAAATCTCAGATTTGCCAATTGAACAAGGTATCTATACTTCTGAAAGTTGGCTCAACCAATTTTGGGGTTATCCCTGGTTTTTTAAGGCATCCTTTGCCATGGCCCCAGGAGGAGAACAAATAGCCTTTTCCTTTGAGGATGAGCCATTAAATTTTCTGGATATCAACCAAAATAGAATTTTATGGAAAATCGAATCCAGGTGGTTTTGTTCGGATTGCATGGCATTCAGCCCTGATGGAACCTTATTTGCGAAGATAGACAACGAATCACTATCCGTTTACAGCGCAACCGACGCCACTCTGCTTTGGCAGCGCACGTCCCCTTTTGGTTGGGATAATCTCTCCTTTGCCAATCGATCCGATGTCCTTGTCGTTCAAGGTCAACAATCCTCTTTCTGGAATGCCCTAACTGGGGCTCAAGGAGCTTGGTTCTCTGGTCATTATGGCTCAATTCGTGCGATGGCAGTTTCGCAAGATGGACGTTTCCTGTCAGCAAGTTACGCTGATGAACATATCCGGCTTGTCAACCTGAAGAGTGGGCTTACAGAGAAAACCATAGATCAGTTTGCTCCCGACATCGCTTTTGCCCCTGATGGCTTATCCCTGTACATGCCATTAAGAGGGGAAGTCGTTCGCTATTTCTGGCAGACAAATTTACGCCAGAATATTATCAGTGTGTATACCAACCAGATAATAAACTCGCGAAATGGTCGCTATCTTGGTTTTAACGATGAGTTTCTTGTTTATGATCTTTTAACCGGCGAGCATTTTTTACTGCCGTCTGAAGAATTCGATTCTCGCGGCTTAATCAATGTTTCTGATATTACTTTTTCTTCTTCAGCAGACAAATTTGTGTTGTCAAATGACTTTGGCGGTGCAGAATTATTTCAATTCCCAGAAGAATTACGCAGCTGGCAGCCTGAAACCATAACTCCAATTGATGCCCTGAATGAAAACCAATTCTCGAATCAAGTTTTGTTCACTCCTGATGGGGAATACCTCCTGATCGCAGGCGGCATCGACCTGCCGACAGACAATCCGCTCACGTCATATTCTGGGATGCACTCATCACTTTTTCGTTACCTTGCTTTTTACAGACTTGGAACTGCCAGGCCATTGATTCCAGAAATCGTCTGGTTAGGTCAACTTAATAACACGAGTGGCATGATGGATATTGCAGTTCACCCAGATGGCAGCATAATCGCCGTAACAGATGAACGTCTTGGAAGAGGACAGACAATTTTAATCGATACATTACAGAGAAAAATTCTAGGAACCTGGTCGGGCAGATTTTCCCAGGTCGAATTTTCTCCAGATGGAAAATTCCTCATTTTGGGCGGGGATGATGGATTAATTCGCGTGCTTGGTTGTTTGCCTTAACAGGCCCATTCACTTCCATAAACTTCAACTTACTTCCGACCTTGTAAGATGAACCGATTTTCAAATTACCGCCGCTGATTTCTTCCACCAAAAAACAAATAGGCGTAAAGGATCACCCCGGTAAAAACACCCACGAACCATTTAAAGCCAACCGCAATCGTTTCTGCTGGTGAAATAAACCCCTCAATCAAACCAGCAATCACCAATAATGGAACAGCCCCCCCTACCAGCCGCACAGCTTGCTGTGCCGCAAGTGCAATAGCAGTACTTCGTTTCAGATAGCCAGGCCTAAGCATAGCCCACCCCAGACTAAGACCTGCGCCGCCTGCCATAAAAATTACACTTAACTCGATCACGCCGTGTCCAATAACAAAGGTTGCTAGCTCAAAGCCAACCCCATAATGACTGGTCAAGCCAAGCAAGCCACCTAAAATCAGGCCGTTCTGAATCATTGCCCATGTAGTCAGCAAACCAGCCGTCATCCCCCCGGCAAAGGCCAAAAATGACACTTGGATATTGTTCGTCATGATGAAAGATGAAGCATAAGGGCGTTCTGCCAGGGGTATATTGACCCAAAGTTCCTTTTCTTCAATCATCGGAATCAAATCCTGCGCCGATGCTGGCAAAAGCCAGCGCGCCGACTCTGGGTAGAGAAGTGTGCTAAATCCTGCAGCGAGAGATGGTAGCGTAAAAAGCAAAAAAGCCGTCAGAATAAATGGAAGAGAGCTGCGAAACGTCAAAGGAAACCCGGCTTTAATAAAATGAATTACCCGGCCAAGCGCAAGCGGCTCGGACCGGTAGATTAATGCATGGCCACGCCCCACCAGTTGGTTTAAGTAGCGCGCCAGAGCGGTGGTTGGGAAATCCCGCTGAGCCAAAGCGAGATCCGCAGTTGCCAATCGGTACAATTGGCTAAGCCGTTCAACCTTCTGAGGAGACAAACTGGATATCTGCAGGTTAGCTTGTTTGAGTAAATTTTCAAACTCCTGCCACTCAGCTGCATGAGATTTATAGAGTTCTTCTGCATTCATTTAATCATCCATCAGGTTTACGGTTACCCAGGGAAATTCCTTTTTGCTAACGCCCTGAGTTATAATTAATTCAGGATTTTGGGCATTACGGATTAATTTTCTTTCCATTAATACCAGATGTTCCCACTTATCAAGCAATTATAATCGAACTAAGGTGAGGAAACAAAAATGCAATCACTCAACGAAACTTTGTCGATCGACACGCCCGAAAACGTTGCTTTTGGATACACAGTGGCAGGAATTGGTTCCCGATTTCTGTCCGCCATGCTGGATTCTGGGATTTTGACTGTCATCATTTTGTCAATTTATTTCATATTTGCAATACTGGCCAATGTCATGCCTGATGGGGCAAACTCCGAAACCCAATATATTGTTTATGGAATTGCGACCGTAATCGTCTTTCTCCTGTTTTGGGGCTATTACATCTTTTTTGAACTCATCTGGAATGGACAGACTCCGGGAAAACGCTGGGTTGGCTTGCGCGTGGTTTGTTTAAATGGCGCTCCCATAACCCTTGTCGAATCAATTATCCGTAATCTGGTCAGGGTGATTGATTTTTTGCCCGCCTATTACGGTGTTGGTTTGGTTGTGATGTTTTTTAATCCTCAGGCTCGCCGCCTGGGCGACCTGGCAGCCAATACCCTGGTCATTTACGATCAGGGTGCAGCCACGATCGACAGCATAAAAACCGAAATGACTGCCAGAACCCCAATTTATATGCGGTATGACACAACCCTAAGCCTGACCGGACTGGAAACAAGCTTACTGTCTCCCCGCACGATCGAACTCGCAGAAGTATTTTTACGCCGCCGGCACGCTGTTGGCAACCAACAGGAACTGGCCCTCCAGATATTAAAGCTCATCGAGCATGATCTGGGAGGGCCAGTAATTTCCGGGTCGGGTTATTTTACGCCCGTCGATCAAATTGCGGCTGTTATCAATGAGGTTCGAAAATAGGCAAGCGCAAATTTTTAACAATCTCTTCCTGATCAACCGGCAGGTGGTCAAACCGAACGCCAACCGCGTTGTAAATCGCATTGGTAATCGCAGGTGTTGTCGGGATACTGACGATTTCGCCTACACCCTTCGCACCATATGGGCCTTCTGCAGTGGGATGTTCGACCACAAAGGATGTAATTTCGGGTGACTGAACGATCGAAGGAATGCGATAGCGTGCCAATCGATCGGTAAACACTTTTCCTTCTTCAACGATAAAGTGTTCAGTCAGGGCATTTCCAAGACCCATGACCACGCCGCCTTCAACCTGGCCCTGCAAGCCAAGTGGATTAAGTGCCTTACCAACATCGTTGGCAGCAATAACCCTGACAACACGAACTTCACCTGACAGCGTGTTTACTTCCACCTCAGCAGCCTGAGCAGCAAAGGAATACGCAAAATGCATATTTCCACCTGTTCCTAACGGACTGGTAGCTGGAGCCAGATATTCATAGAGAGCGCGTGGTTCTCGATTTTCTGCTCGGATCATCCCAGCCACCTCTCCCAAAGGAATGCGCTGGTTTTCCACAACTGCCAGACCCTCAACGAACTTCACCTTAGCTGGATCAACGTCAAATTTCTCTGCGATCGTATTTGCCATTGCCTGCCGCAGAGTGCGCGCCGCATTAAGTGCAGCATTCCCGGTAACATAAGTCTGGCGGGATGCAGTCGTTGGCCCACCGTCAGGCGTCAAATCGGTATCCATAACCAGGACTCGAACCCGTGAAGTCGGCAAATTAAACTCCTGAGCAACGATGAGTTGTAGCACCGTCACAAGCCCCTGGCCTAATTCCGCCGATGATGTTCGGACCTCCAGCGTGCCATCTGCGTAGAGTTCTACCTCAGCGCCTGATTTATCATTAGCGCCTCCCCCCAAACCGGTGTTCTTAAAAGACACCGCCAATCCCCATGCCCGCCGCAAATGTTCTGCACCTGGAACCGGCCTGGAGTTAAATCGAGTTTCTGCTGTTGCTGGCGTAATCCTGTCCACTTCAGCAATAACTTTATCAATACACTCCAGCAAGCCAACACTTTCATTCAGATGCTGGCCAGTATTGGTTATGCTCCCAACCTTAAGAGCATTCTTTCTGCGCAGTTCAACCCGGTCAAGATTTAAGTGCTCAGCCAGCATATCCATCATTGTTTCGATTGCAAATGCCGATTGTGTCACACCAAAACCCCGAAAAGCGCCGGCTGGTGGATTATTGGTATACATAGCATAACAATCCGCTTTGACATGCGGCATTTCGTACGGGCCGGTCGAATGAGTGGTAGAACGAGTTAGAACTTTTTCACCAAGCGACGCATACGCGCCTGTATCGCCAAACAATTCAGTTTGAACAGCAACCAGGGTGCCATCATTCCTGGCGCCCATCTTAATCCGAATTTGAGTTGCGTGCCGTTTCGGATGAACAAGCAGGCTTTCATGTCGATCAAATAAGAGCTTCACAGGCCTCTTTGTCGCATGTGCCAAAAGCGCAGCATGGATTTGGCCCATAATATCTTCTTTTCCGCCAAAACCGCCCCCCATCAACTGCCCAACCACTCGCACCCGGTCCTCTGGCCACCCCAGGGCTCGCGCAACCTCATGTCGATCTGAATATGGAATTTGCGAACCAACATACACTTCCATCCGGCCATCAGGCGTCAGACGCGCTACGCTGCACTCGGGCTCCAAAAATGCATGATCAATAAATGCAGTCTGAAAAGTATGTTCCAAAACGACATCGGACTGTTCAAATCCAGCTTCAATATCGCCTTTTCGTACTTTGATATGCTTAAGCAAATTCCCATTGGCGTGAAGCAGTTCAGTTTCTGGTTTAAGTGCATCAACCGGATTGCTGATAACGGGATGAATTTCGTATTCTGCTTCGATTAAATCCAAAGCCGCGGCAGCAATTTCCTTCGTTTCAGCAGCTACAATAGCAACACTATCACCAATATAACGAACACGCTCCCCAACCCCAACCATGGTAGGCCAATCTTTGGTCACCAGCCCATGGTAGTGTTCGCCCGGAATATCTTCGGCGGTCAGAACAACAACAACACCATTCAGCGCTCGTGCTCGACTCACATCCAGGCGCTTCAAAATGGCATGGGGCACTCCAGCCCGTTTGGCTCGCGCCTCCAACATACCCGGGAAATGCAAATCGTCTGTATAAATCGCAGCCCCATTCACTTTTTCAACCGAATCCGGGCGAGCATGCAGTCTGCCAATTACATCCATAGGGGATTGGGATTCAAGGACATCGGGTGGAACTACTTCTTCACCAGTCTTCATTGCAACCGCAGCTGCCTGAATTGCGCGCAAGATTGTCGGATAACCTGCACAGCGGCAAAGTGTATCTTTAAGAGCATATCGAATATCAGCTTCACTTGGGTCTGGATTTTTCTCCAACAGAGCAAATGAGGTCATTAATTGTCCAGGGATGCAAAAACCACATTGAACCGCTCCGTACAGGATAAATGCTTGTTGAAGTGGGTGCAGTTTGGCAACCTCGCTGATTGTACTCTCGTCACTTGATTGGCCTTTACGCTCAGCATACAACTTCGCCAGACCTTCTACAGTCCATACATCTTTTCCGTGAGCTTTTGCAGCTGGAAACGTACAGGCCAAAACGGGCTCCTTGTTCACAAGCACAGTGCAAGCGCCACATTCGGACTCGTTGCACCCTACCTTGGTACCAGTCAGACCGAGACGCTCACGCAAAAGATCAACCAACATTTCAGCTGGCTTAGGATCAATCTGAATAGGATTACCATTTACAGTTAAGTTCATTTGTCACCTCTAAAGTTAAGCTCGATCCCAGGCCGATTTGACAGTTTCGGCTAACAAAACGCCAGCCATATGTTTACGATATTCTGCAGTCGCCCGGTGTGGGCTGGTGCGAAACTGAGATTCAGCCAATAAAATCGCTTGTGCCTGTTTCAACACCTCTGGAAGGGGTTCTCTGCCAGTTAAAAATTCTTCCGTCTTGCGAGCCCGGAGCGGTGTTGGACCAGCTGGCCCCAGAGCGATTTGAATATTTTGAATTACATCCCGCTGGCGGTTGAGCCAGACTGACATATTCAAAATAGCGATAGCCACACCCTGAGGCCGCATGATCCGCTTATGCCCCGAGCCATCTCCAGGCTTATGCAGCTTCAGGTAAAAACCTGTCAAAAGCTCACTGCGAGGTTTAAGTGCAGAGCGTCCAGGGCCAATAAACAGATCAAGAATCGGAATTCTCCTTATCTGAACCACTCCCTCAATATAACTCGCGATTTCAACCTCTGCAGCCAAAGCCACCAGTGCAATAGTGCCGTCCGCTGCAGGAAGTGCATGAGCAACATTTCCTCCGAGTGTGGCAGTATTCCTTACTTGAGGGCCGCCTATCAAACCAGCAGCCTCAACCAACGCCTGTGCGTGGTTAAGTACTAATTCAGATTTAACAACCTTGCTCAAAGGTACACAGGCCCCAACAAACAACTCGGAGCCACGAATTTCGATCGCGGTTGCTTCCGGCAGCGAGGTAACATCAACCAGTGTATCAACGGGCTCGTGTCTACCCTGCTGCAAATCCAACAACAGATCTGTTCCGCCAGCCACACACAGCGCCGGGCCAGAAGCTCTTTCCAAAACACTCAGGGCATCTTGAAGAGAAACAGCGAGATGGTAATTATTCCAAATAGGCATATTGATTTTTTTAACCTAGAACAGGATGATGGTACTTTCTTTCCCGATTATAACCTCATCAAACAAAATAATGGGAATTTATAAACCTGAGAATCTACGAAATTCAGAGAATCAAAGAATTAATTCAATTTCAAGAACGGCGTTGGGTTGATTTCTTTCGGTATAGAGAAATAAAATGTCGCTCCATTATCAACCTGCCCTTCAGCCCATACGCGTCCACCATGCCGTCGAATAATTCGCTGAACAGTTGCCAGCCCCAATCCAGTCCCTTCAAATTCATCGACTGGGTGCAATCGCTGGAAAACGCCAAAAAGTTTCTCTGTATACAGCGGATCAAAACCGACCCCATTATCCCTGACGAAATATACGTTTTCGCCTGGAGCTTCATTCCCCATAATTTCAATTATCGCTTTCGGACGGGGACGAGTGTATTTCATAGCATTTTGAAGTAAGTTGACCAATACCTGGCGCAATAACAATGGGTCTGCCTGACAGACAGGAAGCGTACCAACAATAAGCTCAAAATTCCGGCCTGAATGCTCAAAAGTTAATGTTTCTGCCACAGATCTTGTCAATTCCGCCATATCAACGGTTTCCTTCCGTAGTACCTGAAGACTCAAGCGGGAAAGGTCCAGCAGATCATTGATTAACTGGCTCATTAGAATCGAATTTTGGCGGATACGAATTAAATAGTTCAGAGCTGTTGGATCAAGCTGCTCTGAATAATCTTCGACTAAAATACCAGAAAATGAGGATATAGCACGCAGCGGTGCGCGCAAATCGTGAGAAACAGAATACGAAAATGTTTCCAATTCCTTGTTCGCCGCTTCAAGCTGAGCTGTACGAGCCATCACCCGCTGATCGAGATCAGAATTTAGTTTGCGAATTTCCTCTTCTGCCCTCATGCGCTCTTCCAGCTCAATTTTTAGCAGCCGATTACTTCGATAAAGGGCATTCGTCAAAATCCGGACCAGAACTGCAGTCAGTATGATCATCATTGCAGTCGTTATAAAATCCGTTGGCACAGAACGAACCAGGATAGTTGGCGTAAACGCCCCCGCCAGCTCCCCAAAAACCAGCCACCCAATACAGGCAATTGCATAAGCCGTCAACAAAATCATCCACCGTACGCTGATGACCAGACCTGCCACGATCAAAATAACTGAATAGCCCAAATTACTGAGATGATGGATGCCTAATCCTCGTGTAGATATGATAGTTAACAGAGTTAATAAGATAAGAGCCAGAACAATCACACCCTGTTCGAAATAATGCTTTCGCACCATCCAGTAAACAATACAAATTGGTATCACGCTGGCTCCAATTAATATAGCATCGCCAATATTTCCAGACGACAGCACAATCAATATCCCCACTAACTCGCCAATTAAGATGAATGTAATAAACCAATACAAAATAACCGCAATTTGTTGTCGGTCACCATAAATATCGATAGGAATTGAAGTGGAATCTTCTTTAATCTTTTTATTCATAGCCAAAATCCGATCGAACTGGATAGTTTAATTGTACAACGAAACTATCAATTAATAAGCGCTGCAATCTTCACGAAAAAAATCCAGGCTTCGTTTTTTGAGCAACCCAGCCAATCCGAATGTTTTTTGTATATGAGCAAAACGCCTCCATATCGATATGGGAATCTGTTTACTCGATTACAAATCAAGTCTTGCTTTTATCATCAGCCCCACCACATCAATTCGACGATTAACCAACCATTTTTTCTGACCAGCCAGCATAATCGCTCTATACCAGACACAAACAGCATCAAGCTTAAAATAAACATCGTCGCAACCACATTACCATTGTTCACCTGTCTATTTTCACCGAACTTGACTTTTTTGCCAATCCACCACTTAATCGTGTATAATCTAAATGTCCGACATTTGCGCAGTATCGCACAATCCAACATCACTTTCATAAGTCCAACAGTCATCCAGTTCTCCCGGATAATGGAGTTAGCTTAATGGCGCGCACCAACGACACAAAAGCAATATCAACCTTTGCCAAGTCTCTGGTCTCCAGATTAAGCAAAATTGTTCTACCCCCAGTTGTGTACAACACCTTGCTTCCAGCATCCGGAATGGTCATTGCACTAATCATAGGCGCTCTGATGTTAATGCTTCTCAAAGTAAATCCGATCAGCGCATATAGTGCTCTGTTCGGTGGAGCATTTGGAAGTATTTCAGGTCTTACTCAAACAATTGTTAAGGCCACCCCGCTCCTTTTAGTTGGGTTGGGAATTTGTATTGCATTTCGTGCCAGCGTGATCAACATTGGTGGCGAAGGCCAAATTATCGTCGGAGCTCTGGCTGGCACCTGGTTTCCACTGGCTTTTCGCACATTACCTGGCTGGATGCTCATCCCGCTCACAATTTTGGCGGGTTTCCTGGCAGGTGCTGCCTGGGGTTTTGTTCCAGGAATCCTAAAAGCCCGGCTCAAGGTCAACGAAATTCTATCGACTGTCATGATGAATGCGATTGCCCTCCAATTAATGAACCTGATGATCCGCAGTGTTTTGATGGATCCAGCCGGTGTAACCGCAGGTACCTACCTTGCTCAATCAGAACGACTCCCCGAGCAAGTATGGTTGACCCGCCTCATCCCTCAAACACTTCTGCACACAGGCAGCATTATCGCAGTAGTATTGGCTGTAGCTGTTTACATCTTTCTCTGGCGCACTACAATCGGGTATCGAATTCGGGCTGTTGGGCTTAACCCTGATGCATCTCGTTTTGCAGGTATTAATGTGCCGTTTTACCAGGCTCTCTCGCTAACGCTTGCCGGTGGATTCGCTGGCACAGCAGGGGCAATTGAAGTAATAGGTGTTCAACATCGCCTTTTGGAAGGCATCACGAGCGGTTATGGCTTTTCAGGAATTGTGGCGGCATTATTTGGCGGCCTTCACCCACTGGGTACCATTCCCGCAGCGATATTATTCGGCGGCCTACTAGTGGGTGGTGATAAAATGCAAAGAGCCGTCCAGGTGCCGTCTTCACTTATCGACGCCATTCTTGGTCTCGTAGTTCTTTTTGTGGTCGGTTCTGCCCTTTGGTCACGCCGAATAGCAGCACAACAGCAAAGAGCTGCTGTAGCCAGAGCTTCTGCCTCCAAAGCTGCCGAGGTGCATGCATGAACGAAATCCTGTCAGTATCAACGATCGTAGGAATTTTATACTCAGCAATTCGCCTCGCCACCCCCTATCTATACGCAGGTATCGGCGAAGCATTTAGCCAATCATCGGGAGTTGTAAATCTTGGCGTTGATGGAATTATGTTGATCAGCGCTTATGCTGCTTTTTTTGTCGTCTTGAATACTGGAAACATCTGGCTCGGATTGGCGGCGGCTATATTTGTAGGTTTTCTAATGGGTCTCCTTATGAGCTTGATCAGTATTACTCTTAAGGCAGAACAAGGGATCAGTGGCATCGGTCTATTTATGTTTGGTCTGGGCCTTTCCAGTCTACTGTTCAAGACAACGATTGGTACGGTAAAGACGGTGACTGGCTTTCAAGCGATAAAAATCCCATTACTGAGTGATATCCCAATATTCGGTGAGATCTTTTTTAATCACAGCCTGTTGGTTTATGGTGCTTTTCTTCTTGTTCCTGCCGCTTGGTGGGTACTGGAAAAAACCACCTGGGGATTAAAAATCAAATCTGTAGGGCAAAACCCGGCCGCTGCCGATTCTTTGGGTGTCAACGTGGATCAAGTCAGATACTTCAGTGTTTGCCTTGGCTCCATTCTGGCTGGAATTGCCGGAGCGTCACTTTCTATTTCGCTGCTCAATCTCTTTCAAGACAACCTTACTGCCGGTCAGGGTTTCATTGCTGTTGCCCTGGTTTATTTCGGCGGATGGAAACCCATAGGCATTATGTGGGGCGCACTTTTATTCAGCGCTGTCAACGCATTTCAACTTTGGATGCAGGTACTTGGCATCAAGATCCCTTCAGATATCGCAATCATGTTGCCGTACTTGCTCACCATTGCAGCCCTTGCTGTCACGGTCAATCGCGTCCGCTCGCCGGCCGCTTTAAACAAGCCTTTTGAACGAGGCGAAAACTAACTTTTTCAAGGAGAAGAAAATGAAAAGTAAACTGTTCGTATTGTTCCTTTTGTTGACCATTTTGGTCAGCGCCTGTGCCCCGGCCGCCACCGAGGCACCTGCCGCCAAGCTGCGCGTCGCCCTGATTATGCCCAGCGCAATCACTGATATGGCTTTTAGCCAGTCAATGTACAGCGCTCTGGTTGCAGTTCAGAAAGAAATGGGCGGCGAAGCGGCCATGGAAATCAAGTATTCTGAGAATATGTTCAAAGTCCCCGATGCCGCCGCAGCCATTCGCGACTACGCCAGCCAGGGATTTGATATTGTGGTTGCTCACGGTTCTCAGTACGGCGCATCTGTCGAAGAAGTTGCCAAAGATTTCCCCAAAGTGACTTTCGCCTGGGGTACAGATGTGAACACTTTCGGGCTTCCGAATGTTTACGCCTACACCGCTGCTGCTGAACAGGGCGGGTACATCAATGGTGTAATGGCTGCCATGCTCACAAAAACCAAAACCATCGGTGTAACTGGCCCGGTTGAAGTTGGCGATGCAAAAACCTATATCGATGGCTTTGTTCAGGGTGTTGCTTCTGTCAACGCCGACATTAAAGTTTCAAAAACTTGGACTGGTTCATTCTCTGATGTTGCCCTCATGACTGAAGCAGCCAAGACGCATATCGCTGCTGGCGCTGATGTCCTTACCGGGTCATCTCAGTCAGTCGTCGGTTCAATCGGCGCAGCCAAGGAAAACGGAACCGTTCTTTGGTTCGGTACTCAGTCAGATCAGGCCACCCTCGCCTCAAATCTGGTTGTAGCCAGCCAGGTGTATGATTGGTCAGGTATGATCAAAGACATCGTTTCCAAGCGTAAAGCCGGAACCCTGGGCGGCGAAAAATACGTCCTCGAACTGAAAAACGATGGCTTGAAGATTTCCTTCAACAGTGGCTATCCTCTGACCGCTGAAGCCAAAGCTGCTGCCGAAAAAGCGATTGCTGATATCAAGAGCGGCGCTATCAAAGTAAATCCATAATATTATGAAACAGGGGGATGCTTCTGAATACCCGAAGCATCCCCCTGTTTTCGAATTGATTCTTGGGATTCTTTATTCTATCGTTAGGATTATCCATGCCGAATCCATCCCCAACTCCCGATCAACGAACAGTTTCAAGTGCTCAAGCTATTCAACGCATCGAAATGTGCAACATCACCAAACGATTCCCAGGTGTTCTTGCCAATGACCGAGTTTGTTTCGACGTAGAAGCAGGTGAAGTTCACGCTTTGTTGGGCGAAAATGGAGCAGGTAAAAGCACCTTGATGCGTCAACTGTATGGCATGTATCGCCCAGACGAAGGCGAAATCATGATTAATGGAAAGCCGCAAACCTTCAATTCGCCTGCAGATGCGATCCGGGCTGGAATCGGGATGATCCATCAACATTTTATGCTCATTCCAAGTCTGAGTGTTGTTGAGAATGTCGCTCTGGGTCTAAAAGCTGAACACGAACCAATTTTGGATTTGCATGCTGTTGCCAGGAAAATAAACGAACTCTCTAAATTATATGGATTGAAGGTTGATCCAGAAGCTATGGTCTGGCAGCTCTCTGTAGGTGAACAACAGCGGGTTGAGATTATTAAAGCCCTTTATCGCGGTGCGAGTCTGATCATTCTGGACGAACCAACAGCTGTACTCACTCCGCAAGAAGTAAACGACCTATTTGTGACCCTAAAGAAAATTGTATCTGAAGGGCATGCACTGATCTTTATCTCTCACAAACTACATGAAGTCATGGCAATCAGCACCCGAGTCACCGTTTTACGAGACGGGAAAATCATTGGAACCCTGCCGGCCGAAAATATGACTCGCGGCGAATTAGTCAAAATGATGGTTGGCCGTGAGGTCAAACAACTTGCCCCTCAACCTGTTCAAACCGGGTCAGTCCGACTTTCCGTTAAAGGATTACATGCAATGGGAGATCGCGGCGCTGAAGCATTGCGCGGAGTCGATCTTGAAATCTTGAGTGGTGAAATCGTTGGTCTGGCTGGAGTTTCGGGAAATGGTCAGCGCGAATTAGCTGAATGCCTCGCAGGGGTTCGCAAAAACTCTGCTGGCAAAATTCAATTGGGTGAGATTGACATAACCCGTTTTTCACTCAGGCATAGGGTCGAAAGCGGACTGGCGTATATTCCCGAGGAACGGATGCGTGATGGCGCCATTAGAGAATTTTCTGTTCAGGAAAATGTTTTTCTTCACGATCATGCCCAGCCGCAGTTTACGAATGGTATTTTCTTGGACTTTAAAAAGATGTCCATTTTCGCTCGAGGTCTTGTTGAACAATTTTCTGTAAAAACCCCAAATCTTGAAACCCCCATTAAAAATCTATCTGGGGGAAATATCCAAAAACTAATCATGGCGCGCGAACTGGCCCGTAAACCAAAAGTCCTTATTGCTGCCCAGCCGACTCGGGGCGTCGACATTGGTGCAACTGAATATATCCACCAGCAGTTGCTTGTTCAACGCCAAAACGGGACTGCAATTTTATTAATTTCCGAAGACCTGGACGAAATCCGAACACTTTCAGATAGAATTGCAGTCATCTACGAAGGCCGGATAATTGGCATCGTGTCTCGAAACCAGGCATCTGTCGAACAGATCGGTTTAATGATGGCGGGTATAAGTCCGGAAGAATAAGATAATTTTTTTGAATTTCTTATTATAAGTTTTCGGTTCATTTGAAACTACCTGTAAGAATAGTATTATTTGGATTAATCTGGCAAATGTACTCTCTACATAGCCTGGGCTAATCGCCCCTTTTCATTGTCCCCATTGCTTAAATCGCTATTACAAGAACTATCTGCCTATTTAACCATATTTCGCTCAGCCTTATTATTTTTCACTGATCCGGAATATGAGGTATAATCCCCCACAATAAAAATCCAGATAATCCCATTTGAGTGTCCTGGCCGCCAGGCCAGATAAACCAACATATTCCCCAAGGAGGAACTATGAAATTGAACCGTCTTTTCTCGTTTTTGGTGCTGCTTACACTTTTAGCCAGCATCCTGGCAGGCTGCGCACCGGCTGCAACCGAACAGCCTGTTGCAGCTGACCCAACAGCACCTGCCGTAGAACCAACCAAGGCAACTGGTGGTACGTTAGTTATTGCTATGAGCCTGACAGACGTTGTTACCCTGGACCCTGCATTTGCCGGCGAAACAACCAATCTGTTCATCCACATCAACACCTACGATACCCTGGTTGATATTCGTCCAGAAAATCTGAGCAAAATTGTCCCCCGCCTGGCCGAATCCTGGGAAGTCAACCCAGAATTCACTGAATTTATTTTCCATCTTCGCAAAGATGCCAAGTTTGCATCTGGCAATCCAGTCACTTCTGCTGACGTTGTCTTTTCCTGGAATCGCCTTCTGAACATTGCTGGCGCCCCTGCCTTTAACCTGGACGGCGTTGGTAAAGTTGAAGTTGTGGACGACTACACTGTCAAGGTCACTACCGCCGCGGATGATACCGGTAAACTCCAGCCACTCCCGCAGTTCTTAACAAGCGCAAGCAATCCATCTCTGGGTATCCAGGATTCCAAACTTGTTAAGGAACATGGTGGCACTGATGCTGCTGACGCTAAAGACACCGATAAGGCCAAAGAGTGGCTCGACCAGAATTCTGCCGGCTCTGGTCCCTATGTTCTCACCAAATGGTCTCCCAAAGCCGAAATCGAACTTGTTGCAAACAAGAATTATTTTGGCAAGGCTCCTTATTTTGAGAAAGTTGTCATCAAGAACGTCGAAGATCCCTCCACTCAGCTTCAAATGCTGCAAAAGGGCGATGCCGACATGCTCGGCTCCCTGGATACGGATCTTGTCGAGCAAGCAAAAGCAGACTCCAATATCGCCATCACCGTTGATCAGACCCTGGATATCAACTATTTGGCAATGGTCTACACCTGCCCTGATGATATCAAGACCCAGAGTGAAGAGAAATTTACTGCCCTTATGAGCCCAGAATCTCATGCTGTCATTTGCAAGAAAGAAGTTCGCCAGGCGATTGCCCTCGGTATTGATTATGATGGCATCACGAAAGCTGTACTGGGTGGATATGGCACCCGCGCCCCCAGCATTATCCCGGTTGGGATTGCCGGCGTAGATCAAGGCAAAACCCAGGGTCGTGATGTCGCAAAAGCGAAAGACCTGATGGCCGCTGCCGGTTATGCCGATGGTGTTGCCCTGGATCTTTACTACGGCGCCAGCCCCACTCGTGAAATTGTTGCCGCCAAGATCAAAGAAGATCTAAAAGAAATTGGCATTGACCTTACACTTAAACCTCTCGAACAATCTGTTTATCTGACGGAAATGCGTGCCCAAAAGCTGCCAATGGCTTTCGGTGGCTGGACTCCCGATTACCTCGATGTCACCATGTGGACCGACTATTTCGGTCTTGGCGATCGTTCAATTGCTTTCCGTATGTGGTTCAAAAATGATGAAGCACGTGCACTCGCTGAAGAAATTCGTACCACTTCTGACCCAGCCAAGCGTGTTGCGGCTACCGAGAAGATCCAGGAAGTATTTATTCGCGAAATGCCCTTTACAATGCTCTATCAAATCCAATCCGTTCATGCCTTCAGCAAAGACCTGAAAGGCTTCGCATTCCATCCAGTATGGTTTGCAGACCTCTCCGCACTCTCTAAATAACCACTAAACAAAGGCTGTGCAGGTTTACACCTGCACAGCCTTTCCACTCAAATGAATCTTTACCTAAACATCTTACGACGGCTTATACTTTTAATCCCAATGACCATCGGGATTACATTGCTGCTGTTCATCGTGACTCACCTGGTCCCCGTGAACCCTTTGGCGGTCATCCTAACTGAAAAATCAATGGAAGACCCCAATGCCGTCGCCGCCGCTATCGAGAAGTGGGGACTGGACAAACCACCTCACGAACAGTACCTGATATACCTCGGGAACCTGCTCCATGGCGATCTTGGAATTTCTTTCAAAACTAAAAATCCTGTCATGCAAGATTTGAAAACTTTCTTGCCAGCCACTGTGGAGTTATCGTTCGGTTCATTTTTGTTCGCAATAATCTTTGGCTTACCATTGGGCGTTATTTCAGCAATCCGGGCTGGAAAATTGATAGATCATGTCGCTCAAGTTATTTCGCTTCTGGGTGCGTCGATGCCGCCATTTTGGTCAGGCCTGTTGGTATTATTTGTTTTTTATTATAAATTGGGACTCGCTCCTGGACCTGGTCGGATTGATTCTCGTATGGGTACTCCCGATTTAATCACTGGATTATTTCTGGTTGATTCATTGATTTCAGGTAATACAGAAGCCTTCTGGAGTGCTTTAAGCCACCTGGTGTTGCCTTCTATCATACTTGGTTGGTTTACTCTTGCTCTAATTTCACGCATCACCCGGTCATCTATGCTAGAAGTACTTGCGCAAGATTATATCCGAACGGCACGCGCCAAGGGGCTGCAGGAAAAATGGGTAATCCTCTCCCACGCAATGCGCAATGCCCTGATTCCGCTCACGACACTGATGGGATTGGCCTTTGCCGGACTAATGAGCGGAGCGATCATGACGGAGACAATCTTTGCTTGGCCAGGAATTGGCCGATATGCAGTTGAAGCGTCTGCTAATCTAGATTATCCTGCACTAACTGGCGTCACCTTATTGATCGCACTTTTCTACACCATGGTCAATCTGGTAGTAGATGTGCTCTACACCGTCATAGATCCTCGGATTCGTGAAAGTTAAGCAAATGACGATTGCGAAAATACCTCCGAAAGAAACTGAAAAGAAACCCGAAACACTAACTCAACGCCGCCTGAGGATTTTGAGAAAAAACCCTTTAGCAATGGTCGGGATTGGAATTATTGTTTTTTGGGCACTTGCAGCCTTACTAGCTCCAGTAATTGCACCACGCGGCCCTTATGCGCAAAACATCGGTGACCGCTTACAAGCCCCAAATGCCCAATATTGGTTTGGTTCGGATGAGTTGGGGCGGGATGTCTTCAGCAGGGTAATTTATGGAGCCCAAATTTCACTCCCGGTTGGGTTTATTGTCATCATTTTTGCCATGATATTTGGCTCTCTCATTGGCGCCTCAGCAGGTTATTTTGGCGGTTTATATGATTTACTTATAATGCGTCTGGCAGATATCACTCTGGCTTTTCCATCAATCGTACTGGCTTTGGCAATCGCAGCGGTATTAGGCCCTGGCATCACAAACGCACTAATTGCCATGGTTCTTGTTTGGTGGCCAGAGTATGCCCGGTTGATGAGGGGCCAGGTTCTAAGTATAAAAAATAACGATTTCGTTTCTGCCTCGATTGCACTTGGCGCCTCACCGGCCCGTGTCTTGTTTACTCACATTCTCCCTAATACCTTTGCCCCAATCCTTGTAAAAGCGTCTCTCGATGCTGGTGGAGCAATTCTAAACATAGCGGCATTAAGCTTCATTGGCCTTGGGGCTGTCCCGCCTACTCCAGAATGGGGCGCTATGATATCTCTGGGGCGTTATAAATTTTATAGCTGGTGGTTAACCACTTTTCCTGGGCTGGCTATCTTGATGGTAGTCCTCGGGTACAACTTCTTTGGAGAAGGTGTGCGAGAGGCTTTCGACCCCCGAAAACGTTAATATACAGAAGACATACCGGTGTAACACACGCGGTATGTCTTCTGCTATAATAAATTTAGGAAGTCGGACCACAGGGTAAACCAATTTATGAATCCCATTCTCGTAGCAGTAATTATCATTGCGTTCATTGTAACGGTCGTTGGAATAGCATATGCTTTGGCGTCCAGTTCACGCGAGAGTGAAACAGCCCCCCAAACGAATGTTGGTAAAAAAACCAAAGAACTTATTTCTACATTCCAAAATTTTTCTGCTCCAGTCCATCTGCGTAGTCAGGCTATGGAAGCTCTCCTCTCTATAACCTCGCCAGAGGCGCTAGAGGTCCTTACCGAGGCTATTTCCCATCGAGACGATCCACTTTGGGTTGATCTGGTCACAAAACTGCCAAATGTTGGCGCGCCCATACACCCTTTTTTAACAAAAGCGTTTCGAAGCACAATAAGTCGGCCAGCTATTCTTCGAATGATGCAAGCCGTTGGGCCTAATTCTGCTCGTTGGGTAGAACCCTACTTGAACGACCCCAGCTTAAAGACCCAACATGAAGCTGTAATGGCCATGGAAAAGTCTGGTTGGATTCCCGGTAAGGATGCTTTAAGCGCCGCGTATTGGATTGCAAAAAAAGAATATCTTACTTGTGTGTCGATTGGTGAGCAAGCAGTACTTCCTCTAATGGCATCTTTAAAGAATGTCGATTCAGTGGAAGGGCCTGTAATGGCACTCGGGCTGATTGGTGATTTACGAGCAGGCCCAACTCTTCTCAAACTAGGGCAGGAACAACGAAACCGAAATCTTGTCATTAGAACCTTTTCAAAATGGGGAGAGCAATGCATACCAATCCTTGTTCCGGAACTAACCAACCCTGATGACGGCATCAGACAATTAGTTTTGGAAATTTTAGATTCACTCAATTGGAATCCTGCTGCAAATGAGGCCGGTGCTCGCTTCTGGATCGCAAAAAAACGTTGGGATAAATGCGCAGATATTGGCAGCCCTGCTGTTAAACCTTTGCAAGAAATTTTAGAACAAAAAGATTCGGGATTAAAACAAAGCGCTATTCAAACCTTAGGATTAATTGGCAGCGAGGAAGCATTAAATATATTGCTCAAAACCGTCACTGAGCCGGATGCACCATCCCAATTGGCGGCTGTCCTGGCTCTTGGTTGTATAAAACAAACAGAAGCTGCGCAAGGGCTTGTCAAAGTTCTCAACATCGACCCCCTGGCCCCTACTGCAATCCGCGCACTGACAAACCTCGGCAGTATTGCGATACCCCCATTAACCACCGAGCTCAAATCTAACGACCTAAAAATGAGAAATCGAACAGCCGAAACCCTAAAGGCTTTAAAATGGGATCCCCCAAACCCTGAAGACAAAGCGTACTTTTTTATCGCAACCCAGAACTGGGATGGACTGGCCCAACTTGGTGCAAGTGCCTTAGACTTGCTTATAACAGAACTTGATAGACCTGAAACCTGTGGAAGCGCGGCGGAGGCGCTTGTAAAAATCGGGGACGAACGTGCAACAAACGCAATTCTCACCGCAATGGTCGGAAAACCCAACTACGCCCAACTCGCAATGGCCGACGCTCTTGGCAAATTGGGTGCACGCTCCGTCGAAGCAATTCTGGTTGCTCTCGAGAAAGATAACGCACCTGTATTACCACTTGTGAAAGCACTTGGATTGACTGGTGATCCCAGGGCAATTGAACCATTAATCAAATATCTTACCACTCGAACACCCATGCCCGTGCGAGAAACAGCGGCTGAAGCGCTCGGTGAATTGGGCCTGCCTGCAGTTGACGCAATCCTAAATACAATGACCAATTCAGCGCTCGAACCTCGTTCCACAGGCCTGGCACTTGGTCGTGCAAGTCGCAAAACTCGTGAGCGGCTTATCGATGCCCTAAATTATAAACGTTATGACATGCAAATAATCGTCGGAGCTCTTGGCCAAATTCAGGATGTTGAATCTGCCCGGGCAATCATTAGTGTGATGCATGGGGGAGATGGCGCACGGTACGGCGCAGCAATTCGAACTACTGCGCAGGAATCCCTCGTAGAGATTGGCCTAAAATCCGTTCTACCACTCATTGACGCCCTGGCAAATTATCCAGCTGACCAGGCAATCTTCACCCCTGTCCTGGTTAAGTTGGATGGTATTTCTGTTGACGCGTTAATATCTGCATTGAAAAATTCATCCCAAAGTTGGCAAAGACAATCTATTATTGAAGTCTTGGGAAATATCGGCGAACGTAAAGCCGTCAACCCACTTCTTGAAATCCAAAACGCCTACCCCATCCACAAAAATCATGTTAACGAAGCACTCGCCAAAATACAAAAAGCGAATTCGTAAACACTTCTCATTTCCCGTTATGAATTATTTGATGCGAAAGGTATTGAAAAGTTGATCACGGTATTCGCTCGTTGATCTTGAAAGATTTCCAAACTACCTTTCAAAAGACGAATTCTTTCATACATTCCAGATAACCCAACTCCGTATTTTACTTTTTTGGGGTCAAATCCTTGCCCATTATCACAAACCGCTAGTGATATTCGTGTACCGGATTGCCCGAGGATAACCCAAACATGTGTTGCGTTCGCATGTTTAGCAATATTTGTCAAAGCCTCCTGCACAAATCTGTATATACTTATTCCAACTTCATCGCCATAATTCGCCAATTCAGTTCCAATATATTCAATTATCAAACCGGTTTGATCAGAAAAATCGTAACACAACTGTTTCAACGCCATGTCAATTCCCAGAAGATCGAGAATGGGCGGGCGAAGCTTATAAGCTAAATCTCGAATGTCCCTGATGATACCATCAACAGAATCTATCGTCCTTCTGATCCGATCCATTTTTTGTTTCGAATCTGATAAGTCATCAACGAGTAAATTTTGCAAACTGAGTCTGACTCCAATTAAAGCTTGTCCAGCTTGGTCATGGAGTTCGCGAGATATTCGCCTACGCTCATCCTCTAAGGCCAAAATCACATTATGGTAGCCTGTTTCTATTGCGGATTGTACTTTCGTTTGGGCAGCGTGGGTTTGCTCAAACGATTCACTTAATGCAGTTTGAAATGCATGTCGAATCGTATCTTGTTCAGAAAGGATTATTGCCTCTTTAGCTTCGTAAAATCCTTCAAGAACATCTGCGCGATATTGAGCTGCAATCAACATCGCAGAAAGGTCACCAACCATATATGTGGTGAAAAACTCGCGGTTAATATTCAATAAACCAAACAATGAATCTTTACTTAATCCGCTGCGGCATAGCTCAATACCATGTTCTCGCCCCGTCGGGATTTCTCCTTTTATATAACGCAACAAAACATCCACTTCCCGCTCAACAATCAAAGGCAGTCGGCGAGGGTGAAATTCAGGGCGATTTGTAAATATGCAGGCTCTGAGTGAGTCGAGACAGCGCGTGATTAGAACCTGGCGGTGACCCTCTACCTGTTGTGCCAGATTAAAAAGATATAACTGGGAATTTAACGGAAGATCCAATTGAGGCCTATATTACTTCGTCATATAAACGCCATATCCGCCGCCCATCGGACCAAAAGCTGCCACATCTTCCTTCGCCAATTCTGACAATCCAAATCCGTGCCACTCCAGCAAAGATGAAAATTTCGTTTCAGGAACCCAGGGGCGCACCAACTCAGTAAACTCCTCAAATGTGCGAATATGGCTGGATTGTCCAAAGGAATTATACAATTCAAGCATTTTTACAATATCTGGATGGTTTACGTCAAAACCAGCAGCCTGAGCATTGAACGCCATGGTAGAGCCCGCATCCGCCCAATCGTATAAGACATCCATTGCATGGTTTAGCTCTTCATCAAATAAAAATCCGGCAATCCCCCAATAAACAATTCCGACCTTCCGTCGCCCGTTCAGGATCCCTACAACTTCCGGTCTTTCCAAAAGATCTTCAGGTCGTGTGGCATCATTCTCAAAATAGTATATATTTTCCTTACCCTCAAGAATCCTTTTTGCTTGCTGCACAACCACAGGATCATAATCAGAATAAATAACAATGGTTCCTTCAGGTACAAAATTATGCAAATGGTCTGTAGTTGGTAACCCAGAAGCAAAATCGATTAGAACGTCAAATCCACGCCGTTCAGTCAATTCAACTGCTATGTCCTGGAGCGCCCAGCGTTGCAATCTGGCAAATTTTCGCATAAATGGTAAAATCGAAAGGACATAATCTCCAACTTGGCGATCAACCTCAAAATTATGATTTCCGCCCAAATAATAATCATAAATTCTGCCTGATGAAGGTTTTGTCGTGTCAACAAAATTATCCTCGATTGATTTCTCAGGTTTTACATGATGTGCCATAATTTCTCTCCTTGTAAAACAAAATCAAAATAATAAGTGAATACAATAATTGATGCAGTTCGCGAGAAACTACAGCCACACAAATTGTAACTGATTTTATCAATCCTTGTATCGCTAGAAATATCAACGGGCGTGCAGACAAATTGCAAATTGCTATAAATGGTTCGTTGATATCTTCAGAATTAACATTTAGGTGGCGCCTTCAATCGAAGTATAAATTCTCCTAAGTACGGATAGTGCAAGTTTAGCCGATTAACCCAAAATTGGAAAACAACGATGCAGAGTAATGATTTTGTACTTAAAGCCAAATATTCTTGTTTTCAAGTAATTTATTCAACACAGCAAAATCCAAATAGGTTTCGTTTTAAATTTTATAATATTCATGCTTGTATATGAAAACCTTTAAATTGCCCTTTTTTGTCCCATACTATTCACAAATCGCCAGCCCTGATTTGGCAGAAAAAATCTTCGTTCAGGGGATGAATCCAATATTCGATCCTCGGTGGCCAGAAACTGGAGCAACAACTCCAGAAGAATACGCTTTTTGGGTGGAAAGAGCATGCGGGGTCGCATGCCTAAAAATGGTTGTCGAGGCGCTTGACGGTCCAAAACACAGCTTAATAGAATGGGCTCGGATGGTATCCTCGCGCGGCGGCTATATTACTCAGCAGAATGCAGATGGAACAACCCGCGAAATAGGCTGGAGCCATCGTTCACTGGCTGAAGTTGCACAAGAATCTGGATTGTTATCTTCCTGGAAACCTGCTACCCCCCAAGGGCTTTTGGAAGATTTGCTCAAAAACCGGTTGGTCATTGCCTCAGTCTCTTATGAAGCCGGTGATGACACCTTACCTATTACTAAGAAAGGTGGACATCTGATGGTTGTGCTTGGAGCGGACTTCAACAAGACTGGTCCAATTGCATTTTATGTGAATAATCCTTCTGGTCGTCGCAAAAATCTCCAAGTTGAAGCACGTTTACCAATCGAACGTTTTGCTTCAGCTTTTTCTGAAAGAATTATCATTTTCGAAAAGCCGTGAATTAGTAATAGAGTCTGGGTTAATTTAAAACCCAAGTAACCTGACCATTATGGGGGCGGGCGTAACAGATGGAGATCGATTGTTAAGGTTCAAATTAATTTTGGAAGGATCTGAATTGAGCAAAACAATATTTTGGTCAATCTTGCCTGCCATTTCTGAGTTTCGTACCAAATATTAATCTTCTTACCACCGTTTCTACCACCACTTCTACCACCGCAGCGTAGCAAAATTGGTCCATGATCAAGAATCATGGGCAGGGTTTGCGGCGGTTTGTGGTCATCCGTTCGGTGGATGTCAGCGGTATTTCAGGTACCGGGATTGTCGCCGAGGGTGTTCAGTTTTCTGCCGGCCGGGTTGTGCTGATCTGGCTGCTCGAACACAGCAGCAGCGGTATCTACGACAATCTATTCGACCTGCTTTTCATTCATAGTCACAATGAGGCAATCATCGTTCACTGGTTGGACGTGGAGCGGAAATGAAGACCCGCCTGATTGTCGTCTGCAACCAGAAAGGCGGCGTGGGCAAGACCACAACTGCCATCACGCTGGCGGCCGGCCTGGCGCTGCGCAAGCGGCGGGTGCTCCTGATTGACCTGGATCAGCAGAGGCAGTGCGCCAGCGCCCTTGGACTCTCTCAGCAGCCCGGCGCCTTTTATCTGCTCACCCTTGGCCAAGGCACAGCTGAAACAGCCTTTCTGGAACAATTTATTCTCCGCACCAGGAGACAGGACATTTCCCTGATCTCTGGCAATTCCACCACCATGGCATCCCAGGCGATGCTGAATGCCCAGGATAAACCAGTCTTTGCCATCTGTGAAAGTACCTCCAGGTTCTTGTCCATCGGCTGTACAGCGTTGCTGTTTGGGTATGCCCTGAAACCTATCTTCAGGGGCGACTGGTGCTGACCCCAATCCCCAGGAAGGAGGCAAAGCTTGCCTGTCATGAGGAGAAACGCCCAAATTCAACATAATTTGAACGCCAAAAAATCCACGCTTGCGGCCCAGATTGCCTTCCGCTCGCGCCCCGCGAACATCCCGCAAACGCACCCGCCAGCGTTGCCGCAATCGTCGGCGCGTCAGGAGGCTATAAAACCGAAAATGAGGATCCAAAGGACATGATAGTCATATGATTGCGAATCCTCAGAAACAAAACAAATAATCAAATAACACATTTCGGTCTGTCTAGAAGTTGATCTCTGACGGACGGGAAAAACGAAAAAGTGAGGTCATGATGAATTCAGAAGAACGCCCGGTACTTATGTTTGATTATCGCCAGTCAATTTCCACCTCTGCGAGTGGGAAATCCTGGAGTGAGACCATGGACATTTCCCTGAGCCTGTGCAGCAGTGCCTTGTCCAGCGGCTGGTACAGGAAAATGTTTGGCAAAGACGCCAAAAGCTTTGTTCTATTGATGGCGCTGGCGATGCACGGCCGTCCGCTGGCGAGGTCGGATCTGCGCCTGCTGGTGAGCCTGGGAATGGCACAAGAAAGTGACGAAGGCCGCCTGTATGCAAGGGTGACCGACACTGGCCTGGCGGATGAACTGGGTATGCACCGCGACACCATCGCAAGGTGTGCAGAAACGCTGAGCAAGCTCGGGCTGATCGAGACCGTGCGCATCCCGGAGAATCTTGAATTTAGGGACTCACATGGAATGTATGCCGGGGCGAAGATCTACCTGATCGCCGGTGACCTGGAGGGCCGGTTGAAAAAATCCATCCAGCCTCGTGCGGAAAATACCAGCACAGGCGGTAGTGGGGATAAATCCGGCCTGGAGAAAACCGGGGACGACGGTGCGGAAAAATCCGCTCCAGATCCGATCGTGCCGGAAAGTGAAGAGCAATATGATGAAACTGCCGAAAAATCCGGCACGGGGAGCGCCAATTTGGAGCCAAAATCGGCCCAAAATGCCCTTCACCGAGGTGGAAAACCATCCGGATTTGCGGAAAAATTCCGCATAAATATGTTAAAGAAGAAGAAGATGAGGAGGAGACAACCCACCCAGGATCAGCCTCTGCTGATTGCCCCGGAGCTGCAGGGCGTGGTCCAGGTCGTCAGCGCAGCCGGAATGGATGTGGACGCGCCTGTTCTGGCCAGACTGACCATGATGGTCTCAGACATTGACCCGATGGCGCGCAGCGCTCAGTCCAGCGGGGCGGAGTGGGTCAGAGCGGCCCTCCAGCTAGGGCTGGGGGTGGCCTCTCAGGGCAGACTCTTGAACTATGCTTCAGCGGTGCTGAACGACTGGAAAATGAACGGCCGGCCTACGAGACGCCGTCAGCGCTCCGCTGGGGGTCAATCAGCATCAACTTCCCAGAAATCCACAACCCACCAGGCTATTGAAAACTACCTGCTGCACTTGAGCGGACAAAAGGAACAAGTTCATGCCTGGTGAAATTGAAATCCTGCAAATTATTCACATGCTTGGCTATGCCTACCCAAACGCCCGGATTGCTGAAGACACCCTGACGGTCTATCTCTCGCTGCTGAACGACTTGCCGGCCGATCAGCTGCGAACGGCAGCCTGCGAGCACATCGCCAGGTCAAATTTCTTCCCCACCGTGGCGGAACTGCGCGAGGGCGTCTTCAGACTTCGAGCCCACAATTCGCCCATTCCGGATGCTCATTCGGCCTGGGCTGAGGTGCAGGCAGAGATCCAGCGGGTTGGAGGGCGGGGAACACCTGCTTTCAGCCACAAATTGATTGCCGATCTGGTGGTTGTCTTTGGCTGGCGCAGCCTGTGCCTGTCTGAAAATGCGGTTGCCGACCGCTCGCAATTTGTCCAGGCCTACCAGGCCCGGCTGGCCAGGGAAGTGGCCCTCAGCCGGATGCTGCCCCAGACCAGGGAACTGCTGATGAGAGAATATACTCTGGCGCTGCCGGTGGGGGTGGAAAATGCCCAATAATCTGGTTGACCTGAGCGGCTATCTGGAGATCGGCAGTCTTGAGACATCCCCCACCGCTGCCCAGTCGGAACTGAGGCTGTCAGGTTGGATTCGCACCAATCCGTCTGCTGTGGGCGGGCGCCATCCCTTCCTGGCTGAGGGTAAACAGGCCGGGATCATCCTGGAGCAGGCCCGCAGTATTTCCAAGACACAACATTTGGACGCCAGCCTTGAACAAAACGGTGTTCTGGGGCGCGGCAAGTTGAACACTTTCCCCGGCCGCTGTTACCTTGATGTCAGGCATATCTCGTTCTTTGACACCTCCAATCCATTGACGAGTGCGCAGCTCTTTACTGCCAACCACGTGCGCATGCAGGGACACCTGATTCTGCCGCATGCAAAGAGCCGTGTACCCTCGTCAGACCCGAGGCAACTGGGCAGCCTGAGTGCCTGGTTCCTGACCGAAAGCGCAGCCTGCGGGGGGCGCCATAATATCCTCCTGACAGGCGCCCTGGCGGAGGCGGCCGCTGCCTATGGCCGGCGCAAGGGAGCGGCGGTTTTTCAGGCAGCGCTTGGCGGCAGCCTCGTTTCCAGTTCACTGACCAGCTTTATTCATGCCCGCTACCTCAGCCTGAATGGGACCGGCTATCTGGAGGGTGAAGATGCGGAATAAGTGTGGTGATTGGCCCAGGCCCAGTCAGTGTCAGGAATAACTGTGGCGATGGTTTTCCCCGAATTCACCTCCCGTCCGCCTGCTGCCTATGCAGATCGTCTGAACTACCGCCAGGACCGCTGGCTCAGGATGCAGGCCGGCTTGTTCGTCATGGCCAGAACGGGCTTTGGCACGGCAGGCGAGCTGTTCAGCCTGCTTGGCGAGCACCTGCATCTCCCGCCTGATTCCTACGCCCTGCAGCGGATTTTACGGGAATACCTGCCCCAGGCGGGGTTGGCTGAATATTCTGTCCTGCCGTTCTTTCGCTACGGGCTGGCATGTACTCGCCTGACGCCGTTTGGCGAGGCGGTCTGTCAGGATCTGGGTTGGCAGGTCAGGGCTTCGGAGTGGGGTACCCTCATTACACAACATGACGGTGCGAACCAGCCCAAACACACCGCCATGATCTTGATGTTCGCCCGCCAGGCGCGGCTCAGAGGCTACCGGGTGAAGCTGCTGCCAGAAGTTGTGGGAGCCCCCAAAGGAGCCGTGCCAGATGTGTATGTGGTGGATAAGAAACACAGACGAGCCTATGTTGAGGTCGAGCGCGGCCATGATAAGCAGGAGAAGTGGCGCAGCCAGGCCGCGCTGCAGGGCTTTGTGGCCCTGGCTACCCTGACCCCGCGCCACCGCCAGAGCCTGGTGGAGGAGGTCCAGGAACTGAGGCTGCCGGGTCGGGCGACGGATTTGCAGACACTGCTGCGAGCTGCCCAGGATGGCAGGCTGAACTGGCTGTTCCCCCAACGCTGGGATGCTCAGGGGAGAACCGTTGAGCGGAGGCAGCCCCAAGGAGGCCGCTAGGCCGGACAGAGACCGCCCGGCCCGGAGCCGAGGCCGCTAGGC
>Ga0268298_10000083_pt1 | contig 114897 bp, 79 predicted proteins | sample WWTPWeurt_MetaG_FD_194462 | JGI IMG/M metagenome (GOLD analysis project Ga0268298, IMG submission 194462) | Activated sludge microbial communities from WWTP in Nijmegen, Gelderland, Netherland - WWTP Weurt | ecosystem: Engineered > WWTP > Aerobic digester > Activated sludge | place...
GAAGGCGGATTGATCACTCTGCTTACAGGAATGCATACCAAACAGTACGAAACCCACGAGCCAGGCATAGCGAAAGCTTCTCATTCTCAGATATTTGGAGCGCAAAATTACCATAATTTGGTGAATGGTTTTTAAATTAACATGCCATTGAATAATTTCGCAGTTCGAAAAATTAGATTTGCAAAACATTTCAAATCCATGAAAAAAATTCTATTTTCCTTTATTGCAAGTGGTGTAATGCTGCTCTCGTTTACAGGATGTAAGCAATCAGATACTAACCAGCAGGCAAATACCGAAAATGAAACTTCCATCGATCCGGAAAATCCCATGCTTGTGCCCACACCAAAGGGGTATTACCAGCCTAAAGGCTTGAGAAAGTTGAGTATTCTGGAAATGTATGAATTGGGGACCAGTGGGATGTTTAAGAAAGACTTTCCGGTGAAAGATAAATTCGGAAACAACGTGAGTTGGAGCATCATGGAAAATCCTGACAAGCCCATGTTCATGCAAATGTATGTCGATGAATCAGGCCATCCGGTGGAAGCCGTGGTCTATGAAATCACCGATGAAATAAGGAACAGCATTTTGAAAGTCCGAATCTTTTCAAAGCCCAAGGACACTTCTGTGGTTAGTCCTGATACCAGTCATGTGGAAGCGACTGAGTAGTTAGTGGTCAGCATGTAATAATCAGTACCGATAGGTTGAGAATGCCTATGTGATTTCGGGGACAATAAATATTTAACCTTTTCTCCAATTTCGAATGAGTAGTCAGCGGATGGAAAGCCGCAATGAGGCCTTTCACATAGCCTAAAGCCCTTACACTTTACACGTCGTTCTCAGTAAGCCTGATTGCGTTGTAAACTATTCGTAATAAACCATTTACATTTCCTTTTTCTCCATGCCTTCATCTTTCTTTTCCATTGACTCCATGGTAGGAGCTTCAGCGCCTTTTGCAGCTGTTTTCTTAGAAATGTCGAAGGTAAGTGTCAACTCGTGTGACCCGTTGTTATAGTTTTGGAATTCGAGATACGATTGATCGTAGGAATAAAAAATCCCAAGACGGTCAATTTTTACTCCAGCCAGCATGCCAATCCGGTGCCAGGAAGGGTTGTAACTATAAGTAAAGCCTGCGTAAAGTCTTTCTTCCATCAATTTGGCCAAAATGTTCAGATCTGTACCAAATGGAGCATCGGAAATTTTCCGGATGCCCAATGAAGGTTCGATGACCATGCGGTATTCAGGTAAACGCCAGATGCCTCCCAGAAATGCTGTAAAACTTACAGGCTTATCTTCTTCTGGGGTGTTGGTGGTGATGTTGGCATCATCCAATTTGGTCTGGACTATGTGTGGGATGCTGATACCGATCCGGTATTTGCCTTTTATTTCGGAATAAAAGCCAAAATCTGCGGCAAAAAACTTTTCACCATTGACTGCCCGGTTGATTACGGGATCGGGAGCCTCGTGTAAAGGATCGGTGATGGCTTCATTATCCAGGTTGTACTGAATGTATGCGCCAGCCAGTCCCAAAGACATTTTCATGTCCTCATTTGGTTTAAAGTGGTATGCATAATTCAACTGCCCAAGAAAGCGATTCGCTACCCCATAATTCTCGTTGTAAATCATGGCTCCCAGGCCCATGTTGTTGGCCGGGCTGCCATCGATGCCCAAAGTCAAAACTTTGGGAGCATCATCAAATCCAGCCCATTGGTTTCTGAAATTGAACAACATTTGGCTATTGCCGGACAATCCAGTTGCGGCTGGGTTGAGAAGAAACAAATTCAAGTGGTAATGATTGTATACGGATTGAGCTTTAAGCGCTGTTGCATAATCCTGAGCGATCGCTGATGGACTGGTACACAGGAAAGCCAAAAAAACAGTTAAAGCAATAACATATATTTTTTTCATAATATGTTTTTACATTGATAATCAATAATTTATTTCACAATTGTGACGGTCCCTTTGTAATATTGGTCTTCTTTGCCGGGTTCAATAACTTTCAAAATCCACATGTATGTACCGGCTGTTAATTCATTTCCATCATCGTCTTTGCCGTCCCAAGTGTTCAGGTAATTTACAGCAGCATATACTTGATTACCCCAGCGATCATAGATCACCAGTGTGTTTTCAAAATCGGTAACGCAGTTGATGGTAAATAAGTCGTTGTAACCATCCCCATTGGGTGAAATGGCCAAGCGGGATTTGAAACAAGCCTGATCGGTTCCCGGTCCAATGCATACGGTAAATTCCTCGGTAGCTGTACAACCATTGGCATCGGTTACCGTGACACTGCATGTACCGCCTTCCAAGTTGTCTGCTATTTTATTGGTATTGCCATTGCACCAATTGTAGGTGACCGGAGCAGCTGCTCCCGTATGGATCGCTTCATAACGACCATCTTCATCCGTATTGGTGGAGGCACAAGCAAGTTTTCGTACACTTAAATCAATGCCCGCAACATCTGGTAAGGTGAGGTTGCTGGAAACTTTTGTGTTTCCGGCTGCATCGGTAACGGTCACTCGGTATGAAACATTCGGACACAAACCGGTTGCTGTATTTGAATTCAAGCCTGGATCATGGGACCATGCGTATTTGTAAGGTAATTTTGGATCAGTGGAGTTGACTTCTACAATGATCACTCCATCGCATTTGCCTTTGCAACTGACTGGTTGGTTTCCGGCTTTGGGATCAATTCTCAAATTGACGGTAATGGTGGGTGGAGTGGTATTTTCAGACTCACAGATGAATGTATCACACTTGACACAATTGTTTTTATCTGTGATGCAGAACTCATAAGTACCTGGTGCACAATTCAATAAATCTTCGGAGGTTGAAATAGTGCCTCCTGAGGCAATGTTTCTCCATTTGTAGGTGAAGCCAGGAGTTCCGCCTTTGCCGGTTACGTAAATGGCTCCATTGGTACCTCCGGATCTTTTGATGCTATCCAAGCTGATGACAATTTCATCAGGTTCCTTCACGGTATAACTTGAAGTCGCTGTAACACCATCGGCGTCTGTAACGGTTACCGTATAGGTACCCGCACAAAGTGAATCGGCAATATTTCCACGATCGCCGTTGCTCCAAACAGCCAACGGGTAGGGTGTTTTTCCTCCAGAAGCGGAAACGTTCAGTCTTGCCCTGCATTCTCCGTGGCAACGGTTGGAATCAAGGGGTGTTATGGCATCGATGCGGATTGCCCGGTTATTTACTGTAAAGGTGTCGATTTTGATGCATCCATTGGCATCTTTGATGGTCACTTCCCAAGCAGCAGCAGACAGACCCATTGGGTCCTCATCTGTTTTTGGTGGGTTGGGTTTGCTTGGCAAACGGTACCAGGTAAACATATAGGGAGGCGTACCGCCCATGACGGTGAGGTCAATTTTTCCATCGTTGATATTTTGAATATGGGTTACGATGGCAGAACAAGTTAATTCGTCCGGTTGGGTGATCGATACGGTGGTGGAGCTACTTCTTGCATTCCCATTTCCTTGATCGATGACCACCAATTTGTAATCTCCTGCACACAAATCGGAGGGTTCCAAAACGGTGGAGACAACGGCACCCGAAGGTTGGAGTTGCCATTCATAACTGAATGGACCTTTGCCTCCGGTTACCTGGGTTCCTTTGATGCTTCCATTGCATTCCCCAAAGCACTTGACATTGGTTTTCGTGCCCAGCGTAATGACGACTGGTTGGATGACTGAAGGACATAGGACCGTGATATCGGGTTCGCCGAGCATCACCGAATAATTGTTGCTATTGCAATCGGAAAATTCCATCGGACTGCCAAGGAGATCCGTGAATAAAAACCGTGTATCAAATGGGCAATCGGGTGCAGACAGGGCTTTTGATTCGAAGCAAATACTGAAGAGTATGCCTCCGTTTGGCAAGTCTTGAGGCCCTGTTTGAGCATCCCAGGTAACCCGGATAGAATCTTTTACAATGTTGAAATTATTGGATCCCAAGGCTGGTAAACCAAAACCATTCACCCGCTTAAACTTCAGTTTTGTTGAGTCAAACTTGATGCTGAATTGAAAGCTCTGCATGCAAACGAAGTTGTCTACCCGAATGGGGATGCAAAACTCCGTACCACCAGTCACCGTGGTATCTCGCACGTATAATTTGAGTGTTTTGGCAGGTGCATCGGTGATCGTCAATTTCCCAGAAGTAAATTTAACAGGCACTACATCTCCGTTGCCGTTGGTGAATTCGACCACCACGGGATTGCCATCGAAGGTTATATTGGTCATGGCTCCTGGATTTCCCACGGGTTTTAGACAAACCTCAAAGAGAGTGGTTCCATCGGCCAATGTGAGTGGGTCGCGACCTGCGTCCCAGTTGATTTGCACTCCACTGCGGTCAGGCAAAGCGGCGAAGTTTTGGCCCCAAGATAGCGACCATGCAGCTGAATTCAGTGTGTCAAAGACGGCCACTGTACGGTCCCAATGCATAGTAAACTGCCCCGTTTGAATCAGTTTGAATCCCTTCGTGGTCACTTTGATACACTTCACCACGCCTGCAGGAGTGGTTTCTGTAGCGGCAATGATTTGCAGTCCGCTGGTATCAGGTGGTGGGCCACCTTGGCATCCCGGACCGTTGATTTTGACTTTGCCATCATTAGACGTGAGGTTGAGGGTTTCAAAGTTGCCATCGAGCACTTCAATGCTGGTGGGTTTATTGGTTAATTTGATGAAGGAAGAATCGCATTCCTTTCCGACGAGTTTAAATCGCAGTGTAAAAAGGGTCGCCCCGTTGTTGATGTTTTTTCCGGTCCCTCCCGGAGCATCCCAAGTAAAACCCAACTGGCCATTTTTTACTACCGCACTTCCAACGTGTGTTGAAAAATTGACGTCGTAGTTTGCCGTTTTGATGATGTCCACAATGGCCAAAACATTGGAATCGTAACTTAAAGAGTACTGAGTAGCCAAGACGTTGTTGAAACCATTCACCGTTACCGGTACCTGGACTGTGTCGTTTTTGTTGCCCGAGACTGTGGCGATTTGCAAACTTACCTGGGCTTCAAGGCTAAAAAAACAGGAAAGTGCTAAAAATGCAATGATGTAATTTTTCATAGTTTACTGGATTTGGGTAATTCAATGGACTCCAATCCTTGTACAAAATTAATATGTCTTTAAGAATCTAAATAATGAATATAATATTTTTTTATAATACATAAGCCATTAACCATAAAAACAAGTTAAAGGAGGATTGAGTTCTGAATGTTCTGCTTGATGATCGTGTTCTGCCCAGTGTTATGCAAATTTAGTGGAAAAACCCTATTTTTTAGTTATTTCCCTTAAAATCAAGGCTTCTAAGCAAAATCTAACGGATTTCATGGTTATTAACGATTGAAATCCGCCGTTCGTTGCTAATTTCCAATGTCTAATAAGCCATGCGATCACGAAAAAAGCCTGACCATGTCACCATGATCAGGCAATAACACTGCATTTACTCAATCCTTATCATTGGATAAGAATTAATCGTTTTGTATCGGTAAAATCTACGGTATTCATCTGGAGGAAGAACACTCCGTAGGTATTTAAATCTTTTGCTTTCAGCTCGAGGAAATGAACTCCTTTCGCAAAGTGCTTTTTCTGTTTGTAAATGACTTTGCCATCCAGCTCGTAAGCGATGAATTCCACATCCTGATCTTTGCTCAATTCGAAACGGATGGTTGTGGACTCATTGAATGGATTGGGCACATTTTGCAACATCCTGGTTTCGCTGATGGTTGGATTTGCTTCCTGTGCTTTTGTTCCCCATTCAATGGGCAACACTTCAAGGTCAGAGTTGTACCATTCGGCAGAAATTACATCGCCCAACTCAACCAGGTCTTTTGTTTCAACCATTTCCGTGGTGCGCACATTCAGATAGAAAAGTACGTCTTGATCTTTTACCGAAGCGGCTGCTTCCTGACCCATTGCGATGCGCAATTCATCACCCTGGATATTGAAAGATTCTTCCGTGATGTTCATTGCGCCAGAAGCAATACCTATCCAGCTTACGTTTTTATTGTTTAAACGCAATGCAAGCTGCATACCTTCCATTTCAGCCGCTCTATTGATTCGAACCGGCAGCCTATGCTCGCCAGGAGCAAGGGTAAGGGATTCCAGTACTAACAAACGTTTGTTAGCATTGCGTGTTTGAACCTGATTGATGTTGCTGGCATCCACATCAATGTTGACATCGCCCATTTTCAAGCCGTAGAAATCGGCGGTCATTTGGTTGCGATTGATCAGGTTAAAGGACATCGCACTTTGAAATCCGCATGGATCGATCGGATTGGGAAGTGTTGCACTCACAGGAACAAATTTCCAGGAAGGTGACTTTTCAAATTTTCCGGTAATTCCAAGGATCAACCTTCTGATTTCAGAAATGTCGGCCGCAGTGATGGAACAACTGGCATTGACGTCGGCTGCAAGGTATTTGTATGGTGAATCAAATGTTTGAATACCCAGGATATGCTTTTGGATCAAAACGATGTCGTAGGTACTTACTCCATTGATGTAATTTCCGTTGGTTTTCTCTGCACGCAAAGTGTAGCTGAATCCAGGAGTGATGTTGTTGAACGTAAACACCCCATTGTTGTCGGTGTACGTCGAGTTGGTTCCCAGCGGATTTGGCCGGTCCCAAATGGCAGTCACACCTTCAACTCCACGGTTGGTGATGGTCGTGATTTTTCCTTGAATGGTCAATCCGGTTGGACACACCTTATTAGGATCTTGTACATCGAGCTGCACTTCACAGTAATCTGAATTTCCCGCTTTGTCTACCACATAGATCCTCAGAATATTGATACCTATGTTGGAACACGTGAACAGCATTGCTGGCTCAAAGCGGCCATTGATCAGAAAATAGTATTTCAATGAATCAGCAGGTGTGCAATTGTCTTCACTTTTCAAATTGAAGTCTTTTGCCCATATTTCAACGCTTTGCGTACTTGGCATTACAGTGGTTACAATGGAACCGATGCAATACGGTGTTGGTTTTTTACCGTCCCGTACGGTTAGCAAGAAAGTACAATTGGATTTATTGTTGCATGCGTCGTATACCGTGAAGGTAATTTTATGAACCCCTACAGGATATACACCTGATGCACTCTTTCCTGGTCCTGTATGGCTTGCATCCACTTTTCCATCGTTGTAAAGGTCAACGGTATGCGTCCACACCAAGTCTACGGAATCTGTGCAATCATCCGTTGCGCTGGCAACCAGGTCCACTTGTCCTGCACAACCAGGGCCGAATACGTCCACGGTTCTGTTTTGACAACTGGTGATGAATGTTGGAGGCGCCAGGTTAGAGACTTTGATCACTTGGGTCCAAGCCCAATAGCCAGGCGAATTCTGTGTATTTGGATTCCATACACACCAGTCAATTACTACCCACTTTCTCAAAATTTTCAAACAAGCATCCGGATCCAGTGTGAACACTAAATCATCGTAAGTAGTGACTACGTTAGAACAATTGTCTGTTCCCGTAACACGTGGTTTACCTGTTACATCGGGGGTAAGTTGTGGTTTGGTCATGCAATTCGAAGTGCTCGTGTAATCCAAAGGCCATTCTACTTTAACGTTGTTGGCTGTTGAATCGACTATGGTAATTCTTTGTGTACAACTTGAGACCAGTCCTCCCGGGTCGGTTGCGGTGAATGTGCGATAGATGTATCCTTGACCGCATTTCAATTCAGGTCGAACATTTTCAGTTACGGTCACGCCACATCCGTCGTATGCATACCCATCGATCAACGGTGCTGAGTATTTCAAGTATTTATCTTTGATCACAATGGTCTGGCGGTTCGCAATGTTATCGCGTACGGTTCCAAACACATTCCAATCAGTATAATCAAATTCGCAAGAAACGGTGATGTCAGGTGGGCAATAAATGTAAGGAGCCAATTTATCCTGTACTTCCACTTCCACCATGCAGGTATTTGAATTTCCGTGTGTATCCCATACCCGGAAATTGACCATCAAGGTTTTGCCAATGTCGGCGCAACAGAAATAAACATAAGGGCCGTATTCATTGCCTCTTGGTGTATTGCAAGGGACCCCATTGTCCATGCGTTTTGCTTCAAAGCGCAGGATGCCACAGTTGTCGTGAGAGCGGTCGTCGAATGTTTCCGCTTCTATTTTTGCTGAACCATCAATGGTCAATGTAACCACTGTTTTTTGGTCGCAAACGGCGATGGGTGGAATTTTATCTTCTACAAAAACCTCCGTTGCGCAATCAGTTGTGTTTCCGCATTCGTCGGTTACCTGAAATACTACCCAACTCAAGCCAAGCGGCAAATCAGCAATGCTGTATAGGCCGTTTGGTAGTTTGGTAACATTGGCAGATGAAGTGCCTTCGTAAGTTGGAGATCCATTGGGAGCGGCAATTTTATAACCTACCTTCACAGATGTTTTGCTACATTCTTCAATGATGGTAGGCGGAGCAAGCAAGGCTGTGCCGCTGCATTTCCAAACATCTGTACTGATGGTCACATTTGGAGCACACGCTACGACCGGACCGCGTTCATCGACGATTTTAATCACCTGATAATGGGTATAGACGTTGCTTCCGGAAGGACGGCACCAATCAATGTAAGTCCATTTTCTCAATACTTTGAAAGTTTTAGGACAAACTGGCAATACCTGATCTTCCCAGGAAACTGCAATTTTGCAAACACTCCAATCCGGATAAATTGGCTCATTGGCTACTTGCGGTACACCCGTGATATGAGGCCATGGAATGGTATCCATTTCCATGCAATCAAAAATGGTATCGCGTGGCCACTGAATGTCTACTAAAGGATCGATTTTTTGGAAATAAACACATTGTTCACAAGTGTCCGAATGGTTTCCACTGGCATCCGTGAAATAATAGGTGATGACCCGCTTTCCCGCCATGGCGGAATCACAAGGATATTTGATGATCACATCTGAGATGGTATGTTTTACAACATCCGAGCAGTTGTCATCAACCAACGGTTCAATCAGTGTATATTTCTTTTGGTTACAGAACACCGTATCCGGATCCGGACAACGGACTTCTGGCGGGAACTTATCTTCTACCAGGACGGATCCCCAGCATGAATTGTTTCCCAAATACACAGCGACCGTCAGGATTTTTCCAATGTGTGCGGAAGTGATCGTAGCGTTTGGCAATGGTGCGCCATTGGGACCGAAAACTACAACGACGTAGTTACATCCCACGCCAGGATCTTCCAACATGACATCTGGAGTGATCACGGCTTCACAATTATTGTCCACCGAAACCTGAACAAGGTTGTCGCAATTCAGAGGACATTGTGCTTGAATATCCTGTAAAGAAAAAAACCAAAAGCCGCAAACTGCCAAGCAGAAAGCGAACGTTGGTTTAAGGTTTGACAGGATTGTAAAAATTTCCTTTCTCATTTTAATTCGGTTTAAAGGATTGAAGTAAATCAGTTTGTTATTAATAATATTTCAGCAATTCATTCTTTATTTTGATTTGCTAACATTCGTTAGTATTACAATAAATTGTACTCATAGGCTATTTTGATTAATCCAGAAGCATTTTTTACATTCAACTTCCGCATCAAACTTTTCCGGTGAGCACTTACTGTATCTTTACTGATGAATAGCAAAGCAGCAATGTCCTTATTTGATTTTCCCTTTACCACGAGATCCAAAATTTCCTTTTCCCTTTTGGTCAACTGGTATTGGGCATTGAATCGGTTGATGTTGGATTTGGGAACGGTACTTTTCTTATTTGTATCAGACACTTTGATGTCTTTTCCCAACACAATTTCACCATCCAGGATGGCATCGATTGCGTTTTCCAACTCTTCCAAACTCGTATTTTTAGAAAGGAACCCGTCGGCCCCTTTTTTGAGTGCGTCCCTGACCATCTTGGGATCTGTGTACATGCTTACACATAAAATCCTGAGGTCGGGATGCATTTCTTTGAGTTTTGGAATCATCAAACTTGCATCGGTGTCGGCCAAATTCAAATCGAGAAAAAGGAGGTCGACCGATTCAGGACTGATCATTTTGATGGTTTCTGCCGTACTGTTTACTTCGCCAACGCAAATCAGCGGAAACCGGCAGTTCAATTGGCTGAGCAGCAGTTGAAACCCTTTTACAAAGAGCCCATGATCATCTGCTACTACATACCTTACCTCATCCATGATCGTGTCCCGGTTTTTTGAACATATTATAAAATAGCAAAATAAGTGCCAAAAGCTGTTGGAGCCGGGAACGAAGGCTTGAAGCCGGATAGCCGCACTAGAATATTAATAAATTAATAAGCTGTACCATAAGTATTTATAAATTAAATACTTATTTAATATGAAGAAACTAATAAATGAAATATTTTTTTTATGTGTTGTCTCCCCCTTCCACTGGTAGCTATTACATACTCCGTAGGAACTATGCATCTCACACTGGAAATGAGTGAATTAGGGTATAATCAATTGGAAATCACCCTTTAGTGATCTAAAAGGTGTTCTGCGTCCAGGACGGTCAGACCATGTTTGCTGTGCACGGTGGCTTGAAAGCCGGGAAGCAGTGAAAAGGCACCGAATTCGCCTTTTACATTTACAGCGATATACCCTACCTGGAAGGGATCAGCAGCTTGGATGCTGGTGAGCCTTTTAATGGCCTCTTTACATGCTTTTTGAGGGTGCATTCCATTCCGCATCATTTCCACAATGGAAAAGGCACCAACTTTTTTCATCACGGCTTCTCCCAATCCGGTTGCCGTGGCTGCACCCACCTGGTTATCAACGTACAAACCGGCACCGATGATGGGTGAATCTCCTACCCTTCCATGCCGTTTGAAGGCGAGTCCGCTGGTGGAACAGGCTCCCGACAAATTGGAATGCGGGTCCATGCACAGGATTCCAATGGTATCGTGACGTTCGCTGTTGATTTTGGGTTTGTATTCTGACTTCATAAGCCATTCATCCAGGGCTTTACGCGCTTTTGGGGTCAGGAGATTTTCCTTATTAAATCCATTTTCCAAAGCAAATTGCAAGGCTCCTTCCCCAGCGAGGAGCACATGAGGCGTTTGTTCCATCACCAAGCGGGCAACAGAAACTGGGTGCATGATGTGTTGTAGAAATACCACCGAACCCGCATTTCCTTTTTCATCCATGATGCATGCATCGAGGGTGACATGTCCATCCCGGTCTGGAAATCCACCGTAGCCAACAGAAGTGTCTTCTGGGTCTGCTTCGGGGACCATGGCCCCAGATTCCGCGGCATCCAGAGCGGATTTTCCCTGTTGGAGGGTGTTCCAGGCTGCTTCAACGGCTTTGGTATTTTTCCAGGTTGCCAAAACCAATGGTCCGCCTGACTTTTTGGAATCGTGGTCCGTCCACTCGGAAAGTTTTTCTACCAATGATGGAAATCCAATACCGGCCAGGGCTGAGCTTGCGATAAAATTTCTTCGGTTCGTCATAATCAATGTATAGTTACTTCGTCACAAAATATCCAGGATGCGCCACCGGCACCCAAGTGCCAATCGGGCATAGGACCAGCATTTAGAGCGTGAAACTTGATGAAACGGCATTTTTTCTGAATGGGTATTTCAAATTCGCGGATCACAGAACCAACCAGGTCTTTCGGGATATTGTGGCGCATAACAGGGCAAAGAGTATACGTTTTGCCGTCCTCTGAATAGCTTATCTGGATTTCGGAAGGCAACAATATCCAAGATTTTTGATCTTGCAAAAAGCGAATGGAACAACCGTTCACCTGTTGCATGGTATCCATTTCAATGATGCCAAGCAAATCAATGCCCTGGCAGCCTTGCCAAAATCCATCCCGGTAGTCACCACCTCCTTTGACCCCATCAATCAAAGCATCTTTGCCGGAGGCCGCATATTGATTAGCATACTGTGAAAGAAGCTTCAGTTGCCTATTTCCAGGTTTCTTAAAAAAATCTGCTTTTAACCATTGGGTCTCGAGGTTTTTGGACTTATGCCGAAAAAAGATGCTTCCGGAAGATTTCAAGCACACAGGGCTTACATATTGCTTTCTATCTGTGCTTAAATGGTCCAGGCAATATTCTAATGGCATGCCTTGAGGGGAGGCCAATTCGATGCATACAGAATCGGTAAAAACTTGTGTTCCGCTTTTAACGAATGGCTGGCCGATGAAGTCAAGTCCCGTTTTCTCTGGAAGGTACTTAGCAAAGGTTGGTTTTGATCCCATATTAAAGGTCAATCGATCTCCGTAATCCAGGGCGAATCGCGTGGAGACGAGATGGTCGTTGCATTGTAAAGATTCTACCCAACTTCCGGATTGCTTGCTGTCTTGATTCAAAAAAATGGTTTTTTTCCCAGGTACCTTGATTTTAGCTTTCTGAAAGCTGGGGTGGCCCAAGTCAAAATACCGGCTGTATGGATGAACGGGATAAAAGCCCAATGCGCTGAAAACATACCAAGACGACATTTGTCCGCAATCTTCATTTCCTATCAGCCCATCTGGTCTGTTGTGGTAAAACGTTTCTTTAATGCGTTTTACCAGCGCTTGTGTTTTGGTGGGTGCATTTACATAGTTGTAAAGATAGGCTATGTGATGACTGGGCTCATTTCCATGTGCATATTGGCCAATCAAGCCAGTGATATCGGCTTGTTCTCGGCCTGTCAGTTGGGATTCATCCCCAAAGAGGCGATCAAGATTGGTTTCCATTGATTGCTGTCCGCCCATCAGATGCAAGAGTCCATCCACATCATGGTGGGCGCCGAACCAATACTGGTAAGCATTGGCTTCGGTAAAATGAAAATTCACTTCCCGAGGATCAAAAGGTTCAATAAAGGAATGATTCAATTTGGCTTGAAAAAATCCACTGGAGGGGTTCAGCATGTTCCTATAATTGTATGGACTGAACCCTGGAGGAAGTGCAAGCCCCATTGACTGCGCAGCACCGAAATCCAAGCTATTTTCCAGGGTTTTCGAAACCGACTCTGATACCTCGTTGGAAGCAATGAATCCTTTGTTCATAAAAGGAAGACCCGAATACTCGCTATTCTTTAAAGTGTGGTATACGGCTTTTTTAGCAAGGATGGTATCAAAATTGAAATCCTTGCGGATCCAGGCATTAGCGATTACTGGAATGGAATGATGCCCGATCATGCACCATGTCTCATTGGCTGCCAACTCCCACACGGGAAGATGGCCGGAAGATTCGAATTGACGTAAAAAAGTCCGAATGAAGCGTGCATTGTAATCCGGGTAAACCAGTTGGTACAAAGGATGCGTTGAACGGTAGGTATCCCACAAAGAAAACACGGTAAAATGGTCATCTGCTGGTCCATTACTGATTTGCTGACCCATGGTGCGGTATCTTCCATCGGCATCCTGGTATAAACTTGGGTGGATGAGGTTATGGTACAAGGCGGTATAGAAGTTTGTCAAATGGACAGGATTGCCCGAATTTACTTGGATCCGGCCCAAATGTTCACTCCATGATTTATTGGTTTGCGCAAACAATGCATCGAAATCAAAATCATTCCATTCACTTTCCATGTTCTTCCTTGCTCCTTCAGCATCTACTGCTGATATTGCGGTATGGATTAACAGTGTATTGTTGACATCCTTGTCAAAGAACAGAATGATCTGCATTGAGTCTTTACTGAATGCAAACTCACGAACGGGTTTATTAAACCGAGCTGCCAAATAGAGTCGTTGATCTTTAGCCCAAGAAGAGGAGTGCCTGACTGCTTCGAGCGAATTTGCACTCCAATGTGTAAAACTTGCGACCAGGACTGGGTCCCTATGTCCCAGGTCTACCAATACCCATGGGCGTTCACCACGCGGATAGTGGTACCTGTGCATCCCTGTACGCTTTCCAACAGTAAGTTCCGCTTCAATTCCATCTTTTTCAAGAAAAACCTTGTAATAGCCTGGTTTTGCGACTTCATTATTTTTACGAAACAATGATTGGTAATGCGAATTTTTGAATAATTCCTCGTGGAAAGCACTGGATCCAGGCATGAAGAGGAAATCCGCATAATCAGCTATGCCCGTTCCACTCAAATGCGTGTGACTGAATCCATAGATGATTGAGTCCGAATCATGGTATCCGGAACAACCGTCCCAACCTTCCAGTCGGGTGTCTGGACTCAATTGCATCATACCGAATGGGTAGCAAGCTCCTGGAAATGTATGACCATGACCACCGGTGCCAATAAACGGGTTTACCCATTCAGTATAATGGGCTCTTTGGCAACCAGTCAGAGAAATGCAGAGCATGGCTACAACGATGAGCTGTATGCATTTTTGTTGAGACCGTCCAATGCACTTAGGGATGTGTTGTATTTTATCGATGATAAAAGAATACTTGACAAGTATACAAGGACCTTGGGCCGGAGCGTTGTCAAGCGCATGGTTTGACGGTTTCAAAGACGATTTACTTGGATGGTGGATGTGCATTGCAAAGTCCGATGAATTCCGATCAAAGCTCGAAAACTTCTTTCGGATTTTCAAACCCGTTTCCATCTTGAATGTTCAGGGCAGTTAGGGTTTAGCGCATTCTTGGCATTTTGCGTTTGCCCCCTGGACGAAACATCATTCGTTTATCCATTTGCCCTGCCATTTTCATCCTACCTTGTTGTTTCATCACGTCATCCAGCATTTTAATCTGATCTTTGAAAACATCCAGGGTGATGTTCAATTTTTTCAATTCGCGGTATGCATTGTTGGCTTGGGTGAACCGGTTTTTCATCAAATGAATATTGATCATTTGGATCAAAATCATTGCCCGTTCATTGTCTGAGGGAAGTTTAATGGATTGCGCTTTATTCAGCCATTCTTCAGCCTCTTCTGTTTGGTTCCGTTGGAGCGAAATGCTTCCTTTGATCAAATAAAAATATGCACGATTGGTAGAATATAAAAAATTCGGAAAAAGGGTAAGGGACAACCGTTGTTCGCATGCATCAAAATCACTGGACTGCATGAAGGCGGCTGCTGATTGAATGGTTCCAAGGAAAATGTAACTGGCTAATAAAATTAATCCGACCAGAATCAGGGGAAATGCATACCAAAACCCCGCGGTAAAAGACAATATTGCGCCTCCCAGTAAGAAGAGGACGATTAAAGCGAATTTCAAATATATGTTGATCGTAAACATATTGGATCCATTGATGTAGACGCAAAGGTAATCAAGGCAGGTAAAATACGTCGGATAACATTCCATGCATTTGATTGCTGTATCTTCGCGCAATAAATTTTCAAATCTTTGGTTTATCAATCATTGTATTTAAAATCTTTCACCATATACTTCTTCTCATGCGAATCATATGTTTTCTGATTGTAATTTTTAATGTTCTTACTATCAATGCGCAAGCTGATTTGGATAAAGATTTTCCGATCATTCCCCGGCCACAATCCATTCAGGTGGTGGGAGGACAATTCGATCTGCGGCTTATCCAGACCTTGGTGGTCCCTGTTTCAAGTCCTGAAGCCATTGCGATGGGCGAAATGTTGCAGCAAATTTTGAAGTTACCCGGACTAAAAGTTCAGAAGGAAAAGAAAATCGAAAAACCCAAAGGGAAGAGCATCACAATGTCTTTATTGAAAAAAGAACTTCCATCGGAATATTACAAGATCAGCATTACCAAAAATGGAATTTGGATTCAAGCTGTTGACCCCAAAGGGTGGTTTTATGGCATTCAAACCTTGGCTCAATTGTACGAGTTGCGCAACGGAGTGCAAAGCGAGCAAACACTTCCCTTTTGCTTAATCGAAGACCAACCGAGATTTTCTTATCGTGGATTGCATCTCGATGTAAGTCGCCATTTTTTTCCGGTAGCTTTCATTAAGAAATACATTGAAACCATGGCGCGTTTCAAATTCAATTATTTCCATTGGCATCTCACAGATGATCAAGGATGGAGGATTGAGATTAAAAAATTTCCGAAACTACACGAGTGGGGAAGCGTTCGAAAAGCAACATTGAAAGGGCACGCAGGAGAATTTCCTCCAAGTTATGATTCCGTGGAATACAAAGGGTATTATACACAAGATGAAATCCGTGAGATCATCGCTTTTGGAAAAGAACATTTTGTAGAAATCATTCCCGAAATTGAAATGCCCGGTCACAGCACTGCTGCGCTTTCAGCATATCCAGAATTTTCATGCAGTGGCGAGGCAAGAGAAGTAGCCGGCAACTGGGGAGTATTTGAATCGGGTATTTACTGTACACAGGATACGAGTCTGTGGTTTGTAAAAGAAATCCTTTCGGAAGTTTGTGATTTGTTTCCAGGAAAATACATCCATGTGGGTGGAGATGAAGTACCCAAGAACAACTGGAAAAAATGTACCAAGTGTCAAGGTGTTAAACGAAGAAACAATTTAAAAACCGAGGAAGACTTACAAAGTTATTTTATCAGGAACATCGAACGCCATGTAAATGCAAAAGGTAAAGTGCTGATCGGTTGGGATGAAATTTTGGAAGGAGGCCTTCCTGCCAATGCAGTGGTCATGTCATGGAGAGGCATGGAAGGTGCCATTGCTGCAGCCAAATCGCGGCATGCTTCCATCGTGTGTCCTGGATCACATTGTTATTTTGATCATTACCAGTCGCTCAACGCCAACGAGCCGCTTGCTATAGGAGGATTTACATCCTTGCAAAAAACCTATTCATTCGAACCCGTACCGGTCGAATTAAAAGCTAACGAACGTTCGTATGTATTGGGCGCACAAGGCAACGTATGGACGGAATACATGGCGACTGAGGATCAGGTATTGTACATGGCGTATCCAAGGGCGATGGCGTTGGCTGAAGTCAACTGGACAGATGCGCCTAATAAATCCTATCCATCGTTCATCAAGCGGTTGCAATACCACATTCCCTGGGCTAAAGCCGAGGGCCTTCAAATCACACAAAGTATGCTCGATCTGGATTACAGAACAGCCGTGGGGTCGGGTACGGTGGAATTGGCATTCATCAAACCTCCCTTGGATGGAAAAATTCTGGTGGAGTCCAGCAGAGATGGAGATGTAATCAGCCAGTACCTGTCCAAAGACACATTTATACTGGATAAAACCATTGCTTTCAAAGCCTGGTACCAACTGCAGGGGGGCTATATTGGTAAAGCCTTGCGTATTGATTATGAAAAACACCTCGCGTCCGGAAAAAAAATTGATCTACTGGAAAGTCCTGCAGCTAAATATTTTACAGGCGGCTCACAAAGTTTGATCAATGGGTTGAGTGCTCCATCCAATAAATATGGTGGGCCTGAGTGGGTTGGTCTGGAAGGAAAAGATTTTAAAGCCATACTCGATTTACAAAATCCTGAGCAGGTCCAACAAATCAAACTGCAATTTTATCATGAGCCTGGTTCATGGATTCACAAACCACAAGAAATTGAAATCCAGACCAGCTTGGATGGTAATCAATATTCGCCGATAAAAAAATTTCCGGTGATCGGGGCCTCTGCGAAATGTATAGAAACTGAAATTGCATTGGGCGCCGAATCGATTCGATACATCCAAATTACTGTACGCAATCATGGCATCATTGCAGATGGATTGCCGGGAGCCGGACATAAGGCCTGGTTGTTTGTAGGAGAAATCAAAGTTAAATAATACAACGATCAAACCAGTTGATGCCGCCCTTCACCGAATACATTTGTTGATTACCATTCATTTCAGTTTTGTCAGGAGCAATGAATGAACTCCATTTTTATATCATCAAATGGATGGAGATCCATTTTCAAATAAGGAGCGCATTTTCATTGAATTCCCTTACGGTATGCCAATATCCAATTGTAATCGGTTGCCAAGATGGTAGAACCTGGCAGAATATTGCAGAATCGTTGGTAAAAGGATTTATTTTTTCGTTGATCGCCGGAACTAACATTCAATCGATTGTAAAGAAACCACCCGCCTGGCAACAATCTGGCATGTATCAAGGATAAAAATTCGTCTGTTTCGTATGGCGGCGGAACCTGATCATCTTCAAAGATGTCCATGCAAATGAGGTCGTAAGATTTTTTATTGGTTTTCAAAAAGTCCAATCCATCTTGACAGTAACATTTGCATTCACCTCGCACTATGTAGTCTTGATACTTTTCGAATAAAAAAATTACTTCGGCATCAATTTCCACCAAATCAAACCGTGGATTGCAAGCAAATTTTTTTTCGAGCATTTCAGGAATGCTTGCCGTCCCAAGTCCAAGTACCAAAACATTTTGAATGTTTGAATCCTGGATATGAATCTTCTTGAATGCTTCTACGAAATGGTAATACTTTAATCCATAAGAATATATAGCATGGTGACTCACCAATTTGAACGCTCCCTTTGATAAGAAAAGTTGAAGAGAAGGATTGAAGGAGGACGAGCGTTCTTCCATGGGAATATCCATTACGTAACTCAACATGGACCAAAACCAATGGGGACTTCTTGCCATCGGATACATTATTCAGTTTCCCAAGATCGGTACTCTTTAGATTGCTGAAAAATTTCAGCAATGAGTTGTTTTTCCTGTTCTGATAAATTTAAACCTCTTCGTTCCATGACGCGTTCAGCCGTTGTAAAAAATTGGCTCAAACCAAAGGTTTGAAAACCGGATGCTCCGCCCCATGCAAAATCAGGGATGAATTGACGGGGAAAGCCTGAACCAAAAACATTGGCTCCAAATCCAACCACGGTTCCTGTATTGAACATGGTGTTGATACCGCATTTCGAATGATCGCCCATGACAAGTCCGCAAAACAAGCCACCCGTTTTTTCGAAACGATTGGTAGAATAGTCCCATTGTTTAACGTTTTCATAGTTGTTCTTCAAGTTGGAAGCATTGGTATCCGCGCCAATATTCACCCATTCACCGATGATGCTATTTCCCAGGAATCCATCGTGTGCTTTGTTTGAATATCCTTGAAAAATGCTGTTATTGACCTCTCCGCCTACCCTGCATTGCGGACCAATGGTGGTTGCGCCATAAATCTTTGAGCCCATTTTGAGTTGAGCTCCTTCACACAAGGCCAAACCTCCCCTCACCAGGCTTCCTTCCATGATTTCAGCATGTTTTCCAATGTAGATGGGGCCGGTGGTGGCATTGAGTGTGCAAGGATGCAGAACAGCTCCTGCTTCAATGAACAGTTCATTCCCAAGGCATTGTACATGCGCAGGAATAGGTGCTGACGAACGGCCATTGGTAATGAGTGCAAAGTCTTCTTTCAAATCAAACTCATTCCATTGAAACAACTCCCACAATTTTTGAAGGCTTCTGATCTGGTATGATTCTGCAGCTTGTAATTTGACTCCATCGAGTGTACCTGTATCCAGGTATTGCTGCATTTGGGACCTATTGAAGTGACCAGCGATCCAATTCCCCTGGTTGGTCAATACTTCACCGATGGAAAGTTGAGTTATGATTTGACACAACTCCGGACTTGGTAGCACATTGCCTAAAACCCAATGATTGGCTTCCTGCAAAGTGGGTTGGAAGCGGTGGGCTAAATGGCCAGAGACTGCATGGCTCACCTCGGCATGAAAGCGCAAAGCCCATTTTTCAGCGATGGTCAGAATTCCCAAGCGAAAAGTTGCAACAGGCCGAGACCAACTCAACGGATAAAATGATTTCCGATGAGGTGGGTCCAGAAGGATGAGGTTACTGGTATTCATAAACAAAAAACCCCGCTGGTGCGGGGTTGTATTTTAGCTTTTGGCGAATTTTGATCCTGCAAATTTTTTGTTGAACTTATCGATCCGACCGGCGGTATCGACAAATTTCATCTTACCCGTAAAGAACGGATGAGATTTAGAAGAAATTTCAAGACGGATCAAAGGATATTCTTTACCGTCTTCCCATACAATGGTTTCTTTGGTTGCCGCACAAGAACGGGTCAAAAACGCTTCATTGCAGGAAAAATCCTTAAACACCACGAAACGGTAAGAAGCCGGGTGAATGTCTTTTTTCATGATTGTAAAAAATTTGGAGTGCAAAGATATGGCTTTTCCCTTATAAATCATCAACAATTTACCCCAATCTTTTCATTTTAGCACACTTATAGGGGCAATTTGGGAATTATTACGGCCAAAATACTTAGAAACTTTGGCTTTTTGACCATCCAAGTTAAGCATCCGCCACCTCGAAGCCTCGGCCTTAATTCGTACCTTGGAGCGTCTTCCTGTTATGATGTTGATGAAAAATTGGAGATCCTTTGCACTTGGCCTTTTTGTGGTTATGGGCTGTGGAGCCGGGTGGTTCATGTCTGAAAACCTGTTTTGGGGCAACTGGCCACTTCCTTTTTTTCTGGGATCTTGGATGGCCATTAGCCTGCTTTTGGGTTGGAAAAAGCTGGTTCAACCCCAATTTCGATTGCATTACGGTTTGGCCACCTTATCGGGATTGTTGCTGGGAAAAGCGTTTGTTTATTTCAGTCCTTTGGCCTTGGTAGGATTCGCTCCAATGATTTACATAGGATTCCAGTTCCTGCATCAAAAAGAATACCGTTGGAAAGAATTGTTCTTTGTATCTTACCATGGATTCATGGTGTGGAACATTGTGGCCACCTATTGGGTAGCCAATGCAGCTTTAGTCCCTGGTTTGGTAGCTTTCGGTCTCAACAGTTTGTTTATGTGCGTACCATGGATCTTGGCCATTCGGTTGAGTACTCGGCAATTTAGCCTGTTTCCACTTGCCTTCTTGGTTTTTTGGTTGTTGTTTGAATGGGGGCATCATCAATGGGAAATATCCTGGCCGTGGTTGACTTTGGGAAATTCTATGGCATTTTTTCCGAAGTGGGTTCAATGGTACGAATACACAGGATGCTTTGGTGGCAGCTTGTGGGTATTGGTCAGCAATTTTTTGGTCTACGGTAGTTGGCTTGGTTTGCAATCAAAGGCATACAAATGCTCGGTAGCATGGTTAGCTTGGTTCCTTCTTCCGGTCATCATGTCCTATGCCATTTACAATCAATATCAGGAAAACGGGGATCCGGTCCAAGTTTCCATTGTGCAACCCAATTACGAGCCGCATTACGAGAAATTTTCTGTAGATCCCAGGAATCAAATGGATCGGTTCATTCAACTTTCAAAGGACATTACCACAGATTCGACGGAATATTTGCTTTGGCCTGAAACAAGTTTTGAATACCTTGAAATTGGACAATTCATCAACGATTGGAGGATCCAGCGAATGCAGGAATTTCTGGAAAGCTACAAAGCCTGTTGCATAGTAACCGGTTTAGGAACCATAAAGCCGCTTTCCGCAAAAGATCCACATACCGATGCTACCCGTAAAAACAGGCGCAGTAACCAACCAGAATTCTTTGAAGTTCAAAACAGTGCGACTCAGGTTTGTTTGAGGGCAGAAGATTTTCCCATTTATGTCAAGTCCAAATTGGTGCCCGGAGTGGAAACCTTTCCCTACCGTCAATATCTTCCTTTTTTAAAGCCCATCATCGATCAGCTGGGAGGCTCCATTTATGGACTCGGCAAGCAAACGTACCGGGATGTTTTTACCCACCAGGGAAATAAGGTGGCACCCGTCATTTGTTATGAATCAATTTACGGGGACTATCTGGGTGATTATATCAGGAATGGCGCACAAGCCATATTCATCATGACCAATGATGGATGGTGGGACCTTAGCCCCGGTCATGTGCAGCATTTAAAATTTGGTGCACTACGGGCCATTGAATTTCGGAAGCCCATCGCGCGTTCTGCAAATACTGGAATTTCCTGTTTCATCAATGCAAGGGGTGAAATTTTACAAGCAAGCACCTATGGTCAATCCATCGCCATACGGGGAACCATGCTGTTCAATGATCAATCTACCTTCTACTTGAAACACGGTGACTACCTCATACGATGCTGTCTTTATTTGACAATCCTTGTTGGGGCACTTTTTATCCGTTCAATTTGGCCAATTCGCTTTTCAAAAAATCAATTACCTTGACTTCCACTGGATCAACCTGATTGAATTCAGCGAGGAAAACGCTTACAAAATCGAGCAAATGCACCAAGTAAAGCGCTTTACTCAAAGGGCCATCACCTTTTGGATATACGTCCATTACTGCTGACGTATAAAGGCCTACCACTTCTTTGGTCAATTCAGTTCTGGCCTGTATGCTCGTTGTCTCATGATGATCGCGAATGAATAAAGTAGCCAATGCAGGTTGGTTCCAACGCCAACCCACCAGCTCATTGTGGTTCATTTCCGGAATGACATGATGCCAACAGAGCATCTTACTATTTTCATTGATCTGTTGTCTGAAACGCATCGCCACCGGTTCAAGATGATCTGGTGAATAGATGACGATCCATTTTTCTTTCAGAAACGTTGCAATCTCCCGAGCATCTTCAATCATTTCTTTTTGCCCGGTTTCCAGCCAATGTAAAAATGAAGCAAGTTCATTTTCAAATGCATCGTCGATTTGTTGAAAATGCCTCATCACATAGAGTTGTGCGATCATCGAATAGGCCAAACAAGCCCTCGGAGACGGCCAACCAGAAGGCAATTGTATAAAATCCAAATCCAATTGTTGCGCAAAATCCATCAAGGTTCCGCCAGAGCTGATTACTACTCTCTTTGCACCGGTATGATCCATTTGACGAAAAGATGAAATGGTTTCTTCGGTATTTCCTGAATAGGAAGAAATGATGGCAAGGCTGTTTTGATTGACAAAGGAAGGAACGGTATAAGACTTGCTGATGACAAATGGAACTTTGGCTTGGTTGCGATAAAACATTTCCACAAAATTTGCACCAATTCCTGATCCTCCCATTCCAGAAACCAGAATGTTGTGTATTGGGTGATCATGAGTTCTTAACCTGGCTTTTTGCCCAATTTCCATGGCTTCTTTTATTTGCCTTGGAAAGGCTGAAACCATATCGTACATACTCATTGACATAATCTTATTTTCCAGCAAAAATAACAAGAGTTGCATCAAATCAAATTTGCCATGTACAAGTCGCGCCAATAAATATTCCTTCTACCCCCTCAGGAATGTATACTAAAGGGCATTATGCATGAATCAATTTTTGCTTATTGCTTATTGCCGGGACCTCAAGCCTTGAAATAAATGTTTGTAGAAAAATACCATAAACGATTTCGGGCAATCTTTCAGATATAAGTCCACCATATACTTCATGATCATTGATGTGTGAATGGAACTCAAATTGAAAGGACAGGATATAGCTGCAATTCGATGTCCAAAATATGAATGTTGAAAAAATGGTCCATTTGTATGGTTGTACCATTTACTTAAGCGCATCACCGTAGCGACATAGGGGGAAGTCGTTCTTCCCTTCTGTAAGCGCTCACATGCCTCACTGAAAGCTTGATTATTCGTTATAAGAGTTTTCTCAGAAAAAAACTAAATTTCTGTTTTTTTCCATCGCGTCTTACGGTCAATCGAATTTGCTTGCCTTCTTCTTTTTGAAATATTTGCAATATCTTACTTAAGCTTAAAAAGGCAACAGGCCATCCATTGACTTTCAAAATTTGGTCATTAGGTAATATTCCAGCTTGGGCTGCAGGAGAATTTGGAATAACATGCGATACATAAAAACTTTGCAACTGGTGACCGCCACTGATAACCATGATTCCTGATTTGTCAAAATTGATTTCCTTTGCAAAATTCTTTGACGGTTTGAGATACAGCTTTTGTCGGTGATAATCCAAATACAAATCAAACTTCTCGAGTAGGAGGTTTCCAATCAATCCTTGCTTGTTTAGTTTTTCATTTTTCGAAAGGTCCGTTTCAATCACCAAAAAATGGGAAATGACATCACGCATTGCAAAAGTATCCATGTGAACGGATTGAATCTTGCCTGCATAGCCACTCAATACGCCTCCCAAGCCACTTCCAAGATAACCAGGGATCAATTGTTCAGGCAACAACAAGCCAGAAGTAGAATCCTTGTACATCAACAATGACAGGCTTGCGCCCGTATCGATGAGAAGATTCAGTTTTTGTTGTGCAGTAGAATTGCTTTTGACGGTGGTCAATAGATAAGGTTTGTTCTTAGAAACCTGTATGTCGATGGCGGTATAATCCTCAGGTATTTTTGCATTCACCGGATGCAATACTATGTTTCGGTTCTTGTAATCGACTTGAAGAATGTAATTTTGAAAAAGGGAAGCGCTGAGTATTCCATGGACCGATTCGCCAACGACCTGCGAAATATTGGTTTGATTGTGCTCCAGGATGATGAGAGGGCTAGTGCATTCAAACTGATCTTTAAAAACCAAGTTCATGGGTTTGCTAAGCAGAGCAGGAATTTCAGTTTGCAAATCTGAACCCACTACTTTGATTTCGCGTTGATATACTTCTGAAAAAACATCGGTCCATCGGCGATCGAAAAAAATGGTATGCTCTGCACCTGTATCGAAAATAAGATTCAGTGGAAACAAGTGCTCCAGTCGCACTTCCACGATGATAAAAGATTGCACATAGCGAAAGGGAATCCGTATGGTTTTTTGGCTGATTGGTTGTTCTCCAAAAGCAAAAGCAGGAGTCATGATCAGGCAAAACAAGATCCCAGCAAGCAATTTCCTGCAAGCAATGTGTTGCATGATATGATTTTTCATTGCGCTGATGGATTCCAAATTCAAGAATTGCCACAAATTACAAAATCCGAGGAATAGCATCTATACGACTCATGAATTTAAAGTATTTTAAGTAAAATCCCGTGTTAAAGCTCAAATTTGCCTGCAAAAACGGACTTTCCTAATTGTTGCAGGATTGCATGGAAGAAGATTCTATTCAATAGACTGCTTTTCCAGGACTATATCCTTCCCATTCATTTTTTAAAAAATCAGACATGTTATTCTTATACGTTCATTTTCATGAAACCATGGATCAATTTTTCCGATGCGAATGAAATGGGTATATTATTTAAAAGGTATAGATGTGAAGTTGATTTATAAAACATGCCATGGAATGCTGATTCCATCAAAAAACAAATTTCTCCTGATACCTTGCCAGTACTCCAACAGGGATATTTTTTGAATCTTTCAACAATTCCACCTGAGAGCATTCGAGATTTTTACTGTACATGATTTCCAAACTAAAATTATTCAGAATATCCATTGATTTATAACTTGGTCCCGATACGGTATTGTCCATTCTACTGGCCATTAAGCCCGAATTTTGTCTAAAATTTCGAAGTTCTCGTGACCAAGGCACCACATTGAAATCTGCAACGAGGATAAAATTGTTTTCTCCATTCCGTATCACATCGGAAAGTTTATCCAAAAACAAGGTCAAGCGTTGATAAGCCATTAAGGTAACAGGGGGTAAATGATTTACAATCATCAATTGGAAGCTGTCATTTTGAGGATTAATCACCTGTATTGTAAGTACTGGCAAATCCAAAACCTCGTTTACTTGGGGAACAGAAATCGGAAATTTTGATAAAACCGCTTTGCCCAAAGGATCAATCCTTGGCATTGAATACTGATAGGGAAACTTTTCAGACCAAGGAGTGATGGCTTCCGTCAAATCAGGAGTAAATTCTTCCAGAATGATGATGTCCGGATTTTTATTCAACAGGGAAGAGGAAAGTCTTTGAAATGCGTCCTCTCCCAATGTTGGATTGACAAACAAAACATTCAGAGCGTTTGGGCTAGAAAATCCATTCAGTTTTAATTCTGTATTGAAAGAATTCATCAAAAAAAAAGCCATTACGCCAGAAGAAATGAAACAGAAATAGAGCAAACGCTCAAATCCCAAGAAAAGTGCGATAATTCCTCCAAGCAAGCAAAAAAGCATCCAATGAATGGTGTAATTTGAAATTTGAAGAGCCCACAAAAAGCCTGTTGGGGGGAAAAGAAAAAACAAGCTAATCAAAGCAACCAAGGTGGATAAACTCCATTGGATGAATTCCGATCTTTGGTTTACAAGCATTTGATCAAACAAAAATAATCAACCAAAGCGCTATTTCATGGATAATGATGTAATAGTTGAAACACAGAACCCTTGCCGCGATATACCCATAGCCATTTGATTTTGAAAGATTGTTGGCGATGGAGGTATTCTGATGGAGTTCATTCTATTTAAATGGCCATGGAGTGAGGGCTTTTGCAAAGGAATGTCGTAAGGAAATTATTATTGAGCTTCCAGTGAAAAGGGGGAACTGGATACCGAACCAGATAAAAATCAAGTGAAAGTACAATGGGTGTGTCGGTGTTCAAAATGCATGGAAGGAAATGGCAACTTTCCAGTGAGCCAATATGGATAAAGTGATTTGCAAGCTATGTAATTGGCTAACAACCGTTTATTTTAAATTGCATGGCTTTCAAGGAATGATGGCTATGCGTTCTTTGAATGCTGATTCTTCTCCCTCGGGATGTTTAAAGTACAAGGATAAAATGTAGTTTCCATATGGCAGTGGAAGGCCATTGCGATCCTGCCCATACCAAACGATGCGTTGTTGGTAATCCACCCTGTCCTTGTAGAGCTCGGCAATGGGCACCCCCGTTAAGCTAAAAATTTGAATCCTGCTTAACAAACCTGAAATGGCAGCCTGAATGGAAATGTTGAGCACATCTTCAAATCCATCACCGTTTGGGCTCAAACGATTTCCACTGAGTTGATACGGAAAGTCTTTGTTGGGAAGTCGTTCGATATACCTTTGACTATTTGGCAAACCAGGTGTAGCAAAACCTGCTTTTTTGCTAGCGGTTTGCCAGTTGCTTGACCTGTATGATGCTTCATCGAAATCAAGCTTTTCCAAGGATTTTCCTTCGGTATCCAATTCGAATGGATGATGCCAATTTGAACTAAATGGCAACGAATCCAAGTGGATGCGGGTTCTGCCTGTATTGTAGGCTAAGCGAATGAGGTCTCCATTGTCTTCCATGCTTTTCCATGGGGTCGACAATACCCGGTTGCTATCGCATTGAGTGTAAACAAAACACAGGTCTTCTGCATCGGGAGAAATTGCCAGATACTGATGAGCTTGCAAGACTTCATCCTTTAATGATTCTTTCAGCGAAATCCAGGCATCTGAAGTATCACCTATCGAAACTTCCAAGCCAGTCAATAACAGGTCTTTGCTGCTCCGGTTGTAAATCTCGATGAATTCATGGTGATAACTGAACGCGTCAAATAGAACCTCTGAAAATACCAAGTCACCGGAATCGGGAAGGCTACTCAAGGCGAATGAATCGCTTTGGATGTTGGATGGATTCAATAGACAATCTGAAATGCCATGTCCTGTAAGGTGGTACTTTGTTCCTTCCTGCAATGGTTGATGAAGCAACAATACCCATTCCGCATAAGAGTCCTGCGGTTCTGCCGTTGCAATGCTTCGCGATGGATGGATTGCAAATTGCTCTGGTCTGTAAATCAAGTCTGATTGAATTTTTTCATCAAAGACCAACTTAATCTCCCATTCACTGAGAGCGGTGGCGCTCAGTAATTGTGGGCCTTTTAAGTCAGCAGAAAAATCAATCACCGAATTCATTACCCCTGGAGTTCCTCCAGAAGGATGCATGGAGGGATGCCACTCATTTTTGATTAAACAAGGACGATTCAGGGCAATATATTCCAAGGCATATCCACCCATGGCTTTTTGAGCATCCTTGTAATCTTCCAGCGAAAAAACGGCTACCGTTAGCTGTTCGTTTTTTCGATTGTAGAGTGTGATTTCATCTCCATCATTGTTGATGGAAGGAAAAATACTTAAAGGAATGATTTTTCCATACTTTGAAAAATATTGCGCATCAGAAAGTTTGCACACTATTCTGTATTCTCCCGGATACATGATGGAGTCAGGCAATTCTGCATCAGAACTTCCATCGCTGAGTGTGCATCCCATAAGCGAAATTTTTTTTGTGGACCGGTTGAAAATTTCGATGTACTCTGCATCAGGCAAAAAAATGGGTGGACTTGGATCGGCCATGATTTCAGAAATGATGAGGTCGTTGTAAGCAGGTTCATGGATGATGTTGGTTTTGAAAGCATACTGACCGTCCTGCTGTTCATTTCCCATATAATCTATAAAACCATGGTATTTGATGACATACCACTCACCATCCAACAAGGGCGAATCAAAATATAGCAAACAAATATTAGAACTCGTCCATTGCGTGGAATCAATTCTTGTGTATGGCTGAATGGAAAATAAAGCAGATGGATTGGATCGATCCAAATGGATTGGCTTATTCCACTGAAGTTTGAGTACATTTGGTTCCAGGAATTCATGATTTGAAATCACAGGACCTTGTGGTCGCGATTGGACAGCAAAGTCATCAAAACGAAATGCTTGTTTGCGGGTCTCTGTATAGAAGCATTGGATGCCAAAATAAAATGAATCGCCAATCATTTCATCCAGTTGAAAATATGCACTATCGATGAGTAATCCCGTTTCGGGGTCATCGGCATAGACACTCCATTGGTCGTTCGCTATACGCTGTATGCTAAACCTTGCTTTGACCGGATCAATGCCAAATTTACCGGCTGTTCCAGACTTCACTTCCTGTTCGATGCCCTTGCTTCTCTTGAATAAACTCCAACGGTCCTGATTTCCGTTTTCTCCAATTTCTAACCAAATGGCGGTATTTGAATGCGGCTGGGGTTCCTGGGAAACTAAATAAATGGTCAGTCTGTTTGCATTGGAGGGACTGAAATCAAGGTAAAAGCTAAAACTCCAGTACATGCTATCGGAACGGATACATGGTCTCCACAAACTGGAACTTCCAGCCATCGGCGCTTGAAGTTGCAATTGATTTTCTTCATTGATGAAAAAATGTTGCCGATCTCCAATCCAGGAAAATTGCAAACTTGAATCAAATGGCTCTACCCACTGAGCAGGCAAAGGAGCTCCTGCCCAAAGCAGAAGCATGCTTAGGATGTGTCTCATAATGCGAAGTTAATGAAAAGGAACTGTAATCCAAATAATTAACTTTGCTAAAATATTTTTCGTCATGCATTTAGCCATTGTTGGAGTGACAGGTCTTGTGGGTCAAACTGTTTTAGATGTTTTAAAAGAATTTTCATTTTCTTACGATCACATCAGTTTTGTTGCGTCTGAGCGATCTGTAGGAAAGTTGATTCACTGGAACGGCAAAGACCATGTAGTCATTGGAATGCAAAAAGCGATTGATGCAAAGCCGGACATAGCCATTTTTTCAGCAGGGGGCGGAACATCTCTTGAATGGGCTCCAGAATTCGCAGCAAACGGGTGTTTTGTTATCGACAATTCCTCTGCATGGAGAATGGACCCGAATTGTCCTTTGGTAGTGCCGGAAGTAAACGCTCATACCATTCAATCCAACACGCGGATCATTGCAAATCCAAATTGTTCCACGATCCAAATGGTGGTTGCGTTAAAACCCATTCATGAGGTGTATGGTTTGCGCAGATTGGTTATATCCACCTATCAAAGTTTTACTGGGACCGGCATGAAAGCTGTTCACCAATACGAGGCTGAAAGAGATGGCAAAGAGGTCATTGAACCCAGGGCTTACCACCATCCAATTTTTGAAAATTGTATCCCGCAGTGCGATGTGTTTTTAGAAAATGACTACACGAAGGAAGAAATGAAACTCGTGTATGAGACGCAAAAAATATTGGGAGATTCGGACATTCGTATTTGCGCCACCGCTGTCCGGGTGCCCGTGCATGGAGGACATTCTGAATCGGTCAATGCAGAACTGAATAAACCATTTGAACTGGCAGCCATCAAAAAGCTGCTTCAATCGGCAAGTGGTGTTATCCTGTTGGACAATCCGGCGAAATTTGAGTACCCAACGCCTCTGCAATCCAAGAATCGCAATGAAGTGTTTGTGGGTCGTTTGCGCTTGGATCCCTCCAATGAAATGGCCATAAACTTATGGATCACCGCCGACAATCTGCGCAAAGGAGCAGCAACCAATGCGGTACAAATTGCGCAATATCTTGTCCAAAAGAATTTGGTTCACTGATCGCAGAGAATCAAATACTAGATAAACAGCATAAAATTAGCCCCATTGCAGGGACTCCAAAACGACCTTTCAGACAGCATCAAACCATCCAATTTTAGAATTAATATTTGAATATTCTTTCCAGTTCCAATATGGCTAGTTGAATCTATAAAATGTCCTGGAAAGAAAAATTGGCTCTCTGGTAAAAAAAAGTACTGTCCTTGAGGCAAAATTGCATCTGGGCTTAAATAGACCAAACCGATCTATTCAATTGCTCATTAACGATAATATTAAACTGTTACGCTTTGGATTCCAAATGCTTAATCTTAAAATGTACTTTCGTTCAATGCATTCCATTTGCTCCGGTGTTGTCTAATCCAGGCTAGGCTGTCCATCCATTCTAAATTGCCTGTTGGAAAAATCGATTTTTGGATTGATTTTTGCAGCCTTTAAACGTTAACCCATAAAGGGTTTTGAAAAACCGCCTTAGCGAGCAAAAATATTAACAATGCTTCCGTATGGGAAGCTATGAATGAATTGATAACAGAAAGAAACAAGTGAAACATGAGAACCAGGTTGGTCATATGGGGAACCAATAAAGAAGAGCAACGCGTCTTGCTGGCCATAGCATTGCATGCAGAAGAAAACAAGGTAAGTATCTGGTCCATACCAGAAGCTTCTATCAGTGAAGATTATTTCAATCAAATGATGTCGCATTGGCGTGAAGGAATGGACATGGAGATTCCACCAACTGCTGAGCTCCGGACCATTGAGTTGACCATGGCGGACACCATTTTGCCTGAAGATTTACGCGTTGAAAAATCTGATGTTATCCAAAGAGCCCAACTCGAATGGCATTTTATTGTATTATCGACCAAACTGTACAAAAATTTCAAATCCGAATTAGAAGATCTTCAAGATAAAATCAAGCGACTGGAAGAATTCGATCAAAGTTTGTGGGATGAGCTGCGTCAGTTTTGGAGCAACGTCCAACAACACATCATCGATAAGAATATACTTAAAGACCATTCCGACTCTCTGAAGGAAAAAACCAATGCGCTTTTTGAAGAGTTAAAAAAGCTGAGGAAAACACAGCAATCTACCGTCAATCAAAAATCGAGGGAAATAGCAGCGGGTTTTTTGGAAAAACTTGGGGAAATAGATGCCAAGATTTCCAATGGTGCAGTTTTAAAACCGTTGTTTGATGGTTTGATTGAATTGCAAAATCAATTGAAAAAGCAGGACCTAACCAAAAAAGATCGCGAACAAGTGCTTTCAAAAATCAATGAATGTTTCAAGACCATTCGTGAAAAAAGAGAGCATTTACAATCTTCCAAAGGCCAGGGCGAGTCCCACCTTCAAAACCTGGACAAGCGGTTTGAAGGGCTACTCACTGCCATCAAGCGGATCCAGCAATCCATTGAGTTTGAGGAAAAGAACATCTTTTTTGAAAATAAAAGAATAGCCAACACAGACGGTCAGTTGGAAGCGCAGATTCGGGTTGCGAAAATAAAAATGATCGAAGAACGTCTGAAATCCAAGCAAACCAAACTGGCTGAGTTGTTGGAAACAAAAACCAAACTAGAAAGTCTTCAAGACAAACTGAAGAAAAGAGAGGAAAAAGACAAAAAGCGGTCTGAGCGTCGACAGCAAGTTGAGGAGGAAAAGAAAAAAGTGATTGCTCAAATCGCCGAGGAAATTCATCAACAACAAGAATCCATACCGGAAGCTGTGCAGGAAAAATTGCACAAAGCCGCTGAAGATATCCAGGCTACCAAAAAAGTGCGTCGTAAAAAAGTTCAGGAAGTGGAATCTGAGCCAACTGCTCCTCCATCATCTGAAGATCCAGAATCAGGTGATTCTCCATCAAGTACATCCATGACACAGGAACATTCTGTGGAAGAAGAATAAGTTTTCCTTAAGTTTGTACTTTAAGTAAACCTATGATGGACGAAAACAATCCATTGCTCAATCTGCAATTTGACGACCAGGGCCATTTGGTCTCTCCTGGATTGCCCGAACATATCAAGAATTTTCTCATTGATATCGACGGCACCATTTGCGAAGACATACCCAATGAAGAACCCGAGCGCATGGTCACAGCTGAAGCATACCCAGATGCCATCAAAGTCATCAACCAATGGTACGAAGCGGGACACATCATTACTTTTTTTACATCCCGAACGAATGAACACAAAGAGATTACCGAAGCCTGGTTGAAGGATAAAGGTTTTCAATATCATTATCTCCTCTTGAACAAACCGCGAGGAGGAAATTACCATTGGATTGACAATCACATCGTGCGAGCTACCCGGTACGAAGGCAAGTTTACCAAAGAATTTGTTGAAATAACAAAAAAGGTCCAGGTGTTTGAGCCCTGAACCTTTTATAAAATTTGGAGGATTGGCGAAAATATTTCCTTTCCTGGAACTGCTTTTAACGAATAATCATTTTATGTGCAACCGCACCATGTTGGCCAATCAATTTCATCAAGATGGCTCCTTTGGGAAATGATTGCAAATCCAACTTCAATAACCCTTTTGATGGATCGATGGTCCTGGTTTCCAAAACCTGACCATTCACTTGAATAAATTGAACTTCCTTAAAGTCAGAACCGGAAGGCAAGCGAAGTAAAACATAATTTCCTGTTGGATTCGGATAAACAGAAATTTCGTCTGATTTGGAGGCATTGTCATCAGCGACCACCTTGTCGGAATCAGCCAACACGCCTTTTCCAGGCAAGGATGCACAAATATGGTCTCCTTGGTCAGTGGTCAAACACAATTCTGCATTGTAGAATTTTGGGTTGATGAATTCGACGTTGTCGATCACCCAACCTAAGATTGTTGAGTTGTCTGGGCTCAGCGTTAAACTGTCATTTGCAAACCGGAAACGCACTTGAACATCTTTGCCATTGTGTTCGGAAAGATCCAACACGGAAGGAATGAATCCTTTGCTTTGTCCGGAAAAAGCCTGGATATTGGGAGTAACAAACGTTTGGTAGTTGATCAAACCAGTATACGTGTTTAATGTAAAAGATTCCGGTGTTGCTTGTTTCCACAAAAATCCATCCGTTGAAACTTCCACAATGCCGCCATCAAATCCTGCTTCTGTATTGAAAAAATGGTAAAATAAAAGCGAAGGTTCATTGCCTGAAAGTTTAAAAGGATTTTTTAGGTATACAAAATAGTCATCTGAACCCTCTTCTTGTTCCTCTGCTATCCATGCATAAGTTTGGTCTACGCCAAATCCCTCATCCCAATAAAAAACATTGTCACCTTTCAGCAAATCATAATCCCAATTCTGGTCTCCATCATTCAGATTATCATACCATAGGGTGGTCGATGAAATGGAAACTGAACTCACCAATTTGTAGGTGATCCGTTTGGTTTCAAGCGATTTCATGTTTGAAAAAGTCCAGCCCAATTCATTTCCATTGACAGCAGGAGCAATGTTAGCTGATCCGTTGATATAGCTGCAACCAGCCGGAATTAAATCTTTTACAACAACATTGCTGATGTTCTCCGGTTGGAAATTGTTGATTTCAATCGTAACATAAAATTCTTTACCCGGTTGTACCACATCGTTAGGAACGAAAACATCGGCTGTCTGGTAATATCCAGCTTTCTTGCTGACGAGAATTTTATCGATGCAAATGGGTGCAGAGAGAAAACTCAAGGTTTCGTCACCTACCTGGTTATTCGATCCTTGCTTGGCAAAGTAACCCATGCCTCTACGGGCAAAAACATCCCAAATCAAACATGCATTGGCTCCATTGTTGTTGATGGTATCGGCTTTCAGAATGGCATTTCGGCCATCAATGAAACCAGGTGAACAAGGTTGTAATTTCATGCCATCAAATACCAGTTGGATGGCAATATTATTGCCGGACTTTTTGTTGCTGAAATCTGGATCGTAACCATATTTATCGGCTAAAGCCCAGTACATGTCCCAAAGTACCGTTGTCCAAACCTCTCCCAAATTGTGAACTTCTGGGTCAATGTTTTTATAAGTAAACTCGTTGATGGACATATCGGTGGTGTACAATCTGCGTCTGATGCCAAAGCCATCGGTCCTTTCATTCAAGGCATAGGTACCTACAGAACGCGGCTTTATCCCAACATCTCCAGGTTTAGCAGTTACGATCAAACTCATGAAATCACTCCAGCCTTCTCCCATTTGTTCACCATTTCCCAAACAATTGGAATTAGCCGGGCCGCCGGTCAAACGGTTGGAAATTCCATGTCCATATTCATGTGCTATGATTCCATTGTCAAAGTCACCATCCAAACTGTCCGGACCTGCATTTTCTCCCGGGTCTTTGATTTGAATGCGTAAGCCCCCGTTTTGAATCATCAATTTTAAACGGTTACAAATGGTTTTGGTCGTAAAATATGCAGGAATGGTCACCTGACTTCCGACGGCACCACCTCCCATGTTGACAAATGCATCTTCGAAGTTGCATATGATTACTCCTGCAGCTCCAGCTTTTTGAGCGTTTAATGTTTTTGCTCCGAATTCACAGGTTCCACGATCTATCAGCACGATCTTATTTTGAACATCTGCGCGCTTGAAGCCTGTGACGCAACCCAAAGTCGGATTGGCTGAATAGTCGTTCCCGATGACTGCATCCGCTTCCAGCGGGGTGGCACCTGGGGCAGGTCCAAATCCTCCTCTGCGGCAATCGATTGCACCTGCAAAGGAATCAGGCTTTACGATGTATGTTTCTTCCTGGGATGCGAGCCATAAAAACATCTGCATTCTTCCTCCGTTACCATCTGCAGGTGTGGAAAAATTTGCATTGTCCGTTCCGGATCCATCCTGTGCTTCAGCACGGACATAGTCACCTTCCCGGCCACCTTTTCCATAATTATTGGCTTGAAAGTTTCCGGCAGCCTCGTTGAAACCAAAATGGTAACTGATGTCATGCATCATGTTGTTTAGATAAAATAAATTGACTGTTGCCGCATTTCGGTAAACATCTGGTTCGTCTTCTTTATTAAAAGGAAAATCAAATATCAAATCAGCACCTCCGTTCGGTTCTGCTCCATCCGTTAAATTGTCACCATTGCGATCGAGGTAAGCATGGACATTGTTTCCACGGGTGATTTGGTACTCAGGACCATCCGCTCCGTTGGTATCGTGCCAACCGAATGGAGAGTAGGTGAAATGCGCCGGATTGACTACGTATTGTCGGTCTCCATGAGAGGGGCTTTCATCGGGTAATGCGACTACTTTGTATGTGCCAGGGGCACTGGTGGGTGCAGGCGCATGCAATGCTTCCAAAACCTTTTTCACCGGGGTAGCCGATGCGGTCCACACCGCAGGATCAGGAATGCATTGTTTGGTGTGCTGATGATTTTTGAAGCTGCATTTCACAGTCCAGTTCCTTTGATCGAGTACTTCACCGGTGATGGCATCCATCCGAATGGACCAATAATCGCTGGAGGTGGACATCTCAAGACTCAGATCCCAAGCCAAGCGCAAGGTGCCATTTGCCTGTGGCATGTAAACCAACTTCACAGGAATGGGGCTCATTGTAAAATTGGTTTTCGGGAAACTTGATTTTCCGTTTTCTCGCAGGATATTGGTGGGGATCAATGCATTGGGGATGCCCAAATGTTTTACAAGCTGGGTCAAGGCTTTGACCTCATTGATTTTTGCTTTTGTGGCATTGATTTTGGACTGCAGGTCAGTATAAAAGCGCGATGGGCTATCATACACCTTTCCATCCTCTGTTACGTGGTAAGAAACAATGGCGTTGTGAATTTCAATTCCTTCGTAGCGTTGTTGCAGGTAAACATGGGTAACACCATTGTGGGAGGACCGGTACATGTCGGAAACTGCAAGGTCTTTGATGTCATCCGGTAGCAAACCGAGGGATGCCCGCTGTTGTTCAAGTTGCCTCAGACTCAGGTCCAAAGGGGTCTGAATTTGTGCATTAATAAAATTTGTAATACATAATACAATAGCAATCAATTTGCTATACATAACTTTTTTCATAAATGTGGTAAATTATCGAATTGTGAAAATAACAATAATTTTAACGCCGAAATGAATAAAAAAGATTTCATTCTGGGAAAGAACGCTTTGAGGGAAGCAATTGCTGCGCAAACCGATATTCAAAAAATTTTTATTTCCGAGAGTCTGGATTTGGAAGATACCAAAAGCCTGATCCGTCTTGCCCGAAGTCATAAAATTCCCATCCTGCGGGTACCCAAAGCAAAGCTTGATTCATTGAGCAAGCAACCCCATCAAGGGGTGGTCGCGATGATCGCTCCGGTGGGATTTCACCTCCTTCAAAATCTAGTAGACGGCCTGTTTATGAATGGTCAGAATCCAGCATTTGTCATTTGCGACGGCATTACGGACGTGCGCAATTTTGGTGCAATTGCCAGGTCGGCCGAAGTTTTTGGGTTGAATGGTATGGTTATTGGGTTGAAAAACAGTGCACCCATCAACAGCGAATCGATCAAAGCTTCTTCGGGTGCTTTGCTTGCCATTCCCGTTTGCAGGGAAAAAAGCTTAGTGCACTCCCTTCGTCAACTTCGCGACAATGGAATTGTTATTGTTGGGGCTAGTGAAAAAGCCAGTAAACCGATCAGAGCGATTGATTTGTGCAGGCCTTTGGCTTTTGTACTAGGAGCTGAAGGGGCTGGGATTTCACAGGAAATTGTGGGTTTGGTGGACGAAATGGCAAATATCCCACAGCAAGGCCAAATTCAATCCCTCAACGTTTCGGTGGCTGCCGGGATATTTTTTTATGAATGGATGATGCAAAATACCAAATCTGATCAATAACCATGAGATACCTTTTCGCTTTTTTCGGATTCCTATGCTTGAAAATGCCGGTCTTTGGCCAGGAAAAATCGTTGTTATGGAAAGTTCAGGATCCTTCCGGTACACATACCGCTTACATCTTTGGAACCATACATATGATTCCTTCCGACAAATTTTTTTACCCAAAGGAATTTGGCGATGCATTTCTCCAGTCGCATAAGTTATTTACGGAGATTGACCTCGATGACCTTCACAACATGGGAAAACTTTTCGGCATCATGGATGACCTGTTCATGGAAAATGATGTAAGCATCCAAGATTTGCTCACCGCAAAAGAATATCAGCAACTCAAAACGTATTTCGATGAGATGGGCATGCCGCTCGCTTTGTTTGATCGAATGAAACCATTGATGTTGAGTGCTTTGACGGGCACGGATGGAAACCCATTCGCGTTGAAAGATGGCAGTTTTAAATCTTATGAAATGGAATTGGGTGAGTTGGCAAAAAGTCAGGACAAAACACTGGAAGGCCTTGAATCCATGGAATTTCAGCTTTCGATTTTTGATAGCATTCCTTACCCAGTTCAAGCCAAAATGTTGATGGAATCGTTGCAGGCACCTGTTGAAAAAATGGATGCATTGTATCAATCTTACCTCGATCAGGACATTGAAAAAATGGTCCAATCAGCCGAATCGGAAGATCCAAACTTACAACCCTATTTAGAAATGCTCATCTATAAACGCAACCAAAACTGGGTGCCGACCATTGAAAAAGAAATGCAAAAAGGAATTGGATTTTTTGCTGTGGGTGCGGGGCATCTCGGGGGTGCAAGAGGATTACTGCAATTGCTTAGAAACAAAGGATACCGGTTAACGCCCATGCATTAATAAACTGCTTCAACACCACGCCGCATGCCATTGATATTGCCTGTTCGAGGAAAAATGCCCCAATGGGGAGAACAGTGTTTTATAGCTGAAAATGCCACCCTGGTTGGCGATGTCATCATGGGAGATCATTGCAGTGTTTGGTTCCAATCGGTTGTGCGCGCAGATGTCCATTCCATTCGAATCGGCAATCAAGTCAACATTCAGGATGGGGTTATATTACACGGCACCTATGAAAAAGCAGGATGCAGCATCGGCGATCGCGTTTCCATTGGTCATCGAGCCATCGTTCACGGCTGTACCATCGAGTCTGATGTTTTGATAGGCATGGGAGCCATCCTCATGGATTTATCCTACATCCCTTCAAATGTTTTGATTGCTGCAGGTACCATTGTACTGGAGAACACAAAATTGGAGTCGGGTTTTATTTACGCCGGAACGCCAGCGCGAAAAATTAAAGAACTGGATCAAGATCAATTTAAGTTTTCCATCGAGCGCACCGCTCTAAATTACCAAATGTATGCTTCTTGGTTTTCTAAGGGTTAGTGCTTTTAGATTTGAGATCAATTTTAGAACTGTAGGAATTAATATCCAATGAAATACAGAGCATTCCAATGGAAGCTTAACGGAAGTTTAGCATTGTCCATGTAAATCGCTCTTCGGGCGTTTTATCCAATGGACGATCCAATTCATTGTGATCAAATGTGCACATCAATCGATTTTAAAAGAATGCATCCGGATAATGCGTAATTCTGTAGCTGTAGTCAGACTGGAACAAGATCCCTATGATGTCAAAACGAATTTCGCCTTCGTATTGATGCAATTCCATGTATCCAGCTGCAGCTTCCTGCAACAACATTTCTTTCCGTTCGGTTACAAAGCTCTCCGGATCTCCAAAAAAATCAGAGGTACGTGATTTTACTTCCACAAAAACAAGGATGGAGCCGCATTGAGCGATCAAGTCAACTTCCGTTTTGCGATACCTCCAATTGGTGTACAATATTTGATACCCATTGGAAGCCAGGTATTCGGCCGCTATGGATTCACCTTTGCGTCCCAGTTCGCGATGGTCCGATTTCATGAATGTTCATCAAGAAGGAAAGGCTTCTCTCCAGGCAAGCATTCCTCCCAACAAATTTCGAACATTGGTAAAACCTGCTTGAGTCAACATCATTTTGGCCATTCCGCTTCGATTTCCCGAACGGCAATACACAATAATTTCTTCATCTTTTGGACCGTCCCACTCTGCAATGAGCATGGGCAAGCCAGATTGGAGAGGAGCCAAGTTGCCACCGATGTTGAATTCCTCATGTTCGTAGGGTTCACGAACATCAATCAAAGTTGGAAGGTTTCCCGTATTCATTCGTTCCTTCAGTTCTTGTATGCTAATGTCTTCCATTGAATGAGTGTATTTATCCAGAATTTGTTTAATCGCAATGATCGGGTTTGGTTTGTTGGATTTTGAGTTGTACGGTAGTCCCCAATTGAATGGATTGGCCGGATTTGGGAAATTGCGTGGTCACAAATGCATTTTCTTCGTCGGTGATTTCACCTTCATATTCCAAATCGGCTAATTCCAATTTGTAAGTATTCAATACAAACTTGGCTTCGGCAACATTCATGCATAACACCAAGGGCATGTCAACGGTTCCACCGCTTTGGGTTGAAAGCACAAAATCAAGTGTATCCCCGCGAAGAATTTCCAGGAGGTCATCACGATGAATGGCGTCAGCGAGTAGTTTGCCATGGTAAAACACTTTCAAGATGTGTTGTTCGGGTCCTGGGTCGTATTGAACATCCTGGATCCTGGAATTCAATTCAAAATTGTCATAAAGTTCTTTGCGTGTAAACTCAAAGCGTTTGCCATAAAGCACGGGCAGTTCTCCCGAGTTCAACGCTTCAGCGCGGTATTTGGTGGTCGTGACATATATGGTTCTTCCTTCCTTTACCATGGATCCAGGGAGCGGAATTTGAGAAATGACCACTCCGCCTTTCATGCCTTTTCTAAAGATTGAATCCGAAACAATAATCTGAAAATCTTTGTGGTCTGCGTGTTTGATGGCCTCGCTCAAAAGAACCCCAATGTATTTAGGCATTTTAATTTTTTGTCCGTGGTTTGTATACAGCCTTAGAAGTACTGAATGCAACAACCAAAGGCAGAACACCACCAAGAGCCACCGCAGCAGCGTATGGCCAAAAAGCTTGCTTTTGAAAAAACCGGGTATATCCCTGATCTGAAATGGATTTGAATTTTTTTGCATGGTGGCCAGAGGCCCAAAGTTAACAACATTCGTTGACCTGATGAAAAGAGTGATCAATCCAAGAACTCAACGAAAAGTTCCTTCCTTGCTTGATGTGGCCAAATGATTACCATGATGTCCTCTTTCAAGAGGAATGGTTTGAAATCACTTCGAGCAGAGCAAAAACACACCGCGTCTCAACCAGTTCACGTATAAAAAAACAGTTGCATTTTGTTGGTGTGATATATTTGACTCCTGAATCATTCAAACGCGAAAAATGGAAAATCAAAAAATTACGGTCGGTGTATTGTTTGGAGGAAAATCAGCCGAACACGAAATCAGCATTCAATCGGCCCGTAACATAGTCGAAGCGTTGGATCCCAATCGGTATGAGGTAGTCCTATTACACATTGATAAGCGGGGGACCTGGCATTTGTTGGACAATCCCACCCTATTGAATGGTGTTCCCATCGGTCAAAGCTTACTGCCCGAACAATTGGGCGAGCCCGTTTGGATGGCCCCAGAAAGCAAAGGAGCATTGAGACCTTCCGGACGGCCTGGTAAAGAACAAAAACTGGATGTGGTATTTCCCATCTTGCATGGGCCATTTGGTGAAGATGGGACGGTCCAGGGAATGTTGAAGTTAGCCCACATCCCCTATGTAGGAGTGGATGTTTTAGGGTCGGCCGTGGGGATGGACAAAGATGTCATGAAACGCTTGTTGCGGGATGCTGGTTTGCCTATTGGAGCTTATTTACCTTTCCGCAAAACTGACCCAAGGCCCACGTTTCAGCAAGTGAGCGACCAATTGGGGATTCCTGTTTTTGTCAAGCCTGCAAACCTGGGCTCATCGGTGGGGATTTCCAGGGCTGACACCGCAGAAGAATTTGAAACTGCGCTGGATTTGGCTTTTTCATTCGATCATAAAATTGTTGTTGAAGCTTTTATCAAGGGACGTGAAATTGAATGTGGGGTGCTTGGCAATGCATTTCCAGAAGCTTCATTTCCGGGAGAAATCATTCCAACCCATCGTTTTTATTCGTACGAGGCTAAATATCTGGATGAAAAAGGCGCGCAGGTTGAGATTCCGGCAAGAATTACCGCCGAACAAACCGAATTGATCCGAAAAATGGCTGTTGAGGTATTTAAAACCTTGCAGTGCGAAGGTTTGAGCCGGGTCGATTTTTTCCTTACCGGGGAGGGTCAAATTTATGTCAATGAAATCAACACCATGCCGGGCTTTACCCAAATCAGCATGTTTCCCAAAATGTGGGAATACACGGGATTAAGCTATCCACAATTGATAGACCGTTTGATTCAGCTCGCCATGGAACGATTTGACAGAGATGCTCAGCTCCGAACGAGTTATTAAGACTTGTTAAGATTAAAAAGATAAACAATAGGTAATCAATTGTTTGCAGGACGAATCCGTATTTTTTGGCCTTTCTTTGCACGAACGGTTGAAAAGCAGGAACTAATACTTTTAAAAAAAATTTATTAAAAATTTTGCACGGGCGCTTCAATTTGTTAAAATTGCAGAGTCTTAACCTTTATTGTAAAATTGCAAAACTTTCACATTATGAAAAAACAACTTTTTCTTTCTTTTCTTTTAATGCTTGGTTTAAGCATGACATCTTTTGCTCAAGGAAAATTATTCCTGGGTGTTGACTTGGGTTTCAGTTCCAACGATCATCACAGCAGCTTTGCACTCTCTCCAGCATTGGGTTACTGGTTGAGCGACAATGGGGCCATCGTAGGGAGCATTGGTTTTTCTTCTGAAAAAGACAAGACCACCAGCCCTGAAACGGAGACTTCCGGAATTGGAATTGGTGTTCAATACCGCCATTGCTGGAAAAATGACAATTTTTATTTCTATTTGGCTCCTGGCGTAGGTTATGGTTCTGCGAAGGTGGATAATGGAACTACAGACTTCACTGTAAGTACCTTAAACATCTCTTTGACTCCAGGTATTTCTTACATGCTTTCTGACAAATGGTCAATCAATGCTGAAATGGGATTGATCGATTTCACAAGCTATGGAGGAGATTCTGATGCAGATGCAGAATTTAGCATCAACACCACCATGAGTGCATTGAGCTTCGGCCTTTGGTATCATTTCTAAGAAAAAAATTATTCATTCATCAGCCCTTTGGTTTCACCGAAGGGCTTTTTTTTTGTTCGGCGTTTGGAGAATCTGTTACAGTCAAAGCGGCAATAGAAACCAAGGGCAATTCGTGTTGGCCAACATTCCATTCCGATGTTTGAGTCCCCACTATTTTCAGTTTTGGTTTGCCACCCTAAAACCGTGTTTATTTTAGTCATTTTTGCAGCCTTTTGTTTAAACTTCAAGCTCTTAAACACGTCTAAATGAAACATATGTGGTCACGAATTTCTATCCTGATGGTCATTGGCTTTTGCCAACTTTCAATTCAAGCACAGCTTTATTTTCCGCCGCTGGCCGGCGCTCAATGGGAAAGCACTGATCCGAAAGCATTGGGATGGTGCACCGATGCCATTGATCCCTTTTACCAATTCCTCGATCAGGAGGCGTCAAAGGCTATGATCGTATTGAAGGATGGTAAAATTGTGTTGGAAAAATATTTCGACACCTTCACCCGCGATTCTTTGTGGTATTGGGCATCGGCCGGAAAAACCCTGACTGCTTTTCTCATTGGGGTTGCCAAGGAAGAGGGTCTATTGGATTTGCAGGAGCCCAGTTCAAAGTACTTGGGAAAAGGGTGGACACAATGCAGTGAACTGCAAGAAAACAAGATTACGATTTGGCATCAACTCAGCATGACTACCGGCCTGGAGGATGGTGTTCCCGACAATCATTGTACGCTTCCTTCTTGTTTGGGCTTTAAGGCGGATCCAGGCAGCCGTTGGGCCTATCACAATGCACCTTACACTTTGTTGAGGGATGTCCTTCAAGCAGCTTCTGGTATGAATGAAAACAGCTTTATTCAACAAAAATTGAAGTCCAGAACAGGGATCAAAGGCCTTTGGTTTACCTCTGGGTATGACAATGTATATGCCAGCGATGCCCGCAGCATGGCACGATTTGGATTATTGATGTTAAATCATGGAGTCTGGAATCGGGACAGTATTTTAAAAGACCAAAGCTATCTTCAATCCATGATCAGTCCTTCCCAATCACTCAACCCTTCCTATGGATATTTGTGGTGGCTAAACGGTCAATCGAGCTTTAAGCTACCGGGTTTGCAGATCGATTTTAAAGGATCATTGGTGCCTCAGGCGCCGAAGGATATGTATGCCGGAATAGGAAAGAACGGACAACTTCTTTTCGTAGTTCCCAGTCAAAATCTGGTGGTATTGCGGCTGGGTGAGGCCAACGGCAATGACGAAGTGCCCATTACCCTTGCGCGCGATTTATGGGAGTTACTCAACAAGATCATTTGCAACCAACCCGTGAAGAATGAAGACCTTGGAGAACCCATCTATACATACAGACTTCAAAACAATCCGGTAGCCGATCATTTGGAAATTCCCGGACTCCCTGAAGGTACTCCTGTTCGGATCATCAACGCATTTGGAAAGTGTGTTTTAAATACTAAATATTTTAATAATATTTTACTTTCAGATATTCAGTCAGGTATATATTACATTAATATTACATATAAAAATTTCAGCATCCCCTTCATTAAGATTTGATGGCCCCATTCCGCAACAAGGTTGGTCGCATACCGATTGATTTCGGGTGTTATGCGCATTTAATGTACGGTTGCTCACGCGCAGTTGGATACGTTAATTCCTGAATTTCAGCTTGTTTAAACCTTGTTTCGGACCGTTTACCTACCGTTAGGTTTCAAGCTGATCGTATTTTAGCTTGATTTTAAATGCATTTGCAAATTATTGGCATTATTCATGTTGTTTTGATTATCTTTGCAGTCCGTTTTTTTAAAGCTGGATATGGATCCTTTGCGTGCGTATGTAGTTCCGCTAAAAAGTTTGCGAAACGGCATGCATACATATGGCTGGTTGATTGATCGATCATTTTTTGATCATTTTGAAAACAGTCCAATTCGTGAGGGTCAATTTCAGGTACGTGTGGACCTTGACAAGGAAGAAGGACTTTCTACATTGCATTTAAGCATATCGGGAAGTTATCGTTCAATTTGTGACCGATGTTTGGCAGAAATTGAAATTCCCGTGCAAGGCCAATATACATTGTACGTGAAAACAGCAGAAAATGACGAATCCGATCCCAATTTGATTTGTATGGGTCCAGGAGAGGTGGATTTGAAACTGGCAGATGTACTTTACGATTATGTTTGCCTTACTTTGCCAATCTCCCAGTTGATTCAATGTGAAGAGATGGATCCTTCGCCTTGTGATCAGGACGTGCTCAAACGAATTCAAATCATGGAACGGCCACAAGACCCTTCCATTTGGGAAGGACTAAAGAATTTTGAACAGACTTAAATTTTTGCATTATGCCAAATCCAAAATGGAGGCACTCCAAACAGCGTAAAAGAAAGAGGAGAACGCATTACAAAGCGGAAACTCCACAACTGGCTTCGTGTAAGACCACTGGTGTCACGCACATCTTACATCATGCGTATTGGCATGAGGGTAGCATGTACTACAAAGGTAATGTAGTGATCAAGGGCGCCACAGAAGAAGCCGCAGCCGAACAGGCCTGATAATCAACAATAAACATCTGAAAAGCTCCCATACACACATTATGCGGAGCTTTTTGCTTTTAAAATAGTTAGGAAATGAAAAAAGTCATTTTTACGGAAGACGCCCCTAAGCCGATAGGACCTTACAGTCAGGCGATTCAAGTTGACCAAACGCTTTATGTTTCAGGACAAATAGCCCTGGATCCTAAATCCGGCAACTTGAGCAACAGCACGATTGAGGAGGAGACCCACCGCGTTTTAGACAACCTGGGAGCCATATTGAAGGCTGCCGGTATGCGTTTTGAAGACGTGGTCAAGTGCTCCGTGTTTGTAAAGGACATCCAACAGTTCAATGCCATCAATGCCGTGTACCAAACCTACTTTACGGGAAATGAACCGCCAGCCAGGGAATTGGTACAGGTTGCCGCGCTTCCGCGCCTGGTCAACATTGAAATCAGCTGCATTGCTGTCAAAACCCAAGCTTAATAACTCACCATGGACACTGCCCGTAAAATCATTCTCAGCGGAATTCAGCCCACCGGAAAGCTCCATTTTGGAAGATATTTTGGTGCCATTCAAAATTGGGTTCAACTCCAAGAACGCTATGATTGCATATACAGCATCGTAGATTATCATGCGATGACCATGCCTTATCAACCTGTTAAGCTCCGGGAAAACGTGTGGGATTTGGCCATCAATCTGCTGGCTTGTGGTGTCCATCCTGAAAATTTGTTTATCCAATCGTTGGTCCCCGAACACGCAGAACTGGCTTGGATTTTATCGTGTATGTGCAGTTACGGTGAATTGAGCCGGATGACCCAGTTCAAAGACAAAACACAACAGCTCAAAGAAAAAGACAAAAACTTGTTTGTATCGGCCGGACTTTTTATCTATCCGGTTTTACAGGCCGCAGACATTCTGATTTACAAAGCCGATTACGTTCCGGTTGGCAAAGATCAGGAGCAACATTTGGAATTGACACGAAATATCGCTGACCGGTTCAATCTGGTGAGTGGTAAAACATATTTCACCTTGCCAGAACCTTTGTTTACGGAAATTCCCAAAGTAATGTCCACTGCAGATCCAGTTCGCAAAATGAGTGCCAGCGCGGGGGAAAAACATTTTATCGACGTGTTTGGAGATCCACAACAAATCCGAAAGCAAATCAAATCAGCAGTTACGGATACAGGAGATGTTCAAGCCGGAACCATGAGTCCGGGAGTGGAAAATTTGTTCATGTTGCTGAAAGCATCAGATAAAAGTTTGTACCAGGAATGTGTGGAAAGTTATCAAAACGGTGACCTGCCTTACAGCGCGTTAAAAGATCGGGTGGCGGATGCTTTGTTAAGTGTTGCTGAACCGATTCAACAGGAGAAAAGAAGATTGTTGGAAAATAAAAAAGAAATCAAGGACCTGATTAAAAAATCATCTGCAGCCATACGGCAGCGGGCAGCAAAAACCGTATCCGAAGTAAAATCATTGACCGGACTGGGATAAAATCTATTCAAGATGACTTTGTTTTGTGTTGGACGAAATTATTCAGAGCATGCCAAAGAATTGAACAATCAGGTTCCTACAGAACCCGTGTTGTTCCTAAAACCTTCCACCGCCGTGCTGCTGGACAACAAACCTTTTTATTACCCTGATTTCACCCATGATTTGCACCACGAAATTGAATTGATTTTTAAAATTTGCAAACCTGGAAAATCCATTCCGGAAAAGAATGCCTGGAATTACATCAGCCATGTCAGTGTGGGCATTGATTTTACCGCGAGGGATCTTCAACAAAAATGCAAAGAAAAATCACTTCCATGGGAAATCAGTAAAGCCTTCGATCATTCTGCAGTCATTGGCGAATGGATTCCCATCGAATCGTTGGATGCATCACAACTTAAGTTCTCATTGAATAAAAATGGTCAAAGGGTGCAATCCGGCAAGGTCCATGACATGTTGTTTTCCGTGCCGCAGTTGTTGGCGTATTTGACTCGATTTTTCAAAGTCAATAAAGGAGATATTCTCTTTACGGGTACACCGTCTGGAGTTGGCGCCGTGTCCATTGGTGATCGCCTGGAAGGGTTTTTAAATGATCAACGATTATTTGAGACCCTGATCAAATGATTGAACTAACATTTGTTAGTTTCCTTAAGTATGCATGGCCACTTTTCACATCATTCATGACCTGGATTTCTTTTTTCCAGACCAGGAACTACCGATTCAACGGATGGTTGGTTGTGCAATGAGCCAATCGTTTGGGCCCTCAGGAAAGCGTTGTGGATCAATATTTACGATGTTGTACAAAAGAGAAGCATTTCATAAATACCTGTTCGAGATCTGATGGCTTGGTTGATCGGCTCAACCTTAGTACCAAGGTAGGTAATGTGCTTGTTATGGGTTGAGTCCTGCTGTACGCATCACTTCAGCGCACTCGGCCAAGATCATGCTGGTGGCTCCCCAAACCACCAATTCGTTGAAACAAAATGCCGGCACTTCACGCAACTGCAAATCGGATGTTTGGATTGTTTGACGTTTTATGTTTTCAGTGGTCAGCAAAGCAGTAATTGAAATTTCATGCAAAGCGAACACTTCTCTTGTTTGTAGCGTGAATTTTGGCGGTTCGGAATAACTTGCCAAGTAGGGATGCACCCAATGCTTGCTAACCGGAATATACAATGGACTCAGTTCACCCAAAATCTCCAATTTATGTTGAGGCAATCCTATTTCTTCGCTGCATTCCCGGATTGCGGTTTTCTGGAGTGATTCGTCTGAAGCATCTTTCCTCCCACCAGGTAAACTAACCTGGCCCCTGTGATGATCGGCTTCATGATCCGACTGCCGAGTAATCAGTGGGAAATACAATTCTTCATCTTTCTGGTAGAGTACAATGAGTACTGCTGCATGGATCGCATCCGATGGAATTGTAAAATCAAAACGTTTGGCGGATGGCGCCAATTTTAGGTGGGCTGCCAAACCTGGTAATGGTTGTTGCAATGCATGTTGAATTTTTGATTTCCATTGTTCAATCCACATGCGTCAAAGTTAAAGCTGCTTTGATAAAAACGATTCATGAAATCTGGTTCCGTTCATGGAAAGCAAATATTCTTAAAATATAGTTTGGCTGCTCAAAAGAAACCGTGATTTTTCGGATTGGTTTAAATGCTTGATGAAGAACTGCTGTTTGCTGGTGGGAATTTGGAAAAGCAACTTTCATATTGGATGGCAGATTTGGATTGCACCATCGCATATTGAAAACTGCATGTTAGGTTGAATACTTATTTAATATATCCATCTAGATTGCAGGTTGCATAATTTTTTAGAAAGAAGTTGAAGTTCAGTCAATCCTTTAAGGCGTCTTATTGAGCAGGAGCTCCTTGGAGCAGGACCGAAAAAATTATTTATTGACCTTTTTGAGGTATTCTTCGATAGCCATGTTCATGGACGGCGTTTCCAAGGTAGGAGCTTGGATATCCAATTCCAAACCGGCATCGGTTACCGACTTGGCAACCGCAGTTCCAAACGCCGCGATGCGCATGTTGCCTTGTTCAAATTCGGGGAAGTTATCGAAGATTGATTTTATTTCCTGGGGGCTGAACAACACCACCATATCGTAATCGAAGGCTTTCAAGTCTTTCAGGTCCGAGCTTACCCTACGATACATAGGGGATTCTAAAAATTTGACCTTCAAAGATTTCAGAAATGCGGCAACTTCCGGATTACCAGATTCAGAACATGGTATCAGGAATGGACCGGATTCTTTGTGCTTGGTAAAATAGTTGGCCAATTCAGTGACCGATTTTGCGCCATTGAAAACTTTCCTTTTTCTGAAGATGATAAATTTTTGAAGGTAATTGGCAATGGCTTCTGTAGCACAGAAGTATTTGTTCATTTCGCTGATTTTGAACCGCATTTCTTCTGCCAAGCGAAAGTAATTTTCAATTGCATTTTTGCTGGTAAAAACTACGCAAGGAAATTCATCGTATCGAATTCTTTGTCTTCTAAAATCCTTTTCGGCGTAGCCTTCAATGGTAATGAGGGGTCTCCAGTCCACCTGGACTTTGTATTTGGTTTCTATGTCGAAATATGGGGAGCGTTCCGGTTTCGGTTGCGAGATGAGGATGGTTTTCACCTTTTTCATCCTGCTTTCCTTTTTGGCTGCGATGGTTGTCGTTTTTGTCGGCATTTACTCAGCATTCAAATTACCCCGTTCCTCGCTAAATAAAGATAAATGAAGACTACCGGTGCAATTTCGAAGGTGCAAAGATATAATAAAAAGTGAAAAATATGACCCTGCCAAAGATTAATGGAGAATGCTATTTCTCTTAATTGCCTATAAATCAACAATATAACTAATATAAAAGCAACCAATATGAGACATTTTTCGCCAATAGCAGGGCTTACAAAGCTGATGATGAAATTGGAAGGAATCAGAATCACAGCAAGGATGCAAGAAAACACCACGACGCTGAACAAGTATCGGTCGGTTTCTTTGGTCAGGCCATAGACGTATCCGATGAGTTTCAAGCTCAGGTGTTTTAAACTGTATAAACCGATGACACATCCCGCAATGTAAAGCATATAAACAGGTGCTTTGAGCCCCTGGAAATGGATGATGACCAAGTAAAGGTAAAGGCTCAGTCCAATGAAATACAAGCCATACAACATGTAAAAAACCAAACTTACGTCCTCTCTGGATTCTCTGTACAACAGGCTCAAGAAATTCATGTTGACGAGGCTCCTGTACATTTTGATGGTCACCGAACGGTTGATGTTTAAGGCTATGGCCAGGATAAAACTCAAGAAAAGCAAACCCCAAAACAAAAGCGATTTGACTTCGTATTCATTTATTTTATATACGTTTTTTTCTATTATCCAGTCAGTTAAAGCATTTTTTTGAGTATCGGTGCGCTTCGCACTCGGCATGGAGGGACGAGGTTCAAAAGGATTGACCCATTGTTTGTCTGCAGAATCGGTAGAATCGGTTACCTCATTTTGGTTGGATGCACTTTGGCCTTTCAGGTTAAACGGATTGAATTCCTGAGCCGTTGCCTGACTCGTGTTGAAGGTCCAAATCAATAAAGCCAAATATAAAATCAGGGGCATATAAATTTAAAACCAATGCCATGGATGTTGTCAATTTTGATTTCAGGGTCTTCGTTGAGGTATTTTCTTAAACGGGAAATGAAAACATCTAGCGACCTTCCCATGAAATAGTCGTCTTCGCCCCACAAAGTTTCTAAAATCAGAGAACGTTTGATGACTTTGTTCTTATTTTTCAGGAGGAAGCTGAGGAGTTCACTTTCCCTTTGGGTAAGGATTCTGGATTCGCCGTTTAATACCAATTGATACTCCATAGGCATGTACAGGTATCGGCCGACTTGTATTTCCTTTTCCTCGGTGGGTGCTTCAAACACCCTGCTTCTTCTCAGAAATATCTCAATTTTTAAGATGAGTTCTTCGATGCTAAAGGGTTTGGTCAGGTAATCATCGCCTCCCAATTTCAGCCCATGAATACGGTCGTCTTTCATGGATTTAGCGGTGAGAAAGATGATGGGAATTTGATGGTCTTTCCGGCGGATATTTTCAGCAATGGTAAAACCGTCCATTTCCGGCAACATCACATCCAGGATGACCAAGTCAAATTTTTCTTCTTTAAACTTATCAAAAGCCGCACCTCCGCTGGAACAATGGATGACCTCATAACCCTGTAATTCCAGGTGGTCCTTGGTTATAAATGAGAGGGTCTCATCGTCCTCGGCATATAAAATACGGGCCCGTTTCATTTATGAGAATTTTTGACCAAGATACGTACAATTGTGCCTTTCTTGTACTCACTTTGGATGCCCAATTCAAAACCGTGGGCGTCACAGATCCTTTTTACGTAGTACAGGCCAATTCCAAAACCCTTCACATTGTGGACATCTCCGGTGGAAACGCGGTAAAATTTCTGGAAAAGCAGGGGTAAATCTTCCTTTTTGATGCCGAGTCCTTTGTCTTCGATTTCGACCACGCAAGCATCGATCAGATCAAACGTCCTCACGTCGATTTCGGGAGATTTTCCGCTGTATTTTATGGCATTGTCCAAAATGTTACTAAAAACATTAGTCAGGTGAAACTTGTCAGCCTTGACTTTGTGCTTTTGGGCCTGTAGATGCAATTCCATGTGCCCCCCATTATCCCTGATCCGAATTTGAAGATTGGATGTAAGTTGCTGGACGATTTCATGCACGTCCACATCTTCCAATCTTAAATTAAATGTGGAGGATTCCATTTTGGCCAATTGGAGCACTTTCTCTACCTGATCGTTCAGGCGCTGGTTTTGATCTTTGATGATTTTAGCGTACTGGTTCAAGCGCTTATCCTCTTCGATCAATGGGTGATTCATCAACACATCTGCAGCAATTTTGATGGATGAAATGGGTGTTTTAAACTCGTGGGTCATGTTATTGACAAAATCCTTCATCAATTCCGAGTAGCGTTTTTGGCGAAGGATGATGTACATGGCAGAGATCAATATTAGGCATGCTGCGAGGATTAATCCGGAAAAGAAAAGCATATTTCCCAGGCTTTGATACAAATACGATTCTTTCTCTGGAAATTTTACCACGAAGTAATTGGTGACATCGCTGTTTTTCTTGGCTTTCTTCTTTTTGCTTGGCGGCAATTTCTTGTTCTGGGGGACGTTGCAGCACTCACTGTAAATCAATTCATTGGTATTGCAATCATAAACGCCGTATTCAAAAGGGGTATTGACATGTTGCTTTTCAAATTCGGTTTCCAGCAGCACTGCAAGGACTGCTTGATCGATGGCAGTGTTCACTTTTACTTCATAGGTATTGCTTGCTTCCTGGACGATCAGGCCTTTTTCGGCCAGTTTGGCTTTGTTGTATTTAGCAATGCCCAAAGCCACGTTCCGCAAAGCTGTACTGACATCCCGATGGAATTCTCTTTCTTCCCGATTGTAGGTTTGTTTGATAAAATACGCTTGCATGCCCAGGATTCCCAGGACTACCAAAACACTGAACGTAATGATCACTGTGATCTTACCGGTCGACAATGGAATGAAGTTTTAGCATTAACCGTACGAAGGTAATGAATGTTCATTCCAATTCTTCCATTTGAAAACGGCTGTCTTGGAAGTTCATTTTATCCTACATACACGATATCTGTTTCATTCGGGTTTGATCGGGTCAATTCAATAATTATTTTGGCCCCATCTTCTTTTGCAACCAAATTATGCTGCAGCCACTCAGTTGATTCTATTATAGGGATTTGTCTAACTGCTCATGGATTCAAGCAATTCTTCCCACCTTTTTTCCAATGTTGCAATAGCAACCTGGATTTCGGCAAGTCGACGGTTTACCTGTTCGATATTGGTTTCGGTCAAACCCGGTTCTGAAAATTTGGCCACTAATGCATCCCGTTCTTCAGAAAGTTTTTCCAAGTCCCTCTCGATTTTTTCCATTTCCCTTTTTTCCTTTACCCCTTGGCGATATGACTTTGGTGGTGCGATTTCTTTAGTTGGTTCTTCCAGTACCTTTTCTTGAATGGTTGTGCTGGATTTCAATCTCCAATCGGAATAATGACCCGGAAAATCGGAGACTCCCCCCCCATCGTTCAATACAAACAGATGGTTGACGATTTTATCCATAAAATAACGGTCGTGGGAAACGATCAGAACACAACCCGGAAAATCGATTAAATATTGTTCGAGTACATTCAAGGTGATGATGTCCAGATCATTGGTGGGTTCATCTAAAATTAAAAAATTGGGGTTGCCAATCAACACCGTAAGCAGATAGAGGCGTCTTTTCTCGCCACCGGAAAGTTGAGAGACATATACCTGTTGTTGCGTACGTGGAAAGAGAAATCTTTCCAAAAGGTTTTCAGCAGAAAGTTTGTGTCCTTTTCGCAAAGGGATGTAATCGGCAATGCTTCGAACCACTTCAATGACTTTCTTGTCTTCGTTCAATTTCAAGCCGTCTTGTTCGTAAAACCCAAACTGGACTGTTTCGCCTATGACCAGTTTTCCATGATCCGGTGCCAATCGTCCGGTCATGATATTGAGCAACGTGGTTTTACCTGATCCATTGGGGCCTACAATTCCCAAACGATCGTTAGGTTTGAATTTATAACTCAAATCCGCAATCATTTTTCGGTCACCATAGGATTTGTGCACATGGTGCAATTCCAATACTTTAGTACCCAACCGAGGCATTTCAATGGGGATGTCACCCATTTCTTGAACCATAGGCCCCTCTATGCTTTCTTTCAAGGCGTAATACTGATCCACACGCGCTTTGTTTTTGGTGGTCCTGGCTTTTGGCATTCTTCGCACCCAATCCAATTCCTTTCTCAATAACTTTTCTGTCTTTTCTTTGTAGGTGTTTTCATTTTGAATGCGCAATGTTTTTTTCTCCAAATAATCTTCGTAATCACCCTGGTATTTATAGAGTTGGCCCTGTTCCAATTCGAGAATATTGTTGCAAACGTTGTTGAGAAAATAGCGATCATGGGTCACCATGAAAAGGGTGAGCGCATTTTGACTCAAGTAACGTTCCAGCCACTCGATCATTTCTAAATCCAAATGGTTGGTGGGTTCGTCCAATATCAAAAATTCGGGGTCTCCGCACAAAATGCGAACCAACGCCAGTCTTTTACGCTGGCCGCCGCTCAGGTTTTTTACTGGAAAATCAAAACCCGGCAATTTAAATTTTCCGATCAACTCCCTCATTCGGGCATCCATTTCCCAAGCTTCCTGCTGATCCAAAGCCAAAAGGACTTTTTCAATGGATTCATCCGGATGTTCATGATGTGCTTTATGTAAATTCTTCAATACACTCATCCATTCAAAAGGATGATCCAGCAAGGCGTCGAGCAATGTATCGCCTTCATTGAACACAGGGTCCTGGCTTAAGTATGCCATTCGGATGTCTTTGTTGCGGTACAAATAAACCAGGTTCCCTTCGGGCTCTTCTTCTCCGGTGAGTATCCTGAGGAGGGAAGATTTACCAGATCCATTGCGAGCAACCAAAGCGGTTTTGTCTCCTTTGTTGACCATCAGATCCAGGTTTTCAAACAAGGTTTTGTCTCCGTAGGATTTGGTAGCCCGTTCGAGTGTCAAATAATTCATTGTTGCAAAGCTAAGACAGGTTTTATCACTCCGCATTTTATGATGATCAAAGTTGGATGAAAGAAGCCTGGGTTGTGCAAACTAAGGCTTTTTGAAAGGCCGGGTCTTGTTCGATGGTACATTCCTGGCTGTCTGGTTCTTTAAAGCTATGCATTGTAATAAAAAATTACTTTTTTTGCTGTGAAATGGATAACCAATCAAGATTATTGGTACATTGTATAGAATCCTCCACGTTGAAACTACAATTTACATGTTTGCTCCTTTTATGGTTTTGTGTTGGACAAGCGCAAACCATTGGTATTCGCGGTGCCGGGGCTACTCATTCCACGACAGAGCAGATTTACACTGGCAGCACCAGGGCTTTGGTGGTGGGGATATCGGATTACCAGAATCCAAGCATCACCGATCTTCAATTTGCAGCCAGTGATGCGTTAGCTTTTGCAAACTATTTGAAAGATCCAAAGAAAGGAAAAATGGATCCAAAAAATGTGGTTTTGCTTCTGAATGAACATGCTACCGCCGCAAACGTAATCAGTACGCTTTACAAAATGATGGAGGCTACCAAGGAAGGTGATCAGGTGATCTTGTATTTTTCAGGACATGGTGATGTTGAATCCAACACGTTGACACAACCTGGATTTTTGTTGTGTTGGGATGCGCCTTCTTCGGTTTACATGATTGGTGGCACCTTTAGCTTGGTTTATCTTCAAGAAATACTTTCCACGCTTTCCATATCGAAAAAAGCAAAAATTCTCTTTATTGCCGATGCATGTCACTCAGGCAAATTGGCAGGAAGTTCGGTAAATGGTGCGCAAATCACTGCATCCAACCTCACCAAACAATTTGCCAACGAGGTGAAAATCTTATCATGTCAGCCAGACGAACTTTCATTGGAAAGCAATAAATGGGGAAACGGCCGTGGCTTGTTTTCATACTACTTGATTGAGGGCATCAGTGGTGCTGCGGATATGAACCAGGACCAAAACATTACGCTTTTGGAATTGGATCGCTATTTGGGTGATAAAGTCCCTTCTGAAGCTTCGCCCAGAAGTCAAATTCCCATGATCTTAGGAAATAAATCACTGACCATTGCTCATATACCCATTGATGAAGGTGGGATGCAATCCGGAACAGTAAATGATCCGTTAGACTCAAACCAACTGCTGGTTAAGCATAAACACAGCGTTTTGATAGATTCTTTCAAGATCCAGCTTTTACAAAAGAACTATATCAGACCTCAAGATCACTCGGCATGGGACTTTTTATTGAAACTATCCAAAATCAAAGAGCTTTCAGACTCCGTAACCATTTGGAAACAAGATTTAGCAGCTGCATTGCAAAACGAATGCCAACAAGCCATCAACGACTATCAGCGATCAGACCCTGTAGAATTGCGTAAACGATGGGCGTTTGACAACCGATATGCAGATTATCCCGTTTTCCTGGATCGAGCCATACAACTATTGGGTGCAGGGGCATTGTTGGACAAACATCTTAAAGCGCGCCTGCATTATTTTAAGGGTTTAAACTTACGACTGTTAGGAGAGTTGCACAAAGACCTGGAAAAACTAGACAGTGCGGTTGCCGAACAACAATTATGCCTCTCCTTGCAGCCCGATGCTGCCTTTGCCTACAACGAGTTGGGTCTTATAGCACGACGCAAGAAAGACTTTACCTCCTCGGTTCATTTTTTTGGAAAAGCCATCGAAATTTCTCCTCGGTGGATATTGCCGTTGGCCAATCTTTGTTCTTCCTACTTGGAATTGGGTAAAACGGAAGAGGCGATTCGGTATGGGGTTGCAGCGACCATGGGACAAGATTCATTACCACTTGCCTATTACAATTTAGGGACCGCCTATTTTACTCTAAAAGACTACAAACTAGCCATTTCCAATCTTTTACAAGCTGCAACATTGGACAGTAGTTATTCCAACGCTTTATTCAACCTTTCTCTTGCTTATTTTCATTCAGGTAATTATGCCGAAGCCGCAAAACACATACAACATTATACACGACTTAAGCCATTGGATGATGAAGGCTGGCACAATTTTGGGGAGATTTGTAAGAAACAAAATAAATGGGAGGAAGCCAAAATACATTTTTTAAAAGCACTGGAAATCAATTCCAACTCATACGTTGCAAATTTATCCTTAGGTGAATATTACTGGGACATTGGCAATTTCGAAAATGCATTCCATCAATTTGAAATATGCGAAGCTTTGGATTCTTCTCAAGCCTTGTTGCAATATTATTTTGCCAGATATTACACTTTGAAAGAAAACTGGACAACCGTGCTTGAGTCGCTGAAAAATGCCTTCCAAAAAGGCTTTAGTGATTATGCGTGGATGATGAATGATCCCATCATGCAAAAAGCGCTTGAGCAACCGTCTATCAAAGCATTGGTGGAGCAATACATCAAGAATGATTAAACCGTTAGGAGTTTAGGAATGCGCAATAATGATTTATAATTCTTAAAGTCCTGAAGATACTCCTTTTGTTTTACCGACGAAATGGAAGTTTAATTGGTCCATTCGGTAGCCATTTTAAAATTTGAAATTTCAATCGATCTGATTATCCATCCCTTCGGTTCAGACGCGTTGATACTGAATTCAATTTCCATTAAAAAATTTCCCAGTCTGAAGTATGCGGCCATTTCGTTTGTCGACGATGATAAAAATCACCATCCCCGAAACGCTTGCACTTTTGTTGAATACAGATCCTTTGGACAAGTTGTTCCCCAAAACATCCCAATACCAAACCTCGTGGTCCGGAGACAATCCATAAAACTGAATGGTGGATGATGATTCCGTCCAACCAATCGGCTGCAAAGGGTCATTGTTGCCCACCCGAAGCACCTTTTCATAACATCCAATGTCGTAGGTAGTTCCTTGTGGCCGTGTTATTTGGTTTAAATCATCGCGCACCACCGCTGAAACATCAGAAGTGCCTTTGTCTAAGGCAAGGCTGTTTTCAGAAAGTTGAAAATCATTGGCTGCCATGTTTGTAAAGAGCGAAGCGATGTCAGTGACCAGCAACGAATGTGCATCGTGTCCCTGTGATTGCCAAGCTTTAAAAGAAATATAAGAAGTACCCTGATCGATGGTCATGCGGTCGGTGAGCAGATTGTAGTCTCCGAAATAATTTGTGCAACTGGATTCAACATCCAAACAACCTTTTGGACTTAAACTTACGAGTATATTGTTCCATACAAACAGGCTGTCGCTTTCAATGGCTAAAATAGCCCACTGAGAAGTAGACGGAACGATCACTGTATTGTTGAATACTTTCACATCATTGCACCCTGTAGCCGCATCGCCGTGGAAGAGGGTAATGCCATTTCCTCCGCCACCGACACCATTGTTGTACAGGAGATTGTTAAATACCCATGAGTGATATATTCCCTGAAGATTTAAGCCAATGCGATTGTTATAGCAGATGTTGTGATGGATGAATACATTGTAAGACAATCCGGGAGCACCACTGCTTAAATCAGGATTCAGTTGAATGCCGGCCGCTCTGGCATTGCCATAACAACGATTGTAACGAATGACAACCTGGTCGCTGTTGTTTGAAACATAGATTCCATGTTCTCCATAGGAATTTTTGCAAACGTTATGTTCAGCCAGGAAATTGTCGGTGTAACCTGTAAAGATTCCCCGGTAACAACTATCGACTTCGCAATTTCGAACAGTGATGTGATTTGCCAGAACAACCCGAATGCCATCTTCTCCGCTACCAGCCGGATCTGAAATGCTCTTGACTTTGAAACCAATCAATTGAATATAGTCAGAGCCTTCGATGTTGATTCCATCATAACCGCGACCACAGGATTGGTTGACTACAACCTGATTTCCCATTGCGATGTATACAATTTCATTGCCTTCCATTCCACTGTTTTTGTAAAAATGATCAAAACCTTTGTACAATCCATCAAAAACAAAAACAGTATCACCGGCCTTCACTTTGTTGGTGGCCGCTTGGATTGTTTTGAAGGCTTTATCGAACTGCAATCCATTGTTGGTGTCCGAACCTGAAACGCTTACAAAATAATTGGCAGCAAATGAAATTGCAGGCAAGCATAAAAAAAAACCAAAGCATAAACCATTTCTCATCCCGTTGCATTTTATGAAGACAAGTTACAATAATTGAATGAACTCCTTTTGAAAAAGAATAGCCATTGTGGCATTTGACTGCTTTCACCCATATAATCAGTAAAGAATGAATGTACATGAGCCCCATACCATTGAAAACAAAAAAGCCCGGAAGGAAGAACCATCCGGGCTTTAACAAGATTTGACTTGATTATTTGGAGTGCAGCATTTTCTCTGCAAGTTCAGTCATTTTAAAGCGCTTTAAAAAAGCGGCATAACTCATTTTGATCATTTCGTTGTCCGGTTCATCTTCCAGCGCCATTTCATAGCGTTCTGCTGCTGCTGTATAATACTCTGCTTGTTCCAGTGCAGCGGCTTCCATCATTTTCTTTAACCCAGGATTGGATCCGGGACCCAGATTGGATTTCAGGGCTTTTCGGCTCGCTTCATCCATTTCTTTTTTGGATGCAATGGCAAAGCGCGATTTGACACAATTTTTGTCTGCTTCTGCAGTCAAATCATAGACACACCATTCGTAGACTTTATCGGTCATTAAATCGACCGTGGTTAAATCCACTTCACATTCAGGTTTTTTACAAACCTGGCTATGGATCACCTCACCTTCCGCACTCATGATTTCAATGTTGTACTGTTTAACACCTTGGTTTGGTTTCCAGCTAAAACGGGTGAATGTTTTGAGAATTTTTCCAAAAGGAAAATAAGGAACAATTTTGGTTGATTGCTCGCCCCAACCATCCCCTCCACTCTTTGCGCCTCCGATGCCACTCCAACCGTCTCCACCGCTTCTTGCGCCTCCGATGCCGGCCCATCCGTCATCACCAGATTTTGCCCCACCAATACCAGCCCAACCATCACCTCGTTTTTTGGGGTCCAACATTTTACCACTTTCGTCTGTAGCAGCCACCGTGGAAGTGTAATTGACAGCTGCCTGGACGAACTGACTGTAAGTGTTGTCAAAATTCACAACTGCCTTGGGTTTAGAATTTTCCAACGCACGGCGAATGCTTTTCATTCCCTTTCCCTGGATATTCACAAACTTATCCTCACATAGACAGGTGACTTTAACACCTTCACTCAATTCAATGTTGCCGTCGATACTTAAGACAGCACCAGGATTCAGTGTAATTGGTTTTTCGAGGTTTGGAGATTGGTATTTAGCTTTTCCGGTCACGGCCACAACAATCACCGAAGGACAATTCTGGGCGATCATTGCATGGCAAGAAAGAAAGCTTACCAGCATTAAGAAAATGAAATTTTTCATACAAATGTTTTAAAGGTTTTTAAATTCACAAAAAATATACTTTTTAGTTATTGTTTGGTTTTTTGCTATTTCAAAAAGCATGCCTTGATTTCGAACACCCTGAAGTTTATTTTTTTCCAAATACAAGAACAGTTGTCCAGCAGGCGTGAGGATGGTTTTGTTGGGTTGACCAAGGTCGTTGATCAATTCTGACTGAATATTTTGTTTCCAGGACGTACCAGAAGTTCGTACTTCTCCAAAGAAAAACGTACCTGTTTGCGTGGCTTCATTGTCCAGATAAAATGCAGTTAAATTGGAATTTTCCGGGGAGTCTTTATATATTTTTTGAAATTGGTTGAGTGGATAAGAAACCAATGAATCAAAAGGAAGGCTGCCTTCTTTTTGAAAATCTTCCAAAATCTGCTTCAAGTTGTACTTGTTTAAAACATGAGGAATGCTCACGGTTCTGGTAGCTTTAGCTTGACTTGTTTTTTTCTCCAGCAGCTCTAGATTTATTTTAGCAAGCTGATTGCCCATGGCTGTAAGTGTGGTCAATTTTGAAATTGCCATTTTTTTATCACCATTCGTTGCTTCCAGTAATGCCATTAGAATATCAATATCCTCCTGAAGTTTTTCAAATTTCTTTCCAATTGCACGAGGTCTGGCTTCGTATTCGGCATAAAACCGGCTTTTGGCAACATCCTTGAGGAGAGCATAAGCCAATGCTTTATTATAATATGCCGGAGCATAATGCGGATCAAGGCTGATGGCCGCATCAAAATATACAATGGATTGCTTTAAGAGTTGATGGATGGTTGAATCGTTTTCTGCACCCCTTGAACGGATCGATGACTCAAGGTCCAAGGATGCGCTGTAATGATATGGTAACGAGTCTGGATGCATCTGTTCCATGGCATAGTGGATTGCAGAAAATCCCATGTTATTGTAAATTTCGCGGCTGCTGTATTCTTCCAAAATAAATTTATACAAGCTCAATGCACCTCTATAATTGCCTATGGCATTCATCAGGTTAGCCTGATCAAATACGTCCGCGAGTGCTTTCATTTTTTCAGCAGAACGTTTGCTCAGTATTTTCCGATCGGTTAAACTGGGATACCCGGGAATTGAATCCGGAAGGCCATAAGCTTTATAGAGTTTATCGATCAGATCTGCTCCCCGATCAAACATTCCGTAACCTGCCGAATATACCAGGAACCCTCCCAAATAGTCTGCTTCTGTTTCATGGTATACATCATCGTGGATTTGAGACAGTTCGGTTGCTACGGGTAGATCTTTAAAATCATAAACAAATGCCCTTCGCCAACAGTGCTTTTCATAATAATGCGTCAGTTCATGTCCCAGCAGAAAAGCAATGGCCGCATCTTTTTGTTCTCCAAATTCATTGCAAACTTCCAGTGCTTTCCTTTCGATGACGATGTCTGGACCATCGTACTCAATGAAGGCGACTTTTCTTTTACTTTCAGCGAGGGAAAAACCAGGAACAGGTAAGCGATAATCTCCCCGACTATCTACCAGATCCTCATAGATAGACAAAGCATGAAAATAATCTGGAGTATTTTGAATTTTTTGGTTGGTTTCAAATCTGCCCGGCGCACTGTTTACCAACGGTAAGGTGGAATAGCTACGGGATTGGGCTTGTACACTTGTGCCGTTCAAAGCGCCAAAAAGCAACCCTGCTATGAAGCAATGTTTAAAAGTTGTCAATATGCTGCAATGATTTAAAAACCTCATGTTATGGATTGCTAAACATTTGATTAAATACCAATGAAACTTCAAAAACACCAATCCGAATCTTGGCTTTTCAATTAGAGTTCCAGTTTACAGTGCAATAAATTCCAAAGCGTTATCAGATAAAGGCATCTATTTTTATTTACCTCTACAGGTTGCTTCTCATCTTAAGGAAAGTATTTTACCATTGATTTACCTGATTGAAAACATGGAATCAGGTAAAATTTATAATTCTGTATGAAAAAGCTAATAAAGAACTTTTGGTCTGGGGTTTTCCAAATGAATTCTTTAATTCCAACGGGGATTTGATAAAATGTTAATCAGCATGAAAAGGGCATACAGGAAGCCTGGAACAGCGAGTAAAGCGAGTAAAGATTTTGCCCAGCCTAGCATGTCATGGTTCTTCAAGAATATGCTTCCCCCTAATATGACGGCAAGTCCGAGTAAAATATACAACCACAGGTTCCAGTTCTGAGCGCTTACGGATCCGTCGGCCAACCCAATGAAAAAAAAATAAAGGACTATGATGGAAATCAGTGCATCAAATGACCAGAGTATCCAAAACAAGTTCATGACACAAAGTAAGCCTTTTCTTTTAAAACACTGTTATCAATCCATTAAAAAAAAAGAAAGGCAAGCCCAGAGGCCTGCCTGTCTATACTTTCTTTACCGCTGAAAGTGAATGCTTAGTTCAAAGTAAAGGTTTCACTGGATTTTCCAGCCTTAGCCCGTAAGCGAAGTTTTTGGCCTTTGGCAAACTTTGAACCGTCTATGACAACGTCTCCAGCCTGGTTGTTGGTAATGGCTGCCTCTAATCCGGTTACAACTGCCCCTTTAGGATCCAAAAAGTCGAAAGTCAAGTCGATTCCTCTTTCTTTACCTTTGAACAAATTGCCTGAAACCAACCTTGTAGTGGTTTTGCCATTTGCTCCGGTGGTAGAAAAATAAACCTTGTTGCAGCATTTACGAGGTGTTTGAACCTGCGTTTGGCTACCAGGACTACTGGCTGTACCTTGTGAGGTTTGGCCAAAAACAGAACTTGCAAGAATCATTGAAAAGAAAACAATCAATTGTTTCATAAAAAGAGATTTAGTGGTGAATAAGTGAGTACATGGATTAGTATATTAAATTAACCAAGGTTATCACGTATTCAAAAATATTTTTTGAAATCTACTTCTTAACTTTGGCAAGGCAGTAAGCGTCAAAAGCTACACACGCTCAATATCCTTAAAAGTGACAAAAACACTTTCCCCAATTCATTCGCACGGCACTACATTGTAAAAGCCTGCTGAAAATAGAATGAGCAGGAGTATACCTATGCAAAATACCACATTCGCACGGCCTTTCAATTTATCAATACAACCCCTACCCATGAGACAGGGACAGAAATAGAGTGAGAAACACTGAGAATGAGCAGAATATATTCCCCTGTTTTACTGATTATTCGATCAATACAAAACCTGCGAGGGGATAGAACGAAAATGAGAGTGAGAGCGGATTCGATTCATCAACAATTTTACTCTATTAGAACAAATCCTGCCCATTGATATGGATCAAATCCCAAATCCCGCAATTCCTTTTGCGCTGCATGAAATGCGTCCGGAATGTTCATCTTTTTCCCGCCATTGTCAGGACCTTCGGCCTCGAGCCACTTTCTGTAAAATGTGGTCATCAGCATGGAGGTTTGCTTATCGGGAACCTGCCAGAGACTCATGATGATGTATTTCACGCCGGCTATTTTAAATGCTCGTTGTAAACCATAGACGCCTTCGTTTCCTTGAATATCTCCTAAACCGGTTTCACATGCAGAAAGTATCACCAATTCTGTGTTCGATAAATTCATTTGCGCGATTTCAAATGCTGTGAGAATGCCATCTTCCATTTCGGAATGAAAAGGCTTTCCTGTTAACCAAGCATGGTTCCCGCCTGCCAAAATTAAACCAGAACGAATCAATGGGTTGTCGGACGCTTTAAAAGCCGATTCCATGCCAGTGGTTTTCTTATCAGGAAAAAAATATCCATGGGTGGCTATGTGTAGAATCCTGGGTGAACTATTAGGAGAAGCCCCAATTTCTTTGAAAAATTCCTCTGTAGCTTCGGCTCCTTTCTTTAATTCAACAGTATAGCCCACCCGCGAAAGAGTCCTTTGCAAATCGAAGATTTCCTTCTCTGTTCCAGGAAGGTAAGTCCAAGTGCTCCCTCTGGATGCAATTGCTGAAGGACCCACTTCCTGATGTTGATTTCGGGTATTTTCTATGAATGACTGCACTGAATGCTCCTGGAGTTCAATCTTTGGCATTGGGTAATTAGCTCTAAAACTGACATCCGTTTGATTAAAATTGAAATCATCCAATCCCCGTGATCTGATGGCAAGGTTCGCAATGCTTTTTTCTGTCATTGTTGCAGAATCAGGATCAAATTGTATACCTCCAATCAGCATTGCATCCTTCGTGGTAATTCTTGACTCTGATTGCCCGGTGAGTTGTCTTGTACTATTCAATTGGATAAGCTTGTATCGATCACCCAAGACAAGTTCGTTGCCCATTGGTATTGCCTCGAAATTAATGCGATGCAACAAGCCAGCAGGAGAAAAATAAACACGCACTGGTCCACCTTTTGAGGTGATTTGAGCAAATTCCTTTTCCAATGGTTGCCAAATTAAATGGTAAAGCATCTTTTTCGGTTTTCCAATTTCCAGGACACCACGGTCGCTGAGAGCATACAAATCATTGACATAATCTGCCTTTCGTTCTTTGCCATTTGTCATTAGTATACTATCGAGTTGCTTTTCTTCAAATAAAGGAATGAATGTGGGTTGACTGTCTCCATGTTTCAAGACCAGTGCAGCATACATAATGCTATCATCATGATCCTTTGCCTGAAGCCGAAAGCTGAGGAATTCGATTGCTGTTTCGTCAGGTTTTAAGGCATGTTGCACCTCCGCCCACGAAACTTGTCGCATGGCATCGGAGTATCCTGTTACTGTTCGAGCCAGTGCTTTTTCCTCCGCATTGACCTTTTCCTCCAATTCTAATACGTATTTCCGCTCGGAAACAGGCAAAGAATACTCTGATGCCAATCTTCGGCGGAAACTTTTTAGACGTGCATTGATTTCTTTAGATTCTGAAGAAGATGTTGCTAATGTGTTAAGCCGTATGGATGCACCTAATAAAAATCCTTTTTGAAACAGCCCAAGGTCATAACACAATGAAGGTAATACGCCCACTACATTACCTTTCCTCGTTCGATCATACAATAAACCAACCAGCTCGTTTCCATTTTGCTCAAAGGAAACTGCGTATCTGGCAAGTTCTTTTTCTGATAAAAAAGTTACAGATCTTGATAATTGTTTCCGGGCCAATGAGAAATGTTCTGTTAACATTGCCTCCGATTCTTCAAATCTGTTTTTCTTCTCATACAAGCTTGACAATAAGTTAAGACTCAACAAATAGGTTAAGTGTTCTTTTCCAGCCGCTTTTTCCAAGATGGCTTTAGCTTCCAGATGACAAGCTTCAGCCTTATCGAAGTCACCTAAATGCATATACAAAGTGCCAAGACCATTTAAACTGTTCGCATAATTAGGATGCTCTACACCCATTGTTTTTGCCCAAATATTTTTTGCTTCAATGAAAAGCGATTCGGCTATCTTATAATTTCCAAGATTGACATGGGCATATCCCAAGTTATTAATAATGGAGGCGTATACAGGGTGTTCTTTACCGAGAGATTTTTCACAAATCTGCTTCGCTTCAAGGTGATAGGCCTCCTTTTTTTTGAAGTCCCCTAACGTGCCATACAAATTTCCGAGATTGTCCAAACTCACAAGATACACTTGATGTTCCTTCCCCAATGTCTTTTCCCTGATGTCTTTCGCTTCCAGATAGTACTGCTCTGCCTTGCGATAATCTCCTATTTCTGAATACAAATTCGCAAAGCTATTTAAGCATGTGGCATAAATCGAATGTCCCTTTCCCAATTTCTTTTCCCAGATGGACTTGGCCTGCATGAAACACTGCTCCGCTTTTTCATAATCACAAATATTCAGGTATAATATTCCTAAGTTAAACTGGCTGGTTGCATAAAGTAAATCTTCTTTGCCCAAGGTTTTTTCATGGATTCTACTGGCTTCAAGGTAATATGGCTTGGCCTTTTCATAATCTCCAAGATCAGCATATAAAAGTCCAACGTTGCTTAAACAAGCAGCATAGTCATGATGCTCCTTACCTAATACTTTTGCCCGTATTGCCAGCGCCTCTAAGTAGAATGATTCAGATTTCTCATAATCACCCATGTCAGAATATACATTTCCCAGATTGTTTAGACAAGCTGCATACTTCCTTGTATCTTTTCCCACTGTTGTTTCCCAAATAGATTTGGCCTCAAGCAAACTCTTTTCAGCTTCCACGTAGTTTCCCCTTTCGTAGTTTATTAAACCCCGATGGTAACAACATAGGCCATAGAGAACCGAAACTTTTTCAAAATTCTCCGTCACTATTTTTTCAGCCTCAAAAATCATAGCAAGCGCCTGTTCGAAGTCCTCCTTCTCGGCGATGTTACGTGCTATATCGATCATGCTATCCACTTTGTTCGCCACTGTAAGTGAATCCTTGGTTTGCGCAAAAATTGAATTTGCAAGCAATACAATCAATACGATGAATTTAATTTTCATGGAGCTTATGTTTTATGCCCGATAAACGCACGTTATTGAGTATGATAATATGCTCATATACTCAAATTGCCAAGTCAAGTAACTGTAAATATACAAAGAATCTAAACCTCATTTTTCTAAGAAAATCCAATCCAACGATAAGTTTTTAAATTGAAAGGATCAGACCTTAATACCACTTTGCAAACATAGCCATTCCTTTGAAACACAACCTGTCCAAAAGACAGAAAGAGGATCAGTATGAGAATGAGCATAAAATACTTCCTTGTTTCAATTGTCATTCGATGAACACAAAACCCGCCAGGGGGAAGAGTGAAAATGAGTGTGAGAGCGGGTTAGATTAAACAACAATTTTACTCTATTAGTACAAATCCGGCCCATTGGTAAGGATCAAAACCTAACTCACGGAATTCTTTCTGCGCTGCATGAAATGCATCCGGAATGGACATTTTATTCTCTAACCACTTCTTATAAAAAGTCGTCATCAACATACTCGTCTGTTTATCGGGAACCTGCCAGAGACTCATGATGATGTATTTCACTCCAGCGATTTTGAACGCGCGTTGTAATCCATAGACTCCTTCATTTCCTTGAATATCTCCAAGCCCTGTTTCACATGCGGATAAAACAACCAACTCAGTATTCGATAAATTCATCTGACTGATTTCGTAAGCTGTCAATACACCATCTTCGCCACCAACTAACGTTCGTTCGCCTTTCCAGCCGGCATTGCCTCCGGATAAAATGAGGCCTGAACGCAACATGGGGTGATCGGATATTTTAAACACAGGATCTTTTGTTTCAAATTCCATTTTTGGCCTTGATGTAGCTGCTTTCGCAGTTCCCTCGCTTGTCGCACTGTCGTGCGCCACTCCGCTTTTAGCGGAGTTCGCTCGGTCAGGATCAGGAAAGAAATAACCATGGGTCGCGATGTGCAGTATTCTTGGTGATTTATTTACTTCTCCCAACTTCTTAAAATATGCCTCTGTGCCTTCATATCCGGTCCTGCTATCTATCTGTATACCTGTGTTGCTCATCATGGCACCAATCGACTTCACTTCTTTATCGGTACCTCCAAGATAAGACCAGCTCCCGCCACGCAGTGCACCGTCTATCATGCCAAAGGAAAATTCGCCACGTGATCGACTCGCCAGAATAGGTTCATTTGAAAGTTGCAAACTATCCGCTTCGTATTGCAGACCTCCATACAATACTGCATTATTTGCAACCGAACTATTTGAAACAGGTATCACCAACTGCCGGGTGCTGTTTAATGAAATGCAATGATACCGATCTGCTACAGTCGTTTCTGCATCAATCGGGATGGCCCCGATATTCAAGCGATGCAATAGTCCTGATGGTGAATAATACACTGTCTTTACATCTTTCAATTCTTTTTCAACCGGTTGCCAGATTAATTCATATAGACTTCTCTGTGGTTGTTGCAATTCCATGGCACCACGACCAGCCAAAGTATACAAATGATTGACATAATCGGCTTTTCGTTCACTTTGAACTATCAATAAACTATCTAAGGATCTTTGCTCAAATAAGGGAACAAACACGGGTGCGCTCATCTCTTTTTTAAGGATTAATGCAGCATACATCGTGCTGTCCGTCGCCTTCTTATCGTAATAATTGTAATGCACAAATTCAATCACCGCTTCCCCTTTTTGTAAACTAGTTTGCACTTCCTTCCAGCTTACTTGCCGCATCGTTTCACCGAAACCTGCGACCGTTCGTGCAATTTCTTTTTCAAGCGTATTGGCCTTTTCTTCGAGTTCTTTAACTCCTTTTCGTTCGACAAGAGGCTTGGTGTATTCGGATGCCAGTCTACGTTCATAAGACTTAAATAGGTTGAATTTTTCGGCTACTTTTGAATCAGAAATTGCCATGCGTCTGATCTTATTGACAGCTTGTAGCAGGAAACCTTTGTAAAATAGGCTGCTTTCGTAACAAATCGAAGTCATCACCTCACTTTGAATTTTTTGGGTAAAGGAAAAGGTTTGGCTTTGGAATTGTAAAAATTTATTCAAGTAAAGGTTCATCTCTTTTTCTGAAAGGTATTGAATGGCACTTTCCATCAAGCGTTTGCTGGAAGTAATTAGTTCCACAAAAAGTGGTGCGGCTTTATCGTATTGCCCCATGATATTGTAGAGATAAGCAAGATTGTTCAAGTTCCATGCATAATGGGGATGATCCTTTCCAAGGACTTTTTCACGGATGGCTTTGGATTCCAGGAGGAGCGGTTCAGCTTTTTCATATTGACCCAGGTCAATATACAGATTGGCTAGGCTGTTCAGGTTAAAGGCATAATCGGGATGTTCCTGGCCCAGTGCTTTTTCCCAGATGGCTTTGGATTCAAGGTAAAACGGTAGGGCTTTTTCAAATTGACCTAATTCCTTGTGCAGAATTGCCAAGTTGTTCAGGCTAGTCGCATATTCGGGATGATCCTTGCCAAGGGTTTTTTCCCGAATTGACTTGGACTCGAAGCAAAACGGTTCAGCTTTTTCGTATTGGCCCAAATCCATGTACAAACTGGCTAGGTTGTTCAGACCAGTCGCATAATCTGGATGTTCTTTCCCCAAAACTTTTTCCCGAATCGATTTGGATTCGAGATAAAGCGGTTCTGCCTTTTCGTATTGGCCCAAATCCACATACAGAATTGCCAGGTTGCTCAAGCTCGTCGCATAATCTGGATGTTGTTTACCCAGAGTTTTTTCCCGAATAGCGTTGGATTCGAGGTAAAGCGGTTCTGCCTTTTCATATTGGCCCATCTCCTTATATAGAACTGCAAGGTTGTTTAAACCTTTCGCATAATCTGGATGCCCAAGGTCCATGGTTTTTTCAGAAATCGCATTGAATTCCAGGTAAAGCGGTTCTGCTTTTTCGAATTGACCCAATTCCTTGTACAGAATTGCAAGGTTGTTTAAGCTTTTCGCATATTCAGGATGCTTTTTACCTAAGACTTTTTCCCGAATGGTTTTGGTTTCAATGTATAGTTGTTCCGCTTTTTCGTATTGGCCCAATTTCATGTACAATCCTGCTAAATTGTTGAGACTCGACGCATAATCAGGGTGTTCTCGGCCCATAATTTTTTCCCGAATAGATTTGGTTTCAAGGTAAAGCAGCTCTGCTGTTTCGTATTGACCCAAATTCATGTATAACCCTGCCAAATTGTTGAGGCTCGACGCATAATCTGGATGCTCCCGGCCCAGCGTTTTTTCCCGAATTACTTTTGATTCAAGATACCATTTTTCTGCTTGGAGATAGTCGTTTTTAAAAAAGGATACTCTTCCATGGTTAAAACAACAATTTCCATAAGTTGCCGAATTCCGTCCCAATTTCTCCAAGGCAATTTTTTCGGCGGTTGCATTGACTTCAAGTGCCTGGTCAAAATTTCTTTTGGCGGTTAGCCCGCGAGAAACCTGGATCAGACTATCGACTTGCTTAATCGAAATCGAATCAACCGATTGAGCCGAAACTAAATTCATGATGGATGTCAACAAAGTTAGAAACAGGTATTTCATAAGTTTTTTAGATTTTAAATAATGCATCAAACTTTAAATTTAGTAATCTTAGCAAAAATACTAAAGAAGCCAATGAACTTGCCCGCATCCAAATAAAGAATATGCTCACATGCCCTGATTCGTTCAATCAACACAAAACCCGCCAGGGGGAAGAGTGAAAATGAGTGTGAGAGCGGATTCGAATCATAAGCAATTTTACTCTATTAGTACAAATCCCGCCAGGGGGAAGAATGAAAATGAGTGTGAGAGCGGATTCGAATCATAAGCAATTTTACTCTATTAGAACAAATCAAGCTCATTGGTATGGATCAAATCCCAGTTCACGCAACTCCTTCTGAGTCACATGAAATGCTTCCGAAATGCACTTCTTTTTCCAGCCTTTGTCGTGAACTTCGGCATCCAGCCATTTCTTGTAAAATGTGGTCATCAACAGAGATGTTTGCTTATCAGGAATCTGCCAGAGACTCATGATGATGTATTTCACGCCTGCGCTTTTGAAAGCTCTTTGCAATCCATATACACCTTCGTTACCCTGGATGTCTCCTAAGCCGGTTTCACATGCTGAGCGTACAACCTATTCCGTATTGAATAAATTCAACTGACTGATCGCGTATGCTGTCAATACGCCATCTTCTCCACCTACAAACGTTCGTTCACCTTTCCAGCCAGCATTACCTCCGGATAAGATCAATCCGGAGCGTAGCATCGGGTGATCGGAAATTTTGAATACCGCATCTTCATTTCTTTTGATTCGTGTATCGGATTTAAGATCTGTAATGAAATAACCGTGTGTAGCAATGTGCAAAAACGGAGGTAATCATTTGCTTACTCCTTGACATATGAATCTGTCAGCTATCCTTTTAATGTACTATCATAACAAATCATATTAGTTTTAATTTCAGACTTCAAAAGGGGTTAAGACAATCTCATGCGACTTAATCTTTCTGCTGTTTTGGAAAATATTTTTTCATCAATGCGTCCCACCTTTCTTTTTCTTCTCTCATGTTTTGCAAATCTGCATCCTCATGGATATATACATCATCTAAAAATCCATTTTGAATAGCCAGTTCCAGTTGAAGAAAGGCCTCCTCTGTTTTATTTTGAAGACTTAAGATACAAGCCAAATTGTAATAAGTATCAGAATTTGTAGAATCGATTTTCATGGCTTCAGATAAAATATTTTCAGCTTCCATATATCGATTTGTCTTCATATATAGTGCACATAATTTAATGTAAGCAGATTGAATAGTCGAATCTAGATAGATTGCTCTTAGCAAATATCTTTCCGACTCCACAAATCGTTGTAAGTTATAATAAAAAGCCCCTAAGCTGATGTTTGCCAATACATAAGTGGAATCCATATCAATGGCTTTAAGTAAGTATTTTTCAGCTTCGGCAAAACGATTAGTTTCAGAATATAGAATTCCCAAATTATTATAAACGTCTAATATTGTCGAATCCAATTTTAAAACTTGTAGATAATATTTTTCGGATTCCATATAATGACCAGTGTATTCATAACTGATAGCTAAGTTGTGGTAGGCAAGAATAAACGTAGAATCGAGTTCGATGGCTGCAAGTAAATATTTATTTGCCTCAGAAAATCGACGAGTGTCATTATATAAGCTTCCCAAATTATTGAATACAAATGGAGAAGTTGAATCCAAAGCTATAGCTCTATGATAAATTTTTTCGGCTTCCGTATAACGTCCTGTGCTTATATAAACATTTCCCAAATTGCCGTATGGGTTAGAATATGTTGAATCAAGTTCAATGGCTCTGAGTAAATATTTTTCAGCCATTGAATATTCATTTCTAATGTAATGATAAATTCCGCGTAAATTACAAACCTCAGTTAAATTTGAATCAATTTGAACTGCTTTATCTAAATACAATTTAGCCTTGTCAATCAAGTTGGATTTTCTTAATAGTAATTTTGATAATCCCACATAAGGCATCACCCAATAATTTTGTAATTCATTGGACTTATTAACATATACTTCTGCTGAATCCGGCTGCAAGAAGTTATATCCATAAACCATGCTCATTTGCCAGTAAGCCTGGGGTAGATTCGCTTGCCATTGAAGCGCCAGTCTGAATTCCTTCAGTGCTTTTTCACCAAGTTCAAGGTTGGGATTCCGATTGGAATTGGCTAACAGATAACCTTCAAAAAAATGACTCCGTGCCTTTAACGCATTATACATATAATGTCCGCTTCCCAGAAGTTCCGCTGCACGATTCAAACAATCAGGAAATGATCTGAGTTTTTCATTAAATATCTTGATAGGCAATCTTTTGTTTACTCCATTCGCATTTGATGACAGCGCCTCATCCTGGCTGGTTTTCATCCAACTATTCATCACTTGTTGTGCATCATCCTGCAGTGCAGCTGCATAATTTCGACGCATCGCAGAATGCAATCGCTCCAGTTGGGGTTCGGCAATCAGTTTATTGTAATAGTAATCGGCAAAATCGTTTTTATCATGTCCCTTTTCAGCAAATAAAAATTGCTTGTCTTTTAATGCTCTTTTGAATAAGTTATAAAACACTACTAAATTGGAATCTGTATTTGCCAAAATCTCGTCCTCGATACCCCGTGATTCCACTGATGAAAAAAATTGAGTCTGGTCCTTCATTCCACTTTTTAATGCAGCCAACATTCCGGGATTTACATCGCATATTTTATCCGTTACACTTCCAATGACCATTGGGTTTTGACTTTGAGGAGATACTTCTTTGCTGACTTCATCTTCAAGATATCTGCTCAGTTCTTTTAATGATACGATGTGATCAGAATTGTTATCCGCTAATCCATACAACGCATTGATGAGGTGATAGCTAAATGCACCACGACCACCACCCCATTGTTGACCTTCAAGACTATATTCATTTGGTTGACAAGAAAGTATTTTTATCTCATTGGCGTATTGTTTAGCAAGATTGGAATTGGTAAGCTGATTGCCATTGATGGAGTTTCCTGATAGTTTACCAGCGCGACAAGCATCCATGATCATGATCACTTTGGCTTTGTTTTGAACAGAAAGTGTAGAAATTACCTCCTGGAGCAATGGTAATGCGAAAGCGCCTCCCGACATATATACCTGAGCAGGAGCATCCCAACAAAGTAAAAATCCAGGCTGGGTAATGCTCTTCTTCTCAACATCTCCATGTCCTGAAAAGTATATGATGACACGATCATTTTCTTTTGCAACTTCCCATAACCAATCAAGAGCAATTGCGAATTGCGCCATGGTAGCCTTTTCATTGATAAGAACTTTTAAATGATCTTGATCTAATCTGCCACCGGCATCACTTCGCAAAAAATTGGCAAATGCCTCTGCATCCTTATCCGCAAACCTTAAATCCGGAATGTCAGGATCTTGGTAGTCGGAGATACCAATGACGACGGCGTAGACCTCACCCCGGCCCTCTCCACTTTGTGGAGAGGGAGCTTTGATTTGGACTCCTTTGGTTTGTGAAAAAATACTAACATTTGTAAATATGAACAATACGACTGATATCAATCTCATGCGACTTAATCTTTCTGCTGTTTTGGAAAATACTTCTTCATGAGTTGGTTCCACTTATCTACTTGTTTTCGTAACAGGTCATAATCCGGATCAATTTGCATCCAATTATAATCATTATATCCCAACTGTATGGAAGTTTCAAAACATTTGAAAGCCATTTCAATATCACCTTTATTTGCATACATGTATGCAAGCCAATATTGATAATCTGAATTCGGGTTTAAAAAATTTCCATATTTAAGACTTGCTTCTTTAAATTCGGCATTTGCCAAATCAAATCTGCCAGTTTGTGTATAAATTTTACCCAGATTAGTCCTGCTTATGTAATTTGTGGAATCCGACGACAGGAGTTGTTTAACAAGAATCTCCGCTTTTTCAAATCGACCCGTCTCAATATAAACCTGAACCAATAAATTTTTACTACAGGGCAAACAAACTGAATTTGGTTGAATTGAAATAATCAATTCAATGGTCCTGGCCGCCTCCTCATACATTTTCATTTCATAAAAATAGCTGGCTTCGGCCTCTAAAATTACAGGATTAGATGAGTCTAAATTTTGAGCAGCTTTCAAGTAATAAAGAGACTTATCGAAGTCCTTAATGGATATTGAAAATATTTGAGAAAGTCTGACAAATGGTAAAATCCAACCCGGAGACAAAGAATTTGCCTTGATTGCATAATATTCTGCACTGTCCTTGTTTGAAATTAGAAACCCATAAGCATATTCCATTCCAAGCAATGCCAAAGGAAAATCGGACTGAAAATTCAAAGATTTACGAAAGTAAGCAATACCTTTTTCATACGTTTCAGTATTGTATTCATTTGTATAAACAAATCTATATCCTTCGAAATATGCTTCACGTGCGCGCAAATGGTTATATAAATAATGACTCGGTCCAAGCAATTCTGCTGCTCTATTCAGTTGCTTTGGGTAAATTTTATATTTGTTTAATTTCTGTTGAGTAGACAGTGAAAGTTCATAAATTTCAGCCTTCATGTATTTATTGATCACTTGCTGTGCATCATCTTGTAAAGCAGCTGCATAATTTCGACGTAGCGTAGAATGCAATTTACCAATTGTCTTATCCTCTTCTAAAATTTTGTAATAATAATCAGCATAATCAGTCCAATTAAAATCCACCGATTGGGAATCAGGAAAGAACCTTTTTTCTTTAATCGCTCTTATGAATGCATGATAGGTGGCTTTAGTACTTGAGTCTGCAGATGCGAGCACTTCCTCTTCAATGCCTTTGGTTTCCACTGCAGCAAAAACAGGCAATTGTTCAGATTTTGATTTAAGAAGCTCAGCCAATAATTCGGGGCTTACAGCGACCAATTGATCCGATTTGGTGCCTATGACCATCGGAAGCTGGGAATGTGGTGCAACTTCTTTCGAAACATGGTCTTCTAGATATCTTCCCGCCTCAAACAAAGTGACCTTTTGGTCCATATTCATGTCAGCCAAACCATATAATGCATCGATGAGATGATAAGAAAATGCGCCTCTTCCACCACCCCATTGTTCTCCTTCGATAGAATATTCATTGGGTTGACAGGATAATATTTTTGTTTCATTGGCAAACTGTTTGGCCAAGTTTGAACCGGTAATTTGCGACCCGCCTATGGAACTACCCGATAGTTTGCCTGACCGACATGCATCCACAATGATCAATACTTTTGCTTTATTTTGTGTGGCTAAGGTGGTCATGGCATCTTGAAACATGGGTAAAGCCAAGGCACCTCCTGCTAAATAAACCTGTCTTGGTGCATCCCAACAAAGTAAATAACCTGGTTGAGTCATACTTTTCTTCTCCACATCTCCATGTCCTGAAAAGTATATGATGACACGATCATTTTCTTTTGCAACTTCCCATAACCAATCAAGAGCAATTGCGAATTGCGCCATGGTAGCCTTATCATTGATAAGAACTTTTAAATGATCTTGATTTAATCTGCCACCGGCATCACTTCGCAAAAAATTCGCAAAGGCCTCTGCATCCTTGTCAGCAAATCGTAAATCCGGAATGCTGGGATCCTGGTAGTCGGAGATACCAATGACGACGGCGTAGGTATTACCTGCTTTTTTCTGTTCTGCTGAGGATATTGGTGCAGCACCTTTTTGACCCTGAGAAAACAGGTTTGCAACAGCAAACAGAATCAAAAAGGTAAGCATTGATATTTTTTTCATGCAGTGCTCCATTTAATCTTTGAATTTATGCGGAAAATATTTTTTCATTAATGCTTTCCACTGCTCAGACATTACCCGCATGGGTGCAAGGTCATTGTCCTCCTGCATATATTCAAAATCCTCATTTCCGGCGATCAAAGATTTTTCCAAAGATTCGAAAGCCTTGTCCATTTGATTCTTAGCAATATAAACCATGACCATATTATAGTAGAAAAGATCATCCGGGTTTGAGTAAGCTGAAGCCAAGACCGAGACCTTTCTAAATTCCTGTTCCGCTGCTTCAAAACGACCTGAGGAAGTGAAAATTTTACCTAACATCAGATGGTAAGAATAATTCGTAGAATCGTAATCAACTAATTTCCTTAAGAACTGTTCCGCCTCTGCGTTGCGACCGGTCACCATGTAGATTTCACACAATTGAGTATAAGTACAAGGCATGCAAATCGCACTGTCTAAGACCGTAAGCAATTTTATTAATCTGCGCTCCGCTTCCGGATATTCTTTTTTGTGGAAATAATAAATTGCCCATGCTTGCCAAACCAGTGCATCTGAAGAATCAATCTGATTAGCCATGTCAAGAAATTGTTTTGCTTTATCGAATTTCTTGATATGGGAATAAGTCTCAGAAATTCCAACATAAGGAATTACCCAGGTAGGTGCGGCAGCTGTTGCCAAATGAGCGTAAAATTCTGCAGAGTCCATTTGAAAGAATTGCCAACCAAAAACTTTACTCATACCCCAAAAAGCATTCGGCATATCGGGTTGCCATTCGAGAGCCTTTTTGAAATGTACCATAGCCTGTTCGGATGTGGTTCTGTTGAAACCACCAATAGATTCTAATGGAAAACCTTCAAAATATGAACGTCTTGCCTGTAATGTTCTGTACAGGTAATGTTTGTCACCAAGGAGTTCTGCTGCACGCTCTAAATGTCGGGGAAAGTTGTGATATTTATCAATCCTTGTTTTTGGAGAAAGGCTAATTTCAAGTTTGTCTGCTTTTAAGTATTTATTCAAGACTTGCTGCGCATCATCCTGTAGCGCAGCAGCATAATTTCGTTTTAACGTGGAATGCAATCGTTCTAATTTCGGTTCTTTAATTAATTGTTCATAATAAGAATCTGCACAGGTATTCTCCGGTTCCAAAAAAACTTTATCCTTAAGAGCTTGATTAAATAGTTTATAAATGATTCGAATGGAAGTATCAACCATTGCCAAGACATCGTCTTCCATTCCTCTGGAATCAATAGAGGATAAAAACGTGGTCTGATTTGATTTTCCTGATTTTAAAGAAGCCAGTATTTTTGCATCTACAAAAGATAAAGCATAGGTTCTATTGCCTAGAATCATTGGTACCTGACTAACCGGTGCAACTTCAGCGCTGACATGATCTTCTATATATCTTCCTGCCTCCTGTAGGTTTACTATGAGATCATTATTGTTATCTGCCATGCCATAAAGCGCATCGATAAGGTGATAGCTAAATGCACCTCTGCCGCCTCCCCATTGTTCGCCTTCAATACTGTATTCATTTGGCTGACATGAGAGGATCTTGATTTCGTTGGCAAACTGTTTCGCCAGATTGGCTGCAGTTGCCTGTGCTCCACCAATGCTGTTCCCGGCAAGTGTACCTGAACGACAAGCATCTGTAATGACCACTACTTTTGATTTATTTTGTATGGACAAAGTGGATATCACTTCCTGGAGCATAGGCAATGCAAATGCGCCTCCTGCCATATAAACACGTTCAGGTGCATCCCAACACAACAAAAACCCAGGTTGAGTTAAACTTTTTTTCTCTACATCCCCATGCCCCGAAAAATAAATGATCGCCTGATCCCCTTCCTTACAAACTTCCCATAGCCAATCCAGCGCATTGGCAAATTGCGCCATCGTGGCTTGTGCATTGATCAACACTTTCAAATGATCTCCATCCAATCTGCCACCTGCATCGCTTCGCAAAAAATTTGCAAACGCCTCGGCATCCTTGTCAGCATATCTTAAATCGGGAATGCCGGGATCCTGGTAGTCGGAAATACCAACGACAACGGCATAGGTATTATTGACTGCTAACTGCTGACTACTACCTATTGGCGCAACTCCTTTTTGCTGCTTTAAGTCATGATCAGGTGGTAATGCATCCACGCGATGGTCCTGTGCATGTACCATACACAATAAGCCCCAAAATCCAACAAAAACAAATGCGTATTTCTTCATTTTTAATTCAGTCGATCCTCGTTTCATTTTAACCAATATTTGATGCAAGTATAAGTATTTCACGGACTATTTGAATTATTCTTCATTACAATGTCAACCAATCAAATCGATGCATTGAGTACCGAATAGGTCACTAAAAAAATAAAACTCCATTCGCGAAGATCCATTCTCCAAACCATCTTAGATTCCTGCAGAAGTCTAGGCGCGTGATGATCCATCGTTTTACTCTATCAGTACAAACCCCGCCAGGAGGAAGAGTGAAAATGAGTGTGAGAGCGGATTCGAACCATTAGCAATTTTACTCTATTAGAACAAATCCCGCCAGGAGGAAGAGTGAAAATGAGTGTGAGAGCGGATTCGAATCATTAGCAATTTTACTCTATTAGAACAAATCCAGCCCATTGGTAAGGATCAAATCCAAGTTCTCGCAATTCCTTCTGCGCCGCATGAAAGGCATCGGGAATGGTCATCTTTTTCCCGCCTTTGTCGGGACCTTCAGCCTCCAACCACTTCTTGTAAAAAGTCGTCATCAACAATCCTGTTTGTTTGTCAGGCACCTGCCAGAGACTCATGATGATGTATTTCACCCCAGCGATTTTAAATGCGCGTTGCAATCCATAGACTCCTTCATTGCCCTGAATATCTCCCAAACCCGTTTCACATGCGGACAAAACAACCAATTCCGTATTGGACAAATTCATTTGACTGATTTCGTAGGCTGTGAGCACACCGTCTTCTCCGCCAACTAACGATCGTTTGCCTTGCCATCCGGCGTTTCCCCCCGCTAAAATTAAACCGGACCGCAGCATTGGATGCTCACTTATTTTAAAGACAGGCTCCCGGATGCCCACTGTTCCCGTCATGATGTGAGTCCTCCCGGTTCCTGAAGCTTTTTCATGCCGGGACTGTTCACTATCCACTTCCTTCCCTGCATCCGAAAAAAAATAACCATGCGTGGCGAGATGGATGACTCTTGGAGAAAGTTGTCCACCGGTTCCGCATTTTTTAAACAATTCCTCTCTTGCCATAAAGCCTTTTTGCAAAGTTGGGTTTACACCAGATGCCCGCATCATTTTTTCAATGGCATTTACTTCACGCTCTGTACCTGACAGATAATTCCAGCTGCCTCCCCAGGTAGATCCCTGAGCTGCATTAAATTCGACTTCTCCTTTTGATCTGATCGCCAACATGGAGCCCGCCTCCACTTCAGTGCTATCCGGATCATAGTTGATTCCCCCAAAAAGGATGGCATTGTTGTGGGTAAAATTCCTCTGATCCATCATCACTTTCTGCCTGGCACTAGTCATTTGAAACAACTTAAAGCGATCCGCCAAAGTCTCCGTTCCCGACACTGCGATCCCCGCAAAATTGATGCGATGCAATAATCCCGATGGTGAAAAAAATATGGATTGAACATCTGACAATTCACTTTCCAGTGGTTTCCAAATAATTTCATAGAGAGACCTCCGGGCTGATTCTAATGTACTCGCACCCCTATCCACAAGGGAATACAATTGATTTACATAATTGGCCTTACGGCCTTCGTTTGATTTCATCAAGGAATCGAGAGCTGCTTCCTCAAACAGGCGTATAGTTTTTGGATGGACCAGACCTGGTTTCAAAACTAAAGCCGCATAAAAATGATGGCCACTGGAATTTCGGTCCATATTTTCGAAGCGAACAAATTCAATCACTGCTTCGCCGGGGTTCAAAGCTTTTTGTACTTCCTTCCATCTTACCTGCCTTAATGCACGCTCAAAACCATCAATCTGTCTTGCCAGATTTTTTTCAAGCTCGTTGATTTGCATTTCCAACGCCGCAATGTCCGCATCATTCCGCTCCTGAAGAGGAACACTGTAGTTTTGGATAAGCAACCTTTCCATGGATTTAAGATTTTCATACATTTCGGAAGTTTCCGGATGATCCAAGGCCAATCTTCGTGTCTGATTCAATGCATGCAATAAAAATCCTTTATAAAATAAACTATTGTCAAAAATGACCTGATCTATCAAAGGATTTGAAGTTTGAATTGCATAAGACAAGAGCTTTGATTGTATGACATCAAAGTTGATCAGATATTTTTGCAATTCACGTTCAGAAAGATGATGGAGGGATTTCAATAAAATTTGCCGGTCAATTTCTGAAGATTCTTCAAAACAAAGCGCGGCTTTATCTCCCTGCTTCATTTCTGCATGATGAATTCCCAGACTTAACATGATATGAGAATAATAATCATTATTTCTACCAAGGTACTTTACACAAAGATCCCTGTATTCATTTAAAACCAATCCTACCTTTTCACGCTCTCCTTTCAATTGGTACAAATCCGCCATAAAAGTGAGGTTTGCCATCATTGCTGTAGGGCTGGATTCATTATTATTTCGCAAAATTTGATCGGCCTGAACCAACAAATCTTCAGCCCATTTTAAGTTGTCGTTTTCCATATGCAAAGAAGCCAACTTTGTCAACAGCCTTGCATACTGTTCACTATTACTTCCGTACAAATTTTCCGTGATGCGTAATGCTTTTTTCCAAGTAGCTTCTGCCCGGTCTGCTTGTCGGTTAATTTTATAGATTTCGGCCACGTTTGCAAGTGTGATTGCATAATTGGGATTCAAGGTATCCTCAGCTTCCTCAAATCGATTCATCTGCTGCTCCCAACCCGATTCTGCCTTCTCATAAGAACCTATTAAAAAATAAAAAGCAGAAAGGTTGCTCAGGCAATTTATATAAAACGGGTGATCTAAATTCTTCAGACTATCTTCGAAAATCAATTTAGCCTCGAGCCAAAGTGGTTCTGCCATCTCATTCATTCCCATATCACTATACAAGCTCCCCAGATTGATGAGTGTCCCACAATAATCCGGATTATTTTTCCCAAGTATGTTTGCGCGAAGAGCCAATGTTTTCAAATAGAGTCTTTCTGCCTTTTCATATTTCCCCCAAAAGAAATACGTGATCGCAAGATTATTCAAAGTATTGGAATACAATTTACTCAAGGTATCTCCTTTATGTTCATGAATTGTCTTTTTCTCTACATGAAGCTTCTCTGCCTTTTCCAGGTTTCCTGCGGTGGTATGGACATATGCAAGATTTCCAAGTATACTTAAACATTGTGGATGTTCTTTACTTCTTAGCGTGGTACACAAATCCAGTGCTTCCCGATAAGATTGTTCCGCATTTTCATAATCATGGGTCGCAAAATAAATATTACCCAAATGTTGCAAACAATAAATGAGACTTGTCGATTTTGGACCAAATTTTCCTAAAGAAAGCTGATGTGCTTCCTTTTGTTTAGCGAACGCCATGTTGCGATCGCCATTTCCCAAATAAAATTTTGAGGAGTCAAGAAGGGATGTTACCTGACTTTCAATCTGAATCGAATCCAATTCTTGTGAACTTAAGGAGAATCCAATCAAAAAGCAGGCTACGCATAGAAAATTCCGCATGATAAGTAGTTATGGTCGTATGGAAATTGACAACTCTTGTTTTGGACAACAGGTGTCAAGGTCAAATGTAAAACATTTAATGCGCACTCATTACTTTTCCAAAATGAAATGATTTTCATATTAAAACCGTTTTAATCATTTAATCAGTATAAATCTGGCATGAGCCTGTGTGCGTGTGAATTCTAAATAATGTTATTCAATAAGTACAAACCCCGCCAGGAGGAAGAGTGAAAATGAGTGTGAGAGCGGGTTCGAATCATTAGCAATTTTACTCTATTAGAACAAATCCAGCCCATTGGTAAGGATCAAATCCAAGTTCTCGCAATTCCTTCTGCGCCGCATGAAAGGCATCGGGAATTGTCATCTTTCTCCCGCCTTTGTCGGGACCTTCAGCCTCCAACCACTTCTTGTAAAAAGTCGTCATCAACAATCCTGTTTGTTTGTCAGGCACCTGCCAGAGACTCATGATGATGTATTTCACCCCGGCGATTTTAAATGCGCGTTGCAATCCATAGACTCCTTCATTGCCCTGAATATCTCCCAAACCCGTTTCACATGCGGACAAAACAACCAATTCCGTATTGGACAAATTCATTTGAATGATTTCGTAGGCTGTGAGCACACCGTCTTCTCTTTCATCTAACGATCGTTCGCCTTGCCATCCCGCATTGCCTCCGGATAAGATCAATCCAGAACGCAACATAGGATGTTCACTCAACTTGAATACAGGTTCTGCACGACTCTCTTCCCCTTTCTTTGAATTGGCCAAGCCTTCTAATGAATCTTCATCAGCTCGAGACTCCCGATGTCCAACTTCCTTCACGTCGTCGGCAAAAAAATAACCATGGGTAGCCAAATGAAGTATGCGCGGTGAATTCATTCCCTTACTCAAGGCCTTAAAACTTTCTTCGGTCCCGCCATTTCCAGAATTCAAAGTCACAAAAAATCCCTTTGGGATCATGATTTGCTGGATCGCATTAATTTCTTTAAGGGTCCCACTCAAATACTCCCAATGTCCCCCTCTGTAAGCGCTATCCGCTTTACTGAATGCAATCGACTGCGATGGCCTTGCAGCGACTATTCCAGTATCTAAAGCATGCAAAAAATCTGTTTCGAAATTCAAACCTCCAAAAAACACAGCCTGCCCACCTGTAGATTGATTGGGCAAATGCATGACCAATTGACGAGTACTGTTCATTGCAATAAGGCGAAATTGATCAGCCATCACAGAGTCTTCACTCAAGGTTATTGCCGCCAGATTGATCCGATGCAATAATCCTGTTGGCGAGTAATAAATTGTATGGATTCCTTTTAAACCATGCATCAATGGTTTCCAAACTAACTCGAACAAGGTGCCATTGGCAGGATCCATTTCTGTTGCACCCCTTTGCGTTGGTTTATACAATTGGTTGACATAATCCACCTTGCGCTGTCCTCCTGCTTTGATTAAAGCTTCCAAAGAATTTTGCCGGCATAAATAATACAGAACGGGTTGTGTTGCATCTGCCCGTAATACCATTGCGGCGTATTCATTGCCGTTTTTATCATCCACTTCGTCTCCATTGAAGTCTATGAATTCAATTGCAGCTTCTCCAGGTTTCAATGCATGCTGGACATCCTTCCAGTGAATTTGGTTATTGTGAACCTGATAAACCGATGCCATGCGAATGAGCTCTTTCTCTAGTCGATTGACACCTTCCTCCAATTCAGCAATCTTAAGACTGTCCTGGTCTGCCAAAGGATAACTGTATTCTTTTGCTAACCTTCTTCCCAAAATCTGCAAATCATTGTATTTTGCTGAAACAAGTGGGTCTGAACCATCGAGTTTTTTTATTTGGTTAGCTGAATTCAATAGAAAGCCCTTGTAAAATAAACTATTGTCATAGCACTCTGGAATTAAGTTGGGGCGTTGGGCATCATGCACAAACGAAAGCATCTCGTGATGCAAGTTCGAAAAAGAATTCACATAGAGCTCTAATTCTCTTTCCGACAGGTGATTGAATGCTTTTTGCAGCAATCGCTTTTTAAGGTCACATAATTCTTTAAACATGTATTCCGTTTCATCGAACCGCTTCGTTTTTGTATAAATCTTTGCCAGGTCTCCCAAAGCGATTAGATAATCGGGATGTTCTTTGCCATAATGTTTCTCCAATATACTCTTTGCTTGACTGATATATCGATTCGCTTGATCGTATTTTTCCAACTTAATATTCAAGTCTCCCAACTGCAATAAAACCGTCGCAATTGCAGCATGGTCCAGACCGAAGATGCGTGCATTGATATCCAATGACCGTTGCAAAACAGAGTCCGCAGCAACGTATTCCTTCGTTTTCATAAACAGCGATCCCATTCGAGAAAGATTGCTGGCATAGTCTGAATGCTCCGTTCCCAATTTGGAGGCGATGATATCAATTGCTTCTTGCATCAATTTAAACGCCATTTTCATATCATCCATCTCAAAGTAAATGACCGAAAGATTGGTCAACGAAGATGCATACTCTATTGAGGATTTTCCATTATTTTTCTCATGCAATGTCAAGTTATCGGATAAATATTTCGTTGCTTTTACCGTATTCCCCATGGTATAGTAAAGACCACCAAGGTTTCCTATTAAATTCAAAAACCATGGATTGCTTTGAAAATTTTCTTGATGTTCAATATTGGTCTTTGCTTCAAGATAGTATTCCTCTGCCAATTCATATTTGCCCAATTCGAAATACAGAGCACCTAAATTGATCAATGAAGCGCAATAATCAGAACTATAGGGTTTCAAACATGCCTTGCGGATCGTTTTAGTTTCCACCCAGGATTTTTCGGCTCCTTTGTAATCTCCAGCATAAAATTGCGCCATTCCGTGGATGTTTAAGCATTGAGCATAAATTGCCGTTTGAGCACCAAAGAATTGGAGTGCAATCTTTTCTGCTCGGTCTATGGAATCATATGCTTCTTGAAATTGATCATTCTGCGCAAAGGATTGACTTACCGCTATAAGCCGTGATATCATTTTCTTTGCTGTGATCGTATCCAGATGTTCACTATTTTGAATGGAATCAGCGACTTGTCCATGAAGAACCAAGCAAACCAATAACGAACAGATCAAGCACATTGACTTCAACATATCATCTCATTTTTGAGTACCTATTTGGAGCTGCCACATCCACCATCCACTGATTTCATTGCCTCCTGCTAAGCAGCAGTGCCATCCAATGTTGTGAACAGTTTATCCACATAACGCTTTTGCAGAAATACAAAACTACAAAATAATACCAGTTGCATCATCTATAACGGAAATCAGAATCATTGCCAAATCACCCATCAAGTCAATCGATAAAACAATTATCAAAGGCCTTATTCATATTCAAGCAATGTTGCATAACTTTTACTACAGAATTACCTTTTACCATTGGTTCCATTATAGACCAAATGGTAATCACTTGTAGGAAAACAAATTTTACTTCCGATCATTGATACCCATCCAATAAATGCCTGCATTGGTGTCGCCAATTCCTATAATACCTTCCTTTCAAGCGCTTAAGCCTCAAACAACTAGAGCGCTTGCATCAAGCAGATTTCGAGATTCCCATTTTTACATGCTCATACAAATATTTGCCTCCTAATGAGATGCTGATGTTGTCCTGGGCCTTGACTTCACTTAAGCGTCATGAAACTTCAACAACCAATCATTCTCCTTAAAAAATTGCTTTCTATCTTGCCTATTCTTTGCCTCTTGGACCACACAAACAAGCTATTCAAAGCTTTTATCAAGAATAGATAATAAACCTCTGGGGCTCAAGTCCAATCCTGTGCATCCGTATACCGCAACGTTCATCAGTCATTCGCAAGGAGATGCTTGATTCAACCTGTCTGCATGTGCAATGATAATTTATTGCTAAAGGTCTTCTCCATTTGTTACTGGTTCATTAAATTATATGGTTATCCTGTTAAACAACAGAAACATTGGCTATTTTTACCAGTCTGAAAGCAATGCACATGCGATACGAACAAATTTTTAAGAACAACCAAAAATGGCTGGAAGAAAAAAAACGTACCGATGCGGAGTTTTTTGAAAAACTGGCCACCGGTCAATCGCCAGACTACCTGTTCATTGGGTGCAGTGATAGCCGTGTGACCGCAGAAGAAATGATGGGCGCCTCTCCAGGCGAAGTATTCATTCATCGCAACATTGCCAACCTGGTGCCCAACAATGACAACAACTCTGCCGCGGTGGTGGAATATGCCGTAGGCCATCTTAATGTAAATCATATCATCGTGTGCGGGCATTATTTATGTGGTGGGGTGAAAGCTGCCATGCTGAGTCAGGATTTGGGCATTCTGAATCCCTGGCTCCGGAACATTCGCGACGTTTACCGCTTGCACAAAGATGAATTGAATGCCATCCAAAATGAAGATCTCCGCTATGATCGTCTGGTGGAACTCAACGTGCAAGAACAGTGTGTCAACATCATCAAAATGGCCGTCTGGCAAAAAAGTTATCTCTCCACCGGAAAACCATTGGTACATGGTTGGGTTTTTGATGTAGTAAGTGGAAAGCTGATTGACTTGCGCATCAACTTCGATAAAGTCCTGGAAAATATTCGTGAAATTTATGACTTAGGGACAACCCAATCATCAAAACCGTGATATGATCTGCAACTGAAACTTGCTCTACAATGCGATCAATGAACTATATCGAGATGAGCAATTACATATTTGAATTACCATTTCCCACATTCGGCAATTGCTCCAATTTCTTCGACTGCCCATAAACGGTTCGCTTTTCAAAAATCCTGTGCAATGCAAGGAATGGTCTTTTCATCCCAACACGCGGCAATCAGGATGCATGCCACGCGGTTTATGATGCCCACCTTGCTTAGATCCACTGCTTATTTTTTGTCTTAGCTCATTCTCCAATGACCCACACCATTCAATTTTTTTCCGAACTCCTCAATTGAGCCTGCCGGCTGTCCTTCAATAATTTCAAATAGGCTTCATTTCCTTTCTTATTCTGCTTCCATTCATTGCTGCTGTACAACCATTGGTAATTGCTTCCGTAATTTTCCAACAAAAATTGATCCGTGTATACATACCTTGGTGCTGCATCCCATTTGACACCCGATTGATCCAAATGTTGTGTGGCAGTACGGACTGCTTTGTGGAAATCCGCCTTGTCCGTAAATTGAAAGGTTTTGACGGCGTACTCCAATTTTTTTCCTGGAATTTCAATTTTCCAAAAATATTTCTTACCGGGTTTAAAATGTTTTTCCGGATGCTCAATGGCATAATTCGATTTCATGACCGGAACCTCCAACACTTTTGTTTTGCTATCCATGTCATAAATCGCAAGTTGCAGCGTACATGTATCACAAGGATATTGCCAGAAAAACTCCAAACGCTCGCCCCAAGGATACCACCCTTCAAACGGGACTTGCAAGATGGGGATAGCGTGTTCTCCCCTGCTGATAGCATGGACAGTACTTTTATAACTCGACTTGGATTCCGACGAATGACTTGCCTCAAAAAAGGATTTGATGAATCCGCCCATCTGCGATAAAAAGGAATTGCCTTCCAGCTTACTGAATTTCAATTGTTGCAAGGGATAAATGCCCGCTTCGGTCAATTCGCATTGCGTACCATCTTCACGAACCATTTTTACACGGACCTTGCCATTGAGGATTAACTTATCCTCCGGCCCAACGCTTCCAAATGTAATTCTCTTGGCAACGCTTTCCGGTTCTACTACTTTACAAACCTTGACCAGTCCTTCCGCATGCATGATGTATGCACGCTGCGCGTGGGTGGTCATCCCAACCAGAAGGAAGCAAATAGCAAACAATATTTTTTTCATCTAGATCAAATTTATGATTCTATAACTCTTCGTTCCTGATTTATCGGATCCGTTATCACTTAAACGCCATCATTTTACAGCTCATCTTAGGAAATGTTTCTGTTTCTCGTGACCCAGGTATTCAATCCATCAAAAATGAGCTCCACTTCCATTTTAACCTTGTGGTTGTAAAATTCAAATAACTCATATGATAAAATGATACAAGTTGCCAGAAAAGTAAAGCCCAGCTTGATGTTAATATTGAGCAACATCAAAATACAAATACCCAGTAAAACAAAGAATTCAAAAACCTGTATCAACCGTATGTAGGGCAATGAACGGAAAAAATCCTTGCGGTGTAAAAAAACAAAAATCAAATAGTTTAGCCAAAAGACCAAAAATGCCAGTAAATAAATACTGGCTTGCGATACATCGTGAATCATGTCCCTGTCCAACAACATGGAAATGATGTTGGCATGAACCACCACACCATGCATATCCGGCAAAGACCTGCCCGTGTATTGCTCATTCAAAGGGGTAAAATAACGGTCTTTCATGGAGAAGGCCAACTCGTTTTCGCCGCAAAAACCCATCAAAATGATTTTGTTTTTCAAACCATGCTTGTCTATTGAGTTGGTATCTTCCAAAAATTGATCAATGTGCACCATATGGTAATGCACCTGCTGCCCCGAATTGATTGGAAAGATCATGTTTTGTGCGCCAGGTTGCAATCTTTTAAAATTGATCCATTCTGTGGAGCTGCACCTGTTTTCCAGCTCAGTCATCAAACCGGAATCTTTGGCAGTGGCAACCATGGTTGCAAAGGCCGCTTGTCTGGTTCCTTCAATTTCATGAAATGGCTCAAAGGCCCTGATGGTAAACCCATCATTTGTTGCTAAATTTACGTAGGCCTGCTTACAAGCTGAAGTAAAAAATGCATCAGACTGAAGTCCATAAACCGTTTGAAAAGTGGCAGGATCCATTTCGAATGTTCGCCCCAAAATCGTTTGAGGACATGCTTTGATCGCTTGCTGGAGCATTGTATCAGCCGATGTGTGGTACACGGTATCAAATAACAAATCAACGCCAATGGACGCTACTTCACATTGGGAAAAAAAATCGAGTGCCGCAGCAACCTGCTTTCGATCGGTAGCACCTGTGTTGATGATGAGTATCCGATCATCAAACAATGCCGGATCGCGGTGGTCTCTGAATTTTGAAAATGCGATGTCCATCATATCATGACCCTTGATGGCTTCACTGAATGGGTCAATGAACAAATGGTTGACCGGCAACAAGTGAAGCACAAACATCAACACCATGCACAGCAAGGCATAAATGGAGGCGTGTATGATCGTACTGTATTTCAAACCGTTGATGCCATTTATTGAGTATTGGAAAAATCCGAAAGTTGAAATCTTTTTATGACCCGATGTTCTTGATCCAGCAAATATAGAACATCCGTGCCTTCGCACCGAACGTATTGCCCTTCGCTGCGTGAGGCCCAAAAAACATTCGGCGCAGCCCAACCGGAATCCTTGCGCCCTTCAAGTCTATTTCTCGGCGTCTTGATTTGTTCGGCAGTCATTTCAAACAATGTTAGATCGTCTGCAAGCAAAGCAAACCTTTTTTTCAGGCCCTTTACCCCGTATGCCAACCCCAGCCGTTCAGCATGGAGCTCAAAATATGCCGTGTCCTGGTAAGGTATGGGCTTGGAATCCAGATTCAGAAAATCCGAGCATTGCATGGGTACCAACATGCGATCGTGTTGTTTGAATAATAAACCTGCATTGTATGCAGCGAACCGGGCACATTTGTCATTTGTGTTGTTTTTCAGTTCATTGAATACTTTTTTAGCCAAAGCATCCTCCAGGATGGCCATCGCAATACCAAGGGACAGCTTTGCCGATGGCGATCTATTTACGGCTGTGATCCGCTTAGAAGCAGAATTAAAGTGTGCAATGGCCTCGGACGGGTTACCCAACAAACTTTGGGTTGACATCTTGTTGACATGTGCGTTGAGATAGGCTTCATTCAACTCCAGGGCTTTTGTAAAATAATTCATTCCCAAGAGCAGCTGCTCCGTTCTCAGCGCTTTCAACTCAGGCGTAAGTCCACCGCGCGACTTTCTTATTTTTTTTAACCCGGTATTCAAATCCAATTCAAGGGGATAAGCGTATTGATCCAGGACTGGGTCAGTCCATTGCATGGCCCATAACACATGGCACAGGCCCAGGTTATTCAATATTTCAGGAGATTGATATTGTTGCAAAATAAGTTTCAAACACCTAGAGGCCATTTCGTAATGTCCATTGAACAACAGCACATTGGAGAAATCAAACAAGTGGATCAGGGGCTGGGTACGGCGAATTACTTCCAAAGCGCTCCCTTGACGTTTTTTCAAACTTGGGTAACTTGTTTCATCAATTTTTGATAAACCATAGTTGCGGTAAATTTTCTCCAGCAATGTATTTAAAATTCGATCGGGCTGGTAACCGGCAAGGTAACATAAAAAAGCAGCCTTTAAATCCGCCTCATATTCCTCAGAAATTTTTGAATTGCCGTTTTCCTGAGTTCTTAAAAAATTCATGGGTTCACTTCCATCTTTTCTTTCAACCGCATGACTCAACTCATGCGAAAGGATAAACGCCAATGCATGAAGCGAATCGGACCTTAACGACTGACAAATGGAAAAAATACCCAATTCAATCCAAATTTCATTGGTCTGAGGTTTGTACCAGGCTCCTGATTGTTTTTGTCTTGCAATGCGAACGCTGGGTTTGCTTTGTTCAGAAAAGCCGCCTGCCCGGTACAGATTGTCCAACACCTGTTGAGCCATCCTCTGCTTATCCGGAATCCCACTTTCGGAACCTGTATGCTTGGCAAAGGATTTCGCACCGGCCAGTAACAGGAATAGCATGCACAATGCTTGCACACGGAACATCAAGCTCATTTGTACAGTTTGAGGATTTCCTGCGCTTGATTTTGATGCAATGATTTAGGGTTGTTGGCAACTTTCAAAAAATGTTCTTTGGCGATGTGTGCATAATGTCTCATTTGAGAAGCCGTAATGGCCGCGTACCAACATGCTTCAGCTTGAAACTCAAAAGCATCAATCGAACACAAGGTGCTTAAATTGGCAAAAGCTTGCTCAAATTGTTTATTGTCCAGATAACAGAGCGCCTGATAAAAGATTCGCAGAGGCTTTATCTGCATGTCTTGCCCCGATCGATCAAAATAAACCGAAGCGTCTTTGCATTGCCCAGCCATGTACAGCTTCAATGCCCACACCAAAGAGTCAGAATCACTTCCGCCCGGTATCAATCCGACGGTTTCGTAACGTTGAATCAACACATTGGTCGCTTTGGATTCGCGCTGATAGTATGCTGCATAAATAGAAACGGGTTTCTTGGCTTTTTGATCTGTAGGCCAGAAAAAATAATAAGCCACCACCAAGAGTGCAATGCTGGCAGCAGCTGCCATCCACCAATTGCGTTTAAATGTCCATCGCTCAGTTTGTGGTTTCGCAGATTGCGGCGTGGCCTCCTCAAAAAAACCTTCCCGCGCTAATTGCTGATCCATTTTCTTGACCGCCTCTTGTACTTGGCTGTTTCCCCATTCGTCAATCCCTTGCAGCATTGCTTTCATCCAAAGCACTTCTTCGCGAAATGAATCATCATTTCTCATGCGCTCTTCAAAAGCCATTCGCTCGTCGGAGCTCAACTTGCCATCCAAGTAGTTCTGGATCCACTCTTGTTGTTCATTGTATTGCTCATCCGTGTTCATCACCATTCGATTTGAATTAATTTATATTCACCGGATTGCTGAATATGCCTTTTCAGGCCTTGCAGGCAACGGTATTTTTTTACTTTTACAAATTGCTCCGTGTATCCAAACAACTTCGCAAGTTCTGCATTGGCCTTCTTCATGAAAAATGCCTCATGCAACAACGATTTACAGTCTTCTGAAAGATCGTCCAATTTATTCATGATCAAATCCATTAGTTTACTGTTTTTCATTTCTGGGATTCCTTCTTCCGCGATGGGCTGGTGCACCAATGGATTGAATTCCACATCACCTTTGTTCTTCTTTAATACCTTCAGCCACATGTTTCGGGCTATGCCCATGAAATAACTTTTCTCATCCTGAATATGTGCGTCCTCCGCCTGATTCATCATTTTATAAAAAGTCATTACCACTTCTTGAAACAGATCACGCGCATCGTCGAGTGAGCCGCTGTTGTGCAACACATATTGCTTTACATCCTGAAAGTAAAGCTTGTACATCCTGGAAATGCGATCAGATAAATTCATTGTTTTCACTTCTATGGTTTTCACGTTTCATTGTTTTCCTTACGATTCTAATGCGCGTGATTTTCCAGGGTTTATTGAAAAGGACCTCTACCGGCCCAAGCTATATCCTAATCCAAGGTAAAAACCTGTATCATACCGTTTCTGCGTTGGCAACACTCCATCACCTATCTGTACACTTTGTCCAATCTGTAAACCATTGCTCAACTGGGTGATTTTAGAAAACATGAGGCCCGCAGAAAACATGACTGATTTACTCCTGCCCAAGGTCATGCTGGGGCCCAGAAAGAACGTAAGACTCTCGGTGTTTTCACTGCTTTTCAAAGGCAGACCAACGCCAAAAGAAATCGCTGGAGTAAACGATGGGGAAATGGAATAAGCTACATTGATGAATGAACTCAACACCGGTGCCACCACATCTTCCGCTTCAGCTTCGATGACATTGTTCTTGACAAAATATTTCTGGGGAGTCTTGCCATGCTTGCCTACATTGATGCCCATGGATGAGCCCAATGAAAACTCCCCGTACGTTTCGACCTCCACAGAAATGGTTTTTACCGGAGTCAACTCTTCAGCAGATGGGTTCAAGTTGTTGAGGCTATCCTTTCTAAACAACTGCATTTTATACACCAGGTAACGGCTTTCTGCTTTCGCCTGATGGGTAAACGAAAAGTCATTGCTGGAAATTTCAACGTACTTGATGTAAAAGCTACGGATGGATGCACCAAGATCAAGCGTTTGTCCATTGGTGCTTTCTGCAAATTTTCTGGAAATGGATTGCTCATATCGATTCAATGATTCATTTACATTGGGCATTTCGTTTTCGTACTGTTTGATCAGTGGATACAATTCGTCAATGCCATGGTCTGAAGACTTCAATACGGAAACATACCGGTTGATCTCCAATACCTTACTCTTATAAGCTAACAAACGTTCGTTCGCATGCGAAGCCAGGACAGGCACCTGCATTAATTTTTCTTGCAATTCATCCACATTTTTTACTTCAAATGACTGTCCATCTTCCAGCAGCAAGGCTTCTTTAAAATAATCCAACACGAGTTGCTTGATCAACTTGGGAGCCACTGAATTTGAACGGCACAAAGTATTTACAAATTCCGCATTTCCTTTCAAGATTGTGATGGCTTTGGTCCGCTTATTCAGATCTTCCACCAAAGCATTGAGCGACGACTGTTCTTTTTCCAAATCACTCAACAATTGTTTAAATGTCACCAATTCCTCTTTGTTACCCCTGGCATTTCCCAAGCCTCCCAACCCGGATACTGCACCCATTAAGCTCCCAAAAATTGGAATATTGAGGAATGGTTGGTGGCCGGATGGGAAAAATCCCGACAACAATCCAGGAAGAAAACTTTGCAATCGGCTGGAATCACCTCCGATTCCAGCTGGAGGCAGTGCATGCTGAAGCGCGTTAAACTCAGCAGAATAAATGTAATTGTTGAATTCCACCAAGTGGAAATATACCTTTTTCCCTTTTCGAACGGATAAATCTTCTACTGGCTTGCCATTCTTCATATACCACATACTGTCCTGATGAACATCGTAATAGATATGAAGGTCTTGAGTTTGGGCAAAGTAAAAAGTGCAGCTTAAAACAATTGAAAGGATTAATTTCATAATGGTTTTCATTCGGTAATGATAAATGTATCTGAAAAAACGTTGATCTCTGAACTTGGCAGACTGATAGATTTTCCACCCCGCGTCTGGACCGCTTCGTCTGAATCCAACTCCTGATAAAGTTTTTCAAATGGATTTTTTGATCCAAATCCCCTGGTGCCAATCGTGGATTTTAAATCCATGGGTTTTGCGGAGGCAATCAGCTTAAACATTTCAGTTCCGTAGGGTGGGCTGATTTTGAAAGGTGTACTGATGAGTATTTTCTGTCCCGGCAAAATCCGCAATTCTTCAGCGGTGGTATGCTGATCGGGCAATAAAGGATTGATCACATTATCCGGTTGAATATCCAACAAACAAAAATATGCTGGTTTAATTCCTTCGTTATGCACCAACAACCGTATGACCGAGTGCTCTGCCAATTCTTTCGAAGAAGAAGCATTGAGTTGGAGGGGTTTCAATTCATCGATTCCGGATCCCTCTACCATTGAATCTTGTGGTATGATTTGAAAACTCACTTTGATTTCTTCTGCCTGCATGTCCAATTTGCGGTAAAATGCACCTTGGATGTACTTCCTGATGAGTTTATTGAATCGGTTCAATTGGCTAAGCGTCCAAATTCCGTCTGCGCCAACGCTGAAACTGTCCAGGGTATAGGCCGGCTTCACCATCAAGTAAAATTTATTTTTCTCCTGATCATCGGCTGCTAAAATCAATTGGGCAGTAACCGTGTCAGCGATCTCTATATACGACTTCGTATGAAAATGATCGGTGAGTTGGGTTTTGGCTTGGGATGCTAACAAGTCCAACGAAATTTTTGCTTTGATGTCGCCAAGGCTGCTTTCAAGCACATAAGCCCAACATGCCTTCAATCGCTCTGCAGGAAAAGCGCTATCCAGCACCACATTGCTTTGCATCAGCATGGATTTTTGCACCGTACCTCGAGCCAGCGGCAATGCATTTTCAAAATCCCTGGTATCGGGCTGATAAAATCCAATCACGGCACCTTTGTGGATGGATTGTAAGGTTCCGCCATTGATTTGGCAATCTTTTTCAGAAAATACATTCAATACGCGGAAGTAACTTGCTTTACCCAATAATTTGCCATTGAAAACATCCATATCCAACTCGCCTTCCACCTGAGGTTGTTGCAGAGGCGCTGTAACCGACATGTGCATTCGAATCTTGTCAAATAAGCCACGGTAGCTGATTCCTGCGGGTGCGTTGGACAGACATTTTGAAATGGCATAACTCAATGAACCCACCTGCATCCCTTCTTCCGTGGTGGTTTCATAGTTCAACTGATTTTGGGAAGCACCAAAAAAGGAAACCATGGGTGCCAATTGACTTTCCAACACACCCCGTGATTCTGATTGCAATTTGTTGGCTTCCTTTTTGTTTGATTGAACCTTCTGTATTTTCTTCAAATAATCGGGGCTAGCCATGATTTCGGTGGTACCACGTGCTTGGGTAAAACCACGTGTTCCAGTACCCGAGTGGCAGGCATCCAAAACCACAACCACATGACCGGTGGGGCCTAGTTTTTTCCGTACATTTTCAAAAGCCAGACCCAACTCATCATCGGTAATGAGGTTTTCGCCTTCGTAGACTCCAGGCTGAAATTTTTTAGGTGAATCATAGGGGACCATGCATTCGTCCAAACGATCAATTTGCTCATCGCCATTTTTGTCTTCGCTTTGTTGGCCATGACCGGAGAAATGAAAATAAAAAATATCGCCCGACTTCAATTTTTGGAGCACGTCCTGCTGTACTGCTTTCAATATCTTGGTTTTGGTGGCTTGCGCATCCGACAAAACAAGGATTTGATCAGGAGCAAACCCCTGGTTGATCAGGGTATTCTTCATCATTTCCAGGTCATTGGCTGAACTCAAGCCATTCCAACCTCCTGGTTCAGGATATTTTCCAATCCCTACCAACAGGGCTTTCTTACGGAGGTCTTGCCCCTCAAGACTGTGAGGCTTGCATGCCAACACCAGGCCAAGGGCATACCCCATCGCACAAATGTTTCGGATCATCACAATCAAAATATTCCTGTTCATCAGATTATAGTACCCGTTCAACACCATTCGTTATCACACCACCGTGAAATCCAATTCAAAACTAATCATGTTCATGGATACTTTGGATGATTTCAAGCTTGGAATACCGAACCGGAATAAATATCTCAAAATCCAATCATCGCTCATGTCTTTGGATCAAAAAAGTGCATGCACATGTTCCGCTCAATGCAATTGGGCTAAGGTCCTGATTAGACAATGCAATTCTAAACACCCAAGGATCCTTCTTCTGAAGTATTTTTACCATTTCAACACCAAAACGCAAATTTGAGCAATCGGAAACTATCGGCCATTCTGTTTACAGACATCTCCGGTTATACTGCCCTCATGCAGCAAGATGAAGCAAAGGCGCTCACCCTTTTAAAAGATAACCGCACCTTGCACCAGGGCATCACGAAGACATTCCGCGGAAGGATCATCAAGGAATTGGGCGACGGTATGTTGTGTTTGTTTTCTACCGTAACCGATGCGGTAGATGCAGCAATGGCTTTACAGAAAGCTTGCCAATCATTTCCTGGGTTGCGTTTGGGCATGGGGCTCCATTCTGGTGAAATATTGGAAGAACATGAAGATGTATTTGGCGATTCAGTCAACCTGGCTTCTAGAATCCAATCACTGGGTGTGCCAGGTGCTGTGTTGATCAGCGAAAGCGTTTACCAGGCCATCCGCAACAAACCCCAATACAAATGCAAGCCGCTTGGCCATTTCCACTTTAAAAATGTGGAACACAGCATGCCCATTTACTGTTTGGCCAATGAGGGCTTGAAAATTCCCGATCATAAAGAAATGGGTGGAAAGCTGAAACCAAATCCCCCAGGACGAAGCCTGGTCTACTTCGCTTTCCTATTGATTTTGGTATTGGGATGGTTTGGTGTGAACCAATTCAGGAAGGCTGGGCTCGAAGAAATCCGTACCGAAGCACCGCTGGTGTGGGTGAACGAATTTTCAAATCAAACCCAAAATGCACAGTGGGAATCATTTGGTCTGATGTTGAGAGATTGGATCGAGCAATCGCTGCTTGAAACCGGAAAAATTGTATTGCATCAGGACAATGAGCAGGCATCAACAGGGCCATCTAAAAACATCCAAAATAAATACAGTGATGTACTGATCATCCAGGGAAAATATTACATGACCGGAACGGATCGAATGACCTTGACGGCAGAAGTAGTGGATGCAAAATCCAATCAAGTCAAATACTCCATGCCCGCCGTAAGTTCATCAGTCAACGATTTCCAATTCCACCTGAACGAGGTCAAGCAACAATTGCTTGGGTATATATTGGCATCACAAGTTCAAACCGGTTCCGGTCAACGCCCTCCGCGGTATGACGCATACCTCTCCTACCGCAAAGGCTTGGAAACGCCTTCCGACCAAATTTACCAGAAGGAATATCACCTGAAAGAAGCCATTGCAAAAGATACCGCTTTCATTCAACCTTATTTCACCTTGGTGGAATTAGCGGGCACCTGGGGACACCAATATTTACAAGATTCAATACTCAGCTTATTGGATCGCCGTTATGAATTGCTTACCGACTACCAATATTTGCAATTGGAATCGTTCAAAGCCCGATGGAGTGGTAATTTGCTTAAAAGCGCCTCCATCCAATGGAAGCTTTATCAACAATACCATATTGAAAACGGCGCTACGAAAGCCATTTATTTTTACGTTTCCTCCAATCAGGCAAAAATGGCCTTGCAGATTTACCACCAGTTCAAACCCAAAGAGCGCAATCCTGGTTCTGGCAACCCTAAGGATCAGGCATACTTAGGGGATGTTGTGGAAGCCTACGCTGCCTTGCAACAACATGATTCAATCATCCATTTTATTCAACAACTTCAATATCCGGTCCTTCATTATACCCTTGCTTTAGCTCATCTGGAAGCACTTACAAAAAAAAGAGAATGGTCGATATTGGACAGCATGTTGATTGTTTATCAGAACCAATTACCCATTGATCAACGCCTTTACACCCCTCCGATTCTTGCGTGGAAAGTAGTATCCACGTTGTATTTGGATAGACAATTTACCAAACTGGATGATTATGTTCACAAACTTGAACAGGTGAATGATGCCCATCCTAACAACATGTTTTTTCAATATTTTAAAAGCATCGTGTTCTATCTTCGGGGAGCATACTTGCAAGCTGCTGAAGCCTACCAACTGCATTACCACAATACGCCTCAATTCAGGTTTTTCATTGCCTTTCCGTCGGTGTGTTTCATAAAAGCAGGTCAGGCGTCCAAAGCCGCCAAATGGATGCAGTCAATCCAAAACGAAGCCAAAGGGTATCCGGGACAAATAGAATATGCTCTGGGTGTTTACGAAGCCAACAATTCACATTTTGATCAGGCCGTAAATCATTTTAAAAACGCATTTTCCAAGGGTTTTGAATTTGATTTTTATAGCTACCAGAATGATCTATTATTGCTGGAATTAATGGATTATCCGGCATTTAAACAATGGATAGCACCTGAAAATTAATATGTATGAATCCTGAAACTGTATGGAACTCGATAAACTAACAACTGTTCATATTTTTGTATGCAACTCTTCACCATTTGTGAAAATCTAATTCGCTTTCTGGATCTACAGCGAGCCGATGGTCTACGCATTGCGTTTGTCCCCACCATGGGAGCCCTGCACGCAGGCCACCTCTCATTGATACAACTGGGAAAACAGAAAGCCGACTTGGTGGTGTGCAGTGTTTTCGTCAACCCAACGCAGTTCAACAACGCACATGATTTAAATACCTATCCGAGGATGCTGGACCGGGATGCCCGGATGTTGGAATTAGCAGGTTGCCAGGTATTGTTTGCCCCGGATGCCGAACAAATCTATCCTCCCGGTTTAGACACACAAGTTCATATGGAGCTGGGGATGCTGGATCAGGTGATGGAGGGAAGCTTCAGACCCGGGCATTTCAAAGGGATGTTGCAAGTGGTCAATCGCTTGTTGAATCTGGTAGAGCCGCATGTATTGATCATGGGACAAAAAGACTTTCAACAATACACACTGGTTCAGCACATGATCGCTGCCCTTCAATTACCCGTTCAATTGGTGGTGGGGCCCACTTTGCGCGAAACCGACGGATTGGCCATGAGCTCAAGAAATGTGCGCTTAACTCCTGAAATGCGGACAAAAGCACCATGTATCTTTCAAATCCTGCAGCATATCCGGGAGCATATTGGGGATACACCGGTCGACATGTTGCAGAAAAATGCCATTTCGAATTTGATTTACGCGGGTTTAAAACCGGAATACGTGGAGATCGTAGACGGCGAAACTTTGCAGGGAGTCATCCAGCCTTCGGCACATACCTCACTTGTCGCATGCATTGCCGCCTGGGCAGGGGACGTACGTTTGATTGATAATTTGGTGATTAAAGGCTGATTTTAATGAACCATTTTGGTCAATTCAACCTTATCAAATGAGGATTGTTAATTTAGATTATTTTTGCGGCCATGTTTCTTCAGTTTTTCAAATCCAAGATTCACCGAGCCACCGTAACCGAAGCCAATTTGAATTACGTGGGTAGCATCACCATCGATGAGGCATTGATGGAAGCCGCCAATATTTTTGAAGGAGAAAAAGTTCAAATCGTAAACAACAACAACGGAGAGCGTTTTGAAACTTATGTGATCAAAGGAGAGCGCAATGCTGGCATGATTTGCCTGAACGGAGCAGCTGCCCGGAAAGCAGAAGTGGGCGACATTGTCATCATCATTTCGTATGCGTTCATGACCCCCGAAGAAGCCAAACACTTCCATCCGGTTTCGGTCCATGTCGACGAAAAAAACCGCATAAATTAAACCCACTTGCCCGCAGTGCTGAAGAACGTTTTGAAGCTGCTCTTTTTTTTGAGCATAGGAGTTTCAATCATGTACTACCTGTACAGTAAAAATCAATCTGCATACCTATTGCATTGTCAGCAAGAAGGGATTTCTTTGGAAAACTGCAGTTTGTTTACCAAACTGATCGATGACTTCAAACAGTTGAATTATTTCTGGATTTCATTGATCTTCATAGGATTTGCCATGACGAATTATTCGCGCACCAAACGATGGCAAATCATTTTGGAAACCATGGACTATCATCCACGCTTTTCAAACGCATACAGCGCAGTGTTCATTGCTTATCTTGCCAATCTTGGTTTTCCGCGGATAGGTGAATTTGTAAGGGCCGGTGTCCTGGCAAAACAAGAAAAACTCCCGGTCGATAAAGTATTTGGTTCCGTTGTGCTCGATCGCATTGCCGATATGATAAGTTTTTTGATTTTGGTACTGCTGGCCTTTGCATGTGATTGGCCAACTTTTCGTCACTTCTTTTCAGAATCAGCCCAAATCCCTCAACTGCATGTGAACTATTGGTTCGTTGGGGTCTTGATTGTGCTTGCAAGCCTTTTATGGTTTTTCCGAGAGGCCATTCTGAAAATTTCAATCCTCAAAAAATTGTATTCCCTGGTGGAAGGCGCATGGAATGGAGTGCGCAGCATTCAACATTTGAAAAAAAGAAATGCATTCCTGTTGCATACCTTGCTGATCTGGTTGTGGTTCTTTTTGATGTTTGTTTTTGCATGCAAATCGTTTGCTCCAACCGGAAACCTGAACCTCACCCAAATGCTGGTGGTTTATGTTTTCGGAAGTTTTGGAGTATTCATTCCATCTCCTGGCGGAATGGGCACATTTCATTACCTGGTGAGTATGTCTTTGGGACTTTATGGAGTATTGGAGGCCGATGCTTTTTCCTTTGCCAACATTGCATTTACCTGGGGACAGTTTTTGGCTTTGGTCCTCTTTGGTACGGCCAGCCTCATTTGGATTTATGGCATCCAGCGAAAGGAATAAACGAGCCTACACCATGCATGGGATATTGCTTACATTGAGACATGAATGCAAAACTGGATAGCAAAGTTTTTCAATTGAAAGAGCTTGTACAGCTAAGACAACACTGGATTCAGGAAGGCTTGCGCTGCGTTTTCACCAACGGTTGTTTTGACCTTCTCCACGAGGGCCATGTGCGATATTTGGAGGAAGCAAAGCACTTAGGTGATCGGTTGATCGTCGGACTGAACGGCGATCAAAGTGTGCGCCGACTGAAAGGCCCAACGCGACCCATCAATACTCAGGATAGTCGTGCCATCGTTTTGGCTGCCCTGCAATCGGTCGATGCGGTGGTCATTTTTGAAGACGATACGCCCGAACAACTCATTCGGCTATTATTGCCGGATATCCTGGTCAAAGGTGGAGATTGGACAGTAGATCAAATTGTGGGATCCGAAACGGTTTTGAATCGAGGGGGCCAGGTCTTTTCCTTGTCTTTCCATCATGGATTTTCCACCACCCGTATCGAACAAAAAATGAAATCATCGTCATGACATTGTTGAAAGAATTGATGGTCCACCTGGAAGAAATGGCCCCGCTCAGCCTTCAGGAAAGCTATGACAACTCGGGATTGCTATTTGGATCTCCCGAATGGCGCGTCAAAGGGGTCGTGTGTTGTCTGGATGCTACCGAAGAAGTGATCCGGGAAGCACATGGGATAGGATGCAACGTGGTGGTTAGTCACCACCCCATTATTTTCAAAGGCATCAAAAAAATACGTCCCCATCATTACGTCGACAAAGCCCTAATTTACGCCATTAAAAACGACATTGCATTGTACGCCATTCACACCAATTTGGACAATGTGCTCAACAACGGGGTAAGTCGCCATGTCGCCGATCGCATGCGTTTACAGGGGTGCCGGATTTTAGACCCCAAATGCGAAGGAATCGACACAGGTACGGGCATTATCGGCCGACTTGAATCGGCGATGGAGCCCCTGCATTTTTTAAAATGGTTGAAGGAGCTGATGCAGACTCCATGCATCCGCCACACCGAGTTATTGAACCGGCCTATCCAAACGGTTGCAGTCACAGGAGGAGCAGGCGCTTCGTGGATAAGCAAAGCACGGGAAGAAGGCGTTGACGCTTATGTAACCGGCGATGTGAAATACCATGAGTTTTTTGAAGCGAATCAGGAGATCATGGTTTGTGATATTGGTCATTACGAAAGCGAACAATTTACGATTGAACTTTTGGCCGGGTTAATTTCTTCAAAATTTAGTAATTTTGCAGCCCACTGTACTAAATTGAATACAAATCCAGTTCAATATTTCTGATTATGTCAAAATCCAACAACCAGGCAGAATTGCCTATCGCGCTAAAACTCAAGCAGTTGTACGAACTACAACAGATTGATTCGGAAATTGATAAGCTGCACATCATCAAAGGGGAACTGCCGGTTGCCGTCAGTGACCTGGAAGATGAGATTGCCGGTTTGAACACCCGGATCAGCAAATTAAACACCTCGGTTGCCGATATGGAGCAAGATGCTGCCAACCACAAGGTGAATGTCAAACAATCGGAAGATTTGATAAAAAAATACGAAAAACAGCTGAATACGGTTAAAAACAACCGCGAATACGATGCGTTGAACAAAGAAATCAATCTGCAACGTCTTGAAATTCAGCTTTCTGAGAAAAAAGCCAAAGAAGTTGTAGAACAGGTTAAGTTGAAAAAGGCCACGCTCGACTCTGTAATTGAGCGCCTTGATTCCAAACAAAAAGAACTCGAAGAGAAAAAGGAGGAGTTGAATAAAATCATCGAAAAAACGGAAAAAGAGGAGTTGGCGCTGGGCAAAAAATCTGATAAAAACAGGAAAGGCATTGAATTGCGTCTCCTCAACGCATATGATAAAATCCGGCACCGGTACCGCAATGGACTGGCTGTTGTGACCATTAAAAGGAATGCATGTGGCGGTTGCTTCAACCAGATTCCACCACAAGTGCAATTGGAAATTGGCTTACGTAAAAAAATCATTGCTTGCGAGCATTGTGGTCGCGTTTTGGTGGATGACCAGATCGTCGAAGTAGAAGCTTAAGTCCAAAAGCCATGCACAGTCCGCTGGTCGGAATCACTTTTCTTGCATGGATTCATGGCATACTCTCTATTTCTTCTTTAAGCGGACAGGACCATCATCCTATTGGTCTGGAAGCCCAGCAAGTTTATCGTCAGATCATTGATTTGGATTTTGACAACGCAGCAAAATCCCTAAAAAAGACTCAGAACACGCCAGAAGATGCAACTGCGCAAGGGGTTCACTTGCTCCTGCAAAATGAATTGGATTTCTACCAACTTTTCCTGACAGGTTCGCCCGAAGCATTCAAATCGGCAAAAACAAGCCGCGATAAACGGTTAAAGCTTTTGGATAAAAGCAGACTATCCAATCCCTGGAAAGGGTTCATTGAGGCTGAGCTGAATTTGCATTGGGCCATGTTGCACATCAAATACGGAGAAGAAATCAAAGGGATCCAGTTGTTGATCTCCGCAAAAAATACCTTGGAAACATTGGAAGAAAGGCACCCTGAATTCCTGTATTACAAAAAATCCTTGGGCATCTTAAAAGCCCTATTGGGAAGCATTCCTCCAGAATACCAATGGGCGGTCAAACTGATTGGATTAGACGGCGACGTTCTTCAAGGTAAAGCCATGTTGGGAAACTTCATCGCAGAAGCGGAAAAGGAACAAGCATTTTTCTTGGAAGAAGCCATTGCGGCTTATTCTTTTATTGTATGCTACTTCGAAAATAAACCTGCAGAGGCCTTTCGTTACTGGTCCCGAAAAATGGTTCATACCAATCCGGGGCCTTTATTGATGTGGGTAGAAATTAAATTGGCATTGAAAGCAGGACACAATGAAGGAGCATTGTTGGCTATCCATTCCGCCCAACAGGATTATGCCCAGCGTCTTCCCGAATTGAGTTATCTCAGAGGACTTGCTCTCCTGCAAAATTTGAATTACAAGCAAGCAGATGAAAGTTTTGCGTATTTTCTAAATCTGTCACGAGGAAAAGAACGGATCAAAGAGACTTGGCAAAAACGTGCCTGGACTGCACTGCTGATGGGAAACCGTGCAAATTATCATTTATACTTATCCAACAGTCTGACCCAAGGAACCAATTTTGGCGAAGGGGACCAACAAGCTTACCAAGAAGCAAAGGATGGGAGAATCCCCGATACATTGCTTCTGAAAGCAAGGTTGTTGTGTGACGGGGGCTACGGAAGCGCTGCCTTGCAATTGCTCCTCAACCAGCGCGACCGATTTGTCAATCATCCTGAATTGCTGTTGGAATACGATTACCGACTGGCTAGAATTTACCAACTACTGAATCAAAAGGAGTCTGCCCTGGCCTCGTTTTCAAAAGTATTGGCAACAAATGCGGTCGATGCTTACCTATATGCCAACGCCCAACTCCAATCAGGCTTACTATTGGAATCAACCTTTCAAAAAGAAAAAGCCCTCGAGGCTTTTGAAAAGGTCCTCCAGTTGAACCCCGACCGTTATCGTCGTTCCATCCATCAACAGGCTAAATCCGCAATTGCAAGATTGAAATCAAAATAATTGCTCAGATTTGTTAGGACTCATTATTTTTGCAGCCCCGTTTGGGACTCTTGTGGCGTGGTAGCTCAGCTGGTCAGAGCGTGCGATTCATAATCGCAAGGTCGAGAGTTCAAGCCTCTCCCACGCTACTTCTTTCTGATTGATATCAATTTCTTTTATAAGCATTTATTGCAATCTTACCAAGAGCCATCAATTTTATTTCAGCTCCAAATTGCCCAATGTATTTTATGATTGTAGAATAGGAATTACCAATGTCCATGGTCAACCCTTATTCCATAAACAACATCAAATGCTCCCTGCTGATATTTTATTAAATGACTTTCCTCAGGGTCTTTATTGGGTTCACATACAGCAAGCTGGCCTTCCCCATTTGACATTCCAACTGGTCATTCCTGGTGAGTGATCTTCTTGCTTTCTTTTGCACAGTTGCTTACATCCCATTTCATTGTTGCACTTTTTTGCTTAAGCGGCTCGAATTGATTGCTTTCAAAAGATCATCGGATGCCTCCAAAAACATACCATCGGTCTGGCAGTAAATACTATGTTCAATTAAACTTTATGAAATTTCAAATGGTCATCAATCCTTTTGCCAAAATTCACCAGTAGCTTTTTGTCGCATCAGGCATTTGTTGTCAATAGCTTTAAAATTCTTCTACTTTGCATTCCCACTTGTACACCATTGAGATTTTAGAACATATGGAATGTTGGTTTCCTTTTTGATCTTTTATTTTCATTGATTTTTCATGAACCTTCTTTTGAATTATCTCCATTGTCTAAGAACTCATAGGAACCATTCCCTCATACTTAAATCTTGCTGTGACACAAAACATCGTTGGTGATTTCGCTCAGGTGCTAATTTCAAAGAACCAAGCTGTCATTTAAATTAAGTTTTCTTCTTAGAGGCAGCATAATTCCTCTCATTACTACACCTCCGGGTATATGCCGCACACAATTTAATAAAACTCAGGGTAAACCCTGAATTTTTGATTTTCTAAAAATTTTAACATAAAATATTTGGCTAAACTATCTGTATGCATTATCATTGCTAAGCAAAACGATTGCCAAGTGTTAAGTAAGTTCTCGAAAAATTCAGTTAGTCATTTTTTTTCACCTCAAATTTTTCGTTATGAAAACTTTCTTAACATTTCCTACCGCTCAATGCGCGATGACTATTTCAAGAACCCTTGTTCTTTGGTTGATGTTCCCCATTTTATGCCCTATAACATTATTTACTCAAGGCGAGTCTTGCGATTGCCCTTCTGGGTACGATGAAATATTTATTGTTGGCGGTATTCACAGAGCTTTGGCATTCGACGTTTTCGTTACTTCCAAGCACGTGATTAGTAATACCAACTTGAACTTTGCGAAACACCAGCTTTTGATAGGTGCATGGGTTTATAAACATTGCAAATTTTATAAATGATTATTGTTGCTCAAATTATTGTGAAAAACCTTTCCTTACTCGGCTCGTTTTCTAATGAAAATGGTGCAACCTTTTCACATATTTTGAATAAACCAATGATTGTTTCATTGTTACTATTTTATACTCATTTTGATTCCTTCTCCCAATTTGAGGACTATCAATGGATCTTGGGGTATAATAATAGTCCTAATCCAAACACCATGAACTTTAATTTCGAAAACGAACAACTAAACATCACCACCAGGCATTCGTCCTATAAGGTATCTGATGGAAATGCCATCATCTCTGCACCCGATGGCAAGAAAATCATCGCCATGTCCAATGCTTACACCATTTACCATCGGGAACTCGACACCATGGTCAACGGGGGGCGCATCAATCGAAATACCGCTTTTTACAGCATTTATGGATCTTCTTTATTGCAATCCGTTTTAGTACTCAACCTACCGGGTTCTTCCAGTTACTATAAAGTATTGTATTTTTGGGAAGACCGGCCAAGGCCTGACAGTTTTGTGCAGGTAAACAAATTATACGAAGCCACCATTGATGCGCAATTGAACCAGGGTTTGGGTCAGGTCCTCGAATACGATGTCATGGTGGATACAGACCGCTATGATTTTGGCAAACTGCAAGCTTGCCGCCATGCCAATGGCCGCGACTGGTGGGTGGTCATTCCAAGGCGGTATGCTCCTCAACTCTTGGTCTATTTGTTGGATCCTTCGGGTATACGTCGACACCATGTAGAAGCTTTGCCCTTTGACATCAAAACCGGCATAGGTCAGGCCCAGTTCAGTCCCGATGGAACGCTATACGCCCTTGCGCAATCGCAGGACAATTTTCGACAAGGACAGTATTTGCAACTTTTTGATTTCGATCGTTGCAGTGGTACTTTTAGCAACATGCATTCCATTCATTTCCCCGATACTTTTGGTGGCGGCGGTTTAGCATTCTCTTCCAACTCACAAATTCTCTACTTCGCCAGTACGAAAACAATTTACCAGTTTTTCCCAAAACGCGCTGATGTGGCAAGCTCCAAAACTTTGGTTGGAGAATATCAAGGAATGATTGATAGTTTCTTCTCCTGGGCACCCTGTCATATAGGATATTTAATTCTTGCGCCCGATCATAAAATTTACATCACTAATACAACGACAACATACTGGATGCATAGCATCGAGTATCCGGACAGTGTTGGCAAATCATGCAAATATTGGGAAGGGAGGTTAAAGTTGCCTGCTCCAAACTTTAGTTCCATTCCATCCTATCCCCATTTTAGGTTGGGGCCGGTCGATGGAAGCATTTGCGACAGTCTGGACATCGACAACATCCCCCTGGCACGCTGGCGATCTGAAGTCGATGTTGCAGACCCCCTTACCTTCCACTTTTTTGACCTTTCAAGCTACGAGCCCACACAATGGTCCTGGGACTTTGACGACCCGGCCAGTGGGTCAGACAATGGTTCCAATTTGGCTTTCCCGGTTCACCGGTTTTCATCCCCAGGCGTATATCGAGTATGCCTTACGGTGCTCAATGCAAATGGTTCGGGTAGCCAGTGCAAAGAAATGAACTTACACATCACTTCCACCGTTCAAAATCACTCCAATTCAATACCATCCATCCAGTGGCAATACCATGCACACAATCATACCTTATCCATACAGGACATCAACTTGCTTAATCCTGTTAGTATTCTGATTACCAATATCCATGGCCAACGCTTATTCCATAAACAACATCAATTGCTCCCTGCTGATATTTTATTAAATGACTTTCCTCAGGGTCTTTATTGGGTTCACATACAGCAAGCTGGCATTCCCCATTTGACATTCCAACTGGTCATTCCTGGTGAGTGATCCTCTTGCTTCAAATTACACGCAAAATGTGATCATTCTCATGGAAAGCATGGATGAACGACTTGAAAATTGTCCAAATTTCTTCAATTTGGTTTTCGCGTTATACGCATTTAATCAATCACCCATTTGTAGTTCACCGGCTCAGTTCCGGTAAAATCAACCATCAAATAAATGCCTTTGGGCAACTGTTGAAGATCTTTCAATTCATTGGTCAAATAAACGCCGGTGATAGAATATAAACGGAACGAAGATTTAAATACCTTACAATTAGTACGTGCATGCTCAAAGTTGTTTGAAGATCTAGTGTAGAGTTGGCGCAATGATCCCAAATGATCCCCGAATTGCTGACAACTTTTGATGTACTTTCCTCGCCACACACAATCCCCTTTTCGCACTTCCGCCCATAGATTGTTGTAATATGGGCCCATCTTCCTTACATAGGCCTGATCACTTCCGTCCGACCACCGAATTTGGTATGCACTGGGGTCAATGAGTTGACCATTCTGCTCAAACAATGCAATGGTGTATTGACAGGATCCTCCACAAATGGTTTCGCATATGGAAGGTGGATAATTTAAATTCAAATCTTTATCATAATCATCTTCACAGGAGGACAATGTGAAAACAAATTCTTCGCATGGTCCTGTACAGATTAAATCAATTGTGTCTGACACTCTTCGTTCACAAATTTCTGCAAACTCTAAACGATGCGGTTTACCGGTAGGCCAGTGATAATACTTCCCGGTCAAACTCACGACATCTCCGGGAAAAACCAGCACAGGATTTTGTTGCACCATGGCATACGCCGAATGGAGTACATTTGCGCCAACGCTCCAAAACAATTCAAATTGTCTACTCACAGGTTGAATCAATTTACCCAACGCATCCACCGCACGAATCTGGACCATTCCACTGGGTAGGCAGTCAACTTCCATCTGGATGAAACATGGATCCAGGATGCATTCTTTGATGACCACGTCAATGGTGTCAAATATTTCACAACCTACTTTGATTGTTCTTACAATGTATCGGGTATTCTGAGTCGGACTGGCTTTGGTTTGAGCACAAGTTGCACATTGGAGGCCATCTGCAGGATTCCACAAATACCTGGCACTGCTGTCAAAGGCCACTCCCAAAGTGATCGAATCAAATTTACAAAGGGTATCTCTACGATATGACTCACGAGGTAAAGGTGCTTGCAACCGCAAGTTCTGGCTCATGGTGTCCTTGCAGGACTCAGAAGAAGTAACCACCAAGGTAACCTGCAAATTTCCAGTATCGATAAAGCTGAATAACGGATTTTGCATGTTCGAGGTTTGACGTTGGTTATTATGCTCAAACGTCCACATCCAATCGACAATCGAAGCGAAAGCATCTTCTGAAGCATCCAGGCACTGAATGGTGAATTGACCCGAACACTCGTTCGTTTGAATGGTAAACCTCGCTACCGGTACAGAATTGCATAATCGAACGTTGATTTGAAAATCCCTTCTGAGAACAGACAACAACTGCCCATTTCGGTATTCTTCAATGCAATATGCAATCAAATATTGTGCAACAATAGGTTCAGCAAATCCAGTCATGATTCCTGATGAAGCACTCATGGACAAAGGAGGTACCCCTCCGATCATATTGTCCAGACGATAATTGCCACTGAATCCAACTTCCACATAAGGAGGGCTCGAAGGAACAGCTGGGCGTGGATTCAATTGATTGGCTCCTAAGTAAGGCACGCACAACTTATACACCAGTGAATCTCCTTCTGCATCATACGCTTTTTGATCAAATGAAATCGGCTGGCCGCCACAGATGTAAACGGGCGGATAAGACGCCAACACCGGGCTGTTGTTGCATGATCGAAGTGCATCTTCGGTAATTTCAACTGTATAGGTAGCCCCCGATTCCAAAGGATCCACAATGTTCCGAATGGTATAATTTCTGCAACACCGCTGGTAGGCCAACAAATAACCGCCTGCTTGCATGGGAAGTACCAAAGTATCCACATAACTCGTGGTGTGTACACAGACATCGCCTCCAACAATTCCACACGATTTTACCAAAATTTCATTGAGCGTATCGTCGTGTCTAAAGGCCATATTCAACACCCCCATTCTGCCCAGTTGCTGCATCAATACCCCTTGATGATTGAAAATTCCAACAAATGCCGGATCGTCAAACTGAGCACCTGGATTTCCATTCAGGCAATCTCTGCGCAAGGTGAGCGTAATTTCATATTGCTGGTTTCCCAAACAACGGTAACTGAGATCACCACCAACAATATGCGTCGAATGCCCTGTCAAGGGGTCGCATGTCATCCATGCAACACTTAATATGAACTTGAGTAAGAACTTACTCCTCCGTATCAAGCTTTCTGATCGGCGCGCACCTGTGTATTGTTCCATGCAATTGTTTTCGATGTCTAAATATAAGCTTTAGATCCTTTGGCAAGCGAATCAGTTGCCTCCTCTTTGGGATTTTAACATTTCACTTACTTTCAGGATAAGCCTCGCAGGTTGCTGAAAATAAATAGCCCTCCAAGCGTGTACCAAAGATTACCCCTTTCACCCACAATGATTTTAGCTATTTTTGGCACTATAGAGACGCAATGTATATGATTCCCAATCCAATCCTGACCCGCTTACAACACCGAAAATCTTCAATCCACTTCTTGGGCCTGGCGATGCTGATTTTCCTGTCCTGTAGCACAACCAAAAATGGGGCGAGACCAAATGATCCTCAGTTTATTGAATTGACCTTGCTCCAATTGAATGACTTTTATGAAATTTCTCCACTCGAGGGCGGCAAAACCGGAGGCATTGCCCGCATCAGCACCATCCGCAAAAAACTGCTCCGTGAGAACCCAAACACCTATACCGTGTTGGCAGGAGATTTTTTGAGTCCAACTTTATTGGGCACTCTCAAATGGGAGGGTGAGCGTGTTCGTGGAAAACAAATGGTTGAAGCCCTGAATGCCCTGAAACTTGATTTGGCCACATTTGGAAATCATGAGTTCGACCTCGATGAAGCATCGTTGCAAAAAAGGTTGAATGAATCGAATTTTGATTGGGTATCTTCCAACGTCCAACAAGTTAAGCATGAAATTGCCGCACCATTCCGCATTCAGAAAAATGGTACTGAGCTTCCCATCCCTAAAACCAAATTCGTCAAATTTCACAATGCTGCCGGAAATGAAATCACAGTCGGATTTGTAGCACCTTGTTTACCCGCAAACAAAGTGGATTATGTTCACTACGATCCAATTTTTGAAAGTGTGTCAAACCAATTGCCGCGAATCCAGGACAGTGCTGATTTTATCATTTCGCTGAGCCACCTCAACAAAGAAGATGATCTCGAAATGGCCAAACGATTTCCCCAAATCAACCTCATTTTGGGAGGCCATGAGCATGAAAATATGTTGTATAATATTGGCAGAACACGAATGACCAAAGCGGATGCAAATGCCAAAACACTTTACAAGCATTCCATTCTGTACAATCTACAAACGAAAAAATACCGCATCAAATCGGAATTGATCAAATTGAATGATCAGGTAGCCGAAGATCCGGAATTAAAACCTTTGGTGGATAAATGGAAACAAATTGAAACAAAAATTATCCGGCAGATGGGATTTGAACCCGATGAAACATTGATTCAACTTTCAACTCCTTTGGATGCACGAGAATCCACGATGCGCAATCAACAGTGCGCCTTCGGATCTATGATCACCAACGCCATGACTGCTGCTTATCCTGGATCGTTGGCAGGAATTTGCAATTCCGGTAGCGTACGGGTAGACGATTTACTCAGCGGCAGTTTGTCCCAGTACGATATTTTGCGTTCGCTGCCTTATGGTGGCGCCGTGGTGTTGGTTGAAATCAAAGGTTCTTTATTGAACAAAGTCCTGGAGGCTGGAGAAAACAATAAAGGATCTGGAGGTTATCTATTGCGCAATGCATTCGAAAAACAAAAAAGCGGGAAATGGAATCTCAACAACGCTTCCATCGATGATGCTTCTGAATACCGGATTGCATTCAGCGATTTTCTGCTCAGCGGCAAGGAAAAAGGTTTGGGTTTCCTCACCAAAAACAACAAGGACTTGAAGGTATTGAAAGATCCGTCTGTTGCAGGAAGCACTGGTATAACAACCGATATCAGGAGTGTCATCATTGACTACATTAAAAACGGAGGACGCTGGTAGAACATGCTTGAACATCAACTTTCCATTCAATCATTTGCTTAAGGATACTGACGTATGGGCGTTCGAAAAAACAATCAAATCAACACCAAACAAGATAAAAACACTGAAGTCGCCAAGATTGGAACTCCACCGACCTGGCCTTTAATTAAATGGGGACCGTGGATGGCCGTGCTCTGCACGTTGATCGCATACATACCCGCCATCCGTGCTGATTTCGTCAACTGGGATGATCAAGATTATGCCACCAACAACCCACTGATCCACAGTTTTTCAGATTTCTCAAAATTCTTTACGACACCGGTTCAGGGTAACTTCCACCCGTTGACGATGATTAGTCTTGCCTTGAATTATGCCGTTTCTGGTCTGGATCCTATGAGTTACCATTTGGTCAATGTACTCTTGCATTTGGCAAACGTTTTCCTCGTTTACCGGTTTGCATTGGTGCTGATGAAGGATCAGGTATTCATTGCTCTGGCAACCGCTTTATTATTTGGTGTTCACCCCATGCATGTTGAATCCGTTGCTTGGGTATCTGAAAGAAAAGACGTATTGTACACATTTTTCTTTTTGTTGGGTTTTATCCACTATTTGAAATATCTGGATTTGGATTCCAGAAAACACTATGGATATTGCTTTCTATTTTTCTGTCTTTCAATCCTATCAAAACCTGCAGCCATTATTTTTCCAGCTGCATTGCTCACATTGGATTTTTATCGCCATCGAGCATTCAGTTTTGCGTTGATCAAAGACAAAGTTCCGTTTGGTATCATTGCTGCAATCTTTTTATACCTTACTTTGCATGCACAAACCAGCGCAGGTGCAACTCCAACATCTGAATTCTACGGGTGGGACAAACGGGTGTTTTTTCCTTTCTATGGGTACATGATGTATTTGTATAAGTTTTTTATACCCACTCAACTCACCGCATTCTATCCTTTACCTCCCATCAATGAAGGGCTTCGTGCGGCTTATTACATTTCTCCTTTGGTTTTTGCCGCTACTGCCTATTGGTCCTGGAAATCATGGAAAACACACCGTGAAGTTGCTTTTGGCTTTGCATTCTATCTGGTTACTGTATTCATGGTGCTTCAATTGTTTTTGGTGGGATCCGCCATCATTGCCGAACGCTATACTTATGTTCCCTACATCGGACTGTTTATGCTTTTTTCATCCCAATTGCAGCGTTGGTTTCATCACAACATGAACATGGCTTACGGTCTCTTAGGGATGGTCGGATTTTTTTGCATCATCCTGACCTATAAACATGCCGGCAGTTGGTCTACCACCGCAACGCTTTGGGACAATGCCATTCGATCTTACCCCGGTGCAAAAGCCTATACTAACCGCGCGTATGTTTTTCAACAAGAAGGAAAATGGGAGAAGGCCATTGAACACTATACAAAATCTTTGCAATACAACGTGATAGATGCAGAAGTGTACTACAACATGGGGGTTGCTCATTTCAACTTAAATCGTGACAGTCTGGCCATCCAATCCTATACCACAGCAATGCAGTACCGTAAAAATTATCCGGATGCATACAACGGACGCGGATCGGTGTATGCTCGCATAGGAAACAAAGAAAAAGCATATCAAGATTTCAACATGGCCATATCGATTGATTCCAGTTATGCATTGGCCTATAAAAACCGTGCTTCATCCTATTTTCTTGAAAATAAATACGACGAAGCCATTGCCGATTTCAAACGATACGTTTTTTACAACGAACAAGATGCAGAAGGGTGGTCAAACCTTTGCGTTGCCTACTTGAATAAAGGCGATAATGCTGCAGCCATAAAGCATTGTGAAGAAGCCATCAAACGAGATCCAAAATTTGCTAAAGCATACACCAATATTGGTGCAGCCTACATCAACCTGAATGAATTTGACAAAGCGTTAATTTATTTAAATCAAAGTTTTCAAATGGATTCACTCAGTGATGAAAATTTAAAATTTCTAAGTCTTGCACACCTCAAAAAAGGAGATACCACAAAAGCTTATGCAGTGTTCGAATTTGCACAAAAAATAAAAAACCAGAATAAATAATATTACAAAAGTCAACTCAATGTATTTTGAAATACATACTGATAAAAATTTCCAAATCTGGATTGGGCAAGCAGATGTAAGATTGATCCATTTAAGTAAAAATTATAACCATTGATCCATGTTTGGGAATTTGAACTCCGAGTTCCAAGATTTTTAGAACCACTTTTAAACTTGTGCTATTTTTTCTCGTCCAATAGACATGAAGAAAATTTTACGATCCCACTTATGGGTTGCCCTATGCCTGATTACTTCTATTTTGAACGCTCAAAAAGATTGTTCCAAACCGCCATCCGGCTACACTCCACTCACAGATTTTGAACCAGGCCAATTCTTTGAAGGATATGCAGGCGGCTTGTATGGCAACCACAGCAACAAAAGGCCCTCAAACCATCGCATGGATGGATTGGCACAAGCGTCTTCCATTTTGCCATTGGATGCAAGTGGACAACCAGACCCAAATGGCATGATCGGCTTTATTGCCATTGGTGCAAGCAATCCACGAACAGAATTCAATGCGTTTGCAGATATTGCAAACAACCAACCTACCACCCATTCCAAATTGCGATTGATCAACAGTTGCATCGGTGGACAAGGCATCCAGAAAATGAACGGAGTGACCGACAACTATTGGCAATCCACCAATAAGATGTTAGACAGCCTGGGAATTTCACCGCTTCAAATACAAGTTGCATGGATTGAAACCGACAACACAGCCAATAACAATGTAAAATTTCCTGATTGCGCCCATGAATTGGCCGATGAATACCTGATCTTGTTGAAAACGGTTCAACAGTTGTTTCCCAATGTAAAAATATGTTATCTGGCTGCTCGCACTTATTCTGGATACGCCTCGCCAACGCCAGGAGGCGTCGGCAAAGGCTTGCTGCATCCGCGCGATTATTACAATGGTTGGGCCATCCGTTTTTTATTGGAACGGATCATGAACAAGTTGCCAGGATATGAATACGAAGGACCTGATAAGAAAATTCCTTACACAACTTGGGGAAATTATTCTTGGTCCGATGGGAACTTACCGAGGAAAGATGGATTCTCCCTGGATTGCGAAACAGACTATGGCGGAGACGGACTTCATTTAAGTCCTTCAGGCGAGCAAAAAGTTGGTCAGCTGATGTACCAGTTTTTCTCTTCAGACGAAACGGCTGCGGGATGGTTCCTGGAAACGATTAGCAGCACAGAAAATTCGAATGAAATAACAAACGGTATCCGAGTATATTGGACTTCGATAGCCAACCGCACGCTCATGGTCCAAAGTGATGCAATGTACACAACTGCCATGGTGATGGATGTCCAAGGGAATTCTTTGGGACACTACCCGATGACGCCTAGCAATCAATTCACATTTCCCAATTTGCCAGCGGGTATTTATTACATAAGTTTCCAAAATGCTCAAACAGGATGGCATAAAGCTTGCAAAATTGTATTTCCTAACACCTATTGAAAAAATGATCAACCATGCGCATTCATCTTGAATGCCTGGCCACTCCAAGGTGTATTGCATTTAGTTCGTGATTGCGCAACCATTACCTGCGAAAACCGAATTGTTACAGTACACGCCTCACTAAGTTCTCGCGTTAGACTCTATGGATTGAACCTCCATCAATAATTACTTAGACTCACACCTTTTCAAAATAAAATAGAAAAAGCTGAGCGGATTGTTTTAATTCCTAGCTTAGAATAGCATAAAAAAAAAGAGCCGCTCAAGGCAAATATCATGACACCCCTTCAGGGTTTTACAAATTTATGATTACAACTTCTAATGTAATATCACCCCTTCGGGGTTGGATTCCAAATAATTTGAAAACCAATATCTGAATTCATGAAATCATTGCATTGATCATATTAGTCAAGCGAACCTCAAAGGGGTGACATAATATTAGCATGAAAAACAACGTCAACCGAACCCCGAAGGGGCGACATAATATTAGCATTAAAAAGAACGTCAACCGAACCCCAAGGGGTGGCATAATATTAGCATGATAAACAACGTCAACCGAACCCCGAAGGGGTGGCATAATATTAGCATGATAAACAACGTCAACCGAACCCCGAAGGGGTGGCATAATATTAACATGATAAAGAACGATAACCGAACCCCGAAGGGGTGACATAATATTAGCATGATAAACAACGTCAACCGAACCCCGAAGGGGTGACATAATATTAGCATGATAAACAACGTCAACCGAACCCCGAAGGGGTGACATAATATTAACATGATGAAGAACGATAACCGAACCCCGAAGGGGTGGCATGAGATTCATACGATCATATTCATAATCACACATGCCCAAAATAACATATTATATAGCTGAATGGATTGTATTAATCTCTTACTTAGGGTTCAATAATAATGGAACCGCTCACGGTAAATGATATCATGTTATAAAAATTTTGCGGGTTTCAATATTATTGAGAGCAGCTAAGCACATGATCAAGAAGTCAAAATTCTTTAAGAGGAAAATTTTTGCCGCACTGAGATCACAAATAGTAACTCTATTTTAAACAGGGGGATACCCTGGTGATTTAATATTTACAAACCAGGAACCTCAACTTTATGGAAGAGTACAAGATCAATGTAATTTAATTTGGACAGCAGTGAATTAAACTAATACTTCATCACCTTGCCAGTCGCCAGCACTTCCTTCTTAGAACTCAGTGTATACACATACACTCCAGCGGGAAGTTCCTGCACATCCAATGCTTGTGTGATCACTTCGTTTTTCAATTCCCTTTTCATCACCACATGGCCATGAAGATCTTCGAGCATGAACAATACGGGTTCGCTCTGCTGCAATTCCATTTCAATCTTTAACTCATGGCGGACAGGGTTGGGACTGATCTTGAAATAAATGCTTCCTTTAGGCAATACTTCCGTATTTGTTA